>Ga0194129_10005973_pt1 | contig 15168 bp, 17 predicted proteins | sample TA2KigCa35mmetaG_FD_150862 | JGI IMG/M metagenome (GOLD analysis project Ga0194129, IMG submission 150862) | Freshwater microbial communities from Lake Tanganyika, Tanzania - TA2015038 Kigoma Deep Cast 35m | ecosystem: Environmental > Aquatic > Freshwater > Lake | place: Tanzania: Lake... | reverse complement strand
GATCAGGCCCGTGATCCGGTCGCCGAACAGATAGGCGAGGCCGAAGAAGCCGCCGATGACCACCGTCGCGCAGAGCATGTCGGCGAAGAGGAACCATCGATACTTCACCCGGAGGATGCCCGCGGTGAGGTAAAAGGGGCTGCGGAGCCCCACGAGGAAGCGGGCCACGAAGAAGGCCTTGATGCCGTGCCGGTTGATCAGGTCTTCGATCGTCTTCTCCCGCTCCGGCGTGAGGAAGCCTGACCACCAGGGGTGCTCCCGCAGGACGCGAGCGCCGAAGAAACGACCGATGCCGTACATCAGGCTGTCGCCGAGCAGGGCGCCCACGAGGCAGGCCGGCAGCGCCTTCCACCAATCAAGAGCTCCAGCGCGGCTGGCCACACCCGCGGCAACGATGGGCACCTCCTCCGGGATCGGCAAACCGATGCCTGTCAGCACCAAAAAAACCACGATGCCGAGGTAGGAGGCCTGGAACCAGTCGAGCATGGCGTGAAGGAGGGAGATCCCGGTCCGCCCGGCGCTTGCAGCCGGCCTACAGCATGGGAGAAGTCTACCCCGTGCGCCGGAAGCCAGATGGAATTTCGCAGGATGCAGCCTAGCTGGCCGTGGCCCAAGTGGTTTTCTGAGTCTCTGACCGGTTGACCGTCATCCGTTGAGAGCACGCGGGCCATGTGTGGCCGACCAGACCAGTGCCGCGACGAGACGCTCCAGGGCGGATATGAGGCCGTCGAAGTGAGTCCAGGCAGTTTGCAAAGCGCGCGGAGGCCCTGCAGGCTCCTCGGACCGCCGATCCCGATGATCGCCCGCATGATCGTCGAGAGCTTCCGCGCCGCGACCATCATCAGGTGCCGCTTCGCGACGCTCGCGAGTCCTCTCAGCCACGGTCGTCTTGCACCGCCGGTGTCGCAGACATGGGCGAAGGATCATTCGGCGAGTTCGCTGCGGAGCCGCGACAGTTGCTTTCCTCTCATGCTCTGTGTGCGTTTGCGCATCGCATAGACAGCACGCTTCTCGGCTGGATCCTTGTCCGTCCAGCGACGCTGCTTCGGCGAGGCTCGCTCGGGGATGTAGGCCCGCATGCCGAGATCGGCGACGAGCGTGACCACCTTCGACGAGTGGTAGCCCTTGTCGGCGACGATCGCCTGCACGTCCTTCTCAGCTCCAGCCTGCTCGGCATTCACGGCCGCATCGATCGCGGTATCGATTACCGTGGCGGTATCGGGAGCGTTGCCAGGCTGCACGTTCACGGCGACGACGATGTCGGTCTCGAGGTCGACGGCATGCTCGGCCTTGTAGCCCATGCGCGTCGTGCCGTCCTTCATCCGCGTGATCGCCGCATCGGGGTCGTGCGGGTTCTCCCAGTCGTCGTTCGAGACCTTTTTTCCAGGGCGAGTGCGATCGAACTGCCGCAGCTTATCGTCCGTCGGATTCTCGAGGCCCGCCTGCTTCGCGAGCTTCTTCGTGTAGTCCTTCCAGCCCTTCCCGGAGTCCTTGCGGACGATCGATCGCATCGAGGCGTTGGCCTGGATCGTCGTCGAGTCGATCCCGATTGCCTCGCCCCACAGCAGGCCCTTGTGGGCCGCGACGGCGAGGATGAAGTTGAAGACCTCGTCGAAGACCTCCTTCGGCAGCCGCTTGTAAGTCTTGCGCACGCAGGAGTGGTTCGGCACCGGATCGGTGGGAGCCAGGCCGAGGAAGTCGCCGAGCGAGCGGCTGTCGCTGCACCGCCACGAGATCGCCCGGTGCGACTGCAGGCCCTCGAAGTAGCCGACGAACAGCATCCGGAAGAAGACGCCCGGCGGAACGCCGGGCCGCCCCATCGTCTCGGCGTAGGAGGGAGCGCACAGCTTCTCGACCAGGGCGTCGAAGCCGTTCTCCGCCAGCAGGCGATTGAGCACCGCGTAAAAAGGATGGCTGGGCGATCGTGGCAGATCAGAGGCCGAGATGAAGGCCTCCAACTGCTGCTCCCGGCGTCTCTTCCCGAGTGCCGTGCCCCCCTGGGTCAAGTCCTCAACGTGCCAATCCCCACGGCGGCAGTGTAGCGGCCTCGCGGGCAGCGCGAAGGGGACTTTGGCCACGGTCTGCTAGAGGACGCCCGGCCGAGGCGCGAGTGAATCGCCGGGGAACGACGCCGATCACGCCCGGCCGTCAGGCCGATTGCTCCGACCCCTGCGGCATCAGCGGCATGCGGATCACCTCGAGCCCCGGCTCGTCGGCGATGGCAATCTCCGCGTCCGGCAGGTTGGCGAGCACCAGCCGGAGGCCGTTGGTCCTGCCGGGTAGCACCAGTACCGCCGACGTCTCACTGCCTTCCGGCGCGATGCCTTCGAGGCCTGCGAGCCCGAGGGCATAGAGGGCCGTCGCCAGCGCGTCGGCGCGGGCCGCGGAGGGTGACAGCACGGTGGCCGAGAGCACGCCCTCGGCCGGCCGGCCGCTCCGCGGATCGAGGATGTGGCCGAGCCGCCTCCCCCTCTCCACGAAGAACTGCGTGCCCGAACCGCTCGTGCCCAGGGCGCGATCGACGAGCGTGATGGTTGCCAGTCGGCGGCCCGTGCGGAGCGGGTGTCGCAAACCGACCCGCCAGCCGCGGCGGCCCGCCACCGCCGGACCCTGGACACCGCGGGCGCGGACGCTGCTCTGTCCGCCGTGCACCAGGACGCTGGGCACGCCGGTGGACGCCAGCCAGTCGACGGCGCGGTCGATCGCCCAGCCCTTGCCGATCGCACCCGGATTGACCTCGGCCCCGGCGGTCACGAGTCGAGCACGGCCGCCATCAAGATCGAGCTCGAGCTGATCGATGCCCGCGACGGCCCGGGCCGCGGCCAACTCGTCGGCCGGGGGCGTGCGTCCCTGTCGGTGCAGAAATCCCCAGGCCCGCACGAGCGGCCCGGCGGTGATGTCGAAGGCGCCGTCGGTGGCGGTATGCAGATCGCGGGCCAGCTCCAGCATGGCCAGCGTGTCGGCCGAGACCGACGTCCACGTGCGGCCGGCGGCGGCGTTGAGGGCCGCCAGCTCGCTCGTCTCGCGGTAGATGCTGATGCGCCGTTCGACGTCATCGACCAGATCGAGCGCCTCGCAGGCCAGTTCGGTCACGTCGGGCAGTTCGCCGGCGTTGAAGACGACCTCAAACCGGCAGGCCATGGCGTCGCGACCGACGACGATCGTGTACAGGTCGGCTCCGCCCATCGACTCACCACGTGGCCCGGCCCGGGGCGTCAGGGAGACGTCGCCGCCGGCACCATCCCCTCGATCATCGTGCGGAAGCCGGCGGCGTGCTGCTCGAGCGTGGCGACAGGGCCGTAGAACTTTAGGAAATAGTTGCCGGCGGCGGGTGTTTCGACGATCGCGGCAAGCATCCGGTACTCAGGCCGCTTCACGGTGGCGCCGCCGGCAAACGGCCCGCCCGGCTTGTCGAGGTAGGTGCCCGGGATGTCGACGATGGTCACCTTGCTGCCGGCCACCCGCAGTTCCTTGCGGGCCAGTCTTGCCTTGGTCTCGCCGCCGTCGGGCTGGACGAACTGGCCGCACCAGCGGTCGATGTTGGCCTCGATGCTGCCCCCCGCGCCCATCACGGTCATCCGACCCGGCGGCAGGTCTCCCGGCGACGGGATCACGAACTCGGTCTCGACCATGCCCGACGAGGGACGCACCCGCTGGAACCCAGTTGGCGCTTCGAGCGACAGGGAGCCGGCCGCGATCTCGAAGGCCGTCGCGGTCGCGGCGTCGTCGGCGGCCGTGGCGACGCCTGCGACGACGAGGCTGACCGAGGTGATGATGATGCCGGCCAGCCCACGGAAGTTGTTCATGCCGAAACGCTCCAGGGAAACGACAACCACGTGCGCGACGAGCCGACGACTCGCCGATTCTACCACAACCCTCTGCCCGTTCGGACCAGTCGCCGCGGCCGGCCGTTCACGGGCGGCGGCCGCCGGGAGGTGATAACGGCAGGGCCCTCGGGAGGGCAGCCGCCGCGTCGCCGTCGAGCGAAACGATTCGCGCGACGGGCAGGCCGCCGGCGGACTCCCCGGTCGTCGGCGTCGGGCCGTGGCCGGGTGTGGCGGCGGTGGGGCCGACCCCGCCCGGCACGAGGGCCGTTTCCTGTGACTCCAGCGGGATGCGGAACCGCGTGCCGCACTCGGGGCAGATTCCCTTCCGCCCGGCGAGATGATCCTTGACCTTGACGCGATGCCCCTGCGGGCAGAAGGCGACGATTCCCATCGCGGCTCCCATCGTGCCGTTGCGTGGCGGCCAGGCGGCAGGTCTCCACCCCGATTGCATCGTCGCGGGCGGTTCGTCATCGTGCAAGCGGTTTTGTCCGGCCGCTTGCCGCGGCTGGGGTCTCCCCGTAGGCTCCCTGAGAAAATTGGCGACGGCGGCGAGCCGCCGCTTCTCGAGGTGACCAGCCACGCGGTCGTTGCGGCCGCTCCAGGAGCACAGCCCATGGCGGCGCGTCAATCGTCCCCCGATCGGAGGCCGTCCGACGACGAGAACGAGGGGCCCGTCGAGATCGCGATCGTCGGCGATCTCACCGACAACGAGGCAGACCTCACCGACCGCCTGCTCGGCGTGCCGCCGGGAGGTGAGTGCACCATCTACTTCGATTCGCCGGGGGGCAGCCCGTACTGTGCGATGTCGCTCGTAGCGCTCTTGCGATTGCGGCAGACGCGGGCGACCGCCGTGGTGACGGGCGAGTGCTCGTCGGCGGCACTCTGGCCGTTCGCCGCCTGCCAACGCCGGCTCGTCACGCCCTACAGCGTCTTCCTCTTCCATCCCATGAAGTGGCAGAGTGAGGAACACATCGGCATTCGCGAGGCGGCCGAATGGTCGCGGCACTTCGCCGAACTGGAGCGGGATATGGACGTGCTGCTGTGCGAGCTGTTCACGGGGCCGGTCGCCTTGATCAACGAATGGATTCGCACGCACCGGTATGTGACGGGGCGGGAGATGGCGGAGGCCGGCCTGGCGGAGCTCGTGCCACTCGCGCCGCTGGTCGCGCTGCCGGCTCGGTGACGACTCGTCAGCGGTAGTCGCCGTGGCAGTCGTTGCAGCTCTTGGAAATGGCGGCGACGGCTGCCGACGCGGCCTTGTGGTCTTTTCGACGGCAGGCGTCGCGAAGTCCGCCGGCGGCGGTCCGCAGGGCCGACGCGTAGCCGCGGTAAGTGTCGTCATCGTGGTGTTCGAAGTCGGGTTGCTGGATCACCTCCGCGATGGCAGCCACGATCTCCGCCTCGTGGACCGCGGTGTCGATCTGCTCCGAGAACTCTCCCGCCGAAGACGTCGCGGCACCGAGCAGCTTTTCCGCGGTCTCGAGTCGGGTCATAAGCGGGGGCCTGCCGGCGACCTGGCTCCAGCGGAAATCCTCGTCCCGGTCCGGCTTTCCCTGTGGGGGGTTCCCGTCGAGCATCGCCGCCAGGTCCTCCACCCGCAGTTTCGACTCTGTGTAGGACTGGTCGGTGCCCACTTTGCAGTTGAAGCCTGCCCGCGCGAACAGGTCGCGGGCGGCGGCCGCGTCCTTCTTCCAGCGGACGTCCTCGTCGTGAGCTGCGATCACCCCGAAGGCCAGGGCCAGCATGCTGAATGCCTTCTGGGCTTCGTCATAGCCGCCACCCTTGAAGGTCGAGGGAGAGACGACCGTGGGGGTCACGCGATCCTTCAGTTCCTTGATCTCGTCAGTCAGTGCGTCACCGGAGACCAGCGTCGACCACTTGAAGCCGCCGGCCGGCGTCACCGTCCCGCCACTCGCGGCGGGACGGCCTCCGGAGGCGGGGGCGATCGCCGGGCGGGTGACGCTCGTAAAGGCGGGCCGCTGGCCCTGGAGTTCTGTGAAGGCGTCGGCGTAGAAGGTGCCGGCCGTGGCCTTGTCCCAGGAGGCCGGTGGGCGAGCGCGGCGGGGTGGCGGCGATTGCGTTCCCGCCATGGCCCCGGTGGCCAGGCCCAAGACGACTGCCCAGGCCGCGCAGGCACGAAAAGCCATCCTGGCTTCGTGGGGGTGGAGTGGATTGGACATCATCGCGACGCGCTGTTCCTCGGGGGATGGGAGTCTCCGGACGAGGTTCTCCCAAGACGGCGTTGGACGGGACGACGATTCGTAGGTTCCGTTCTGCATGGTTCCGTTCTCCAGTTTCTGAAGTTTACCCACTTGCCTGCGTCCGCTCAGCCCGATTGACCCGGCCGACTCGTCTTGACCCGTTTTGCAGACTGTGGAACAAGACCGTCTTGGCAGGATGCGGCAGCCAGCTGGAGACGACCTCGGAAGGCTTTTCGCGGCCAGTTGGCCGCGGGAATCGCCCCCTCGCTTCCGGCCGGCGGTCCATCGTTCTCTTCTCAGGTTCGGAGCCCAGCACGCATGCAATCCACCATGATGGCTCGATCCCTTTGCGCCGTGTCCTTGCGGGCCTTCGCCTCCGCACTGGCCTGCGTGACGGTCTGGTTGCCAATAGCGGGGTGTTCATCCGGCGGAAGCAGTGCCGACGCGTTGGGGCCGGCCAAGCAGGCGGTGATCACCTTCCTCGAAGCGATCAAGCGGGGCGACGATGCCGCCGCACGAGCGATGCTCACGGCCACGGCCAGGGTGAAGACCGACGAAATGGGCATTTCGGTCGCCCCACCCGTCAACGACACGGCCACCTACGCGGTGCGGGACTGCGAACCGGTCGGTGAGGCCGGTGACATCGTCCATGTGGGCACGGCCTGGACCGACGTGGGGGCCGACGGCACGCAGAGCACGGACAACGTCATCTGGGTCGTCCGGCTCGATCCGGAAGGCTGGCGGGTGGTCGGCATGGCGATGCGGATTTTCGACGATCTGCCACCGCTGCTGCTCGATTTCGAGGATCCTGAGGATATGCTCGCCAAGCAGGCCATGGTGGCTGAGGAACTCGAACGCCGGGCCAAAGCCGAGGTGACCGGTCAGCAGACGAGCCCGCGGACGGCAGGCCGGCCCCAGGGCACGGAACCGTCGCGGCAGTAACGGCTTTCGCTCAGAAGTCGCGTGGCTGAGCCAATCGCGGGTGAGCCAGTCGGGCCCACGCGCCGTAGGAAAAAACCGCCGAAATCAGCGGCCGGCAGGTTTCCATCGGTTTTGGCGTCGCCCAAGACAGCGAAATCGCCCATTTTTCTTGACACGGGACTTCTCCAGGTTAGCTTAGTCCCCTGATTTCCCTAGTCGATCTATTCTTCCTGATCGCTACATAGTGTGTCAGGCTGGGTGTCCGTCTCGGGACCTTCGGCATTCGTAGCTGCGGTCCGGTGGCCGTCCCGGATCGGGTTTTCAGAAGTGACGGCTTCCGGGGACGCAGCGGCTGCGTTCCGTTTCCCAAGGTGGAGGTTTGTGATGAAGCGGTTCTTTGGTTTTTCGCTTGTGATGTTCTTCGCGCTCGTCGCCATCGCCCTGGTCGGCGGTGACTCGGGCGCGGTGGCCGGCCAAGGTTGCCATGGCCGGAAGTGCCACGGTGGTCTGCTGGCCAAGCTCCATGCCAAGAAGTGCCACGGTGGCCTCCTGGCCCGTCACAAGGCTCGGAAGTGCCACGGCGGTGAAGCCGTCGCCAACGAGTGCGGTGAGGCTGGCGGTTGCACCGGCGAGGGCGTGATTGCCACCGAGAGCGTGCCGACCGAGGCCGCTCCGAAGGCGCCCGCCGAGCCGGCCAAGACCTGAGCCGGTAGTCCGACTCGCGTCTACCGCGTGTTCACGCAGCCGGGTCCTCCGTGATGGAGGGCCCGGCTTTTTTTGTCTCGGGTGGTGGCACTGGGGCGGGACGCAGGATTCGATCCCGCAGCCGCTCACGTCGCGGCGCGACGTCTCCCTGCTGATCGGCCGCCCGGCGGGCCGCCCGCCGCCGCGCGATCTCGTCGATCACGCCGCCCACCACGTCGACGACGTCTTCCCCGGTGGTCGTGCCGTCATCGGTTGCGGCCGGGCCACCGCGAGCACGCTCGAGAAGATCCCGCGCCACGTCGCCGGCCATCCGACTGATCGACCCGTCGAAGACGACCTCCGGCTCACCGAGCTTGCCGACGACGCCCAGCGACAAGGTCTTGCCGGACAGCGCCGCGAGGAGCGGCCTGTCCTGGGGCAGATCGGCCGGAATCGGCAGCACGAGCTTGACGTCGAGCGAATCGTCGTCGAGGCCGACCGTGCCGCTCGATTCGACGTCCAGCCGACGGCCACCGGGGAGGGGCAGGCCGAACGCCAGACCCTCGTGTCGCATGCGCCGATCGGCAAGTTGAAATCGCACGCGGGCGTCCTCGGCGATGCGGATTTCCGGCGGCGGAGGGGGTTCGCCCGGCAGCGACCGGAGCAGGTTCTCCACCAGCGGCCCCGGCCCCACCACGACTTTGTGCATCGTGAGCGTGCCGGAGAGCGTGCCGGCGGCCGGATCGCCCACCGGGAATCGAGCACCGTCGAGCACGAGTGAGAAGCGGCCACTCGATCGAGTCGTGTCGGCGAGCACGGGAGCCGCGTAGGCCAGCACACCCCAGGCCACCGGAGGATCCATCGAAGCGTCGTCGAGCAGCGTCACCGGCTCGATCGTCCATTCGCTGGAGCCGGTCTGAACCGGTGTCAGTGATGCCCGCAGCGAGATCGGCTCGCTGACCCACGGATCCGTCGTCCAGGGCGCGGTGATCCGCATCACGGCCCCATCGACGGCGAGCCGCATCCGAAGGGGTGACCGCTTGGCACGGGGGGCGGCAGCGTCGGTGGCGGATGGCTGGCGGGTGAGCAGTCGTTCGAGATTCGAATGATGATCCTCGTCGATGACGAGGTCCACCGACGGGTTCACGAAGGTCAGTCGCCCCAGGTCTCCCACCGAGAGCAGCATCGCCAGCAAGCCGCGGCTGCCCTCCACCCGCTCGATGGTGATCGGCGGCTGACCACCGTCGCGTGGCACCAGCTTCGCGCCGTCGAGCGCGATCGGCCCGATCCAGCCGAGCCGCACATTCTCGAAGGTGATATCGGCGGCGAGTTCCGGCACGGTTCCGGCGATGATGCGGGAGAGTCGTTGGGGATTGGAAAGCCACCACGGCAGGGCTGCCGGCCCGAGCAGCAGGGGCAGCAGCAGGGCGGTGAGCGTGGCTTTTACCGGCAGGGTGAGGCCGCGACGCGGCTGGCCGGGAGCCAGGGCATTCGGCTGGGAATCGGCAGGGGACAAAGGTGATGGTCTCCGGGCGTTGGTCCTGCGGGTGCCGAGACGCAGATTCTACGCGTGGCCAGGGGAGGGCGTTCGGCCCCTGCCGCCGGCGTTCGGCCGTGCTAGACTCCGAGAGACGCGCGGGCGTAGCTCAGTTGGTAGAGCGCTAGCTTCCCAAGCTGGATGTCGAGGGTTCGAGTCCCTTCGCCCGCTTTTCTGGTTTTGCCGGAATCACGTGTGAAACACGCGAGATTCTGGCTTTCTTTGTGCGGGCGGATTTTTTGCCCGATGGACTGCGAGACCCCGCGCAGCCCTCCGCAGACCCGCCTGACCCTGAAGTTGGTACAACAATTGGTACAACGGGGTTGGCGACCTCGGCGGCATTGGTCGAACCCTCAGCCTCCAGCATCGGGGACGTGGCGGGCAGCAAGTTGACCGCCTTCATGACGTCGAGGGGCTTCTCATCGGCGTAGGTTTTCAGCACGAGGTCGAGCGACGAGATCCGCATCGCCGCCATGGCCGTCCGCGGATCGACCCCGGCGACGGTCAGCTGGGTGTTGGACGTGGTGCGCATGGCATGCACGTCGAGCCGGCGGCCCCGCGCATCGACCTTGGGAATCCCGGCTGCCGCAAGGTCCCGGTCAAGAATCCTGATCAGGCCGGCCGGGATCTGAACCAGTCGGTCGTCGTCGGCCAACGCCCTGCCCTGCGACGCGAGGCGTCGCCGCCGGTCTGCCAATCAGTCCCGCACACGGCTGGCGACGTCGGGCCGCAGGGGGATCGTGGATCGCTTGCCGTTCTTCGCGTGGACACCCCGGAGGGTCACCGCGGGCGCGTCATCGCTCAGTTCTACGTCGGCCACCGTGAGTGACGCGAGTTCGCCCTTCCGCATCCACCTTGGGAGAACGGCTACGTGGAGAGTTTCAACGGCAAGCTTCGAGACGAGCTCTTGGGCCGTGAGGTGTTCGACACCCTGCTTGAGGCCTCGCAGGCCGCCATCACCAGCTGTGCGAAAGCCGATATGAGCCGGTCGAAGTGAGTCCAGGTAAGCTGCAGAAGCGCGCGGAGGCCCTGACGGCTCCTCGGACTGCCGATTCCGATGAGTGCCCGCGTGATCGTCGAGAGATTCCTCGCCGCGACCATCATCAGCTGCCGCTTCGCAACGCTCAAGAGTCCTTGCAACCAGGTTCGTCTCACCCCGCGGGTGTCGCAGCCATCAGCGAACGACCGTTCAGTGAGTTCACTGCGCAGCCTGCTGAGGTGCTTGCCGCGTTCGCTCTGTGTGCGCCTGCGTGTCGAGTAGACGGCACACTTCTCATTCGGGTCCTTGCCGACCCAACGCCGCTGCTTGGGCGAAGCACGCTCGGGGATATAGGCCCGCATGCCGAGGTCTGCGGCGCGAGAGACCACCTTCGTGGAGTGATAGCCCTTGTCGGCGACGATCGCCTCGATCTCGTTATCTGCTCCTGCCTGCTCAGCGTTCACTGCCGCATCGATCGCCGTGTCGATGATCGTGGCAGTGTCAGGGGCGGTGCCGGTGTGGATGGTCGTGGACACCACGATGTCAGTGTCGAGGTCGACGGCGTGCTCGACCTTATAGGCCATCCGTGTCGTGCCGTCCTTCATCCGCGTGATCGTCGCGTCCGGATCGTGCGGGTTCTCCCAATCGTCGTTGGAGACCTGCTTCCCGAGGCGATTTCGGTCGAACTGCCGCAGTTCGTCGTCGGTCGGATCGTCGCGGCCCGCCTTCTTCGCGAGCTTCCTGGTGTAGTCCTGCCAGCCTTTTCCGGAGTCCTTGCGGACGATCGACCGCATCGAGGCGTTGGCCTGGATCGTCGTCGAATCGATGCCGATCGCCTCACCCCACAACAGCCCCTTGTGGGCCGCGACGGAGAGGATGAAGCGGAAGACCTCGTCAAAAACCTCCTTCGGCAGCCGCTTGTGCGTCTTGCTCACGCAGGATTGGTTGGGCACCGGATCCGTTGGGGGCAAGGCCGAGGAACTCCCCGAGCGACCGGCTGTCGGCGCACCGCCAGGAGATCGACCGATGTGACTTCAGGCCTTCGAAGTACCCCACGAAGAGCATCCGGAAGAAGACGCCGGGCGACGCGCCCGGCCGCCCCATCGTCTCGGCGTAGTAGGCAGCACACAGATTCTCAACCAAGGAGTCGAAGCCGTTCTCGGCCAACAGCCGATTCAGAGCCGTGTAGAACGGATGGCCGGGAGACCTCGGCAGGTCGGAGGCCTCGACAAAGGCCTCCATCTGCCGCTCCCGGCGTCTCTGCCCAAGTGCCATGCTTCCCTCCTTGGCCGCCACAACTCATCGGCTCAGGGCCGATGGCCGAAGTGTAGCGCCAGGGCGGGGGATGTGAAGACGACTTGATCCACAGCCCGTTAGTACTCCTACGTTAGCTCAACTTGAGTCGACCCGCACGAGTTGGTCTTCGATCGGCCGATTGCGGATGGGGCAATGATGTGAGAAGTACAGCAGCCGTGACTGCAGGAGCCGGCGCACACTGGGCCAGCTCAGGCCAGGATCCCCTTTTTGCGAGCCGCTTTCGCAGTTCGACGAGGAAGAGATACGCCAGCATCATGAGCGTGACGTGATGATGCCAGCCTCGCCAGGAATGCCCCTCGAAGTGATCGAGGCCACGTTCGTCCTTGAGTTCTTTCTAGGAGTGCTCGACCCACCAGCGATTTACAGAACGTATGTTGCACTCATGACCCGCCAGACGGCGAAGCGACTCGACATCGCACCTCGGCTGCCCTGTCGCCAGGTCACCTTGTGGAAGGCGGAACGCCGCCTCCATGCCCAGTCGGAAACACTCCTGGTCTTCAGCGTGCGGTCAGCGAGTTTTTGCGGCCGTGTCGGCGTTCTGCCCATCGGCCCCTTCGCCGGCACAGACCCTCGATCGGTGCTCGCCGCAATGCCCCGCAGCGTGCTGGCGATGCCCAGGCACCACGGCAATCCAAGCGCATTCAGTTCCCGCCGGAACAGCGTCACGGTGCCGTAGGCACGGTCGGCCTACACCGGCCCCGAGAATCCTTCCGCTCGCACTTGTCGGCACATTTCCAGGGCAATCTGCCACTTCGGGCGATAGCCAATCTCGGCTGGAATGCCCGCTCTGCCCATCCGCTTGGCAGCCGTCTTCCACGCCTCCGGCAGATACCGTTCGACACTGAAGCTTCCTTGCATTCATGCCCGGAGGCATGATGTCAAAACGGATCTGGCTCAATGTCAGCTAACGTAGTAGTACTAGCCGCCAATCTGATACATCGCCCGAGTCGGCCGCTCGAAGGCGGGCGACCCGATGCCGTGGGCGGCCCGTTTGGCCCCCACGCACGCCCGCAGCAAAGCCGCGATCTCGGCGTCGTCGCCCCCGCCCCGGAGCAGGGACCGTGCGTCCCATTCCGTGGTCGAGAACAGGCAGTTGCGGAACTGGCCGTCCGCTGTGAGCCGCAGGCGGTCGCAGCGGTCGCAGAAGGGGCTCGTCACCGCGTCGATGAAGCCCACGAGGCCGCCGCCGTCGACCCACCGCCAGTCGACTGCCGGCTGGCCACGATCCGTGACCGGCAACGGTTCGAGTCGGCCGAGCTCTCGCTCCAGGATGCTGCGCACCTCGGCGCCGGAAAGGACGCTCGTCTCCCGCCAGGCCTGGTCGGCATCCAGCGGCATGAACTCGATGAATCGGAGGTGCAGATCCTCGCGACGGCAGAACTCGGCCAGCACCACGATCTCCCCCTCGGTGAGGCCGCGGATCGAGACGGCATTGACCCGCAGCGCCGCGAACCCCGCCCGCCGCGCCGCTGCCAGACCGGCGAGCACGCGGTCGAGCCCGGTGCGACGCGTGATCCGCTCGAAGGCCGGCTCGCCCACGGCGTCGAGGCTGACGTTGAGCCGGGCGAGACCGGCGTCGGCCAGGGCCGCGGCCTGCTCGACCAACAGCAGGCCGTTGGTGGTCAGCGAGACCTCGGCGATGCCCGGCACCGCGACGAGCATCCGCACGAGCAGGGCGAGATCGCGCCGCAGCAACGGCTCACCGCCCGTCAGCCGGATGGTGCGGATTCCCTCCGCCGCCGCCACCTTCGTCACCCGACCGATTTCCTCGAACGAGAGCAACTCCTCCCGCGGTCGGAACACCACCTCGGCCGGCATGCAGTAGGTACACCGCAGGTTACAGCGATCGGTGACGCTGATCCGCAGGTCGGTGTGCACGCGGCCGAAGCCGTCGACGAGCCGGCTCATGACCGCCCTCCGCCGTCCGGACCGCCGTCGTGTACCCATTCCCGGCCGCCATCGGGTCGCAGCTCGCACTTCCAGATCGGCACGTCGTGCTTGATCCGCTCCATCAGCCATTCGGCCGCGGCGAACGCCTCGCGCCGGTGGGCCGAACTGGCAGCCACCATCACGCTCGCCTCCCCGGGCTCCACCCGGCCCAGCCGGTGGGCGACGGCTGTGGCCGTCAGGCCGAATCGGGACGCCGCCTCCGCGCCGAGCCGCTCGAGCACCGCCCGCGAGAGCGGCTCGTGCGCCTCGTACTCGAGCGCCGCGGTGGGCTGCCCGTCGGTGACGTCGCGAACCGTGCCAACGAACAGCACGTTACCGCCGGCGGTGGAATCGGCGACCGCCGCCAGCACGGCCGACGCGTCGAGGCGGGACGTCAGCAGGCTCACCGTCACGACCTGCCGGGGCCGGTCGTCCATCATCGCCATCGCCTCAGCCTCCACTGACCGGCGGGATGATGGCCACCGCGGCATCCGCGGGGATCGGCTCGCCGTCGCCGGCATAGCGATCGCCGATCGCGATGGTGCTGCGGCCCAACAGCGCCGCGATCTCCGGACAGGCCGCTGCGAGGCGACGGCGGAGATCGCCGACGGTGCCGCCCTGCCAGTCGAAGTCCCAGGTCCGCCCACCGGCGGTCGCGGCCATGCCGGCGAACAGCGACACGCGCAGCCGCGCGGGACCGGGTGTGGGGTGATTCATGGGAACCTTCAACTCGTGGTCAGGCGGCCGCCGCCGCCGGTGAGCAGGCCATCGAGACCGTGCGGCGCGGGACCATCCAATAAACCATAGGCCTTGGCGAGAATCTTGATGGGATGAACTGTCGGCTTCGTCGTGCCCTGTTCCATCTGCAGGCGACAGGCGGAGCAGCCCGTGGTCCCGGCCTCGATACCCGCCGCCCGCATGCCGCTGACGAGCGAGAGCCCCATTCGCAGGCTGGCCCGGTAGTGCTCGCGCGACAGGCCAAAGGTGCCGGCCATCCCCGAGCAACCGTGGTCCGTCGTCTCCAGTTCCAGACCCGGCACCAGCCTCAGGAGGTGCTCGCCCGCGGGGAAGCCGCGGGCTTGCCGCTCGTGGCAGCCCGCATGGTAGAGGATGCGGGCCGGTACGGGCCGCAGGTCGAGCCGCAGCCGCCCCTCGCGATGGAGTTCCCAGAGATAGGTGCCGGCGTCGCAGGTGGCCGCGGCCACAGGCGCGAGTTCCTCGTCGTCGAGGAGCAGGGGGTAGTGGTGGGCGATACAGGTGACCGCGGATGGCTCGGTGCAGACGACCCGGTAGCCAAGCCGCACCGCCTCGGAGAGCACGCGGAGGTTCCGGCGGGCCACCGCCCGGGCCGCGTCGAGATCACCTTCCGAGACAAGCGGCATGCCCGAGCTCGTCTGCCGGGGGTCGATGAAGACGCCGATCCCGTGCCGCTCGAGCACCGAGACGAAGGCCTGGGCCAGCAACGGATCGTGGCGACGGGCGTAGGTGTCGAGGAAGTAGAGGACCCGCGGCCCACTCCGCCGCGACGGGCGCGTGAGGCCGCGACGGGCGGCCCAGCGCATCAGCGCCGTGCCGCTCACCGGCGGCAGCTTGCGGCCGCGGGCGATGCCCAGCGTCTTCTCCATGATCCAGCGGGCCTGGGGATTGGCCAGGGCCCAGTTCGCCAGCGGCCGGAAGCGGCCGGCCACCGCGGAGAGGGCGTCGACGCGTGAGAGCAGCCAGGGGGCGAGCCGCGTCGCGTTGGCGGCGTAGTGGGCCGCCTTGAGTTCCATC
>Ga0194129_10005970_pt1 | contig 15173 bp, 9 predicted proteins | sample TA2KigCa35mmetaG_FD_150862 | JGI IMG/M metagenome (GOLD analysis project Ga0194129, IMG submission 150862) | Freshwater microbial communities from Lake Tanganyika, Tanzania - TA2015038 Kigoma Deep Cast 35m | ecosystem: Environmental > Aquatic > Freshwater > Lake | place: Tanzania: Lake... | reverse complement strand
CCCCCCTGAGGCACGAAAAGAGCTAGAGCATGAAGAAGAGCAGAGAGATCCTGATCGTGGGCTCCGTGGCCTTTGACGACGTCGAGACCCCGGCGGGGCGCCGCGAGCGCTCCCTCGGGGGCTCCGCGCAGTACTTTGCCGTGGGCGCGAGCCACTTCGCCCCCGTCCGCCTCGTGGCGGTGGTGGGCGACGACTTCCCCGAGGAGCGGGTGGCGGCCCTCGCCGCGCGCGGCGTGGACCTCAACGGACTCGAGCGGGTGCCGGGGCAGACCTTCTTCTGGCGCGGGCGCTACGGCGCCGACTTTGGCGACGCCGAGACCCTCGACACCCGCCTCAACGTCTTCGCCGACTTCGCCCCCAAGGTCCCCGCCGCCTACAAGCACACCCCCTACGTGTTCCTCGGCAACATCCACCCCGCCCTCCAAGAGCAGGTGGTGGACCAGGTGGTGGAGCCCAAGCTCATCGGCTGCGACACCATGAACTTCTGGATCAGCGGCGAGCCCGCGGCGCTCGCCCAGCTCCTCCGCAAGATCAACCTGCTCATCATCAACGAAGGCGAGGCGCGCCTGCTGTCGGGCGAGAAGAACCTCTTTAAGGCGGTCGCCAAGATCAAAGAGATGGGCCCGCAGCTCGTCATCATCAAGAAGGGCGCCCACGGCGCGGCGCTCTTCCACCCCGAGGGCGTGTTCTTTGTGCCCGCCTTCCCCCTCTCCGCCCTACAGGACCCCACCGGCGCCGGCGACACCTTCGCCTCCGGCGTGATGGGCTACATCGCCCAGCGCGACTCCCTCGACTTTAAGACCTTCAAGATGGCCCTCGTCTACGGCACCGCCATGGCCTCCTTCGCCTGCGAGGGCTTCTCCTTTGACCGCGTGGCGCCCTTGACGCAAGATGAGATTCACGCGCGCGCGGAGCAGCTCAAGGCGATGATGAGCCTCGACTGACGCGCCGCCCCCTCAAGAACCGGAGAGCACTATGTACCGCGTCGTGGTCAGCCTCACCTTCAGCCTCCTGATCGCCGCCCTCGCCCTGTGGTGCCACAGCGCGCTCAGGGGCGCGGCGGAGCGGGACGCGAGGGCCGCCGCCGGGCGCGAGCTCGCCCTCTCCCTCGAGGCCCTACGGCACCTGCAGCGCCTCGAGGGCGCCGCCCTCACGGCGCGCGCCCGCCAGCTCAGCGACGACGAGCGCCTCGTCACCCTCCTGCAGGCGCGCCCCAAGGTCACCGAGGACTACCTCGCCCGCCACGACGGCGTCGACGCGCTCCTCCTCGGCTGGCGCGACGCCCTCGCCGCGCAGGAGAAGCAGGGCGACGAGGGCGCCCCCATCGCCGACGGCGGCGCCGACCTCGCCGGCTGGGGCGCCGCGCGCCCCTACGCGCTCTTTGTGGTGGACCGCGGCGGCGTCTGCGTCGCCCACATCAGCAACCCGCGCTGCTACGCCCAAGACGAGCAGGGCAGCGAGTTCACCCGCATGGCCGACCTCCACCCCCCCCTCAAGGCCGCCCTCGCCGGCGAGCGCTTCTTTGACATCTGGACCGTGGACGGCCAGCCTGTCCTGGTCGCCGCCAGCCCCGTCTGGGCCCCCGGCGCCAGCCGCGTGCAGGCGCGCGGCGAGGTGGTGGGGGCGGTGGTCGTGGGCCACCTCCTCAGCCGCGTCACGCAGCGACACAAGGCCGCCCTCGGCGTGGAGGTGGGCCTGGTGTACGGCGAGGGCGTCGAGGGCGGCGCGCCGCGCGGCGGCACCACCCTCGAGGGCAAGCGCGAGGTCGCCCTCCGCGAGGCGCTCCGCGACCCCCTCATGGCGAGCGCCCTCAGCGCCCACCAGCTCACCGAGGTGGACCTGCTCGACGAGCGCCACTGGCTGCGCGCCGCCCCCGTCGCCGGCTACAAGAGCGCGGAGGGCGCCCGCGCCCTCGTGGCGCTCAGCTGGACCGAGCGCGCGCAGGCGCTCAGCGCCCCCCCCGTCCTCCCCGCCGCCGCCGGCGCGCTCCTCGTGGCGCTCGTGGTCTTCTGGGGCGCCTCGCAGCGCTACATCAAGCCCTTCAAGGAGCTCGAGCTCGGCGTCATCGAGGTGACCAGCGGCAACCTCAACTACTGGTTCACCTACAGCGTCCCCGACAACGGCGTGACCGGCTCCCTGGCGCAGAACCTAGACGTGATGGTGTCAAAGTACTCTGGGCGCCCGATGCCCGAGCTCGAGGGCGAGGCGGGCGGCGCGCAGGGGCCGGGGGCGCGGCCGTGAGGGGGCCGGCGGGTGGCGCGCCTGCGCCTCGCGTCCGCCTCGGCCTCGACCGGTTCGCCGAGGACCCCCGCGCCTTTGTGGGCGATGAGCCCATCGCGCTCCTGTGCCACGCCGCCAGCGTCGACTCGCGCTACCGCCACCTCACCGAGCTCGCCGCCGCCGCGCGGCTCAACGTGGTGCGCTGCTTTGGCCCCGAGCACGGGCTGTGGGCCACCGCGCAGGACATGGAGCCCGTGGAGGAGGGGCTGGCGGCCGCCAGCGAGCCGCGCGAGCGCCACACCGGCGCGCCGGTCACGTCCCTCTACGGGCACCGCCCCGAGCAGCTCGCCCCCCGCCCCGAGCACCTCGCCGGCGTCCACACCCTCGTCATCGACCTACAGGACATCGGCGCGCGCTACTACACCTACATCTACACCGCGGCGCTCTGCGCGCAGGTGTGCGCGCGCACGGGCACGCGCGTCCTCATCCTCGACCGCCCCAACCCCCTCGGCGGCGAGGTGATCGAGGGGCGCCTCACCCGCCGCGACCACCTGAGCTTCGTGGGCCTGTGGCCCCTCCCCACGCGCCACGGGCTCACGCTCGGCGAGGTGGTGCGCCTGCTCAACGACCGCGAGGGCTTCGGCGCGCGCGTGGAGGTGGTGGCGGTGGAGGGCTGGCGCCGCGCGGAGCTCCTGCACGAGACAGGGCAGCGGTGGGTGATTCCGAGCCCCAACATGCCGAGCTTTGAGGCGATGATGCTCTACCCGGGCGCCTGCCTCGTGGAGGGCACGGAGCTGAGCGAGGGGCGCGGCACCACCAAGCCCTTTGAGTGGGTGGGCGCCGGCTTCATCGACCCCTTCGCCCTCGCCGGCGCCCTGAGCGCCGTGGGGCTCGCGGGGGTGTCGTTCCGCCCCATCTACTTTAAGCCCACCGCGCACAAGTGGGCGCACCGGACCATCGGCGGCGTGGAGCAGCACGTCACCGACCCCCACGCCCTCGAGCCGCTGCGCGTGGGCCTGCACCTCCTCGCCGCCGTCCGCCGCCTCTGCGGCGACGCCCTGGCGTGGCGCACGCAGGCCTACGAGTACGTCACCGACCAGCTCGCCATCGACCTGCTCTTGGGGGGGCCCGAGGGGCGCGAGGTGATCGACGCGGGGGGCGACGTGGACGCCCTCTGGCGCGCCTGGGGGGGTGAGGCGGCGCGCTTCCGCGAGGAGCGCGCCCCCTACCTGCTCTATCGGTAGCCCCCCCGCGCGCCCCCCCCCGCGTGAGCGTTTGGGGCGCCCGCAGCATTTCTCGCAGCCTTTCTCGCGCGGCGCTTCACTTTCGCCTTGACCGCGGGCGTGACTTTCTCCTTTTTACAGCCTCTTATCACACCGCGGCGCGCCTCAGCGCGCCGCTCCACCACAGACCTTCATGCGCATATCAGAGGAGCGCGCTATGCTGATCGAGCTGCTCGAGGCACAGGCCTCGTTCGACCCCCTTCTCGCCTTTGGTGAGGACGACGATGAGGTCGCCGAGGACGACGGGTATGGCGAGGACGCCGACGAGGAGGGCGACGAGGACGCCGATGACCTCGGCGACCTCGACGGGGAGCACATCAACGATGAGCACTTCGAGAACGACGACTATAGCGACGACGACGACGACGACGACTACAGCGACGACGACAGCTCAGACGAGTACGGCTCGTACTCCAACGACAGCGACGACGACGAGGGCGCCTTCCGCGACGACGAGTACAACGACGGCTTCGGCGACGGCTACGACAAGGCCGACGACGGCGACGGCGACGATGACGAGGAGGACGAGGACGAGGAGGACTACCTCTAGCCCTCCCGCGCGCCCTCCCGCGCGCCCTCCCGCGAGCCGCCTAGCGCCCGCGCGCCCCGCCCCGCCGCCTCAATAGAACCCGCGCCCCTTGAGGTCACCGAGGGCGTCCGCGAGAGTCCGCCCCCCCGGGCGGGGCGCGAACCCCAGCGCGCGGGCGCGGTCGCTGCTCACGTACCAGAAGCGGCGCCCCATCTCAAAGGTCTGAGGGCTGAGGCCCCCGAGCGCCTTGCGCTGCGTGAGCCACTTGAGCGGCCCCTCCGCGCGCGCCGCGAGCCCCGCGGGGAGGTCGAGGGCGGGCGCCGCCACCCCCGTGAGCCCGGCGAGCTGGCTGAGGAAAGCGCGGATCGTGAGATTCTCGGCCCCCAGCAGGTACCCCACCCCCACCTCCCCGCGCTCGACGAGCGTGGGCAGGAAGGACGCCACGTCGCGCGCGTCCACGAAACTGAGCCCCCCGGGCAGGGCGGCGCGCACGTCGCCGCTCAAGAAGCGCAGCACGTCGTCGTGGCTCGCCCCCGTCGGGTCCCCGGGCCCGAGGAGGAGCGACGGGCGCGCCACGCGGATCGGCGCCCCGCGCCCCACGGCGCGGCGCACCTCCTCCTCAGCGAACGCCTTGGACTCATAGTAGGGCCAGGCGCGAATCAGCGGCCACGCGAGCGGACTCTCCTCCGTGGCGAGCGAGGGCCCCTCGCTCACCCCCACCACCCCGCTCGTGCTCAAGTAGAGCGCGCGCTCCACCCCGAGGCGCTCCACCACGCTCACGAAATGACGCGTCCCCTGCACGTGCAGCGCATACATCTCCCCCGCCTCCTCCGGCGAGCGGCTCACGCGCCCCGCGAGGTGATAGACCGCGCTCGCCCCCGCCGCCGCCTGCTCAAAATCCGAGAGGCGGCGCACGTCCCCGCGCGCCTGCTCCACCCCCAGCGCCGCGAGCGCGGGCGCGTCGCCGCGGTGCAGACTCCGCACCCGCCAGCCCCGCCGCAGGAGCTCCGCGCACAGGTGGCGCCCGAGGAACCCGTTCCCCCCCGTCACGAGCGCCAGCGGCGCCGGCGCCGCGCCCTGAGCGCCCTGAGCGCCCTGAGCGCCCTGAGCGCCCTGAGCGCCCTGAGCGCCCTGAGCGCCCTGAGCGCCCTGAGCGCCCTGAGCGCCCTGAGCGCCCTGAGCGCCCTGAGCGCCCTGAGCGCCCTTGGCGCGCGCGGGGCGCCGCGCCGGCGTGGGCGTCGCCCCCTCCGCCCCCCCCTTGGGGTCATCAGCGCCCTTGGGGTCATCAGCGCCCTTGGCGCCCTGAGCGCCCTTGGCGCGCGCGGGGCGCCGCGCGGGCGCGGAATCCCCCCCCTGAGCGCCCTTGGCGCTCTCCTCCGCCTCGGGGGCGTGTGCGGTGTGGTGTGAGCGCGTCACGCGTGATCCTCCTAAAGAGACAGGGGCTGAGACAGGGGCTGAGGCAGGGGCTGAGGCAGGGGCGGCGTGGCCGCTCAGAGGCTAAAGATCGACTTAAAGGCGAACAGGTGCTGAGGGTTGTTGGTCTTCACCTTCCCCGAGGCGAACTCCGCCATGCTCGGCACGTAGCCCTCGCGCACCATGCGCTCAAAGGTCCGCATGTCTGTCTTGAGCACACAGTCCGCCTGCGCCCCCCCCTGGGGCTTCCCCGGATAAAAACGCACCGCCTCCCCCGTCACCGACAGCGTCCACTTGTCATCCGAGCCCTCCCCGAGGCTGAAGTACCACGTGATCGGCGACTTGACGTGCGTGGGCGAGAAGCGGGCCTCGAGGTGCTCAAAGAGCGGCGTGACCCCCGCGTCCTCCTCCGCGGGCGCCCCCGGCGGCACCTCCCAGGGGTAGGGCTTACCGTCGCGGAGCGCCACCACCGCCTCATAGCAGGCGTCGGTGATCTCCTGATAGACCTCGTGGCGGCGCTTGCCCTCGCAGCGCGCCGCCAGCACCTCCGCCGTCACCAGGCGCCCCACCCGCGCCGAGAGCCTGCGCCCAAAGCGCGGCAGCCCGCCGCCCTTCGGCATCGCCTTGTGCGTGCCGCTCAGGTAGAGGGGCAAGACGGGCAGCCCCGTCTTGTGCTGAAGGTACCCCACCCCCGCCTTAAACTCCTGGAGCTCCCCCGTGGGCGAGCGGGTCCCCTCCGGATAAATGAGCACGCTCCAGCCGCGCGCGACCGCCTCCTCCGCCTCCCGCATGCTCCGCTCGAGCGGCGCGCCGCGGTCCACAGGAATCAGGCGCGTGAACTGCGACAGCAGCGCCTCCTTGTACTCCGTGTCAAAGAAGTAGTCCTGCGCGGCGAGCACCCCCACCCCCGCCCCGAGCGGCCCGAGCGCCTCCTTGATCAGCCCGATGTCGAGGTGACTCGAGTGATTCGAGATCACGATCACCTGCTGGTTGAGCGGCAGATTCTCTTGACCGCGGACGTCGAGCTGAAAGAGCTGACTGAACGCCACGTGGCGCCCCGCGTCGATCAGCGCGCGCCCGGCGGCGCGCACGGGCTCCGGCAGGTCGCGCCAGAGCGGGCGCGCCTCCTCAGCGGGCGCCTCCTCGCCCTGCGCCCCCCCCCGCTCAAGGGCGAGCGCCGCGAGGTCCCGCACGCGCTCCGCGCGCGCCACGCGCGCCCCGTCCACCGCCCGCCCGAGGGACTCCTCGATGAGCAGGCGCAGCTCCACCAGCTGCAGCGACGACAGCCCCAGGTCGGTGGTGAGGTGGCTGTCGGGCTGCACCTCGAGCAGCTCCACCCCGCACAGCCCCGCCAGCCCCGAGTAGAGCCACGCCGGCTCGTGCGCCGACGCCCCCTCCTGCTCCGCCCGCCGCGCCGCGCGCCCGATCTCGAGCAGGCGCAGCAGCTCCGCGCGCACCTCCGCGCGGCGCACCTTGCGCGTGGGCGTGCGCGGGAGGGGCTCGGGCCAGAAGCGGAAGGTGCGGAGGCGCTGGTGGTCGGGGCGCAGGGCGTTGATGGTGGAGATGTGCGCCCGCACCTCGCGCTGCGCCTCCTCCGGCGCCCCCGCCTTGAGCACGACCAGCGCCGCCACGCGCTCGTCCCCCTGCGGGTCGGGAATCCCCACGATGGCCAGCTCCTCGATGTGCTCGTGGGCGGCGAAAATGGGCTCGAGGTCATCGGGGTACACGTTCTTGCCGCTCGACGTGACGATGAGCTCCTTAGAGCGCCCCGACAGCGTCAGCTCGCCGCGCGCGTTGAGCGCCCCGAGGTCCCCCGTGTGAAGCCAGCCGCCGCGCAGGGCGCGCGCGCTCCCCTCGGGGTCGTTGAGGTAGCCCACCATCACGTTATCGCCGCGCGCGAGCACCTCGCCCACGCCGCTCGCGTCCGGGTCCTTGATCTTGAGCTCCACCCCCGGCACCGGGCGCCCCACCGTCCCCGCCCCGCGGCGGCTCTTGGGGCGGCGGACGGCGAGCACGGGGGCGGCCTCCGTGAGCCCGTAGCCCTCAAGGAGCTCAAAGCCGAGCCCCTCAAACACCTCGAGCGTGGACTCGCTCAGCGCCGCCCCGCCGCTGATCAGGTAGCGCACGCTGCCGCCGAGGCTCTCGTGGACCTGCCCAAAGAGCAGCGGCCCGGCGTTGAGCCCCTTGGCGCGGAGGGCGCGGTTGGCCTTGACGCTCAGCTTAAAGAGCAGCGACGCCGCCTCGCCCTTGTCCTTGACCTGCGACTCGATGCGCTTCTGAAGCACGTCCCACAGCGCCGGGATCCCGATGATGCCCGTGGGGCGCACCGCCCTCATCGCCGCCCGCAGCGTGGCGCCGTCGAGCGCGGTGAGGTAGGTGACGCGCGCCCCCACGCTCATGGGCAACAGGAAGCCCGCCGAGAACTCAAAGGTGTGGAACAGGGGCAGCACGGAGAGGAAGCGGTCGCGGCGGCTCACCGAGAACACCCCGTGGAGACTCGACAGCAGCGCGCAGAAGTTGGCGTGCGTGAGCATCACCCCCTTGGGGTCGCCGGTGGTGCCGCTGGTGAACAGCAGGCTCGCGAGCTCGGCGGAGCGGTCGCGCCGCGACACCTCCTCGTCGCGCAGGGGGGCGGCGGCGAACGCCTCGCCGAGCGTGAGGAGCGCGAGCGCGCGCCCCTCCGCCGCCCGCCCCGCCGCCCACGCCTCGCACTCGAGCGAGGCGAGCGAGGGGAGGTGCTCCTCGTGCGCCAGCACCGCCGCCGCCTCCGACTTGCGCACGATGCGCCCCAGCTCCGCCCCCGCCAGCTCAGGGTCAGCGGGCACCACCGTGGCGTCCGCGAGCAGCCCCCCCAGGTACGCCATCGGCCAGGCGGGCTCGTTGGGGCTCAGCAGCACCACCGCGTCCCCGCGCCGCACCCCCGCCGCGCGCAGCCCCCCCGCCACCGCCAGCGCCCCGCGCCAGAGGTCGCCGTACGTGTAGGTGACCTCCACGCCGCCCTCCCCAAAGAGCTGCAGCGCGCGCTCGTGCTCGTGCTCCACGCAGGCGTTGCGGAGGAGCGCCACGAGGTCGCCCGCGCGCGGCGCCGCGCGCACGCGCTTGACGCGCTCGTCGAGCTCCCCAAAGACCCAGCGCTGGAGCCCCTCCATGTGCACCTGCATCCAGTAGTGCCGCCAGTCGAGGGACGCGAGCGGGAAGCCGAGCGCCTCCCGCTCCTCGGGCACCAGGCGCGCCGCCGCCGCCTGCGTGTGGGCGGCGGAGAACTTGGGGTTGTTCTCGAGGATGAAGGGGGCGAAGATCCCAAAGATCTTGTCGGCCATGCCCGCCGCGCGCTCAAGCGCCTTGGCGCCCTGCTCCGCGGGCCTGAGGAGCGCGCGCGCCGGCGCCGGGAGCGCCTTGAGCAGCCCCTGCACCCCCCGCGCCACCCGCTGCGCCGCCGGCGCCCCGGCGCGCTCGTAGAGGCTCTTGGACACCGCCACCGTGTCGAGGTTGCGCATCAGGTGGCGCTCAAAGAAGCTAAAATCGCGGTCGTAGCGCGCGCGCCACGCGAGGTTGGTGAGCTCGATGGCGCGGCGCATGGTGAGGGGGTTGGCCTCCCCTGTGGAGAGCTGATACACCCCGCGCGAGCGCCCCTCTAGCAGCTCCGCCGCCGCCAGGAGCGTGCCCTGGCACACCCAGTCCACGGGGATCACGTCGAGGATGTTGTCGGGGTTGCTCGGCGTGAAGCGCTGGCCCTTCCAGTAGAGGTACACGATGGGCGCGCAGGTGTTGACGCCCTCGTTCCAGCCCGGGAAGGGGAAGCTGTGGGCGCTCTCCACGATGGCGGGGCGCACGATCGCCACCGGCACGCCGTAGCCCTGAGCGCGCGACACGGTGAGCTGCTCGCCGAGGCTCTTGGTGTAGGTGTAGGTGTTGGTCCAGCCCCAGCGCTTGGCGCGGTCCATGCCCTCGTCGCGGAGGCGGTCGTTGAGCCAGCGGCGGCGGGCGGCGCGGAGCTCTTGGGCGAGGTGCCCCTCGTGCTCCGAGTCGAGGTCGCGCTTGCGGAGCGCGCTCACCGCCTCCTGGCGAAACGCCTCCTGCATCACCTGCGAGTCCGCCTCGCGGCGCCAGCGGGCGATGGCGTCCACGGCGTCGAGCACCTCGCGCTCGGCGCTAAAGGAGGGCACGCCCTTGGGGGTGTAGTCCACCACCTCGCCGGTCTCGGGCACGGGGCCGCTCCGCTCGCCCACCACGAAGCAGGTGCTCATGTGGACGAGGGGGCAGCCGGCGTCGCGCGCGAGCTCGAGCTTGTGGGTGACGCCGAGGGTGTTGACCTCGAGCGCCTCGTCGAGCGGCGGGTCAAAGTTGACGTTGCCGGCGCAGTGCAGAATCAGGTCGAGGGCGTCGCCGTGGGTGAGCTCGTCGTAGTCGGCGGCGCTGAGGCCCATGCGCTCCTGCGTGATGTCGCCGGTGACGGGATTCACGCGCGCCGCCACCCACGCCTCAAACGCCTCAGCGCCGAGGCGGGCGCGGAGCGCCTCAAAGGGCTCAGAGGTCATCACCTCGGCGCGGAAGCGCGCGGCGGCGTCCCTGTGCCCCTTGCCGGGGCGAATCAGCACGCTCACGCGCCGCACCTCGGGGGCGACGGCGGCGATCAGGGTGAAGAGCACCTTGCCCACGAAGCCGGTGATGCCGGTGAGCAGGATGTGCCGGCCGGCGAGCTGCGCGCGGACGCTGAGCGGGAGCTCGGGGGAGGCGCTGAGGGGCTGCGTGATCATCGAGCCCTTCATCTCAGGCCTCCATGTCGGTGATCAGGATCGGGGGCGCGTGGCAGAGCGTGACCTCGGGGCTGCTCTTGCCCAAGAAGCCCTGCGCCATCTCGAGCGCCTCGTCGAGGCTGCGCGCGTTCTCCCAGCCGAGGTGCGTGGGCACGCGCGGGTGCTCCGCGCCCACCACGATGACCTTCCCCACGTGCGCGCGCCCCGCGTCGCCCCAGTACCACATGTAGAACGGGTGGACGGGGTGGTAGGCGTGCCCCTTGCGGTACATGTGGATGTAGTCGGGGTTGTTGACGAACTCGTGCTCGAACTGCGTGATGTCGGGGCTGAAGGTGCTCACGCTCAGGATGCGGTGGTAGAACTCCACGTAGGAGGGGTGGTGCTCGCGGTTAAAGTCCTCGTGGCAGGGGTGCGTGATGATCAGCACCCCGCCCTTCTTCACGAGGGGCATGTTGCGATAAAAGTTAAAGAGGTACCCGAGCGCCATCACCTGCACGAGCAGCGGGTTGAGGATCGAGTTGACGTTGTAGGGCGAGATGAAGGGGATCCCGCTCACCAGCACGTCCGCCTGCCCCTTGACGGGCACGCTGTACTGCCTAAAGTTCGCCTCGAGGATCTTCTTGTGCGTGGGCGCGGTCTTGCCCGCGTGGACCGCGATCACCCCATACGGCGCCTCCACCTTCTCAAACACCGCGCGGCGCGCCGACTCCGGCATGCGCTCGAGGGCGGCGTTGGAGGCGCGGAGCTTGGCCCAGTCAAAGGCGGACCAGGAGCGCTCGGGGCGGTTGAGGAAGCCGAGGGGGCCGCCGAACATGCGGTTGTTGAGCGCCGTCTCGATGTGGAACACCTTGAGCTTCTTGTCCACGAGCTCGCCCATCACGTCCACGGTGCGCGCGAGCTTGGACTTGTCGTGCCGCGGGTCCATGTAGCTGTGGCACTTGTGCATGGTCTTGGTGTTGTGGTGCTCGCTGACGCTCTTGTAGTCGCACAGCCCCACCGTCACGCTCTTGTGCCCGCCGTCCATCGGCACGAGGTTCACGTTCACATAGATGAGCAGGTCGCTCTCCACGGCGCGGCGGTTGAGGCGCACCGTGTGCTGCCCGTCCTCGGTGGTGCCGAGCTCCACGATGTTGTCGGGGTCCTCGGCGTCGTGGTTGTAGAGGCGGGCGGGGTAGTACTCGCGGTAGATCTTGTCGCCCACGATCGCCTTGATCTCGGGGCCCGTCATGCGCCTGTGCAGGCACACGGCGATGATCATGTGGATGTCCTCCACGCCGTACTCCGCGCACTGCTTGAGGATCTCCGTGAGGATCAGCTCGCGCACGTCGGGCTTCACCATCGGCGGGAGGGGCAGCGAGATGTCGTCGATGGCGATGGTGAGCTTCATGCCCGGCTTGAGGAGCGCGAACAGCGGCTCCATCTCGTGGGGGTGGCTCAGGGCGTGGCGGATGGCGACGCGCACGTCGCGCAGGGGCTCCATGGGCGGGTTGGGGTAGATGACGCGCGTCCCCACGGGCAGCGACAGCTCTCGGAAGCGCGTCCCATAGAACGCCACGCGGGGGCCGCTGTGGCGGTCGATGATCTCGATGTTCTGGTCGCGGCTGATGGTGGGCGTGGGTCTAAAGATCGCCATGGGGGGTCGCTTTCTCGATGTCGACGGGCTACTTGGCCCACAGGATGGGCCAGCCGTGGGCGTCGGCGGTGGCCTTGAGCTGCGCGTCGGGGTTCACCGCCACGGGGTGCCCCACCGCGCAGAGCATGGGGATGTCGCTGGCGCTGTCGGCGTAGGCGTGACAGCGGCTCAGGTCGAGGTCGTGGGCGTCGGCGTAGGCGCGAATCCACGACGCCTTCTCGGGGCCGGCGAGGACGGGGGGGAGCAGGTTGCCCGTCGCCTCGCCCGCCGCGTTGATCTCAAGGCGATTCGCCGCCCAGTCGTCCACCTCGAGGTGTGCGGCGAGGGGGCGGGTGATGGTGTCGAGGGCGCCGGTCACGAGCACCTGCCGGAGCCCCTCGCGCCGCGACTGGCGCATGAGCGACACCATGTCGCCGTAGACGCGCGCGCGCAGGAGCGTGCGGAACAGCTCCTCCCCCACGCACACGAGGCGGTCCTCCGAGATGCCCGCGTAGCTCTGATAGAACATGTCGTTAAAGTACTTGCGCCCGCGCCGGTCCGCCCACGCGTAGAGCGGCAGCGACGCGCCGAGCTTGAGCACGCGCCCGAGCTTGTCGCTCAGGGAGGGGACGCTCAGGGCGTAGTAGGCGTAGGCGTGGAGGACGTTGGCGTCCATGAGGGTCCCGTCCACGTCATAGAAGGCCGCGGCGCCGCGCCCCTGTGGGCTCGCCGCTCTGCTCTGCTCGCTCGTCACGCTCACGCGCACACCTCCGCCGCTCATCGGGGTCTCTGCGCCGCCTGTGGGCGCGGGGCGCCGCGCGGGCGGGCGGCGCGGGGGCGCAGACTCGTTGCGGGCGTGAGCGCGCATGATACACAAAAGCCTTGAAAAGACAAGGGCGGCGCGGCGCGGGCTAGGCGGGCTAGGCGGGCTAGGCGGGCGCGGCGCGGCGGCGCAGGCGGGCGGCGAGGGGGGCGAGCCCGGGGAAGCGGCAGGCGGCGGCGGCGGCGAGGGCGGCGGCGAGGGCGGCGCCCCCCTTGAGGGCGGCGGCGAGGGCGAGTCCCCAGGCCCCCGCTCCCCCGAGGGGCGCGGCGAGGGGCGCGGCGAGGGGCGCGGCGAGGGGCGCGGCGAGGGGCGCGTCGAGGGCGAGTCCGCCCCACGCCGCCGCGAGGCGCGCCGCCGCCGCCGCCCCCGCCGCCCCCGCCGCCCCCACCAGCGCCGCGCGCCAGGCGAGGGCGGCGGCGGCGGCGAGGGCGCGGCGGGCGCCCTCCCCTGGGCGGTCGGCGGCGAGGTCGCGCCCCACCCACACCCACAGCGCCAGCACATACGCCGAGATGGCGGCGGAGGAGGCGTGGGTGAGGGCGAGGGCGCCGCGCCCGGCCGCGTAGGCGTAGAGGGGGAGGGCCGCGAGGGTGACGGCGGAGCCGAGGGCGGTGGGGAGCCACGTCTTGCCCTGCGCGTAGAAGCCGCGCGCCACCAGCCCCTGCGCCGCCCACGCCCACAGCCCCAAGCTGAGCCCCGCGCAGTACTCGCCGATGGCGAGGAGGGCGGGGTCGCTGAGGCGCGCGCGCCCCCACACCAGCGCGGCGAGCTCGGCGCCGGCGGCGCTGAGCGCCACCTGCGAGAGCGCCGCGAGCAGCACCACCGCCTCAAGGGAGCGCCGCAGGAGCGCCCACGCCTCCGCGCGCGCCCCCTGCGCGCAGAGCCGCGACAGCGTGGGGAAGGCGGCGAGCCCCACGGCGAGCCCAAAGGCGGCCATGGGGAGGCGCATGAGGGTGCGCGCGTAGTGCAGCTGCGCCACGGCGCCCTGCTCGAGCGAGGTGCCGAGGCGCTTGACGAGGAGCTCGTCGAGCGCCACCACCGAGAAGCCGAGCATGACCGGGAGGGCGCGCAGGAGGTAGGCGCGCGCCTCGGGGTGCCCCGGCTCCCAGCGGGGGGCGAGGCGCAGCCGCCCCCCCGCGCCCTCCCGCAGCAGCGCCGCGAGGGGGCAGCCAAAGGAGCCGAGGGCGGCGCCGAGCAGCACCCCCCACGCGAACGCCTCCGCCCCGAGGCGCGCGCCGAGCAGCAGCCCCGCGAGGGTGACGCAGCCAGCGTAGACGAGGGGGGCGAGGGCGGGGGCGAGGTGCCGGTCGTGGGCCTGGAGCTTGGCGCTGAGGGCGGCGCCGCACACGTGGAAGACCTGCGCGGGCAGGAGGACGCGGGTGAGGTGGGTGAGGTGGGCGCGCTGCTCGGGGTCAAAGCCGGGGGCGAGGAGGGGGCTGAGGCGGTGGGCGGCGAGCCAGGCGAGCGCCGTGAGGGCGACGGCGAGGAGGGTGACGGGGGCGCAGATCCGCCAGAAGCACGCCCACTCCTCAGCGCGCGCGCCCCCCTCAGCCCCCTCAGCCCCCTCAGCCCCCCTGCGCGCCGCCGCCTGCAAGAGCGGAATCATCACCAGCGACAGGGCGCCCCCCGCGAGCAGATAGTTAAGAAAATCGGGAAGGATAAACGCCACCCAATACACATCCGCCTCCGCGCTGTCGCCCAAGACGCGCCCGATCACCCCCTCGCGCACCAGACCGATCACGCGCGAGAGCAGCACGCTCACGCCATAGAGGAGCGCGGCGAGCCCGACGGCGCGGCTCACCGCCCCCCCCCGCCCACCGCGGCCCGCTCCCCGAGGCGCCAGCCCGCCGCGAGGAGGGCGACGCCGAGCAGGTCGAACCAGAGCGGCTGCCAGGGCGCGCGGAGGTCATCAAACCCCTCCACGCCGAAGCCGCCGCCCGCGCTCACCCACAGCCCCACCCCCTGCCACGCCACCAGCCCCACGGCGCCGGCGGCGGGGCTGCGGGTGCGCTCAAAGAGCCAGGCGGCGGCGGCGTTGGCGAGGAGGGCGTTGGGGGCGAGGCGCCACGAGCAGAGGGTGAGGGCGAGGGCGGTGAGCAGGACGCGCCCCCCCTCCCCGTGCCCCCCCGCCGCCCGCCCCCCCCCGGCGAGGTTGCGCTGGAACACCTGAAAGAACACCCACGCCTCCGTGACCGGCAAGAGGAGTCCCGTGAGCGTGAGCCCGAGCGGCGAGGAGAGGGCCGCGCGCCAGGCGGCGCCCTCGGCGAGCGCCTCCGGGGAGGGGGCGGGGGGCGGGGGGAGGTCGCTGGCGGCGCGGAGGGCGTTGTCGAGCTCGCTGCCGAGGACCACCCCCCCCAGCGCCAGCGCCACCGCCGCCACCGCCGCGCCCCCCGTGGGCGGCGCGGTCGCGAGGCGGTCGCGGGGGGCGTTCTGGGCGTTGGTGATCCAGAGGAGGGCGGTGGTGAGGAGGAGGGTGAGGGTCTGGGCGAGGAGGTGGGCGTCGGGGGCGTCGGGGGGGAGCGCGAGGAGGTGGGCGCAG
>Ga0194129_10005969_pt1 | contig 15176 bp, 16 predicted proteins | sample TA2KigCa35mmetaG_FD_150862 | JGI IMG/M metagenome (GOLD analysis project Ga0194129, IMG submission 150862) | Freshwater microbial communities from Lake Tanganyika, Tanzania - TA2015038 Kigoma Deep Cast 35m | ecosystem: Environmental > Aquatic > Freshwater > Lake | place: Tanzania: Lake... | reverse complement strand
TCGGCAGTGTATACACGAGCAGCAGGTGATCCGCCACGTCGATGCCACCCAGGCCCACAGCCACAAACAGCAATCCCAGCCAACTGCTGACCAGAAAGCTCATCGCGCGTTTGATATCGATCTGACCCAGGGCGATCAAGGCGGCCACCAGGGCGGTGGTGCCGCCCACCACCACCAGCACGCCCTGCACCAGCGGGCTCAGCTCGATCAGCGGTTCGAGCCGCAGCAGCACCCAGGCACCGCCCAGGACCACGACCGAATTGCGCAGCACGGTCGAGGGCAGCGGGCTTTCCATGGCTTCATCCAGCCACAGGTGCAGGGGAATCTGGGCGCATTTGCCCATGGGGCCAGCGATCAGCGCCAGCAGGATCAACTGGAAGCCAGGCGGCAATGGTTGACCGTTGTTGGCCAGATCGGCCGCCCAGCCCTGCAGGCCATGGAAGTTCCAGGTGCCCGTCAGGGGCAGCAGCGCGATCACGCCGGCCAGCAGCACGATGTCGCCGATGCGCTTGGTCAGAAAGGCGTCGCGGGCGCCCTTGACCACCAGCGACTGGTTGTACCAGGTCCCGACGATCACGTAGGTGCCCACCGTCAGCAACTCCAGCAGCACATAGCTGAAGAACACCGAGTCGGTGAGCACCAGGCCGCAGAGGCCTGCCTCAAAAAAGCTCAGCCCGCCGAAGAAGCGGGGCCAGCCCCAGTCCATTTCGAGGTAACCGATCGAATAGATCTGCACCAGCACATGCAGACCGGTGATCACCGTCATCGCGATCAGGGCCGGCTCGCTCACCAGGCCATCGAAGCCGACCCGCAGGCCGGCGGTGTTGATCCAGGTCCAGCTGAAGGTCGGCGGCGCGTAGATGGCTGCAGCGCCGGCCGCTGAGTTGTTGTGCAGGCTGATCAGGGCCAGCAGACTATGCGCGAAGGCACACGAGACCATCAGCAGGTTGATGTAACCCGCAGGTCTGGGGCCGCTGCGTTTGATCAACCCGGGTGACCACAGCAGGCTGAAGGCCGACCCCACCAGGGGGTAGAGCGGCACGAGCCAGGCTGTTCCCAGCCAAGACAAGCCCATACAGGCGCGATGCGTCGAAGTGGCGGCGACTGTAGAGACATCAAATTGCTGTTGGGGAATGGCTTTGTATCGCTTGACCAATGGCTTGGACAAGAGATCCTGATCGGTGCCGCAGGGGCCAGCTGTGACCCAGAACAAAGGCCCCTGACCCGAGGTTCACCGCGGGGTCAGGGGCTAGAGACGTGCGTTGGGTCGCACCGATGCAGGGTGTGCCGGTGACGCTGCTTGAGAAGGTGTCAACAAAGGTGCACACCTTGCAAAGCGTGCTGGGCGCGCATCACCAGAGCGTCACCGCACCACGCAAACTCAACCGAAGCGGCGGCGACCGTCGTTGAAGCTGTTGAACCCATTGCTTTCGCCGCTGCCACTGCTCTGGCTCAGCTTCCAGACGTTGCGGCTGACGCGCCGCGCCTTGAGACCGCCCCGCTCGACGACGGCTGCGCCCGGTCGAGCTCCCATTAAATAGGTGACTTCGGCGGTGCTCAGCGGAGCACCGGTCTTGAGTGCGAGGTTGGTGAGCTCAAGCCGGTTGCGCAGGGCGCCAGGATCACAGGCACCACCGTCTTCGCCTTCATTCCAGCTCCAGGGCAGTTCCCCATTGGCGGCCATGCGATGCAGCAGGCCCATCCCGACTAGAGCCAGCGCCTGTTCAGGCCTGACCTCGGCTGTCTCCTGCTGGGCTTCAGCAGCAGGACGCTTGCTGACTTGATCCGATCCGTTGGCGGCAGGGCGCTTGACAGCCATGGGTCAAAAGCGTGGATGGCCGGACGGTATCGGCTGCAGCGGGGTGCGCAAGGCCCACTCCGCGGCAGACCTCAAGTTCAAGGCCCGGGGTCCGGGCCGTAAAGTCGGCACGCTTCTGCGCTCATGGCTGCCGCAGATGCCGGCAGATCACTTGGCACAGTCCAATCCCAGACGACGCTCGGGCCCGGTGTCCATCACCGGCACAGAGGTCGGTGTGGGCCGCGTCACAAGCGAAGTGGATGGCCTGCATCCGTCGGCGGCCAGCTGTGTGATCACCACCGACAGCGAAACGACCCGTCTGGCGCGAGAGTCGAGCCACGTCGAGTCGATTGAACTGCGCACCTACGTTTTTCTCGACAGCCTGCAACCCCAGCTCGCCGCTTACATGGGCACGGTGAGTCAGGGATTTTTGCCCATCCCAGGCGATGCCTGCCTCTGGCTCGAGGTTTCACCGGGCATGGCGGTGCACCGGGTCACCGACATCGCCCTCAAGGCCAGCACCGTCCGCCTCGGGCAGATGATTGTTGAGCGAGCCTTCGGTTCGCTCGCCCTCTATCACCGCGACCAGAGCAATGTGTTGCACTCGGGCGATGTGGTGCTCGAGGCCATTGGCAGCAGTGTCAACCGTCGCAGCCGCTGCGAGGTCAGCTGGACCGAGATCATCCGCGCCATCACCCCCGACCACGCGGTGCTGATCAACAGGCAGAACCGCCGCGGTTCGATGATCCAGGCCGGCATGAGCATGTTCATTCTCGAGACCGAACCGGCCGGCTACGTGCTGATCGCCGCCAACGAAGCCGAAAAGGCTTCCAACATCAATGTGGTGGATGTCAAGGCGGTCGGTGCGTTTGGCCGTCTGACCCTGGCTGGCCGCGAAGGCGACGTCGAAGAGGCGGCCGCCGCCGCCATGCGCGCTGTGAATCAAGTCAATCGTAACGCCCAGGGTTAAGCCCCCCTTGGTCGATTGAGCTCTGGTGTTACAGCCCGAGCAGCGACCGCAGTTCGCCGGCCATCTGGCGTGCAGCTTTGCCGCGACTGCCCAACCGCAGCCGTTGTTCGCTGCTCAGTTGGGCATAGCTGCAGCCTGCTTCACGCACCCAAAAAATCGGGTCGTAACCGCCGCCGTCGCCCTGGGGCACCGTGAGGATCGTGCCGCGACAGATGCCCTGGGCTTCGAGGACGGTTTCCCCCGCTGGATTGGCCAGAGCCATGGCGCTGTTGAAGCTGGCACTCCGATACGGCGTGTCGCCCAACGCTTGCAACAGTCGTGCCACCCGCTCGGGGTCGCTGCTGGCGTAGCGGGCCGAATAGAGGCCCGGTGCACCCTCGAGTGCGTCGACTTCCAGCCCCGAGTCGTCGGCCAGGGCCCAGTGGCCCGTGTGGCGTGCGACCGCTTCGGCTTTGAGTCGCGCGTTGGCCAGGTAGGTGCTGCCGGTCTCTTCGATCGCAAGACCGTCGGGCTGCATCTGCACGGATAACGGCAGATCGCTCAGCATCAGGGCGATCTCAGCAACCTTGTGGGGGTTACCGCTGGCGATCACCAGCACCCGAATCGGGCCCTGAACCCCAGGGCGATGGTGATCGGCCAGCCGGTTCAAGCGCGCTGCGCATCGGGCACGTCATTGTGTCGCAGCGGCAGTCACTCCCGCTGAGTGGGGTGTGGAACCGGCCGGGTTGAACAGTCCACCCCCCGAACAGGTCCGGAGGTACCGGTTCCAGTGCAACGCTACGGAGTCTTTTGGGGCTTAGCGAGGATAGGAACGCCCACAATCAGCAGCCCCTGACAGCTGACCGTCGCCCCAGATCGCCTTAGCTTGATGCTTAAGGTCCTGGGGCAGCAGCCGAATGAACGCCTCGCTGGTGCTGCAGAACTTGCTGTCCCCACCGGTGCTGTTTTTTGCACTGGGACTGCTGTCGGTGGCCTTGCGCTCGGATCTGGAGATCCCGGCCCCCTTGCCCAAGCTGTTTTCGCTCTATCTGTTGCTGGCGATCGGCATCAAGGGGGGTATGGAGCTGCAGCACAGCGGCCTGGGCGGTGCCGTGCTGCTGACCCTGTCGGCCTCGTTGGCCATGGCGGTGTTGGTGCCAATCAGCAGTTTTGCGGTGCTCCGCACCCGTTTGGACACGTACAACGCCGCTGCCGTCGCGGCCGCCTATGGCTCAATCAGCGCTGTCACCTTCATTACTGCCGAAACCTTTTTGGGAGCCCTGGGAGTGGGCTTTGACGGCTTCATGGTGGCTGCCCTGGCCCTGATGGAATCGCCAGCCATCATCATTGGTCTGTTGTTGGTCCGTCTCACAGCACCGCGTCAGGGCGCCCAGGACCAAGGACTGCGCTGGGGTGCGTTGCTGCACGAGGCCTTTCTCAACAGTTCGGTTTTGTTGCTGGTTGGCTCGCTGTTGATCGGTTATTTGAGCGCGGCATTCAGTCCCTCGGGGCTGGCCAAGATGTTGCCCTTTACCGAACAACTGTTTTATGGAGCCCTCAGTTTCTTTCTGCTGGACATGGGCATCGTGGCAGCGCAGCGGCTGCGGGAGCTCAGGGCCGCAGGAGCCTTTCTGATCAGCTTTGCCTTGCTGGCCCCCCTGTTGCACGCTGCCATCGGTCTGGCAGTTGCCGCTCTGCTGCACCTGCCCCAGGGCGATGCGCTGCTGTTCATGGTGCTCTGTGCCAGCGCCTCGTACATCGCCGTGCCAGCGGCCATGCGCATGACGGTTCCCCAGGCCAATCCCAGCCTTTACATCACCTCATCGCTGGGACTGACCTTCCCGTTCAACATCGTTGTCGGAATCCCGCTGTACATGGCTGCCGTGCAGCGTTTCATCCCCGCCACCTGACGTCATCCACCATGAAACGACTCGGCTTGATCGTCAGTGAGCGGGAGCTTGAACGCCTGTGTGAAGCCCTCAGGCAGGGGGGGGCACCTGGGTATTCGGTGCTGCGTCACGTCACCGGCCTGGGCCATGGCGGGGCCGTGTCCGAGGGCATGGAATTCAGTGGTTTTGGCGCCAATACCCATGTGATCGTCTTCTGCGAGCCGTCTCAGCTGGCGCCGATCCAGGCCGCCGTCAAACCGTTATTGGCGTATTTCGGTGGTGTCGGCTTCGTCTCTGACGCAGAACGGCTTTGAGAACTGCAGCCCTCGACACCGTCGCCACACCTGTGACGGTCCGTCCGCCAAGCGTTGCCTAACGTTTTGCGATGCGCTGATTAGTAGCGCTTATCAATGGCAGCGGAAACCTTGATCGTGACAGTGCCCCAAATGTCTTGACGGAGGGTTTAGCCGCAGACCATGGTTGTGAGCGAACATTCCACCCCCCTCCACAAGGAGCAGGTAATGGCAAACGAAACCATGGGCATTGCCCTCGGCATGATCGAGACCCGCGGTCTGGTTCCCGCGATCGAGGCTGCCGACGCGATGACCAAGGCTGCCGAAGTGCGCCTCATCGCCCGCGAATTCGTCGGCGGCGGCTACGTCACCGTGATGGTGCGTGGTGAAACCGGTGCTGTGAACGCCGCTGTGCGTGCTGGCGCCGATGCCTGTGAGCGCGTTGGCGACGGTCTCGTGGCTGCCCACATCATCGCCCGCCCCCACCGCGAAGTTGAGCCGGCTCTGGCTGGAAGCGCTGGCTTCGTTGGTTCGAAGGACTGAGGTCGGCTGATTCAGCCGGCTGTTAAGCCGCAGGGCTGAATCGCTGCATCGACTGACATCCCCTTATCCGACCCAACTGGAGAACCTCCATGAGCAAGAAGTACGACGCTGGGGTCAAGGAGTACCGCGACACGTATTGGACTCCTGATTACGTCCCCCTCGACACCGATCTGCTGGCCTGCTTCAAGTGCACCGGCCAGGAAGGTGTGCCCCGCGAGGAAGTGGCCGCCGCTGTGGCTGCTGAATCCTCGACCGGTACCTGGTCCACCGTGTGGTCCGAGCTCCTCACCGATCTCGACTTCTACAAGGGCCGCTGCTACCGCATCGAAGACGTTCCTGGTGACAAGGACGCCTTCTACGCCTTCATCGCCTACCCCCTCGACCTGTTCGAAGAAGGGTCGATCACCAACGTGCTGACCTCTCTGGTCGGCAACGTGTTCGGCTTCAAGGCCCTGCGCAACCTTCGCCTGGAAGACATTCGCTTCCCGATGGCGTTCATCAAGACCTGCATGGGTCCGCCGAACGGCATCCAGGTCGAGCGTGACCGCATGAATAAATACGGTCGCCCTCTGCTGGGTTGCACCATCAAGCCGAAGCTCGGTTTGAGCGGCAAGAACTATGGCCGTGTGGTGTATGAGTGCCTGCGCGGTGGTCTCGACTTCACCAAAGACGACGAGAACATCAACTCCCAGCCGTTCCAGCGCTGGCAGAACCGTTTCGAGTTCGTCGCCGAGGCTGTTCGCCTGGCCGAGCAGGAGACCGGTGAGAAGAAGGGTCACTACCTGAACTGCACCGCCGCCACTCCTGAAGAGATGTACGAGCGGGCCGAGTTCGCCAAGGAACTCGGGCAGCCGATCATCATGCACGACTACATCACCGGTGGTTTCACCGCCAACACCGGTCTGGCGAAGTGGTGCCGCAAGAACGGCATGCTGCTGCACATCCACCGCGCCATGCACGCGGTGATCGACCGTCACCCCAAGCACGGCATTCACTTCCGTGTGCTGGCCAAGTGCCTGCGCCTGTCTGGTGGTGACCAGCTGCACACCGGCACCGTGGTCGGCAAGCTTGAGGGCGACCGTCAGTCGACCCTGGGTTACATCGACCAACTGCGCGAATCCTTCGTTCCCGAAGATCGCAGCCGCGGCAACTTCTTCGATCAAGACTGGGGCTCCATGGGCGGCGTGTTCGCCGTGGCCTCCGGTGGTATCCACGTCTGGCACATGCCGGCCCTGGTTGCCATTTTCGGCGACGATTCGGTGCTGCAGTTTGGTGGTGGTACCCACGGTCACCCCTGGGGTTCGGCTGCTGGTGCAGCGGCCAACCGCGTGGCCCTCGAAGCCTGCGTCAAGGCACGCAACGCCGGTCGCGAGATCGAGCGCGAAGGCCGCGACATCCTCATGGAAGCTGCGAAGCACAGCCCTGAGCTGGCCATCGCTCTCGAGACCTGGAAAGAGATCAAGTTCGAGTTCGACACCGTCGACAAGCTCGACGTTCAGTGATCGTCTGCTGAGGTGTTTTTGGAGTCATGCCGTCATGACATGACTCCAAACCAGCACCGATCCAGCCGGAACGACTATCTGCCTTCACACCGTTGAGGGCAAACACCACTTTCCCCCAAGGATCCCCATGCCCTTCAAGAGCACCGTGGGTGACTATCAAACAGTCGCCACCCTGGAGACTTTCGGCTTCCTCCCGCCGATGACCCAGGACGAGATCTACGACCAGATCGCCTACATCATTGCCCAGGGTTGGAGCCCGCTCGTCGAGCACGTCCACCCCAGCCGCTCCATGGCCACCTATTGGTCCTATTGGAAACTGCCCTTCTTTGGTGAGAAGGATCTGAGCGTCATCGTCAATGAGCTCGAGGCCTGCCATCGGGCCTACCCCGACCACCACGTTCGCCTGGTGGGCTACGACGCCTACACCCAAAGCCAGGGTGCTTGCTTCGTGGTGTTCGAGGGCCGCTGATTCGTCAGCGTTTCTCACAACGTTGAAAGCGGGTCCCGACAAGCCGTTGGGACCTCCTTTCCGCCGCAGTGCGGGCCACAGGCCTGGTGCTGCACCTCTTTTGCACTTCCATTCGACGGGCGGTCATGGCCAGCACATCTAGGCGGGAAGCAGCTCTCGAGCGTCGCAAGGCGCTCACGAGCGGCGGTAAGAAATCCGCTGGCCGGTACACATCGGCTCCGAGCCGGGTTCGTTCGGCCGCCGATGCCCGTCCCAGTCGCACGGCAACGCCGGCTGCCGCACCCTCCACCCCAGCGGTGGTTGTCGCTGCTGCCGCACCGGCCGCTGTTGCGCCCCGTCCCAGCCGCAGCCTGAGTGCTCCGGCCTCAACACCGCGCCGCAGTGGTGGCGCACGGATCAGCAATCCCAGCCGTGAACTGGTGCTTGCACGCCGCGAGGCCTTGAGCCGCTCAGGTAAACGCGCCAATACCGCCAAAGACCGCACCCGCACCGATCTGGGTGTCGTTCGCCCCACCGCAACCACCGCCCCTGCTGCAGCACCGGCTCCTGCGGCACCGGCCAATCCCCCTGCCAGCAAGCCCTGTTCCTGTCAGGACAGCACCCGCACGACCACCCGCCTGAGCCTCTCGAGCAATGGCGGCGGCAGCGATCGCCGCGGCGTGCAGCGCAAGGTCAATGCCCAGCACAACCCCAGCAGGGCCCTGGTGCTCGCCCGCCGCGAAGCCCTGGCCAAGCGTGGCAAGTCGGCCAGCACGGCCAGCAAGAGCGGTCCTGCGGCCATGGCCCGTCAAATCAATCCCGATCTGAGCGGTCGCGACCTGGCTCAAAAGGTCCGCGAGCTCAAAAGCAAGAGTGGGTCTGCCGGTGCCAGCCGAGGTGGCGGCACCCGGCCCTCAGGCCCCAATCGTCACGGTGCCAAGCAAGCCGCCGCTGCCGATGCCCACTGGAAGGTTGGCGTCAGCGAAACGACCGCCGGTCAGGTTGTGACCGGCACCCAGGCCAACCGCTCCCCCAAAACCACGGGCAATGAGGCGGCCACCTGCCGCCCGATTACTGGCACTGAGTACCTCGGTGCCGAGGTCTTCCAAACCTTCTGCGGGACTGGTCCTGCCACGTCCCAACCCGCCAAGGTGCGCGTCACTGCCACCACCCATGGCAATCGGGTGACTGGCAACGAAGTGGGTCGTTCCGAGAAGGTGACCGGCGATGAGCCCGGCACCTGCAAGAACGTCACGGGCACCGAATACGTCTCGGCCAATCAATCGTCCGCCTATTGCGGTGGCGCCAACCCCAGCCCCCGCAAGGTGGGCCGTAGTCAGACCATCGGCGGGCAGCCCGTGTCCGGTGTGATGGTCGGCCGTAGCAGCAAGGTCACTGGCGATGAGCCTGGTTCAGGCCTGCAGTTGACCGGCGATCAATACCTTGGCGCCGAACCTGTGGTTCCCGGTCGCGCGCCGACCAAAGTGGCCAATCAGCAGACCCTGCGCGGCACCGGCGTCACCGGCACCGCCGTCGGCCGCAGCGAGCGTGTGACCGGCGATGAGCCCGGCAGCTGCCGCAACATCACCGGCGACGAGTACATCGGTGCCCAGCAGTACGGCGAGTTCTGCGCTGCCAAGCCTGCGCCCGAACCCCCCAAAGTTGGGTTCAGCGTCACCAATCGTGCCCAGGTTGTCAGCGGCACTCGCACCGGACGCTCGAACAAGGTCACCGGCGACGAACCCGGTACCTGCAAGGTGGTCACCGGCACCCCCTATGCCGGACTTGAGCAGGCCAGCGACTATTGCGCGACACCGGCCGTGCGCGCGATTCGTGAGCGCACCCCTGTGCGTGGTTCGAACCGGATGAGCGGCATCCAGCCGGGCATCGGTGGTTCTCTGACCGGGGCCGAGCGGGGCGCTTGTGAAGACGTCACCGGAACCCCTTACATCGGTGCCGATCAGCAAGCTGCGGTCTGTGGTGCTGCATCCAGCACCGATGCCGACTTCCCCCAACCCCTGGAGCAGGCTCCCTGGCAGCGATTCAGCGTGCAATCGCCCGCCCGTGCCGCCCATACGGATCGCCAGCGCGGCGGTGTCACCGGGACGAGTTACGAGCAAGGCAACCGGATTACCGGCCCTTTTGACATGGCCGGTGACAAAGTCACCGGCACCGAACAGTTCCGCTTTGACCGCCGTGGTGCCCAACTGGCTCGTGGTCCGGTCGAAGCGACGGCTGAAGCCGAAGGTTCCCAGCGCCCCCTGTCACGGGTCACCGGCGAAGGCATCTCTGCCGGGTTGCGCATCACGGGTGATGACTGGGACCGCAACGCACGAGTCACCGGTACCGAAGGTGCCTCGGCCCGTCGCCGCAACCCCACCCGCACCGGCGCACCCAGGCCGGCCATGGCCATGGTCCAGGCCAAGCGCAACGATGAAGTCCCCGAACCGGTGAGTCGCGTCACTGGCTCCAGTGGCAACACCACCGCTGGTTCCCTGATCACCGTCTCGGGCGGAGCCCGCGGCTGAGGCCCTGATGCGGCCTTCCGATCCCAGATTCAGCAAGCCCCAGGCGCCGACGGCTCCCACCCGTCGCAGCCTGGCACTGCTGAACCAGCAGAGCCTTGATGTGCCTGCTGCACCACAACCTGCGACCCTGCAGGCTCCTGCTGCGTTGAACTCACGCCGCCTGCGCCCCGCCCGTCCGATGCGACCTGCGCGACCCCGGCCGGATGGCTCGTTGCATCCGCTGAGCGACCCTGTCGCCAACGCAGCCCTTCAGGTCTATGACAGCCAGGTCAAAGACGCCTTTGACCGCATCGTGCCTGTGCTGAAGCACATTGCTGCGCTACAGCACGACGATGACTTCATCGCCAAGGCGCAACAACTGGCGAAGGGCGAACTGGGCTTCGAGCTGCCCCGGCCGATTCTGGAAACGGCATGGGTCACCCAACTCGACATGCGCACCCTGTTCGCCTGGTGCGTGTTCGAGACCTACGGACTGACCAGCTCAGCATTTTTTGATCAGGATCCACTGCAGGCCAAGCCAGGGAGTCCTGCCGCTGAGACCTTTAATGCCTTTCTGCTGTCCTGCGGCTTCCATCTCCTCGACGTCACCCCCTGTGCTGATGGTCGCTTAGCCCATGCCATTGCCTATGCGCTGCGTCTGCCGTTCGCGTCGGTTCGGCGGCGCTCCCATGCCGGTGCCCTGTTCGATGTTGAAAACACGGTGAACCGCTGGGTTAAAACCGAACACCGTCGCTACCGCGAGTGCCTGCCGAATCCGGCCCACGACGACACCCGCTACCTCAAGGTCGTTCTCTACCACTTCAGTTCCAAGGATCCAAGCCACGAGGGCTGCGCCGCCCATGGCAGCAACGACGCCCTCGCCGCGAGCAGTGGATTGGGGCGCCTCAATGATTTCCAGCAGGCTGTCGAAAACAGCTTTTGCTGTGGCGCTTCGGTCGATCTGCTGTTGATGGGCATCGACACCGACACCGATGCCATCCGGGTCCATGTTCCCGGCATGGATGGCAGCACCAATCTGGAACGTTGGCTTGACGCGCCTGAGGCCTATGCGGCCACCGCCAGCCTGGCCGCCGACCAAGCCCGAGTTCTTCTCGAACAACTCGTGCGCGACGCCGCCGCCTCTGCCCCCGATCCCGGCATGGTGCGGCTGATCGCCCGGCTGCTGGAGAACAACTTCTCCCAGATCGATTATGTGCGCCAGTTCCATGCCGGCGCCTACGCCGATGCAGGTCATTCCGAGCGCTTTATCGGTGTCGGTATCGGCTTCAAGGAAATCCATCTGCGCAACCTCACCTATTTCGCCTACATGGACACGGTCGAGGAGGGTGCTCCCGATCTCGACGTGGGTGTCAAGATCTTCAAGGGTCTCAATGTGTCCCGTGGCTTGCCGGTTCCCGTCGTTGTGCGATTCGATTACAACGGCCAGGTGCCCGGCGCCCGTGAGCGCGCCATTGTGCGCGCCCAGCGAGTACAGCACGCCATCGAGCAGCGCTATGCCGACCTGGTGGGCCAAGGTCTGCTTCATGCCCTGTTGACAGTGCGCGATCAGGAACGGCACGCACCCGCTGAAGCGGTAGGTTCCACCATCAGCTTCGCGACTGTGGGAGGCCACTGAGATGTTGATCTGCAAGGTCGTCAAACCCCTGGTCTCCACCAACCGCATTCCCGATTTCGAGCACAAGCATCTGCTTGTTGTGCTCGATGGCAGCACCCAAAAGGTGGCAGTCGATGCCGTGGGCTGCATCCCTGGTGATTGGGTGATCTGTGTGGGCAGTTCAGCTGCCCGTGAAGCGGCAGGGAGCAAGTCCTATCCCAGCGATTTGACCATCGTTGGCATCATTGATCACTGGGACCCGGACGCGGCCAAGCAGGGGGGAGCCAAGTAATGGAAATCATGCAGGTCACCGGCTCGCTGGTCTGTACTCAACGGGTGGCCGGTCTCAAGCACTGGAACTTGCGCGTGCTGCGGACAACGAAAGGCAAGTTGAATGTCGCTGTCGACCCGGTCGGGGCTTCCCCGGGCAACTGGGTGTTTACGGCCAGCGGCTCGGCGGCTCGGTTTGCCTGCGGTGACCCTGACACCTACACCGATCTGACCATTGGCGGGATCATCGATTTCTGGGAACCCGATGGGTAAAGCCACCGTTGCACCTTGTCGCTGACGCCAGCGCCCCATCACCCCGCCCACTGACTGACCCACGCCATGGCCACCCCTGCCAAACCCACGCCTGCTTCGGCCCCTGCGGCGGCTGCCAAGCCCGATGGGGGTCAGCCGGCCCCAACTGATCCGCAGGTGGTCACACCAGAGGTGCTGCCTGCTGCAGCCAGCACCGAGCCCGCTGCCACCAGTGGCAGCCGTAGCGCGTCACGGTCTGCCGCATCGCGGCGCACCGTGACCACCAAAGCCAGCAGCAGCCGCAACGCCAGCTCCAGTGCTGGCGGATCCGGTGGCACCACTCCCCCCCGTTCAACTTCCGCAACCCCCACTCCCATGGCTTCCACCGTTCAGGGCATTGCCCTCGGCATGATTGAAACCCGCGGTCTGGTGCCTGCGATCGAAGCGGCCGATGCCATGACCAAGGCAGCCGAAGTCACCATGATTGCCCGCGAATTCGTGGGTGGTGGTTACGTCACCGTGTTGGTTCGCGGCGAAACGGGCGCGGTCAACGCCGCCGTGCGCGCTGGTGCCGACGCTTGCGAGCGCGTTGGTGACGGTTTGGTGGCAGCGCACATCATTGCCCGCCCCCATGGTGAAGTCGAGCCCGTTCTTGGCGCTTCGGGCAATCGCCGCGCATGATCGCCATGGACGCCGTTCATCCGCGCGTCATGGGTTATCTCGGTCGCGCCCTGAGCCTTGAGCTCACTGCTGTTCAGCAGTACATGACCCAGGCTTCCCTGGTTGAACTCTGGGACGATCACGACTCTGCAGCCCGATTCCGCCAGGAAACGGTTGAAGAGATGCGCCATGCCGAAGCGATCGTGCAACGCATGCTGGCTCTGGGAGTCGCCCCGGCGGCATCCCAGCTCCGCCCGGCCGGCCATGCCCACGATCTGGCTGGTTTGCTCCGTCTCGATGCTCAACTCGAGGCTGACTTGATTGCGTTGTACGGAGATGCGGTGCGCTTTTGCGTTCTCATTGGCGATGGGGTGCACCGAGATTTCTTCACGGGTCTGGTCGATGATGAGCAGCACCACGCCCGCGACATCGAGGCCTGGCTGCAGCACTTGGATTTCGCAGTTGCCGGCAATCGCTGGCATCATGAGCGCGCCACCTTTTAATGCTTGACGCTGTCCCAGCGCTGGCGCCCACCTGATCACGCCCTGAGCCGTTGATTTGAGCGACACCCTGCCGCTACCGCTGCAACTCACCTGGTTGATCCCGGTGTACGGCTTCAGTGGCATGGTGCTGTCACTGCCTTGGGCGACCGGCTGGATCAAACGCAACGGTCCGCGCCCCGCCGCCTATCTCAATCTGCTGGTCACCTTGCTGGCCGTGTTGCATGGCAGCTTGGTGATTCGCGACGTGCTGTTGATCGGTCCTCAGCATCTCGATTTTTCCTGGTTCCAGGCCGCCGATCTCAACCTGCGCATCGGTTTTGATCTGTCCTTGACCAACCTGGCGGCGCTGGAGCTGGTCACGACCATGAGCCTGATCTGTCAGGTGTTCGCCTTGGGCTACCTTGACAAAGAGTGGTCCCTGGCCCGCTTTTATGCCCTGGTTGGCTTTTTTGAGGGGGCCATGAGCGGTGTTGTTCTCAGCAGCAACCTGTTCATGAGCTATTTCCTGCTGGAAATGCTCACCCTCTCCACCTATCTGCTGGTGGGATTTTGGTACGCCCAACCCTTGGTGGTCACCGCCGCCCGCGACGCCTTTCTGACCAAGCGGGTTGGCGATGTGCTGTTGCTCATGGGTGTGGTGGCCCTCGCCGCATGGTCTGGATCGCTCGAGTTCAACGACCTCTATGCCTGGGCCGCTGATGCGAGGGCCAACGGCACCATGTCCGCCCTGGCGGGCACCCTGCTGGGGCTCGGGCTCATTGCGGGGCCGATGGGCAAATGCGCACAGTTCCCCATGCATCTCTGGCTCGATGAGGCGATGGAGGGTCCCAACCCAGCCTCGATTCTGCGCAATTCGGTTGTGGTGACCTGCGGGGCGATCGTGCTGCTCAAGCTGATGCCAGTGGTGGCTCCCCTCTCGCCGCTGGCAACCCAGGTCCTGCTGGTGGTGGGTGCCATCAGCGCCCTGGGTGGAGCCTTGGTCGCGTTGGCGCAGGTGGATCTGAAGCGGGCGTTCAGTTACGCCACCACCTCGACCCTGGGGCTCATCTTTGTTGCGATTGCCCTGCAGCTGCCGGGGATTGCCTTGCTGTTCTTGTTTGCCCACGGCCTGTCGCGCGCGTTGCAATTCATGGGTGTGGGTAGCGTCATCGCCTGCACCAACTGCCAGGACCTCACCGAGTTGGGGGGCATCGGCACGCGCATGCCCGCCACGTTGCTGGCGTTTCTGGTCGGTGGCGCCGGTGCGACCGGCGTGCTGCCTCTGGGGTGTTTTTGGTGCTTCGGGTTGGTTCTGAACACCCTGCTCCCCGACGCTCCCGGCCTGGCGGCACTGTTCTTGCTGACCAATCTGCTCGCCACTGCCAATGTGACCCGTGTGATTCGAGCCGTCTTCCTGGGCCCAGTGATGCCCAAGACCCGGCGCACCCCCGAGTCGAATTGGTTGATGGCCCTGCCGATGGTCAGCCTGACCGTCGTGGTGGTGTTGCTGCCCTGGATCCTGCAGCGTCTTGATCCGGTCCCCGGCATTGGCGCTTTTTCGCCGATGGTGGCCCTGATGGTTCTCGGCAGCGGTCTTGCCGGCATCATCGTTGGCTTCCTGTTGCCTCAGGACCAGTTCTGGTCGCGCTCCAAGGCGTCATGGCTGCGCATCATTCAGGATCTGTTGGCCTATGACTTCTACACACCCGAGCTTTACCGACGCATCATCGTGATCCCGGTGGCTGGACTGGCCCGATTGACGCTCTGGGTCGATCGCACGCTGATCAAGGGCCTGGTTGATGGCGTCGGACGGCTATCACTGTCAAGCGCAGAGGGCCTCAAGCTCACGGTCAGCGGTCAGCTCCAGAGCTACGTGCTGACCCTCATCGTCGGCATCGTGCTGTTGCTGGCAGCCCTGCAGTGGATCTGGGGAGGGGCCACCTGATGCTGCTGTCCGCCCTGCTGTTG
>Ga0194129_10005968_pt1 | contig 15179 bp, 14 predicted proteins | sample TA2KigCa35mmetaG_FD_150862 | JGI IMG/M metagenome (GOLD analysis project Ga0194129, IMG submission 150862) | Freshwater microbial communities from Lake Tanganyika, Tanzania - TA2015038 Kigoma Deep Cast 35m | ecosystem: Environmental > Aquatic > Freshwater > Lake | place: Tanzania: Lake... | reverse complement strand
GCCCGTCTGCATCGGCTCACGGACGGGGGACCGCTCGGCGACGCCCGGGGCGAGCGTCTCGACCGGACGGCGCAGGTCGGTGACCACCGGCCCCTTGCCGTCGAGCGGATTGCCGAGCGGGTCGAGCACGCGGCCGACGACGGCGTCGCCGACGGGCACGGAAAGGAGGCGGCCGGTGCTCTTCACCTCGTCCCCCTCGGTGACCTGGAGGTAGTCGCCAAGGATGATCACGCCGACCGAGTTCTCCTCGAGGTTGAACGCCAGGCCGGTGATCCCGCCGGGAAACTCGACCATTTCGCCGGCCATCACGCCGGACAGACCCCAGACGCGGGCGATGCCGTCGCCCACCTCGAGGACGCGGCCCACTTCGCGGACGTCGATCCCAGCCTGGAAGCGCGAGATTTCCTCGCGGAGGACGGATGCGATCTCGTCGGTCAGGTTGGCCATGAGTACTCCCCGTTTTGGATGGCGTGGATGTTGCGTTCGTGGAGGCGGCCACCGATCCGCGACAGGGCGGTGGCGACCGATTGGTCGTAGATGGTGTCGCCGACGCGGACGACGAGCCCGCCGATGATCTCGGGATCGACGGCGAACGACGGGACGAGCGTGGCGGACAGGGCCCGTTCGGTGTCGGCGACGATCCGCGCCTGCTCGGCGGCGTCGAGCGGCAGGGCGGTGGTAAACGTCGCCTGGCGCCGTCCCTCGCGGGCGTCGGCGAGCCGTTCGGCGGCGTCGACGACGGCGCCGAGCATCCCCAGCCGTCCGTGCCGGGCGAGGACGTGCAGCGAGTTGACCGAGGTCTCGCGGAGCCGCCCCTTCGCGAGCCGGTCGATGATCCGGGCCTTCTCCTCCGGCGGCACCTTCGGCGACGCGAACACCGCCGCCGCCTCCGGGACGCGCGGCATCACCTCGCGGGCGAGGGCACCGAGCTCGGCGATCACCTCGCGGCGGCAGCCGGCAGCCTCGGCCGCTTCGACGATCGCCTGCGCGTACGTCTTGGCGACGCGGTCGGCGGCGATGTCGACGTGCTTGGTGTCGGTGGCGCGGCGCTTCATCGTGGGCGTTCCGGTCGCTGTGGGCTTCAGTTCACGCTCGGCCGGCTCGAGAGGCTGGCGACCGACTCGCGGACCAGCCGCGACTGCTCTTCCGAGCCGAGCTTTTCGCGGAGGAACTTCCCCGCCACCTCGACGGCGAGGTGCCCGGCCTTCTCGGCGATCTGCGAGAGGGCGTCGTCCTTGGCGAGCTGGATCTCGTGGCGGACGCGGGTCTTCTCCTCGTCGGCGGCCTTGCGGGCCTCGGCGATGATCATCTGCTTGGTCGAGTCGGCATCGCGGCGGGCCTCCTCGAGCATGCCGCGGACCTCGTCGGCCGCTTCGGCGAGCCGGCGCTCGTACGACACGAGCATCTGTTTGGCTTCCGCGTTGGCGGCCTTCGTCTCCGCGATCTGCCGGGCAATGCCCTCCTCACGCTTCTGGAGGCCGTCCATGATCGGCTTCCAGGCGAACTTCGTGAGCAGGAACAGCAATCCGGCGAACACCGCCAGCGACCAAAAAGCGAGATCGCCTCGGATCGACGGCGGACCCGGGTTCTCGAAATCACTCACCGAAACTCCGGGCGGCGGGTTATGGCCAATTTCGTAGTGGTGGTCGCCGTGCCCGCCGTGACCGTCATCGGCTGCGAACGCCGCTGGAGCAGCGCACAGGACCGTTGCACACGTGACGATCACACGCGCGGCGATCCCGACGCGATTACGGGACGAAAGACCGACGAAAAGATGACTCATGACGCTCACTCGAACGGAGGGTATCGAAACGCCAGCTACGAGAAGAACTCCTCGCTCCGCGGCCCGGCCGGGACGCGGTGGTGCCGAAGGGACCACAGCGACGTCCCGGCCGACGGCCGCGGCATGCTCTCCGGGAAGGTCACCCGGCACGCCGGATCGCTTCACCGATCACTTTGGGGTGCAGAGGAACAACGCGTAGAACGTAAACCCTTCGATGAGAGCCGCCGCGATGATCATCGCCGTTTGGATGCTGCCCGCCACCTCTGGCTGACGGGCCATGCTTTCGTAGGCCGCGGCGGCCAGACGGCTGATGCCGAAGGCCGCTCCGATCACCGCCAAGCCGATGCCGATGTACGGCGTGAGGTCGATCAGCGTGCGACCCGAGCCCGCCGCCTCCTGGGCACTGGCCAGATCGGCATACGCGAGCGAGAGAGCGAGAGCCGCGACGGCGGCTACGGTGCGGACGGAGAACAACGAACGAATCATCAACGAGCTCCTTGCAACAAAGGGGACCGGGGCGGTGCCCGGATTCGGGGGGAATGCGAACCGACTGAACGGAGACGGTTGGAAAACGATCAGTGTTGATGGACCGCCGACCCGATGAACAGGGCCGACAGGAAGGTGAAAATGTAGGCCTGAAGGAAGGCGACGAACAGTTCCAGGACGCTGAACAGCGTGCTGCTCACGACGCTGATCCCGGTGACCGTGGCCCACATGCCGGTCGAGTAGCTGGCGGCCGCAGTGATCAATCCCATGATGCCCAGCAGGACCAAGTGACCGGCCAACATGTTTGCCAGCAACCGGACGGCCAGTACGCCATGCTTGATGAGCAAACCCAGCATCTCGATCGCAAAGACCAGGGGCTTGATGATGATCGCCAGCGGCAGCGGCAGGTCCATGGCCGGAACCTGATTGAGAAAGAAGCCGACGACCCCGAATTTCTTCATGCCGGCGATCACTACGGTCGCCATGGTCACTCCGGCAAGGGCGAGTGTGACGGAAAACGACGCCGTCGGCGAACCGGCCCATGGCACCATGCCGAGCAGGTTGCAGCCCAGCACGAAGAAAAACAGCGTCAGCAAGAGCGGCACGAAGCGGTCGCCTTCGTGTTCCGGGAGCATGACGTGAGCTGAGCCACCATGGTCGCCATCACCACGCTGTGGATGATCGTTGCCGTACCGATGCGCGTGATCGCCGCCGTCGTGGTCATCGTGGCCATGGTCATCGTGGCTGTCGATCGCCGGCCTGGCGATGCCGTCCCTGACGAACAGGATCATGGCGTCGAACAGATTGGCCATCGCCCCTTTCGCGGGCGTCCCGCCGCGCAGCCGTTCGGCGAGCCGGGTGAACAGCAGGAACATGATCCCGGCCAGGAGCAACTCCAAGATCATGTATTTGGAGATGCACAGCCCCGATTTCTTCTCGAAAAGGCTGTCGAGCGTGCCGAACGGCTGCGGGATCAGGATCTTCCCGGACATTGCCTCGTTGAACTCGGCGACCGATGGCATCGGGAGGCGGTCGCGCTCGAAGGGCACACGGAGGAATTCCGGCACTTCGTCGAGCGACTTCCACGACCGCGGCCAGAGCGCTTTGGGGACCTCGAAAAAATACGAGTCCTTCAGGTGGTAGATCGGATTGGCCGACATGAAACCGCGTCACTCCTGGCTCGGGCCGTCGGACTCGCTCTGCCGCGGTGCCCCTCCGACACCGCCCATGGGCTGGGCCGACCCGCAGTCAGCCGTGACCGCCGGGGCCGACCCGCGACCCAACCGTGCGGAGAGTGTGCTGTGAAGCGGCGCAACGGTCAATCGGCCACCCCTTCTCCCCGGGTGACCCTCGGTACGGGCGGGGCCGGGGCGGCTTCCCGTCGCAGCACGACGTGGAGCCCGATGTCGGCGGCCAGCAGGGCCAAATAAGCCCCCAAAACATGGTCGGCGGGGGCGACGGCGGCCACATCGCGGGGCTGGCGGGACAGCCAGCCGATGGCCACCAGCGGAACCGCCAGGCGGACGAGCATTGCCGCAAGCGCGTTGGCAGCGCCGGTAGCCGCCGAGGAAAACGGCTGCCGAGCCGCGACCCACCCCAGCAGGAAGCCGGGCAGCGTGGCGGCCAAACCGAGCATGACCGCGCGACGACCACCGGGGCGATCGGCCGTGCACCATGTCTGCGTCAAAGCGACTGCGCCGGCGACGCCGACCAGGAGCACCGCCCCGGCGATCGTCACCTTTCCCGACCGTCGCACCAACCGTGTCATCGCGGTTCGCTCGCTCGTGAAGACGCCTACAGTCGACGGTGTCGGTCAGGGGGTCGGCCGCTGCGGACGTGCCGTTCGCACCAGCGCCGCCAGCCCCCCCGTGAAGCCGATGACGAGGCCCGCACCGCCGAGGAACCGGCTCCCGAGCCGCTCGTCGAGCCAGTTGCCTGCCACGGCGGGAAGGAACATCGCGATCGCCACGCCGATGATCCGATACGCCCACACGAGGGCGTCTCCGATCGGCGAGCGTGGCGCGGTGCGACCCATCCCCGTAGGATAGCGTCTTCACTGTCCCCGAGAGGTCCCTGCCGTGTCGCGCCGTAAGCACCGCCGCCGCCGGAGCCGCCCGGGACGCGGATCGGGGTTGCCCGCGGCCGCGGTGCTCGACACCGATTCCGGCGCCGGCGGCGAGCCAACACGGCTGCGGCTCACCGCCTGCGACGGCAGCATCGTCGAGGAGACGACCGTGACGGTGCCGACGGAGCTGACCGTCGCCCGGGAAAAGTGGCCGGTCGTGTGGCTCGACGTCGACGGCTTCGAGGACGCCGAGGCGATCCGGGCCGTCGGACGGATCTTCGAGATCGGCGACCTCGCCCTCGAAGACGCGGTCACCCCCGACGAGCGGCCGAAGCTCGAGGTGTTCGGGCATCAGTTGCTCGTCGCCGTGCGGCTGCCGCGGCTCGACGGGGTGACGATCGTCACCGATCCGATGGCGATCTTCCTCGGCGAGCGGTACGTGATCACGTTCCACGATCGGACGGTGCCCGACGGGTTTGCCAGTGTCCGCGAGCGGATCCGGAACGGGCGCACGCGCCTCGGGCAGGGGCATCTCGGCGCCGACCACCTCTGCGCGCTGCTGCTGGACGCCGTGATCGACGGCTATTTCCCGGTGCTCGAGGGGTTCGGGGACCGGCTCGAGGCGCTCGAGGAGCAGGCGATCGAAAACCCGACGCGCGACCTGCTCGGGCAGATCCACGACGTGCGCAACGACCTGATGACCCTCCGCCGCGCGCTGTGGCCGACCCGTGACGTGCTCCACGGACTGGGGCGCGAGCCGACGGCCTTCGTCGGCGACCATGCCCGGCAGCATTTCCGCGACACCTACGACCACACGATGGAGCTGCTCGACATCACGGAGAACTACCGCGAGATCGGCAGCGACCTCCGCGACATCTACCTGGCGAGCATCAACAACCGGATGAACGACGTCATGAAGCTACTCACCGTGATCGCCACGGTGTTCATGCCGCTGACGTTCATCACCGGCTACTACGGCATGAATTTCGACACCGCCTCGCCCTGGAACATGCCGCTGCTCCGCTTCCGCTACGGGGCGATCGTCGCCGCGGCGATCATGGTGGCGACGACCGTGGCGATGGTCGTGGTCTTCTGGCGGCGCGGGTGGCTGCGGCGCTGGCACTGAGACGGGCCCCGGCCACCGGCTACGCCGGCCCGTCGAGGAAGTAGGTCCGCATCGTCCCTTTCCCCTTGACCGTGACCTCGCCGCGTTCGGTGAACCGGAACGAGTCGGCGAGCAGGTCGCGGGTCGACTGCGCCACGTGGACGCGCCCCACCTCGCCGTGCGATTCCATCCGGCTGGCGGTGTTGACCGTGTCGCCCCACAGGTCGTAGCTGAACTTGTGCTTGCCGATCACGCCGGCCACGACCGGCCCCGAATGGATCCCGATCCGGAGCCGCAGCGCGAGGCCGCGCCGCGCGGCGAGGTCGGCCATCTGCTCCTGCATCCCGAGGGCCATCAGGGCCACGGCCCGGGCGTGGTCGGGGCGGCGCGCGGGGAGACCGGCCACGGCCATGTAGGCGTCGCCGATCGTCTTGATCTTCTCGACGCCGTGCTCGAGGGCCAGGGCGTCGAACGCGGAAAACACCTCGTCGAGCATCGCCACGAGGCTGCCGGCGTCGGCACGCTGCGAATACTCGGTGAACCCGGCCAGGTCGGCGAACAGCACCGAGACGCTGTCGAAGTGGTCGGCGATCGTGCCGCCGCCGTTCTTCAGCCGGTCGGCGATCTCGGCGGGGAGGATGTTCAGCAGCAGCCGCTCCGATTTCTCCTTTTCGGCAGCCAGGTCGGCGATCGACTTCTCGAGCGCGGCGTAGGCGGCGTTGCGCTCGATGAGCCGCTCGTAGGCCTCGGAGTGGACGCGGATCCGCGCGACCAGCTCGATCCGGTCGGGGAGCTTGACGAGGTAGTCGTTGGCACCGGCCTCGAACAGCTGCGCCTTGACGACCGCCTCCTCCTTGGCCGACAGCACGATGATCGGAACGGCCGCGGTCTCGGGGGCGGCGCGGAAGGCGCGGACCATGTCGAGCCCGTCGACGTTGGGCATGACGAGGTCTTGGAGGATCACCGTCGGCCGGAAGCGATCGGCGAGCGCCGGAGCGGAGGCCGGGTCGTGGCAGAACTCGTAGGCCAGATCGGCCTGGTCCGCGAGCATCTTGCGGACCGTCTCGCCGATCAGCCGCTGATCGTCGATCAGCAGCACCCGGTGACGGGCGACGGAGGGGTCGGGAAGACCGGGTATCGTCGCCATCGGTCTCCGGTCATCGACGGGGTGAGGTGGCAGAAGATCGATCGAGATCGTCTCGCCGAACGGCAATTCAGCGAAGTTTGGACCCGAAATGTATTCGACCTGGGAATCCCATGCTATCGAGAGCGATCGACGATCCGCGGCTCTGTATGTGGGGAAAAGACCTCCGTGGCCCCGACCGGCCGCGGGCCGGGCCCTGTTCATTTTGGCCTGCATCCGAAAACCTGATCCAGGCGTTATGAAGGTCGTTGCCCGCTTGTGGGAGGAGACTTTCGATGACGCCACGACGACGGAGACGGCATAGCCCTGAGCAGGTGGTCGCGAGCCGCTGATCGCCGCCTCCCTCCTCCCCTCCCCCGGCCGCCGATTTCCACCGTGGAAAACCCCGGGACAGACGGGACAGCGTCACAAATTCCCGTCTCCCAAGGAGTAGCGACGGGTGCCCTCGTGGACACCGCCCGGACAGCGCTTTTTAAGCGGCTGAACTGCGTTTGTCGCCCTGTTGGGGTTTTCGGCCCCGCCCTCACGACTCCTCGTCGTCCCCCTCGAAGCCCGTCGGCACGGCAGTCAGCTTTCGCCGGTGCACCACCGTCCCGCGGCGGAACCGGATCTTCGGCACCTTCCGCCCCTCACCGGTCCAGTACAGGGCAGCCGGCGACGCCGCTCGGAGATGCGGCACGACCTCGATCGACTTGCCGACGTGCCACCCGTGGTTCCCGCGTCGTCGAGCCTTCTCGACCAGGGCCGGATCGAGCGTCCGCTCGTATTTCTGCTCGTCGTCCTTCAGCACCACCGGCTCGACGATCTGCGGATCGTCCGCCATCAGGCACAGCGTGCAGACGATCCGGGCGACCGCCTGCACGATCTCCATCGGGTAGATCAGCCCCAACTCGGTACTCGGGTGGGCGGGGATCTTTTCGAACGACCACTCGATCGAATGCCCCTCGACGCACACCAGGTGCTTGTACATCAGCCGCCGCAGCACACCGGGACCGTCGGCCGCCACCGGCTGCCCGAGCATGTCCTCCCCGGCGTCGATCCAGAACGTCAGCCCACGCACGGTCTCTGGTGGCGCTTCACCCTCCCGGACCAGCACGGCCGGTGCACCGGGACGGGTGTCATGGGCCAGCCGCGAGTTTTCGCAGAGGACCGTCCTGACGCTCCACGTGTGCCCTCCATGCTCCCACTGCAGCGGGTTACCCGTCTTCGGGAACCGGAGCAGCAGCCGGTCCAGCGGCAGCGTGAATAGCGACGCGTCGGCGTCGAGCTTCAATCGCGACAGGGCGGGAAGCAGGCTCGGCCAGAGGTTGTAGTAGGGGCGGCCGGCGAGCGACCAGTCGCGTTCCAGGTTCAACAGCGACGGCGTGAACGGGTCCACTTCCTCCAGCCGCCGGCCCGTCGACGCCAGCGTCCGCGAGGCGATCTGCGACAGGTACCAGGCGTAGAACGGCCCCACCTCCACCGCCTTCACCTCGCGGCGCAGCTCGGGTTGGGACTTGGCCCACTGGTGGTGCGTGAAGTAGTCCCAAAACTGCATGGTGGGGCTTGGTCTGAGGGTGCCGCACAGGTCAAACGCCCGATTCTGGCCGGAAAACGGGTCCCGGCCAACTTCCCACCCTGCTTGGATTTTTCCGAAATCGGGACCAAGGCTGTCCACCTCGTCTGCTTCACTGTCCAGATCCGGGAGCAGTTTCCCGGGACCTGGAGACGCGACGATGGACGGCGACTGGCACTACGCCCGTAACGGCAGCCGATATGGACCAGTTCCTCGGGAGCGGCTCAAGAAGCTCGTTACCGACGGCTGGCTCCAAGCCGACGACCTGGTGTGGACCTCCGGCATGAAGCAGTGGGTCCGGGCCGGCGATCAGGACTGGCTCTTCGGCCCCCGGCTGCCGCGCCAACTTCACGAGGTCCTTTCGCCGCTGGCCGTCGGCCAACCGACCCCCAAGCCCAAGTCTTCCCCCTCCAAGAAGCCGAACCCGGCACCCGCTTCCCCGCTCATCGACTGGGACAACATCGCTCCCCGGCATCTCGTCGCCGCGTTCGGTGCGTTCATCACGCTGCTGGGATTGGCGTTCACGATCATCGCCCACACGTCGTTCTCGCTGGCGTTCACCGTCGCCGGAATGGTCCTCGTGATCGCCGGGCTCTCGGTCGAGTTCGCTCAGCTGTTCCAGGAAGCCATCGGCAACAGCCGCTCGGCCCTCGCCCGCCGCCGCAACCTCCCCGACCGCTTCGAGGGCCCCAAGCCAGCGGATCGCGAAGCTGAGCCGTTACCAACCGTGAAGCCGGCTGCTGCCGAGCCGACGCCGGCCGCCAGCCCGGTCGCGGTACCGTCGGGGGGCAGCGTCACGATCATCAACCAGATGCCGGTGCAACGATGGAGCCCGGGGGTGGCCGCCGTCCTCACGTTCTTCATCCCGGGCCTCGGCCAGATCTACAAAGGCCAAGTGATCAACGGCATCGTGTGGTTCTTCCTCGTGACGATGGGTTACGCCGCCCTCATCCTCCCCGGGCTGATCCTTCACTTCTTCTGCATCATCGGGGCGCTCAGTGGCAACCCCTGGACCGAGAGCAAGACGACCGTCGTGCGGCAGTAGCGCGGCAGGGGGGAAACGCCCCCAGAGGTGCAGAGACGGGAGCGATCCGCCATGCTTGTCCCCGCCGATCACGTGCTGGAAGGGCCAGCCTCGATCCGGGGTGGGTGGATCCGGGCAGGGGGCCGAATCTCGAGGAGATCCGAACCCTGCTCGCCGTGTCTGGCCGCGACGAGATCCTGCGAGACGATGCTGGACACGCCGACGTGATCGGGTTCGGCTGACACCGCGAGCTGCATGGAGAGCGACCGATGCTCATCGAAGTCCGCGAGTTCTGCCGCCGCGTCGAGGGGGATCTGGCGGGGCTCATCGACGAACTCCAGGACCTCACCGGTCGCTATGGCCAGCAGGAGCGGCGGGCCTGGGAACGGTCGCTGCCCAAACTCTCGGTCATGCTCGCCCGACCGCAGCTCGCCCCGCTCCACCTGCACCTTGGCGATTCGGCGGGAATGGCGATCGAGTACCGCCTGCCGGCGTCGTCGTCCTGGTGCGATGCGGTGCTCCTCGGTCGCGGACCGGACGCACCCGCGGTCGTGATCATCGAGATGAAGGACTGGGACACGGCTGGGGACCGGCCCGGCCCGCGAGAGTCGCTCATCGAGCACCGCGGCTCGCTCGTCCTCCACCCGTCTGACCAGGTGCGCGGCTACACCGAATACTGCCAGCTGTTTCACTCGGCGGTACTGACCGACCGGGCGGCCGTCGCCGGCTGTGTCTACTTCACGCAGAGGGCTGATCTGGAGCCGTATCGCGGTGGCCCCCATGCGACGCTGGCCGCTCACTATCCGCTGTTCTCCAACGCCCCTGCCGATGTCGAGGGTGGGCTGGTGCCGTTCATCGCCTCGCGGCTGACGACACCCGACCGGGAGTTCGCCGAGCGGTTCGAGCACGGCACCTATCAGCAGGACCGCAACCTGATCCATCAGGTCTCGTCAGCGATCAGGAAGTCCACGAGCCCGGCGTTCGTGCTGCTCGACGAGCAACGCCGGGGATTCGAGGAGTGCATGCGGGCGATTGACCGGCTGCTGGCGTCGGCGGATCCGACCGAGAAGCTGGCCGTGATCATCGAGGGCCCACCGGGATCGGGGAAATCGGTCATTGCCGCACAGCTCTGGGCGGCGCTGGCCGGTGACACGCGCATCGGAGGGCCGATCGTCGTGACGACCACCACGGGATGTCAGAGGAGCAACTGGGAAGCTCTCTTCAAGTCGACGGGCAGGGCGGTAGCCAAAGGCATCGTCAAAGGAGCCAACAAATACAATCCCGGGCTGTATGGGGCACGGGTAAAAGCTGACCGGCTGTCGGGCGACACGATCACGATCGCAAGCTGGCGGGAAAACCTGAAGCACCACGCGGCCCGCGGCAGACGTAACCGTGCCCCCGACAACTCGTTCGCCGTCTCGATCGTCGACGAGGCACATGCCCTCATCGATCCCACGGCCCCGAACGCCGAAGGCGTGTCGCCATCCGGTTGGTCGATGCACGCCGGCCCGCAGGCCTGGCACATCATCCGTGCCTCGCGGGTCAGCATCTTCCTGATGGACGGCGAGCAGAGCTACCGCGACAACGAGACCACCACCCCAGACCGGATCGCAGACTACGCCCGGGAACAGGGCGTGGCCGACGTCGAGGTGATCAGCCTGGCCGACCAGCAGTTCCGCTGCGGTGGCTCGACGGAGTACGTGAAGTGGATGGAGGACACGCTCCAGCTCGGGCCGCCCGATCGTCCGACGGGCCTCGCGTGGCGACGGACGCCAGCTAATCCGAAGGGGCGATTCCTCTTCGAGGTCGTCGACAGCCCAGTGGATCTGGATGACGCGCTGCGGAGCCACGTCGGTGAAGGGCGGTCGGTACTCCTCGCCGCCAACTACGCCCGGAAGTGGAAGACCAAGAAGCTCCCGCGGCCCCACTCGGTCGCCCCCGAGGAGATGGACTTCCACATTCCGCTACCTGGCACGAGCCCCGTCCGCCACTGGAGTCGGATCTGGAACTACGCTCCGAAAGAGGACTACTCGCTGTTCATCCAGCGGCCGGCCGGCACGGCGATCCATGCCGATCCACTATGCGAGGTCGGCTGCCCGTATGTCGTCCGTGGATTCGACTTCGACTACCTGGGATTGCTGTGGCTCGGGGACCTGGTCCGTCGCGGGGACCGCTGGCAGCATCAGCTGTCACACATCCACGAGACGGGCTGGAGGAAGACAATCTCCGGTGCCAAGAAAAAAGGCCGGCGACTCCCGGAACCCGAGGCGATCGACAAGCTCGTCCACCGACTGAAACGGGGTTACCGGATCCTCCTCTCCCGGGCGGTACGGGGCGTCTACGTCTGGGCCGAGGACGCCGAGACTCGCGAGTACCTCCGGACGCGACTGAGGGGCGAGTGATGGACGCGGTACCACTGCGTGCAACGCCGGGCCCGACTGCGGGCCACCACTTTTCGTCGTTGCAGACTTGCCCGCACAAGGCATGGTCCGACTACTTCCTGCCGGGGAATCTCAAGGCCGAGCCACCGGGATTCCTGCTGGCGATGCAGCGAGAGGGACTGGCACACGAGGAAGCGATCTGCCAAGCACTGTTTCCCGGGGCGGTGCGGATCCCCGAGCGGCTGGCTGGTGAAGAGCGGCAGCGACAGACGATCGCGGCGATGCGGACCGGCGCTCCGGCGATCCTCCAGGCCTACCTGTCTGCCGAGGGGCGGGTCGGGATCGCCGACGTCCTCGAACTGGTCGGCCTTGCCACCGAGTCGCCGACCGGATTTCTCTACCGGGTCGGTGAATTCAAGCGGGCCCAGAAGCTGATGGTGGCCCACGTCCTCCAGGCGGCGTGGTACGCCGAGCTGCTCGGCGGCATCCAGGGGCACTCGATCACGGAAGTGTTTTTCGTGCTTGGTGATGGCTCCCGTCTCACTGTCCCCCTTGCCGAGACGAGCACTATCTTCGCCGCCCAGAAGATCCTGCTCGACAAGCTCCGCACCCCCGCCGCCCGTCCCGGGCCGCACCTCTGCAAGGCGTGTCTTTCCTGCCCGTGGCGGAGCGTGTGCATCCCGGAGTTGATCGCGGCCGAGCACGTATCGCTGCTCCCCGGGATCAGCCGCGTGACTGCCGAGCGGCTGCGAGACGACCATGGCATCACCCGGTGGCCGCAGCTCGGTGCCGCTACCAACCAGCAGCTTCAGGACTACGGCATCGCTCCTCGAGACTGGCCCCATCTCCGCGCCGCCGCCTCGCGGCTTTACGCCGGCCAGGCCGTGACGCGCCAGCCGCTGAACCAGGCGACGCTACGGGGATTGAGTGCGATGTCGATCGAGTTCGGATCATCCCCAGTCGGCTCGCCAGGCACGCCGCCGCCACCGGAAGCCGTCTGGCTGGAGAATCCCGATGCCGCCCCGACGCGGATCGGTATCGCTGCCGATGGGACGACTGATCTCACACCGGTCACCGCCCGAAACCCGGTCGTCGTCTACGGGACCACCGAGCTGGCTGTCACGCATCGGCTGCTCCGTGCAGCAGGTGCCCCGGGCCCGCAGGTGATCGACCTGCTTGCCCTGATCGAGGACGTCGTCCATGCACCGCTGCGGGGACTGGAGCTGGGGCAGGTGACCGAATACGTCCGACCGTCACTGCGGAGTCCTGCCGATGGGCCGGGCCGGCTTGCCGCGATGCGGGCGGTCATCAACTGGCTTGCCGGCGACGGCGGGACGGCTGCCTGATGGATGTCGCGAGCCTCCAGGACTTCCTCCGCCGCGAACGCCAGGCCAATCGGGCCGAGGCCGCCCTCACCGCGATGCTCGCCGAAGAGGCGCTGATCGACCGCGGCGAGTGTCTGGTCGACCTTGCGATCACACGCCGGCAGCGGGGAGCCGTCGTTCTTGCCTGCCCGGTCAACGAGTCACGGTTCCGGCCGGGCACACGACTCGATCTGGTCTGCGGTGGGTCGCGGCTGTCTGGCGTGATCACCGACATCACCGAGCGGGGCCTGCTGCTCCACCTGCGGGTCGAGCGGAGCGTCGATGCCTTGCCCACCGGTCCATGGACAGCCCGCGAGTCCGACATCGACTTGTCGTTCCTCGTGAGCCAGTGCCTGGCGAGGCTCCAGCCCGGGGCCCCAGGGTGGTCATTCTTCAGCACGCTGGCCGGCGGAGAGCCGCTGTCTCGGCCGGTCGCCACGCTGCCTGGTTCCACGACCGCGGTCATCGACCAGGTCATCGCCGATGCCGGTCGCACGCTCGACTCGTCGCAGCGGGTGGTGCTCGATCACTGTGCCGCCCTGCCAAGCGTGTATGGCATCCAGGGGCCACCGGGCACGGGCAAGACCATGGTTCTCGCTCTGGCCGCGGAGACGCTCGCCCGCCTGGGGCGGCGCGTGATGGTCGTCGCCCCGACCCATCAGGCGGTCAACAACGCCCTGTCGGCGATCCACGGCTTCTTCCCAGGTCGACCGCTGGTGAAGGTCGGCGACGAGCTGCGTCGCGAGTCGCTTGCCGACGCGATTCCCTGTCGCCCCGTCCGTGAAGCCACCCAAGGCCTGCCACCCCGCCAGCACCGGGAGCTGATCGTGGGAATGACATTCGTGTCGGCCCTCCACAACCAAGCCCTGCGATCGAGCGGCCTGGTGCCCAACGCCGTGCTGATCGACGAGGCGGGGCAGCTGCCGCTGGTGCAGGGCGCGTGCGCCGGGCTGTTTGGCGCCGGGGTGACGCTGCTCTTCGGTGACGATGCCCAGTTACCCCCGGTGTTTGCGGCTGACGTGGCGGAGGATCCGCTGGCAGTGTCGCTCTTTCAGCGACTACGGCAGGCCCATCCGGCGCTCATCGCCCGGCTCAACACCACCTACCGCATGAACGGCCCGCTCTGTGGGATCACCGCGGCGGAGTTCTATCCCGGGGGCGAGGAGCCGCTGCGGCCGTGCCCGACCGTCGCGGGGAATCGGTTCACGCTGGTTGGGGCCGAGTTGCCCGAGGGTCTGCCGCCAGAGGTGGTGTCAGCCGAGCCGTCGCTTGTCTGGCTGCAAACACCCGACGTGCACTCCCGGCAGGCAAACGACTGGGAGGCCGAGGCAATCGCACGCGTCCTGGCTCATTGCCTGCACCATGGCAAGACCGTGCGGGACGTGGCCGTGGTGACGCCGTTTCGCAAACAGGCGGCCCTGATCCGACAGCGGATTCAGCGGCTTCTCCCAGCCGATGCGGACCTGCCGATCGTCGACACCGTCGAGCGGGTGCAGGGGCTGACGGTAGACCTGATCGCCATCTCGCTGGCGGCGAGCGATCCCGACTTCGTCACGGGCGTGGCGGGGTTTTTGTTCTCGCCGAACCGGCTCAACGTCGCGATCAGCCGGGCACGGACGAAGGTGATCGTCGCCTGTAGCCCCATGCTGCTGGAGGTGGTGCCGGCCGACTACGCAGCATTTCGGGGCCGGGAAAGCCTGCGGCGGGTGCTCGAAGGATGTCGCGAAAGCTGATCGAACGGTGCTAGAGCCGTCAGTTTTCCAGTCGACGCAACGCACTGATCGCCTCGATAGCCCGCTCCGATCCGCCGAGTGCGGCAACAGCCTTCTTTGCCGCCACCAGCTCGTCGACGGAGATGGGGCTGGATCCGGTAGAACGCTTTGCTGCCGCCGTCTTGATCGTCGCCGAGGAGTTACCGGCCGACTTCTTGCGTCGGCGGAGCGGCCGAAAGCCCATCCCCTTGAGCACGAGGCTCACGAGCGTAGGCGTGACCGTGATGCCCTTGGCTCCAAGCTCAGCGGCGATCACGCTCGGCCGGGGCTTGATCCCCTTGGCCTTCATGCCGCTTGCGACCTTGCGGATCTCGGCGGAGCGGTTGATGTCCTTGGGAGCGGCTTTCTTCGAAGGCTTACCAGGTTTCTTGGAGGCGGTCTTCGGTGCCGACTTGGGCTTCTTCGGCGGCTTGGCAGGAGTGGGAGCGGCATCGGAAGGAACGGGAGCGGTTATGTCGGCGGCCATCGTGAATCTCCGGTGATCAGGCAGACGGTAAGGT
>Ga0194129_10005963_pt1 | contig 15190 bp, 14 predicted proteins | sample TA2KigCa35mmetaG_FD_150862 | JGI IMG/M metagenome (GOLD analysis project Ga0194129, IMG submission 150862) | Freshwater microbial communities from Lake Tanganyika, Tanzania - TA2015038 Kigoma Deep Cast 35m | ecosystem: Environmental > Aquatic > Freshwater > Lake | place: Tanzania: Lake... | reverse complement strand
CGACGGTGAGCAACACCAGCTACACCACGCTGAGGGACATGATCCGTTGCCGCGTGCACTTCATGCGCAACGTGCTGGCCCATGCCGGCCGCCAGGGACGGCGCGTGGTCTCTGCCTTCGTGGCCACCGCCTTCGCCCAGGACGACGCCGAGGCCGCGCGCCAGCAATGGCGCAAGGTCGCCGATCAGCTCAGGCCCAAGCTGCGCAAACTTGCCGAAATGATGGATGCCGCCGAGCCCGACGTGCTCGCCTACATGGCCTTCCCGCATGCGCATCGGGCCAAACGGCCAACCCTGGCCGCAAAGCGACGGTGAGCAACACTAGCTACACCACGCTAAAGGACATTATCCAAAGCCGCTTCACAATCTTGACCTCCTCATTCTCCGAGTGGTCAATTCCTCGTGTCGTCAGGGGATCAATTTGACGTGTCGTCCGACATCTGCGACGCGGCGGGGCGCTTAGCGCGCCGCAGCAGATAGGTGTCCATGATCCAACCATGCCGCGCTCGGGCCGCGGCCCGGGTGCTAATGATCCGCGGCCCGGCATCGGCCAGCGGTCCGGCATCAAGGATTTGCTCGGCCATGCCCAAATAGGCGCCCCACCAGATTTCCAGGCCGCCGGGCGGCAGGGCCGCGAAACTGCAGTCGCCATCCAGCATTACCGCCACGGTCTCCGCCCCCTCGGGCCAGCCGTGATCGCGCAACCGCCGCCCGGTGGTCATGGTGACCGCACCGCCCACCGTGCTGAGGGGGATCGCATGGGCCGCCGTCAAAGCCTGCAGCGCCGTGACCCCGGGGACCACCCGCAGGCGCGGCACGGGGCGCAGGCGGGCGGCGATGCGCAGGGTGGAATCGTATAGCCCCGGATCGCCCCAGACCATCAGCGCGACCGGCCCTGCAGGGCACGCCGCGGCAATCGTCCCGGCCCAGACCGCGGCGATCGCGTCATGCCAGCGGTCCACCCGCTCGACATAGGGCAGGCTTTCGTCGCGCACCGGCATGTCGAACAGGACCACTCGCGCGCGGGCACCGCAGGCGCGCAGGATCTCCAGCCGCAGTTCGGCCAGATCGGACTTGTCAGCACCCTTCCGCGGGAGCAGCACCATGTCGGCGGCCAGCAATGCTTGACGTCCCTCATCCGTCAGATGGCCGCGGTTGCCGGTGCCGATTCCGATCAGCCACAAGTCGATCACGCATCGCCCTCGGCCAGGGGGCCGTAGAAAATCAAGCCAGGCTTATCACTGATCCCAGAGGCCAGATGCGCGGCTAGATCGGCCATGGACATCCGCACTGTCTCGGCCTCGGGTGTACCAACCGCCTCGGCCAGCAGGGCGGGCGTCTCGGGCGACAGGCCGCGGTCGAAAAGCGCCGCCGCGAGGGCCGGAAAGGTGCGCTTGCCCATGAAGACCACGGTGCAGGCGGTCGGATCGGCCAGCGCGTTCAGGTCCAGATCGGGCGGCAGGCGCCCTTCGGCATCATTACCGGTGACGAACTGCACCCGCCGGGCGGTCAGCCGCCGGGTCAGCGGGATTCCCGCCGCTGCTGCCGCGGCCAGCGGCGAGGCCACGCCGGGCACGATCTCGAAGGCGATCCCAGCCGCGCGCAAGGCGGTGATCTCCTCCTCCAGCCGCCCGAAAAGCCCCGCGTCGCCTGATTTCAACCGCACGATCCGCCCGCCGCCCTGCGCGTAATCGACTAACAGCCGGCTGACATGATGCTGGCGTGGCGAGGCCCGGCCTGCGCGCTTGCCTACGCCCACCAGATCGGCGCCGGACCGGGCATGGGACAGGATCGGCCCGGCCGAAAGATCGTCGTACAGAATTGCATCGGCACGCTTCAGCCGATCCACGGCCTTCAGCGTCAGAAGCTCGGGGTCGCCGGGGCCGGAGCCAATGAAACTGACAAAACCGCTCATGCCCGCTCGCCCGCGATCAGGTGGAAGAAGGTTCCGCTGACCCGCCCGCGGTGCGAGCCGGTCTCGGTCACGGGGTTTCCGTCGGCATCAGCGACTTGGGCGAGCGGCGCGTCCGGCTGTTCCAGGATCGACGAATAATGGAACTCATGCCCGCGCAGCGCCGCCCCCGTCCCTTGCCCCGGCATCGGCGCTAGCAGCGTTGCACGGCGGTAGCCTAGGTGCAGTTTGCGTTTCTCGTAAGACGTCACCAGCCCCAGAAGCCCGGCCATTGCGTGCCGCACCCCGTCTTTGTCGATCAGCGCCGCGCCCAGCGCCATGTAGCCACCGCATTCGCCGTGAACGGGCCGCGTTTCGGCATGGGCACCCAGGTCCGCCATGAACCGGGCGGCGGCAGCGAGGCGCCCGGCGTGCAACTCCGGATAGCCGCCGGGGAGCCAGACCAGATCGGCATCGACCGACGGCGGTTGGTCATCGAGCGGCGAGAACGGCAAGATCTCGGCTCCCGCCGCGCGCCAGCCGTCCAGCAGATGCGGATAGGTGAAGGAAAACGCGGCATCCTGTGCCAGCGCGATCCGCTGGGCGGGCGGCGGCGGTAGCGGGCCGGGGGTCGGGGTGCGCCCCCCGGCTGCGGCGGCACGGATCGCGGCAAGATCGACATGGGCACGCAGGAAGGCGGCATAGCCGGCGATGGCGCCCTCCAGCGCAGGGTGTTCGACCGCCTGCACCAGGCCCAGATGCCGCTCGGGCAGGGTTAGGTCGCCGCGCCGGGGCAGCGCGCCCAGCACGGGGATCCCGGCGCGTGCCATCCCCGCCCGGATCAACCGCTCGTGCCGCGGCGAGGCGACGCGGTTCAGGATCACGCCGGCCAGCCGCAAGTCGGGGTCGTAGCGGGCAAAACCCAGCGCGGTTGCCGCCGCCGATTGTGCCTGTCCGCCGACATCCAGCACCAGCACCACGGGCCAGCCAAGCCGCGCCGCCGTTTCGGCGCTGGCGCCGAAACCCGACAGCCCCCGCGTGGCGACCCCGTCGAACAGGCCCATCGAGCCCTCGGCCACGCAGATATCCGCCCCCCGCGCCTGACTGGCGATGGCGGCGAACAAGCCCGGGTCCATCGCCCATGTATCCAAGTTGAACGAGGCTCGTCCGGCCGCCGCGCGGTGAAAGGCTGGGTCGATGTAATCCGGGCCGGACTTGAAGGGCTGCACGGTCAGCCCGTCCTGGGTTAGCGCGCGCAGCAGGCCAAGCATGACGGTGGTCTTGCCAGTGCCGGACGCCGGCGCCGAGACCAGCAAGCCAGGGGGAAACGGCTCAGTCATCGCCCTGCCTCCATTCGGACCAGGGGCTGTTCGCCGATTGCGGGCGGTAGCGGCGGTCGTAGTCGGGGGCATAGAGCCGGCTTTCCGCGAATCCTGCGCCCCCCAGCGCGCGGCCAACCAGTATCAGCGCGGTTCGCTCGATCCCTTCCGGCAGTGCGGCCTGAACCGTGGCAAGTGTCGCGCGGATGATCCGCTGGTCGGGCCAACTGGCACGCCATACCACCGCGACCGGGCAGTCGGGGCCGTAATGCGGGGTCAGATCGATAACCACGGCGGGCAGGTTCTGGATCGACAGATGCAGCGCCAGCGTAGCGCCTGTGGCGCCGAAGACCGCAAGCGTCTCGCCCGGCGGCATGGATGTCGCGCGTCCGGGCGTGCGGGTCAGGACCACCGATTGTGCAATGCCGGGCAGCGTCAGTTCCGCTCCCAGCGCGGCAGCGGCGGCGGCGAAGGACGGTACGCCGGGGGTGACTGTGTAGGGGATGCCCAGCGCGTCCAGACGTCGGATTTGCTCGCCCATCGCCGACCAGACCGACAGATCTCCGGACTGTAGCCGCGCCACGTCCTTCCCGGCAGCATGGGCGGCGGCGATCGCCGCCATGATCGCATCGAGGTCCAGGGGCGCGGTGTTGACGATCTGCGCACCTGGGGGGCAATGGACCAGCATCGCTTGCGGGACCAGCGATCCGGCATACAGGCAGACCGGACAGGCCGCGATCAGGTCACGCCCACGCAGGGTCAGCAGGTCCGGCGCACCGGGGCCGGCGCCGATGAAATGAACGGTCATGTGGCGCCTTCTCCTTCGGCCAACGCGCAGGTGGCCCTGCCATCGCCCGAAACGACACGCAAGACGATCAGCCTGGCGCCGGCACCAGCGGCGGCCAGCGCTGCCGCCTCTGCCACGCTGCCGGTGCCGTGAGCGGCCAATGAGGCAGCCGAGTGCGTGGAGATTTGCTGCGCCCGTAGAGCTTCGGGCGGCAGCGATCTGATGCGCAGGGCCAGCTGGCGGGCCAACTGGCGGAGGGCAGGACTTCTAGCCTTGTCGGCGGCCGTGGCCAGCGCGCCGACCTTGGCGGGACCTCCGGCGCGCGCCAGCGCGTCGGCCAGACTGTCTACCGTCGCCCCGCTGCGGAACCCGAACCCGGCCACGATCACAGCACCACCCGCCACTGCACGACCGGCCGGGCCGGCACCCAGCCTGTCTTTGCGCCCAAGGGTGCCGTTTCGGCGAGGTCGATCCGCATGAGATCGCCACCGAGGCGCGCCCGCGCCGTGGCCAGCAACGCCTCGGACTCCAGCGTCACGGCATGAGCGACCAGCCGCACGCCGGGCGCCAGACATTCAGTCAGCGCGTCCAGCAGCACCGTCGTGAGCCCGCCGCCGATGAACACCGCGGCCGGCGGCGAGTCCAACCCATTCAGCGCGGCGGGCGCTGCCCCCTGCACCACCTGCAGACGATCCACGCCCAACCGGTCGGCATTGGCGCGGATACGGGCCGCGCGGTCGGCGCGGGGCTCGATGCTGATGGCCCGGGTCGCAGGATCTGCGAGCAGCCATTCGATGGCGATGGAGCCCGACCCGCCGCCGATGTCCCACAGCAACTCGCCCGGCCGAGGTGCCAGCGCCGACAGGGCCAGCGCCCGGAACGGGCGTTTGGTGATCTGGCCGTCGGTGGCGAAGAAGCCATCCGCGATGCCGCTGGCACGCGGGATCACCGCGCCCGTGCCCGCCACCGTCAGCGCCACCGCGACGGGATGGGCGAACGCCGTGGGCGGCAAGGCCTCGGCCCGGGCCTGGGTAAGGCGTTCGCGCGGGCCGCCCAACGCCTCCAGCACCGTTAACACGCTGGGGCCGAAGCTTTCGGCCGTCAGCCAGGCCGCCAGCCCCGCCACCGCCGCCCCATCGCGCAGCAGCACGATGGCTCGAAGGCCCGGCGCCAGATGAGGCCTGAGCCGGGAAATTGGGGCGGCGTGGAGGCCCACGCAGAGAGTGACCTCAAGCGGCCAGCCCAGCCGAGCGGCGGCCAGCGCGAAGGTCGAGGGGCCGGGCAGCGCCCGCCACTCGCCGAGCGCGAGCGACTGGGCGATCACCGCGCCGGCCCCGAACCAGAACGGATCGCCCGAGGCCAGCACCACCACCCGCCGCCCGCGCAGCCCGAGAAGGACCGGCAGCCCGTCGGCAAAGGGGACGGGCCACGCGATGCATTCGGCCCCGCTGCGAGGCACCAATGCCAGATGCCGGGGCGGGGCCATCACAACCTCAGCCCCCGCCAGTGCGCGGCGGCTTGCGGGCGGCAATCCGTCCGGGCCATCCTCGCCCATCCCGATGATGGTCAGCCACGGAGCCTCAGCCATCCGCCCGAACCTGTTGATCCTGGCCGGCACGATGGAGGCTACGGGCTTGGCTCGCGCGTTGGCCGAACGCGGGGTCGCGGGCACCGTCTCCTTTGCCGGCCGGGTCGAGCGGCCGCTGCGCCAGCCCCTGCCGCAGCGCATCGGCGGCTACGGCGGGCCCAAAGGGCTGGAAGCCTTCCTGCGCGCGAGAGGGATCACCCATGTTGTCGACGCCACCCACCCCTTCGCGGCACAGATGAGCCGCAACGCTGTTGCCGCCTGCGCCGCGACTGGCACCCCGCTGATTGCGCTGACCCGTCCGCCTTGGGAGCCGGTCGCAGGCGACCGCTGGACCCGCGTGCCCGATATCGCGGGTGCGGTCGCTGCGCTGGACAGGTCGGCGCTGCGAGTGATGCTGGCCGTGGGCCGAATTCACCTGCCAGATTTCGCCTCCAACCCACAGCATGACTACCTGATGCGCATGGTCGACCCGCCCGCCGGGCCCTTGCCCTTTCCGAAGGCCGAGGTCGTCGTCGATCGTGGTCCCTTTGATGCGAGCGCCGATCGCGCGCTGATGGAGCGGCACGGGACTGAACTGGTCGTGTCGAAGAACGCGGGCGGAACGGGCGCTTACGCCAAGATAGCCGCTGCACGAGCGCTGGGCTTGCCGGTGGTCATGATCGACCGCCCGCCCATGCCTGCGCGGGCCGAGTTGCAGGACATCGCCGCGGTTTTGGATTGGATTTCTCATCCCGTCACCTTCCGCGGGGTGTAGACGAAGCTGGTGCCCGGCACCCGGCGCGTGGCCGACGAGCCGATCAGGACCACGCTGCGCATGTCGGCCATCTCGGCCCGCGCCGCGGCCAGGGGGACGACGCGCAGCGCTTCCTCGGGCGTGCTGACGGCGCGTGCGAAGATGATCAGCCGGTTGGGTTCGCAGCAGGATCGCAGCAGGGCTATCGCGCGGCCGAAGCCCTCGGGGCGGGCCTGCGAGCGGGGGTTGTAAAGCGCGATGGCGAGATCGGCCTCGACTGCCAAACGCAGGCGGCGTTCGATCACATCCCACGGCTTGAGGTTGTCGCTGAGGTTGATCGCGCAGAAATCGTGCCCCAGCGGTGCGCCGGCCCGCGCCGCCGCGGCCAGCATCGCGGTGATGCCTGGCAACACGCGGATGTCGATGCCCCGCCACTCCTCGGGCCCTTCCTCCACGGCCTCGAACACGGCTGCGGCCATGGCGAAGACGCCCGGATCGCCAGAACTGACCACCACAACCCGCCGCCCGGCTTGCGCCATCTCCAGCGCATGGCGGGCGCGGTCCAATTCGACACGGTTGTCGCTTTCATGGCGGGTCAGGCCGGAGCGGGGGGACACGCGGCGGACATAGGGGATATAGCCCACGACATCGGTTGCAGCGGCCAGCGCGGCCGAGACCTCGGGCGTGACCAGCGCCTCGCTGCCTGGGCCCAGCCCCGCTATGGCCAGCCAGCCCCCATGCATGGACCCGGTCACGGTCGCCGACCCCGCCCGTGGACCAACACGATCGAGAAATAGGGCGCGGCTTCGCCCGCTTCGGCCAGCGGCAGCACCCGCTCCTCGGGGAGGCTGGCGCATTCCACCAGCCAAGCGCGGTCCAGCTTGCCCGCGCGGGCCAGCGCCCGGCGCACCTTTGCCAGATTGCGGCCGACCTTCATCACCACCAGCGCATCCGACCGGGCCACGTGACCGGCCAGCGCTTCCTCGTCCATCGTGCCGGTCAGGACCAAAAGCACGTCGTCGCCCCAGGTGATGGGGGTGCCGCTGGCAGTCCAAGCGGCCGACATGCCGGTGATCGCCGGGACGGTCACGACCGGAACCTGCCCCTTCAGCCGTGCGTGCAGATGCATGAAGGAGCCGTAGAAGAACGGATCGCCTTCGCAGAGCACCACGACGTCATGTCCCGACTGCGCCAGATCGGCCAGATGCGCCGCGACCCTGGCATAGAAGGCGGCCAGACATTCGGCATAGGCCGGGTCATCAACGGGGATCTCGGTCGTGACCGGATAGTCTATCGGGATTTCCTGCGCCTCGGCGTGCAAGAGGCCGTCCACGATGGTGCGCGCCCGGCCTGGCCGACCGGCCTTGCGGAAATATGCGACGTGCCGCGCGCCACGGATCAGCCGGTCGGCGCGGAGGCTCATCAGGTCGGGGTCGCCAGGGCCGAGGCCGACGCCGTAGACGGTCCCGGTCGCCACGCTCATTCTGCCCGGCTCGCGATGGCGTTGACGGCGGCGACGGTGATCGCGCTACCGCCGAGCCGACCGGCGACGATCAGGCTTGGAACAAGCGCGGCCTCCCACAGCGCGTTCTTGGACTCAGCGGCACCGACGAAGCCCACGGGGCAGCCGATGATCGCGGCGGGGCGCGCGCAGGCGGGGTCTTCCAGCATTTCCAGCAGGTGAAAAAGCGCGGTCGGCGCGTTGCCGATGGCAACGACCGAGCCTGCCAGATGCGGTCGCCAGAGTTCCAGCGCGGCGGCCGAGCGGGTGGTGCCCAGCCGCGCGGCCAAGTCGGGCACCTGCGCGTCCTGCAGGGTGCATATCACCGGGTTGCCCGAAGGCAGGCGGGGACGGGTGATCCCTTCGGAGACCATGCGCGAATCGCAAAGCACCGGCGCGCCCGCCTGAAGGGCCATGCGAGCTGCGGCGACCAAGCCCGGCGCGAACCTGACATGCGCCTCGAGCCCGACCAGCCCGACGGCATGGATCATGCGGACAACAACCTGTTCCTCGTCCGGCGCGAAGCGGGCCAGATCGGCCTCGGCGCGGATGGTGCGGAAGCTCTCTGCATAGATCGCGGCACCGTCGGTTTCGTAGCTGTACGGCATCGCTCATTCACCGATCAGGCGCGTCAGGTCCTGCGGGGCAATCCCGCTGTGCTGCGGCTGACCCCACGGCGCGCCGTCCGCGATAAGATCGAAGCGTCCGTCACGACCCACCAGCGTCAGATCGGACGGCCCCGGACGGGCACAGCCCTTGGCGCAGCCCGAGACATGCAACCGGGTTCCCGGGCGCAAGGCTGGCGCAAGCTGGCGCGCGAGAATGCGGGTCTCGACGCTGGCTTGAGGACAGCCTGGCGCACCGGTGCACGCCGCTACCGACAGGAGCGGATCGCTGGGAGTAGTGATCAGCCCGTCGGCGGCCCTGATGACCACTGGAAGTTCCGCAAACCCCGGCAGTAGAAGCATCCGCCAGGGCGTGATCCTCAGCACCGGCGCCCCCGTGGCGGCGAGGCTGCGCAGGACGGCGGGGCCAAGCTGGCCGAAGGCGGCGGCGACCAGAATGCCTTGTGGAGTGAGGCCCGGCGCAGGGGGCGGCAGCGCCGGATTCGGCGGCAAATCGCCAGCCAGCGCGGCGGGCATGACCGCGCCCGAGGCCAGGTGGCGCGCCATCCGTCCGCGCCCGTCCGCGCCGACCGCACCCGAGGCCAGGAACCAGCGCGCCATCTCCAGGGCCAGCGCCGCGGCCTGGGCTGGTCCTGCCACAGATCGACCCACGGCGCAGCCATCGGCGCGAAGGATCAGGGTATCGCCCGCAGCCTCGATCCGCACATCGCCGCTGGTCGCCGCAAGTTGGCGCCGCGGCCCGGCATCGACGACGAAGCCGAATTTCGAGGGCAGGCGAATGAAGCATGGATCATACAGCCCCTCGGCCAACGCCTCGGCGATGCGGGTTTGCGGATCGGTGTCGGGCGGCCCGCGTAACGGGTTGAGCACGATGTTCCGCCGCCCCTCGGACCCGTCGTCGGGGTCCATTAGCCCCAGCGCATCGAGACCCAACAGCAGTTCTGGCAGGCCCGCCTCGGTCACGCCGCGCAATTGTAGGTTGGCGCGACTGGTCAGATCGATCAGACCGTTGCCGTGGCGCGCGGCGAGAACGGCCAGCCCCGCAGCCTGTGCCGCCGACAACTGACCGAGAAAGGGCCGAATCCGCACCAACAGACCGTCGCCCGACGCCATCGGCCGATGCGCGCCGGGGCACCAGCCCTGAATGATTGGGTTGCGGGACGCAGAGGCGCTCATTCCGCCGCCCCCAGCCGGGCGAGGACCGAGTTAAGCCGCGACTGCCACAACCCCGCCGCGTGCAGCGCCGCAAAACGGTCGCGCATGGCGGCCAGCGCCTGGGGGTTGGCATGCTGCAGGAAGGCGACCACGCCGTCGTCGCCGAGCGTCGCCTCCCAGAAGGCATCGAAAAGATGTGGCCCGACGACCCCGGCGAGGTGGGCGAAAGCCGCCATGTTTTCCAGCGTCGCCGCGATCTCGGCCGCGCCGCGAAAGCCATGGCGGCGCATGCCAGCAATCCATGCGGGGTTGGCGGCGCGGGCCTGGACAACCCGCGCCACCTCTTCGGGCAACGCCCGGGCGCGGGGGTGGGCGGGGTCGGTGTTGTCGAGATGCCAAAGCCGCGCCCGCCCGCCCGTAAGCGCCTGCGCGGCGGCAAACCCGGCCTCGTGGCTGGCGTAATCCTCGGCCAGCAAGAGGTCGGTCTCGGGCAGGTCTTGGGCGTGGACAAAGTCGGTGGCCTGCGCGACGCGGGCGCGGATGCCCGCAGGGTCGAGGCGCTGGTGGTCACCATCCAACGCCCAGCTCGACGCCGCCAACCACGCCTCGCCAGCCATGCGGCGGGCCTCGTCGGTGTAATCGATCAACGCGGCGCCCATGCCCAGCCCGAAGTTACCCGGTGCGGGGCCGTAGACGCGCGGCGCGTCGCGGCCGGCCAGGGGGTTCCAGTCCGGGGCCTCGTCGCGCGCGGCCAGCGCCCGCACCGCCTGCTGGAATAGCGCCGAAAGGGTTGGGAACACGTCGCGGAACAAGCCCGAGACGCGCAGGGTCACGTCGATCCGCGGCCGGTCCAGTTCGGCGATGGGCACGATGTCGATGCCCGAGACACGCTCGGAACCTTCGGCCCAGACCGGGCGGACGCCCAGCAGCGCCAGCGCCATGGCAAAATCCTCGCCCGCCGTGCGCATAGTGGCCGAGCCCCAAAGATCGACGATCACGCCGCGCGGCCAGTCGCCCTCGTCCTGGAGGTGGCGGCGGATAAGCTCGTTCGCCAGCACGGCGCCCTGGCGGAAGGCGGCGCGGCTGGGGACGGCGCGCGGGTCGGTGGTGACCAGGTTGCGCCCCGTCGGCAGCACGTCGGTCCGGCCGCGATGGGGTGAACCCGAGGGGCCGGGCGCGATACGCTGCCCGGCCAGCGCGGCCAGAAGCGCGACCCGCTCGGCCGCGGCCGAGCTGTCGAAGTCGCCCGGCTTTGCCGGCGCGCGGCCCCAGACATGCAGCCCGTCGCCGAACTGGCTTTCCTTCACTTCGCAGACGAAGCGATCGATCCGGCCTAAGGCCTCAGCCGGGCTTGCGCCGGGGGGGATGCCCAGATCCTGCGTGACGCCGCGCGCTGCGGCCTCGTCCTGAATATCGCCAATCAGCCGATCGCGGCGGCGCGGGTCCAGCCCGTCGGCATTGGAAAATTCGTCCAGTAACGCCTCTAGCCGCGCCAGCCGCCCGGGCGTGCCCGAGGGACGAAGCGGCGGGGGCACATGGCCCAGCGTCACCGCCCCGATCCGGCGCTTGGCCTGCGCGGCCTCGCCTGGGTCGTTGACGATGAAGGGATAGATCACTGGCAATGCGCCGATTAGCGCCTCGGGCCAGCAGGTGTCGGACAGGGCGACGGCCTTGCCGGGCAACCATTCCAGCGTGCCATGCGCGCCCATGTGGACCAGCGCATCGGCCTGCGTGCGCAGCCACAGGTAGAAGGCGACATAGGCGTGCCGAGGCGTCCGACTGAGGTCGTGGTAGTCGGCCTCGCGCGTGGCGGGCCGGCCGCGTTCGGGTTGCAGGGTGATCAGGGCCTTGCCCCGGCGCAGGGCGCGGAAATGGAAGGCGCCGTCCTGCGCGGCTGGGTCGGCCTCGGGCAGGCCCCAGGCCGAGTGCAGGTCATCGCGCAGGGATTGCGGCAGCGTTGCCAGGGCTTCGCAATAGGCGGCAAGCGGCCAGCTGATCCGCGCCTCGGGCAGGACCTTGGCCAGCGGCGGGCCAGGGGCGATGGTATGGCCCGAGCCGGTCAGGTCCGACAGGATCGCCTCGGCCGAGGCCACAGCGTCGAGCCCCACGGCATGGGCGAGGTTCCAGTCCCGCCCCGGATAGGTGGACAGCACAAGCGCCACCCGCCGTCCCGCGGTGGGTACGGCTGCCAGCCGGTGCCAGCCCGCCACCCGGTCGGCGACGGCGGCAATGCGCTGGGGTTCGGGCGCGTGGGCGGTGCGGGCGAAGTGCAGATGCGGGTCGCGCGCGCCCGACTCCTTGAAGGATGCGACACCGGCCAGGATGCGGCCGTCCACCTCCGGCAGGACCACGTGCATGGCCAGATCGGCAGGCGAGAGGCCCTGGGCCGCCCCCGCCCATGCCGCACGGGTCGAGGTGGCGAAGGCGACCTGAAACACCGGCACCCCGGCGGCATCTAGCGGCGAGGCCCCCTCGTCCCCGCGCCCCGAAAAGGCTGTGACGTTTACGATTGCCGCGGGGGTCAGGCGGCGGACCTGACCGGCCAGCCATTCCCGCGCCCAGGGTGCCTTCAGCGAGGGGGTGAAGAGGCCCAGCGCCCGGAACCCGCGCGCCCTGAGCGCCGCGATCAGGGCGCCGACCGGGGCCGTGTCGGCGGCGACCAGATAGGCGCGGTAGAAGATCACAAGCGCCAGCGGCACGCGGCGGTCGAACCCGGCCACCGCGGGGCAAGTCACGCCGTCCTCGGGCGTCCAACCGCCGACCGCGGGCAGGGTCTTGGCCCCCGCCACTGGCCCGGCATACAAACCAGCAGCCAGCGCCATCTGCGCCAGCGCAGCCTGTGCGGCCACCGGGCCGCCGCTGTCGCAGAACTGGGTGAGGCGCCGCAGGGTCGAGGCCGGGACGGTCGAGACTGCATCGAGCCGCGCATCCGCCCGCCCGTCGCCCGGCAGCACCGCCAGCGCTATCCCCTGCGCACGCGCCAGCCGCTCAACCTGCTGCAACCCGTAGGACCAATACGGCACGCCCCCGATCAACCGGATTAGGATGCCCTTCGCGCCCGCCAGCGTCCGCTCGACATAGGTATCGACCGAGAAAGGGTGTTTCAGCGCCGCCAGATTGGCCAGCCGCAGCGTCGGCAGCCGTCCTTCGGCCCCGCCACCCCGATGCCAGCCCACGGCAAAAGCGCTCAAATCGCTGTCGGAGAACGAGAGCACGACGAGATCGGCGGGCGGCTGGCCCAGATCGGTCGGTGTCCCGGTTTCGTCCAGCCCGTGGGTTTCCCGGAAAACGGCATGCATAGGCGGCGGCCGGGTTTCAGGCGCTCGGGATCAAGGCGCGGCGCACCGCGTCCGCGTCGAGATGATGATGCTCGGCGATGACCACAAGATGCCCCGACCGCGCCTCGCCCAGCGCCCAGGGGCGATCGTACTGATGGCGCACCCGCGCGCCCACGGCCTGCATCAGCAGCCGCATCGGCTTGCCCGTGACGGCGACATAGCCCTTGACCCGCAGGATCTGCTGATCCCGCGCCAGATCCGCGATGCGCTGGGCCAACCCGGCGGGGTCGGCGACTTCGGGCATGGCGATGACGGTGCTATCGAAATCGTCGTGCTCGTGGTCGTCGTGCCCGTCATGGTGGCTGGGCCGGGCGTCGAGGTCGACCTCGGCCGCAGCATTCAGGCCCAAGATCACGCGCGGATCGATCGCGCCCTCTGCGACCTCGATCACCGGCAACGGGCGCGGCGCTTCGGCTGCGATCACGGCGCGGGCCGCCGCCAACCCCTCGGGCCCGGCCAGATCGGGCTTGGTCAACAGCACCAGATCGGCGCAGGCGATCTGATCCTCGAAGAGTTCGCTCAGCGGGGTCTCGTGGTCCAGACTATCGTCGGCTGCGCGCTGCGCCGCGACCGCCTCGGGATCGGGGGCGAAGCGACCGGAGGCCACGGCTTCGGCATCAGCCAGCACGATCACCCCGTCCACGGTGACTTGCGAGCGGATCTCGGGCCAGTCGAAGGCCTTGAGCAGCGGCTTAGGCAGCGCCAAACCCGAGGTCTCGATCAGGATGTGATCGGGGCGAGGCATGCGCGCCATCAGCGCCTGGATGGTGGGGATAAAGTCGTCGGCCACAGTGCAGCACAGGCAGCCGTTCGACAACTCGACGATGTTCTCCTCGGGGCAATCGGGCAACGCGCAACCGCGCAGGATCTCGCCATCCACGCCTAGGGTCCCGAATTCGTTGACCACCACCGCCAGCCGCCGCCCGCCGGGATTGCGCAGAAGCTGCGAAATGAGCGTGGTTTTGCCCGATCCCAGGAAGCCAGTAACGACGGTAACGGGGAGTTTCTCGAGGCTGGCCATTCAGGGCTTTCCTGCGTTTAGGTTCGGAGCTTGGGCTCGCTTCGCCATCGGCGGGATCCGGGCGATGCAATTCTTGCGGAAATGTTCCGGCCGTTCGCGCCAGGACACGAGACCGTCGGGCGCGGCGCGATACTTGCCCACGCCTTCGGCCAGGATGCCCAGAGCCTCGCCCGGCTTCAGCCCGCCATAGACATATGTCCAGCGGTCGGGCCCACGCAGCGCGATCGTGCAGCCGCGCGAACAGTTAGACAGGCATTCGATCGGCGTGACGCACACGCCCTCGATGCCCAGGCCCTCGAGCTTCGCGAAGAGCTTGGCGCCGGGCCGCGTCTCGCCCTGATCTGGCTCGTCCGCGAGCCGGCAGCGCGTGCGGACCAGCAGTTCGATCTCTTGGGTCACGTCATTCATCCGGCACCACGCACTTTTGGGGCAGGGCATGGTGCGGCAGCGCGGCCGGCTCCGGCCTCGCATCCGACACCGGGGCACCCCGCCCGGTTTACTTCGTCGCGCTGGCAGGTCTCCCGGCTTGCGGATCCCGAGGTTTCCCTCGACGGACGCCCCGCCTTCCCGGCTCGTCGGGAGCCAGTGGCACGGGGGCGACCTTTCCGGTCACGGTCGCGGGGGCGGCTGCGCTTCAGGCGGACAAGACCCTAGCGCATTCCCTTTTAACCTGCGGATGCAGGCACCAACGTCCGTAGTAGTCCAGCCCGGGCGGCGGCTGTCAAGCCGGATACGATCATGTCCCCAAGCGTGGTGTAGCAGCGACGTTGTCGTCGTGCTCTTCGGCCGGGTTGGCCGGGTTCGTCAAGCGGCCATGATCGGCAGCTTGACGAAGGGATAGTCGCCCATCGGCGCGATGGTTTTCAGGCCGACGTAGCGCGCTCTCTGGACGGCCCACTCGTCGTTCTGTTCGAGCAGGATGGCGCCGACGAGCCGGATGATGGCGGCTTCGTTCGGGAAGATGCCGACCACGTCGGTGCGGCGCTTGATCTCGCCGTTGAGCCGCTCGATGGGGTTCGTGCTGTGCAGCTTGGCCCGATGCGCGTGCGGGAAGGCCATGTAGGCGAGTACGTCGGGCTCGGCGGCATCCATCATTTCGGCGAGCTTGCGCAGCTTGGGCCTGAGCTGATCGGCGACCTTGCGCCATTGCTGGCGCGCGGCCTCGGCGTCGTCCTGGGCGAAGGCGGTGGCCACGAAGGCCGAGACCACGCGCCGTCCCTGGCGGCCGGCAT
>Ga0194129_10005962_pt1 | contig 15193 bp, 16 predicted proteins | sample TA2KigCa35mmetaG_FD_150862 | JGI IMG/M metagenome (GOLD analysis project Ga0194129, IMG submission 150862) | Freshwater microbial communities from Lake Tanganyika, Tanzania - TA2015038 Kigoma Deep Cast 35m | ecosystem: Environmental > Aquatic > Freshwater > Lake | place: Tanzania: Lake... | reverse complement strand
TCTTCTTCCTCTTCTCCTTTTTCTTCAGATTCCCCACCTTCATCTTGTGCTGCTCCCGATCCTTTTTCTTTCGGTTCACCCTCACCTTCCTTCCCTTGTCCTTCTTTTTGTTCTCCTTCCTCTTGCGTTCCACCACCTTCTTGTCCACCTTGAGAAACGATAGATTTTGGAATAAACAGGAAAACATCGGCTTCAGAATCTTCTTCAAACACGACATCAGTTTTTTTCATGATTATTTCGCACTTGAATAATTCTTCCACGTTTTCGTTACTCCAATCGACTATAAAAGGTTTATCGGTAACAGGGCTAGGAATCCCTGAATTTTTTACATCAAGGTCTAACAGAGATACCTGTTTGCCATCATTGGTAACCACAAAGAAGGTTATTTTACCCCCCTTAACGGCTAATAGGGGCATAATATCAGGGTTTTGTTGTGGATTCCTCATATACCCTCCACTAGACTGTTGTTCAGGCTCACATTCTTTTAAAAGCCCTTCAAAGTAGTTCCAAGCCTCAAGTACATCGGTAAATTGTTTTTTATCTTCATCCCCCTTCCAAACGTAAATTGTTCTGTCTGATTCATCTTTGCCCCAAACACCCATCTTGAAATCAGTATCGTTGCAAGTATAGGTATAGAGCATATCGCCTTCAACACCTTCCTTTTTAAAATTTTCTTTCCTTAGTTTCATATCTTACCTCCTTTCTTGAGTAGGAATGACTTCATTGCAGCAAGTATCAAATCTCCTCTTTCGGGATCTGCTATCTTGCAGCTATCAGGCTTAAATGTTATATATGCTTCTGTCTGATGAGCAGGTTCTCCTACGGGTACGCTTGGGTTGGTTTCGTAAAAGTGAATCCCATCAAATACATGGCTTTCTGCTAGTTTTTTGAGCATCTTTGGGCTATTTCTTATGTACACCCAAGTTTGAACCTTTGGGGTGCTAGGATCAAGAAAAATAGGGTTGATCTCCAATTCTTCAGGCGACATACCTGTCATAACAAACATATAATCCAAGAAATCGCTTCCCTTAATTTCAGTAGTTCCAAACTTAGTCAGATCAAGCGGGTTTCTTAAATTCAAGAAAAAAGGCAGGGTATATCCTTGTTGTCCACCACTTTGTAAATGTGCAAACCATTCGGAATAGTCTTTATTTACTGCAAAATAAGCCGCAGGGAATCTATCAAATTTGAAATATGAAAATTCAGTTCCCGTACCATGCCAAACTATTAGTGGCTCGAAATTCTTAGTTATTACTTTGGAGCAGTCAAATCCTGAATTTGGAATATCTCTGTATTGATATGCTAGTTGCCAATCTCCAAACCAATCTTTGAATAGAGGAGTTCTTATAATTGAGTTGATGCTATTTTTAAGTTCGGATTTATCTCCGTTGGGTGCGAAAAATTCTGTGTTTTCTGTTTCGGATTCAACGTACACATTATAACTATTTTTAATATCTGCGAATGATTGTTCAAACAGATCATCAAATATTTGGTTTCCTTTTAGCTTTTTGTCAACAATAACTACATTTAAGTCATTGATTTTCTTTTGTTTTTCATCAATCTTTTGTCCAACCTTCATCACTTCTTCAAATTCGATTGGGGAGAATGTTTGTTTGAGGAAAACCAAGTTCGACACCTCTTTCTTGAGGCTTTCTATTTCTTTTTCATCATCGCTTAGTGGCTTAGATGGAGCTTTCTTCGGCTCTTCTTTTGGCTCAACTTCTTTTGACTCAAATAATTCATGTAGTTGATAAAATACTTCTATTGAATAATCTCTAAAATCAATTTTTGTTAAAGATAAATTTGTTGTAGTTGGATTAGGATCATCCGACAAAACCTTAATCTCTATTTGTAAAATTTCAGGAATGATTTTAACAATCAAAATTGCATAATTAGCTTTAGGATTTGCTCTTACTATATCTCCTTCTACTATGAAATCTTTCCTATTAAATCTAAATGCAGCATTTGAACTTTCAAAGTAAACTAAATAATTTAGATCTTCTTCATTATCCGAATCTGATTTTTCTTTTGTTATTACCTGCCCTACCATCCCCGTATTAAATTTATCTCCGATCATTATGCAATGAATAGTTTTTTCTGATGGATTTTCTTCCCATTCACTTTCAATCGGTGCTTGTTTTGGAGGATTGTAATATGTGAAAAGTTTATTAGCTATCATATCTGCTTGTAGATATGTATTTTTACCCGAAGCAAATCCAATCACTTCGTCTTGAATAGCTTTTGATGTTTCTCTTGCATTATCTTTTACTAGATCTTTAAAAAATGCATATCCTGAATCCTCGAAATCTTTTATCATGGATTTTTTTAGACCATCACTCCAACTAAGTTGATTGATTATAGCCCAAACGGGCATTATTTTCAAATCCTGCAAATTGCTTGTTTGAAATTTGGTAGATTTCTGTACAACGGGTTGTGAGGTTTTTCCAACGCTTTTGTCATAAACTTTCTGAAATATATCTTTTATTTTTGAAACTAAATCATCTGTTAATTTTTCACCTTGTTTCAAGTAAAATTCAATCTTATCATCTACTAAAACACAATCTTTAATTTCAGGAATTTGAAATAACTCTGTAACTAAAACATCTGCATAGTTTCTATTTTTTAATAGAGATAATACTTCAAAAGAATACCTATCACCTTTCTTTAAACTAGAAAAATATATGATAATAGCTCTTTTTGTACCATCATCTTTTAATATTTTGAAACTTGCAAAGTATCTAGGTTTCGGCATATTATCCGTTTATGTAATTGTCAATTAATTTTTGATTGCCTAAAAACAAAGCATTTTGAACTTTTGAAGGCAAATCTTTAAATCTGATACCAAATTCATCAAATAGATACGTTTTGTATGCTTCCGCTTTAGTTATGGTATCTGTTTTCGCACCTTCTCTTACAAAAATAACATCATATCCTTTTCTGATTGGAACGTATGAAGAATTATCTCCATCGAAAGGACTTTTAACGGCTTTCATCATCTTCACAAAACCTTTGAGAGTTGGTATTCTCTTGGTAACTAGCACTACTGTATCTTCTACATTTTCCATCAATCCACCATTCTTAAAATATCCGACACGGAACAATTTTTTAACCGCTTCACTTGGTTTCTGATCTGAATATTGAACCCCTGTCATATCGAATGACTTAGCAACTAATTTTTGAGGGATTTCACCGTAGGTATTGATTTCATTTACAATATCAAAGTCTGCCATCATCTTTCCACCCCACTTGTATTTATGACCTTTACAAGCACACTTAGAAGGAACATCGCCTCCTTTGGCAAAGGACACACCGCCACCGCTTTGATTAATCCGTGACAAAATTTCACGGTTTGTAAGCATCTCCCCCTCAAACTCACGCTTGGAAGAATCGGACACGGCATTGCGGGTTATCACAACCTCTCCCCCTTCCATTTCAAGGGGCTGATCGTTTGACTTGTTCACGGCTTTTATACCACCTTCAGAATGTCTGCGACCAACTAGATACCCTCCTGCTTTCCCTGATACATGAGCTACCTCTCCGCCATCCTTAAACTCCTTGATCACATCTTTTTCTGTAATCTGTATAGGCTCTCCGATTTTACTATAACTTCTCTGCTTTGGCAAAGTTTTTCCACCACGTTCAACAATTTTATAATCGCTATTGCTTCCATCTATTATCATATATCCATCAACATCTTTTTTAAGTTGCTCTAGTGCAGTTTTACCCTTTTCAAAGAAATCATCAATTACTTCAAGCGGAACAAATCGCCCTGATTTTTTATATCTCTCCAATGCTCTTTTCACTATCACATCCTTTGGTACACGATTTATATACACGATAAATACCTTGTAGCCATCTTTTTTTAGCAGATCAATAAGTGGTAGGTAGGATTTGGTGCTATTCATTGTGCCATCATAAATAATATCAAAACGGCATGGAATACCAATATTCCTATTGCTAAGTAAGGTGTTAACAATATCCTTAGTTTCTAAATGAGTTTGTGTTGCATTATATCCTTTGTATTCAGGGAGCTTGGCTCTAATCTCATCTGCATCTACCTTGAATATTTCCTCTTTTAATAGGTAAGGGGCATATTTTTTGAGGAATGTTGATTTCCCACTAGCAGGACTACCGCCCATGAGAATTGCTATGGGCTGACTTCTTTCAACGCAAACAAGGTCTTTTTTTAATTCGTAAATAATGTCTTTATGCAGTCTTTTACGATATGGCTTGTAGTCGTTGGCATCTTTATCAAAATGCAAAAATTTTGTTTGTGGTAGCTGATTTAAGCGATCAGTCATTTCATCTATGGACTCTTTATCAATTTTGCGTTCTCCATCTTTATCTAGGACTTCGCAGGTTTCGCTTGAAGAAACACCTCCATCTTTGTAATATCCTTCTAGGTTTCCACCGTAACGCTTAGATTCAATTTTTTTGAGCTTTATATAATACTTTGGATCTTCGTACAAATGATCCATAGCTATTGCCTTTGCAATTCTTTTATCATCTGTATGCTCCATCTCCTTTTTAATACCAATTTTCAATTCAATTGCTAGTTTGTTGGCTTGGACACCGTGCATCTTAGCAATTTGAAAGAGATTTTTTCCTTTAGCTAATTTCCCAACAGGTAACATATCTCCTTTTTTTTTTAAAATATAACCTTGATTATCAAGGATTGGCTTTAGCTTATCGTATGATGAATATGAATCGGGCAAAGCAATATTTTCTTCCATAGAACCACCTTTTTTAAATGTTGTATTATGGTTTTTTGAATCATAAACTACATCATTCTGATTTACTATGATTAAATGTTTTGAATTTTTATATTCATTCATTCTACTTTCATCAAAATATTCATAGTTTCCTTTATCAAAATTTTTGATTACTTGATTGGCTTGTTTTATTGGAGGTATTGACCTGTAAATCAATGCTTTGTTATATAATCCTTTGCTCCTATCTTGATTTCCGCTATTATAGGCTATTAGTGTAACTTGAACTTCATCGTCTTTAATAACAATTCCATTTTTTCTTAAATTAACCTTAGCAAAGTTTATAGCATCTAAAAAACCACCTTTTTCAAAAGGCTTAATTTCTTCCTTAATTCCAAGTTTAGGAAATTCTATTTCAACCTCTACTCCATCATCTACTACCTCTATTTTTATTTCACCTAAAACATCCATTTCATCCTGATAATACGTTATGGTAGATTTTTTTACTTTTTCATCCTCACGTTCTAATCCAAAATATGGTAAGAAGGTTTTATTTGATCCATCGCTTAAATTGAAATCTTCATCAATTATCAAACCATGAGTGGACAAGGATTTCTTGACAACTCGATATACCGAATCTAATAAGCCTTTATCTTCTAGCTTACTTCCATAATACCAAGAATTATCAAATCCGCAATTATGACAAACGTATTTGTCTGATGAATCACTATCTTCTGTATTCCATGACCAACTGCATCTATGACATATAACCTTTTGATTAGTAACTCCACCATGCTTTAAAAGATCATCGTCTTGAACATAAGCAGCTTTTACTTTCTTTCCTGCTTTCTTTTCAAGGAATTTATTTACTCTTGCGTAAGCCCAAGCGTTTCTAGTATTTGGTGCGCCTCCTGTTATAGTGGGTCTATGTGTAGAAGAATATGCTCCTGCTCCTCTGCGAAAAACAGATTTAACTGTTGGAAGATTTACCTTTTTACTTGGATATTTATCATTATGAGCTTGTATTTTCTTTTTCAACCCTTCAATAATATCATTTGACAAAGAAATAGCCTTACCCGAAGATTTTGATTTTGCTGATCCCTTTGGGTTTTTTGAACTTCCGTATATTCTTTCTTTCTTAGGTGCGGGGGTTTGAGCCGCACTTTTACGACCTGATCGTTTCAAGTAATAAATTTTGATTAAAAATAATCATTATCTTTGAAATGATATCAATATTTTTTAACCTTAAAATTTGTCAATCATGGGCGGATTTTTCGACATCAAGAACCAAGATTCTTTCTTGGGAGGACAAAACGTGCATAACGTAGTTATGATCGGTTTGTTGATTTACATCGCTATGAAGGTAAAGTAAGACCTTCTCTGCGGGAGGACTTACGAACCTAAAAGACCCTATTTTCAGAAATGTTGATAGGGTTTTTTATTTTGTCAATTCCCTGATAGCTCTGATAAATGTTTTTGAAATACCCTCCCAATCCAAGCTATTTACAAAAGTGTAAGCATTATTTATTTTACTTATATGTTCGGGGTGTTCTCTTTTTGCATTCAGATTAACTACATCTAGGGTTTCTGCAATTTCATAAATATCTGACTGAAAGCGTATTACATTGTCAACTTGGGCAACAATAGGATATAAGGTATTAAGCATATAAGCTCTTTCTCCATTTTTCCCTATTTCACCAAGTGAAGTATGATTAGGTATTATTGTCGGCAATTTACAAGCCATAGCTTCGGTAACTGAAAGCTCCCAACCACCTCCCGTTGCCGTTGTTAGAAATACATCACTCGCATTATATATTTTATTAATAAGTTCTACGGGTGCGCCCTTCTCTATGTATTTATCATCTGTAAGCTGAAAGTGTTCTCCTTCTCTTAGGGGTGTTTGTGCAAGTATTACCCTCAAATTCCAACCCATAGGGTCTTTTGGATTCATGTGTAGGTATAAGAAAGCATTCTTGTTATATTCCTCCAAATATTCCAAAAAGGCAAAAATGGTTGTTGGAATATCCTTTCGGCTTTGGTTTCTGTTAACATTCGTTATTATGAATTTATCTGAATTTTTCCCGAAAAACTCTTTTCTAAACCCTTGTATTTCATTTCTTTGTATATAATTGAAATCTTCGTGGCTATTGCCATGTGGTATGACATGGAGCTTTTTCTCTAGTTGGGGCTTTAGTCTAAGCACCTGTGATCTTCCATATTCAGTATAGGTAGCTAGATAATCAAAAAATTCAAGGTCAACGGCTAGATTAGGGGTTAGGGCAAAATCAACGGGGAAATAGAAAATGCTTTTAAATTCCGTTTTCCCTGCCGCTTTCTTTTCTTTCTTAATATCCTTTAGAAATCTAATTGTTGGCACAATTACCCCTAGATCCTGCAAAATGAAGATTAAATCATAATCGCCATCTTTTAGGCTTCGCATGAATACATACCGCCCAAAGTCGTCTTTTGCTACATCTTTCTTCTTTGCGCTTATTACCCTTACATAATCCCCTTCGGAGTAATCATCGCCAAAGTAATTCACGGCACATATATCTAGCTTTATATTGTTTCCAAAGTGTGATTTCCAATGTTTTACAAGGTTTTTAGATACTGTTGCAAAGCCCGTGTAGGTGTTGTAGTCAAATAGACACAGAATTTTGATTTGGCTCATCTTGATGGTCTTTTTTTGTTTGTTTTTTCAGAGTTTCCGCTACCGTTAGTATATGCTCATTTATTTGTTCAAAATCGAATCCCATTCCGAATAGCCCAAACATCATAAATCCGAATGTTTCTGAAATGGAGTTATCGGGGGTATCGAATGTTATTGTCTGTTCTCCTTTTGTAAGTGTTATTTTCATTTTACGATTTGTAAAACATCTGATGTAAGTTCTTCTTGTACTTTAAAGGTCTTTTTCTCCCCTCCGCAGCATATTGTCCACATATCAATACCATTGTAATCTGCTAAAGGACAAACGCTAGTACAGGGTAATCTATGCAGTTGTACCTGACCCATATTGCCCTGCATGGGTATTGGCTGAACAAAAGGACAGATAGATTGAGTTCCGTTAACGTGTAGGTTAAATTCGTTTTGCTGCCCTTTCTTAATTGTATAATTCATATTATGGTTTTTTTTAACGGAATACTAAAAAACCTGCTCCAAATCCCAAGCATAATGAAAGTGCTTTGTATAGTTTTTGTTTATTTATGATCTTTTTCTGAATCTTATTTATGGTTTCTGCATTCTTTACTTGGGCTTGAAAGTTTAATACTGCTTGTTCGTAGCTTGATATGACATTCATAGAAATGCTATCTTTTTTTTGAAACTCCTTGATTATCAATTGTCTATTTTTGACATATCCTTCCAAAGTAGCAATTTTAGTCCTTCCAAGCTCCGCTTCTTCTTTATAAACCTTACCTTCTTCTATTAGATTTATAGCCTTTTTTAATTGGCTATTTGGCAAACAGGTTACTGAATCACTTGAGGTTTGAGAAATACTCGGAAATTTGATGGCTAGTAAAAGAGTCGCTATGGCTATTTGCTTTTTCATATTTTGATTTTAATGATGAGTATTTTGTATTGATGGATTGTAGTTGTATTTTATATGTTTCCGATTCATCAAATAGGCTTTTTATTATTTCATCGCTTCTTTCCATATCAATCTTGATATTTTCCACCTGATATAGAATGCTATCGTTTTTATGCTTGAGGGTGGCGTTTATTTCTTTTAGCTGCTTAATATCTGCTTTGAACTTCTTAGAAAGGTATGATGGTGCAAATATGGAATATATACCAATTATGACAATAGAAGGTAAAATCGTAGTTAGGATATTTTTTTTACCGATAATTTTGAATATTGCGTTATCTATTTTCATTTTTTTTTTAATTATTTCTCCCAAGACGATAAAGGTAAATAAATCGTATATTAAAATTAGGGTTAAATCCCAATTATTTAAAAATTCATATCCTATTATATCAAACAGGATGTAAATGCTAGTCAGGGTCAAGTTCAACAGGAAAACGAAATAAACGAGGACTCTTTTAAAATTCATTAAAAGGGGTTTTATATTTTTCTTCAGTAGGGATTCCGCCCCACTTTCTTAGGTAGTATTCTTTGTTCGATATGTAGTCGCCAAGCAAGGGGTTCTTCTCTATGGTCATGCTATTTCTGTAAACTTCTGAATTTAAGGCATCTTCATAGCGGATTGTGATACCGTGCAGCCTCATTCTGTATTCGTAGTCGTTATCCTCAAAGAATGCTTTTTTGAAGTTTTCATCAAATTCACCCACTTTTTTATAGATATGTGAATTAATTATGAATGCGCTCCAATTATAAAAGGGTCTAGGTCTATGGAAGTTATCTTTACCGAATCGGTCAATTATTTGGCTTATTAGCCCTTCTCCCGCTTTTAAGATAACATCATCGTTTAGGACTAGGAAGTTTTTATGCCCATATTCTATTGCGTAGTCAATAAGCATATTCCAACTAGCAGATACCCCTTCAAATCTAGGAACGGGGATTAACACTTTAATATTTTCACTAATATTGGGCAACCCCTGATTTCCGTTGTCAAGCACATATATTTTGGTTGTGGGGTATATTTCCTTGTAAACGGGCAGGGCTTCCATCAGCAGGTCTGCTCTGTTAATTGTTGGTATTAAGATGCAAAAGCTCATTATTTAAGAATATTATAGGCTAAGATCATTAAGAATACAATTATAGTAAAGTGACGAGCATAGTGTTCTACTTTTTTAAATAGCTTTATTTGATCTTCTTTTGGTATTCTATTATGATAAAAATTCATACCTAATGTTCTAAATGGTTCTACTTTACACATCATTAAAATAGTGAATGTGCCTAAAAAAAGGAGAAGGGTGGGGATTATACAAATTAAAGCAAGTGTGTAAAATGCAAATTTTAGTTTATTCATGTAATTTGTTTTTATTAGTACTTATTGAAATTCTCTTTATGTCTGCGGTAATAAAGCAATCCTTCTTTAACGTGTTCAATACTTGCTCCTGCTTTTAACATCTTATCGAATAAATTCATATCCTCGTCAGTTCTTGAACTTGTATGGTTGTCGGCATATCCCCCTGAAGATTTGGCTAATTGTGTTCTATAAAGCATAGAACCATGATGCCCTCCCTTTCTTGACCAATAATAGTCGCCCTGATATTTATACATCCAACTAGAGTAGAATTGGTGTATTTCTGATCTTAATTCCCCCGTTACCACAATATCATACATGATAATATCAGCTTTTTTGGTTTGTGATAGTAATTCTAGGGTATCGGGTCTTAGCCAATTATCTGCTCCTAAAAACATAATAAACTCGGTATCTGCTTTATTGAGCATATCGTTGAAGTTATCAACTGTACCTAAGTTATCTTGTCTGAAGGTGTAATCTATTTGGGGGTATAATTCTCTAAGGTGGAAGCAATCCCCTACACCATCATCTACAAACCATATTTTATCAAATTTGCGGGTTTGGCATAAAACGCTTTCAATAGAGTGTGCAGCAAGATGTCCATATCTGTATGATGAAATGACTATTCCGTAATTCATAATTAAATTATTTGATGTAATTGAAATTAATTATGGTATTTGTTTTGGATCTATTTCTCTAATTATTTTACCCCCTTTGATATAAAATGGGTATCTATTAGCTGCTTTTGCCCTACAAAATCCATTCATATATGTCATCCTATTTTGACTAGAATAATTAGGCTCACTTCCGTGAACTATCATAACAGACCATATAAGAACACTCCCCTTTTTTGCAGTATATTTTGTTCCACTCATACTATTTCTTTCAAATACTCTTAAATTTTTGGGGGGTGTGATCATAGTGCTTTTGTGTGAACCCTCTATAAACTCAATAGCACCGTTATCTATGTTTATGTCATCAACGGCTATAATTGTCTGAAAATAGTCATCCTCGACATCCTGATTGAAAATATTGGCTTCTCTAAACATAATATCTTGATGCCAAGCAAACTGATCATGATCTCCCGCTTCTCTAAAATATACCTGATTGTTAATTTGCCTTACATCTTCTCCTATAAAAGTCCTTACTAAATTTGCCATTCTTTCATCAGTCCTTATTTGATTTAGATAGCTATTGCATAGGGCGGGAAAGAAAATAAGACTCCTTTTGTTATAAGCTGATTGAGATGGTTGGTGGGGATAGCCACTTGCAACAATATCAGCATCTTTTACCGAATATGCTTGATGCTTTATGTTTCGGCATTCTTCTTCTGTAAAAACATTGGGAATTACAATAATCCCTTTTTTGTAATATTCTTGTTTTAATTCATTAATCATTGTATATGATTTCTAAATAGTTTGAAATTATAATTATGTGTTTGTGGATTTAGCTCCCCCTGCGTTACGCTCCAAGCCTTTTCATATCCTGCTTCTTTTACACAATCAATTACTAGATTGTTATACTTGCCGTAGGGGTAAGCGAAGTATTTACAATCGGTTAGCCAATCGGGTGGTTTAACCTCTTCCATAATCAGCCTTTTATTTAAAAATCTTGTTAGGTCGGGATGATTCCAAGTATGCCACCCTATCTCAAAGTCAAATTTGTCGCACATTTCCCTGATTTGCTCTAGTGTGCAGTATCTTTCGTATTGTGGTACATTTTTTAAATCAAATGTATTATCACCCCCTAAAAAGTTACCCATGATAAAGAAAATGCCCTTTTTACCTTCTAGCACATCCATATTCTCATATACATTAAGATATATTCCATCAAATCCTATTTCTTCATGGCAATTGATTATCTGTTCTCTAGTATTGTAATTTGGATCTTTAATTGTTCCAATATTGTGAGCTATCTTCATGTAATTTATTTATATTATATCAAAAAAGGCTTAGTTGGCTATCATTTGTATTTTTATCTTCTTTCATTTAGGATTGTATCATAAACGTGTGATGCTATTGCCTTCATCATAAGAGGTGGAACAGCTCTACCTATTCTTTCTGTTTTTTGTGTATATTTTTCACCTAAATAATAGTCATCGGGGAAAGAAGATAATCTTTTTAATTCACTAACGGTAAGCTCTCTATCTTCCTCCCAATGAATCAAACAAGCACCTTTATTCCCTTGTCTAGCACAGATAGTTGGACAAACTTTATCTTTTTTTACTCTAACTAATCCATGATAACCACTAGGGGCATATTTATTACCTGATTCTCCTTCTTTTAGCATTTTTACATATTCTTTTACGATTCCATCTTTGTGCGTTGATTCTTCTATTTCTTCTTTACTATTCACTAAATCAAGTGTAGCTTCTTGGCAACTAACATATTCACCACTTCTAATTATAGGGAATGTAATTTTTTTATCTATATCTTTTCTAACACCTATAAATATTGTCCTTTCTCTACTTTGTGGCACACCATAATCTTTAGCATTCAAAACTTTATACCTTACATTATATCCCGCTTTTGTCAACGCAGTATAAATTGTATCAGGCTCATCATCAAATAAACTAATCTGTTCTGAACCTAGCAAACCTGCTGCATTACCCATAGTAATACCCTTAACATTTTCACATATAAAAACTTTGGGGCTTATTTCATTTAATATTCTAGAAAACTCAAAAAATAAATCATCTGTTCTTTGCTTTGAGTCTGAATATTTTTTTTCTTTCCCCCAACCGTTTTCTCTAATACCCGCCATAGAAAAACTTGAACAGGGTGGCGAACCATCCAATAAATCTAACTCATACTTTGACAACCCTATTCTATCTAGAATCATTTGACCTGTTAGTTTTCTAACATCTTCTTTAAATATATGAGTAGAAGGATAGTTTTTTGCGTAAGCATCTTGTGCGGCGGGTATAAACTCGTTTATAGCTAGGATATTACCTCCCGCTAATCTATATCCCGTAGATGAACCACCGCATCCTGCAAATAAAGAAACTACGTTGAATAGTTTTTTTGACTCCTGACACCTTACATATTCCATGTTGTACACAAATGGTTTCATATTTTTATTTTTTTGAAGTTACTATTCCCACAGTGAAAATTTGATGGTTTTCTAGGATTAAATTTATAGAAGTAGTTTGGATAAAGAGAAGTCAAAATTGACTTTGCTTTTGGTTTATTACATTCTTCAAATGTTTTATCTATAAAATATTTATAGACTCCATCCTCCAAAAATGGGGCTATTATTTTTTTATTTTTTGATTTTGCATATTCTTTTATCGCCAAATATTGTTCTATATAGTGTGCGTATGTTTTGCTCCTATATTCTTTCATAGATTGAATACTTGGGATCTTTTCACCTTTTAGAGAACACTGGATTTGAAAATCTCTACCCAAGCCATAATACGCATCACTACCTAATCCCGTATAGATAATTTCTTCTTTTGTATTGTCTATTAAATAACAAAATAGGCTCATAACAAGTAAACTCGCCCTTTTTCTTTTTGGTATTTTATAATTAATCAATATTTTTTTATATTCTGACATATCATATTTTTCGTTAATTAGTATAGTGTCATTTAAAAGTTCTAAAGATTTTGATACTTCTATAAATGATAGATAGTCATCGCTTTCATGCTCTTCCATCTTTAACGCATAAAGTTTTGGTTTTATGTTTTTTTCTAATAGTAGATTAAGCACAATAGCACTATCTATACCTCCACTAAAAAATAAAACAACATTTGTTTGTTTTGAATCAATTGATTGGGTTAGAATAGATTTAAGTTCTTCGTTTTTTTTAATTTTCATTTTTTTTATTTGATTGCTATTATACCTTTGAAGTTGAACATTTGCCAAAACCTCGTAACGTGACTAAACCCTACGTTGTTAAGTAGAGAATTTAATTCTGTTGTTGTTGATGGCTTCATTATATATCTAAGGTCTCTTTCTTTTGAAATTATCTCCTTCGTGCTAAAGTTTTTAATTTTGTAATCATAATGGCTAAATGTTAGAATTTCTTGAATTTTACCAGAATCTTGATACACCTTTTCACATATTATTAATGCACCCCCTTTATTTAAACCATCAAATATTCGGTTTATTAATTTTTCTCTTTTTTGAGGATTTATAAATTGCATGGTAAATATAGAATAAACAAGACACGCATTATCAATATCAAAATCTTCATTTAAGTCAACATTTTCAAACTTGCAATCGCTTGTATTTTCAGGCAACAAACTAGAATTATCGTAACCAATTTTATTGCAGGGGGTATTCAATGATTTTAAAAGTTTACCTGTGCTACATCCTAAATCGTATATGTTCGCATTTTTTGTATAAAAATATTCACTTATGCTTTTTATTGAATCTATCAAAACATTGTAGTTTGGAATACTTTTATCTATATGCTCATCAAAATTTTCTATTGTATTGAAGTCAAATTTTTTCATATAATTCTTTTAATTACTTGCCTTTGTTTTTTGGAGGCTTGGTTATGTCTATTGGTTGTGGATTAATTTTTTCTCCTGAAGTTGGATTTCCAAATATTTTAATATCATTTTGATCTACTGTCCTGACTATTCCTGTATTATAGAATTTTATGACAAATTGTGGGTTTGAATGGATAGAGCCACTTATAAAGAATAAAGCTACTCCATAACCTAGCGGGGTTTCAACATCGAAAGGATTGAAGATTTCATGGATTGTTTGATTGATCATATTTTATGGTTTTATTTTATAAAGTGTTATTGATTGAGTATATTGTAAATACTTAAATTGTGTTTGATATATTATTTCTCCGTATGTATATGGCAAAAGCCATTCTTTTATTCCCGCTATCAAAACATTGTAATTAGCCCCTTTTCTTATCCAAGCATCTATTTGCTCATGGTTGTATTGTGTATAAAGCGTTCCCGTACTGATAACCAAGTCATATAACTTACTATCAGGCTCGTTAACACGGATTACATTTGATGGAAACCTAGCTGCTGCATTATCGCTAAGTTCAAGTCCGTATATTCTTTCTGCGGGTAAATCTTTGGTAACGAAGCACTCTCCACAACCTATGTCAAGTGCATTAACATAATTATGTGGGAGCGTTTTTAAGATGGCTTCTTTTCTAATTTCATCATCTTTGCTTATAAAGTATTGCCACCTGTCGGGTATATCATACCACTTTTCTAAGTCGTCTTTGGTTTGCATTTAGAATAATTTTGATTGAATGAATTGCCCATTTAATATGGCTTCTGCCACAATTCCACCCTGTTTTTGTCTTTCAAGCCATTCTTGTCCTCTTAAATCAACATTATGTTCTTGAATCTTTCTCCAAATCCTAATTATAGTTTGTGGATTTGTTAATTTATAAGAGAATAAAGCGTTGTAGTATTCTGACTCTTTTATATTTAAAAGTATCATCTCATTATCATGTATTTTTTTTAAAACAAGAATCCATTCATCCCTTGATGCAACATCATTTTTTAAAATATAATAGACCATTCTTGATATGTAGCCTTTATTTTTCATATAATATATTTTAATTACTATGGTTGA
>Ga0194129_10005956_pt1 | contig 15206 bp, 3 predicted proteins | sample TA2KigCa35mmetaG_FD_150862 | JGI IMG/M metagenome (GOLD analysis project Ga0194129, IMG submission 150862) | Freshwater microbial communities from Lake Tanganyika, Tanzania - TA2015038 Kigoma Deep Cast 35m | ecosystem: Environmental > Aquatic > Freshwater > Lake | place: Tanzania: Lake... | reverse complement strand
TTCCAAAAAATGGGACATTTTAAATTTATATGTCCCAAAAAATGGGACATTGTAAATTTATATGTTCCAAAAAATGGGACATTTTAAATTTATATGTCCCAAAAAATGGGACATTGTAAAATTATATGTCCCAAAAAATGGGACATTGTAAATTTATATGTCCCAAAAAATGGGACATTGTGTATTTATATGTCCTAAATTATGGGACAATGTAAATTTATATGTCTCAAAAAATGGGACATTGTAAATTTATATGTCCCAAAAAACGGGACATTGTAAAATTATATGTCCCAAAAAATGGGACATTTTAAATTTATATTTCCCAAAAAATGGGACATTGTAAATTTATATTTCCCAAAAAATGGGACATTGTAAAATTATATGTCCCAAAAAATGGGACATTGTAAATTTATATGTTCCAAAAAATGGGACATTGTAAATTTATATGTCCCAAAAATGGGACATTGTAAATTTATATGTATCAAAAAATAAGACATTGTAAATTTAAATTTCCCAAAATATGAGACATTGTAAATTTATATGTCCCAAAAAATGGGACATTCTAAAATTATATGTCCCAAAAAATGGGACATTGTAAATTTATATGTCCCAAAAAATAGGACATTGTAAAATTAAATGTTCTAAAAAATGGGACATTGTAAATTTATATTTTCCAAAAAATGGGACATTGTAAATTCATATGTCCCAAAAAATGGGACATTGTAAATTTATATGTTCCAAAAAATGGGAAATTGTAAATTTATATGTCCCAAAAAATGGTACATTGTAAATTTATATGTCCCAAAACAAGTGACATTCTAAATTTATATTTCCCAAATAATGAGACAATGTAAATTTATATATCCCAAAAAATACGACCTACTAATTTTATATGTACAAAAAAATGGGACATTGTAAATTTATATGTCCCAAAAAATGGGACATTGTATATTTATATGTCCCAAAAAATGGGACATTGTAAATTTATAGGTCCCAAAAAATGGGACCTACTAATTTTATATGTCCCAAAAAATGGGACATTGTAAAATTATATGTCCCAAAAAATAGGACATTGTAAATTTCAATGTCCCATATTATGGGACATTATAAATTAATATGTTCCAAAAAATGGGACATTATAAATTTATATGTCCCAAAAAATGGGACATTCTAAATTTATATGTCCTAAAAAATGTGACCTACTAATTTTATATGTCCCAAAAAATAGGACATTGTAAATTTATATGTCCCAAAAAATGGGACATTGTAAAATTATATGTCCCAAAAAATGGGAAATTGTAAATTTATATATTCCAAAAAATGGGACATTGTAAATTTATATGTCCTAAATAATGGGACATTGTAAATTTATATGTCCCGAATAATTGGACATTGTAATATTATATGTTCCAAAAAAAGTTACATTGTAAATTTATATGTCCCAAAAAATGGGACAATGTAAATTTATATGTCCCAAAAAATGGGACCTATTAATTTTATATGTCCCAAAAAATGGGACATTTTAAATTAAAATGCCCCATAAAATATAAAATTGGACATTGTAAATTTATATGTCCCAAAAAATGGGACCTACTAATTTTATATGTCCCAAAAAATGGGACATTGTAAATTTCAATGTCCCAAAAAATGGGACAAAGTAAATTTATATGCCCCGAATAATGGGATATATTTAATTTATATGTCCCCAAAAATGGAGCTTATTAATTTTATATCTCCCAAAAATGGGACCTATTAATTTTATATATCCCAAAAAATGGGACAATTTAATTTTATATGTCCCAAAAAATGGGACATATTCATTCTATATGTCCAAAAAAATCTGTCATATTAAATTTATTAATCCCAAAAAATGATACTATTAATTTTATATATCCCTAAAAATCCAACATATTAAATCAATATATCCTAATTGAATTTATATTCCCAAAATTTTGACCTATTAATTTTTTATATGTCACAAAAAATAGCTCATATTTAATTATATATGTCCTTTAAAATGTGAAAAATTAAATTAATGTATCACAAATAATAGTGGCAAAAATGAAAGAAATAAAAAAACATTTGAAGTGCGATAAAAAATTTGTCATTCTAATCACAAAATTTCTTTAATTTTTTCATAAAAAAAATATTAATTTTTAAAAGGAAAATTTAAGGTATTATTTAATTAAAATGAAAAACTTTAAAAAGGATCAATAAGATTTTTTTAAGCACTTAAAATTGATACCAAAGTTATCAAAAATGAATTTCAAATAATGTAAAGCTAATTTTTTCGATTAAATAATTTTTTTCTAGAAAATTTTTTTAAAGGAAAATTATATGCATGCATAATAAAAATTAAAAATTAAAATTAAAGGAAAAAATAAAAAAATTAAAATGATCATTATGGCAAAGCAAGATTTTTTTTAAAATATCTTAAGCACATGAGAATTTTTTTTTAACCATGCTTACAAACTTTTTAAACCCAATTTGTCAGAATGAGAGAAAAAATTTATTTGCAATGGCGCCTGGAACAAAGGAAATTTAATAAACGAACTGTCTTAAAAAAATAAAATACGAGCATATTTATTTTTGATTTTAAGCAGTGATTCCAAAAAAGCTTAATTTTAATTTTTTGCCATTTGTCATGATTGAGATAATTGCCTTTGAAATTTAATCCGAATATTTTTTGACGCACCCTGCGACAATTTTTTTCAAATTCTTTAAAAATTCGTTTTATTGTAAAATAATTAATATTAAATTTTATATAATTTTTTGAATTCAATTTATAGGTAAACCAAAATGAATTAATTTATTTAATAAGAGCTTGAAGATATCGATAAAATTTTAAATCATGAACAAAAAAGAAAGGATGTTTAGAGATTGTTTATTTTTAAATTGGATAAAATTGAAAATGAAAAAATACTTGACCGTTTATTTCCTAACAATGAATATGCTTCCGTGTTCTTTACTCAATTCACATTAATAATGTTTAAAAAGCGTTACAAGTTACCTAAAAAATTACTAAAATACCAAAATTTACAGTTTAAAATACAAAAGTTCTCTAATAATTTAAATTAACATGACTTTGTCTTTAAATTTTTGATTGAAAACCAGAAATTTGAATTGGATGAAGTGATGAACAGTTAATGGTCTGTAAAGCAAAAACTGCAAGAGCTGAATAAACAAAATAAGGAATTAAAAAATAATCAAAGTTAATATATTGATGAAGCAATTCATAAAAGGGATTTTGAAGACATGATTTCAGAAAGCTCCTAAATCAGTGAAGTAAAAAATAAAATATCTTATATGGAAAATGAATTTTAAGTTTATAAAAATGAGAAATAAAAAAGAGATGATGAAAATAATGAATTAAAAAATTAAACCATAAATTTATAAAATTAAGCTGCTTAATTAAAAAATGAAAATGATGATTTAAAAAAATAAAATCTTGCTTTGGAAAATTAGACAAATGACTTAAAAAGAAAGTTTTGTGAGTTGGAATAAAATGAGCAAGATAATTTTTAGGAAAACAATAATAGATATTGCCAGCAATAAAAAAAAATTGATAATCTAATAAAACTTTTTTAAGATCAACAAAACTAAATTTCAGAATAAATATTGTAAATGCGTTAAATGCAGAATCAGATTTAAGAATAGCAAGATTAAATTCAAGAATAGCAAAATTACATTCAGGAGTAAAAAAAACGCTCAATTGAAAAAAATCAAACAATCCAGGAATAATAAATTTCCATAAAGCTGGAGCAGCAAGACAAAGTCACCTAAATTAAAAAAAAATCAATTGAAAAAAATGAAATCATTTAAAAAAAAGAAGAGGAATAAAAAGAATAAAATTAAAAATTACATACGTACAGCTAGACAGTGCAATTTATAGCACACTAAATGCCGGAAAGCTGGAAGGCCATCAGAGAAAAAATGTACAATTTCCAAAACAGTAAAGTGAAGTAATTTTATTTTGATAATTTCAGTGCTGCTGAATAGATTGTCAAGCAACACTTTAATTCAAAAAATTCGACACCAGGTAAAAATAAATTTGCGACTCCAACTTAATCACCAAATAAAAAGATTAAGAATGAGTGAAATTTATAAACAAACAAAAAAAAAAAACCAATTACACTATTTTTTATTTCAATTATATTAATGTAATATTTTTCCAATTTTGTTTTATGCACACATGAGTATAAATATATATTTCAATGTTATTCTTTTGTAATTTCAAATGTTTTTCTTTTTATTTAACTTTAAATATTTTTTTTTTTAATTTTAATATTTATCAAATAATTTATAAATCTTTCTATCTTAATATATTTATGCATATTTATTTAATATAGCAAACAAAAATAAATAAATTCATTATTATTCCCATTTACGCATCAAATTTCATTTTGGTTATTTTAATGTTTGCATTAAGTTTTTGCCAGATATTTAAAAAAAAAAATTGAAGATTTTCATCAAAATCATAATAATTATATAAAAATTATGAAATATTAAATTAAATTTATAAATTTACAAAGATATTGCTAGATTGCACATGAAATCTTAAATATTTACTTTTAACACATAAAGAAATACTAAAATTTCATTAAATTTAATAAATCCAGTCAGTTTAAAACATAATATGTTTGTAATTTTTTAAAATATTTTTAAAAGAATTAATAAATTAAAAATAAAGTTCCTATTCAAATAAATTACTAAATTTTAAATAATATCATAAAATAATCATGAAATTTTATTAAATACATTAATCATATCTTTTTTTCATATTTTAAATGTTTTTTTATATATATATATAAATACGAACTATTCATTTATTAGAAATTAATATAAAAAATTGTTAGTAGAATTCACCAAATAAAATGTTAAATTATAGAAAAAATTTAATTACTTAAATTTCTTAGAAAGTTTAAACATATTTAAGTATAAAAACAAAATAACTTTGCTAATTTTTTAGAACATCAGTATTTAATTTAATAAATTTTATTCAATATTATAAAATTATAAAGATTTTAAATAAATAATAAATTAATAGTTTGTATGTAAAAGTAAATTAATAGGTTTTAAATAGAAAAATAGATTATAAAGTTATAAATATAATAAAATAATATAAAAATGTAATAAAAGTAAAAATTTTACTAAAAAAAAAAGTAAATTGTTTAATTAATTTTTAATACCCATATAAAATGAAATATTTTTGTTTTAAATTTTTAAATTCTGGCTAAAATTTAGAAAATGAAAAAAAATCATTAAAAAATATATAAAAAAAAGAATTTTAAAAAAACATATCAAAAAAAAGCTATAAGAAAATTTAATATCTTATTTTTTGACTTTTTTTTTTTTTAATTTATAAATTTTTTCCATGTCTAGAAAAAATTAAAATAATTCAGTGCAAATAAAAATTATAAGTTATAAAGAAATAAAACAATCATTTTAAACAAAAAAAGGTTGTTTTTAAGCAAATCTAAAATTAAAAGTATAATAACTGGTCCATTTTATGTATAAAATAATTAAATAATTATATATAGATAAAAATTAAATTTTAATTTATATTTAACTTCTTTTTATTATTCAATTATTATATTAATTAAACAAAAGTTTTTGATTATTTTCATATATCCTTATTAGAAAATGTTTTAAAAATTTATCGCCTATTATTTTAAAATTGTTATAAAATATTTCACTAAGACATTTACAAAATTTTCTAAAATGATTGTTTATTAATCTTTTTTATTGTCGGTGATATTTAATAAAATCTATATAAACGGACTATGAGTGCTTTATAGACCTATATTTTCAAAATTATTTCAAGTTTTTCATATTTATATATTTGATAGCCTTGTATTTAGGAAATTTTTAACCAGAGATTCTAGATTTTTTTTAAAACTCAAAAAAAATGTGATATTTTAATTTTTATAGACATATCATAGAAATAAAATTGCATAATTTACAAATTTGTTTTATAGTTTTAGAATTTTTATTTGATTGTTCTCCTCTAAATTTATTAAATATAATGTTTTTAGAAAAAAAATATTATTTATAATTATTTTAATACTAAAGCAATTTTTTATAATTAGTATATCCGATAATACATCTAAAACTTCTACATATTTTCCTAATTTTTTTAAAGATTATGATTGTAATTTTAATTATTCTATTAATTATACAATTTGCATGTCAATTTTCTTTTGTATTTGTTTTTGTTTTTTAAACTGCTATATTAAATTTAAGTTTAAATAAATAATAAATTAAATTATTTGGAAAAATATTTTATCTTTAAAAATTAAGAAACGTTAATATTTTTTCAAAAATATTAAAAATCAAAATTTTGATAGTAAGAATATTACCTAGTGCTGTATTAAAATATATCTAAATATAATTTAATTACAAATATGACTCTAAGCAATTTAAAATTTGATTAAATTATTATAAAAAAAATATTTCTTTTTAAAATTTTAAAAATATTTTTTTTAAAAAAAAAATATAAAAGATTGGATCAAACATAATTTAATATCATTACGAATTATTTAAATTATCATATAATTCTTTTAATTTATATTTAATTTTTAATATAAATTTATAAAAATATTATATATATTTATATTTTAATTTTTTAATTATATATATATATTTATTAAATTTTATTAATTTAAAGTCTTTATAACATGGGTTGCGGCAATTCTGTAATTGTAGATCCAATTAAAAGGAAATAAAAATAAGAATACGATGCTATAAGTACAAATCAATAAGATTTACATAAATAAGTCTAATATGAGGTATAATTTACTTAAAAATAAGCATAATAAAATTTTTTTCTAAATAATTTTTTAATATTTAAGAATGTTTTAGTAAAAAGAGAAATCTAGGGTCTGTCTCTTATAATTGGACCAAAAGAACTGAATGAATTAGAAGATGATACTAAGATTCAACTTTAATAGTCAGAAAAAAAAGATGTAAATTTTTTTTTTATATTATTAAAAATAATGATTTTAATTATTTTTAAAATTTCTAGAATTTTGGTGAAAATGGTCAAAATTTAATTTAAAACTAGGAAAATAATTTAATATAAAAAGATTCATTGTAAATACAAAAAAAAGAAGTATAGATTATTAAAAAATTTATTAAATTAATTTCATAAAAAATTTTTATTATAATAATACAGGAAAACCAAAATAAAATAAACTAGTAAGATTAAAAATAATCAAATCTGCAAGTAAATTATTTCAAATATCATTAATTTAACTAATATTAATAATTTTTACTAAAAAATTAAATTATTTATCAAAAAAAATTAACATTAAATGGAATTCTCTATATAGGATAAAATGGCCATCAATAATAGTAATGCATTTTTTATAATCTAAAATTTAATATTAAAATAATATACTTAAAATAAAAATTAAATTAAGCAAATATATAGTTGAAAGCTAAATTATCTAGATAATTATCGGACTATGATAATTACATGAACGAATAATAAAAAATTGATGAAGATTTTGAAAATTAATATAGTGATTAATTATTTAAGGATGGAATAAAATTAGGGGAAGGTGCTTTTGGAAAAGTGTTAGAAGTATTTGACTATAAAAATACGAAAATTATGGTTAGAAAATAAATTAAAGAGTAAAATAAATTATTTATGATTTATTAATTTTTTTTAGTTAAAAGTCTTTCGAAAAGGAAATGAAAACTTACCTTAATTTATAAGCAACCATACCATCAGTTGATTTAGATAAATATGTTATAAATCTCAAATATTGTCTGAAAAATTAAAATAGTCTTTTCTTTGAAACAGGGCTATGCTCCCTTAAAGAGTATATGGAGAAATTAATTGAAGGAAAAAAAAAAATGAGAATAAACAATCTTAAATACATTTTTAAAACAATTTCTGAGTTTATTTTATTACTAAAAGACTATGGATTAGTTCATAGTGATATCAAATCAGATAATGCGATGCTCTGCGATTCTTTTGAAGAAGAAATATTGCCAGATGAAAAAAAAACATTAAAAATGATTGATTTGGGTAATTGTAATAACAAAATTTAAACTAGTGAATTTACTCCTTAATATTTAAAACCACCACAAAGACAAAAAGGACCTAAAGATTAACCATTATTTGAAAATGAGTATCAAAGATATAATGCAGAGTTTTTCTGTCTGTATAGAAGCATAAATGAGCTTATGTTATCAACTGCTGAACCAACTAAAGAAAATGAAAAACTTATCGATGATTTATTATACGACTTTGGTGGATAACACTTGATAACAAATTCTAATATTTCTAAGAAAATATAGCATTTATGGGAAAATGCTTCAAGTCAAAAATAGTTTTTGAAATTAAATAAAATAGCTAAAGCTTTTTATTTTTATGAAATTCAATAAGACTTAAATATCAACAAAACTGACTTAGGAAAAATAATGATAATTTTAGACAATATTATATGCGAGAAATTGTAAAGTGAAGAAAAATTTGAAGAACTAAGATTTCTTATTTCTTAAATTGATTGTGAAAACTATTTATTAGAAGATAGAATTGATATAAAATAAAAAATCGATCAAAGTTAATAAGAATAAGAATAACAAGAGCTGAATGAAATAGGAGTATGTACCTTAATAATATAGAATAAAAGACAAAAATTAAAAAGTTCTATAGAAAATAGTTAAAAATTACAAGGAATGGATAATTACATATAATAAAATTTAGCTCTGAAAGAAGAAGAAGATAAACCTGAAAATATATATGGTGCGTTCGAATTAATTAAAAACCATTTATAAGAATCTCAAAATATTAATTTAAAGAAATAAAGAATAACTGTTATTTTGGGCAGACCTGGTATGGGTAAATCTTTGTTTCTATTAGAACTTAGTAGAAAAATACATATGAATCTAGAAATTGAAATCAAGATTTTAGAACTTAAAAATTATAATAAATTTGAGTTGTTACAAAAAGATATAGAAAATCTTTGGAAAGAAAAGGTAAAATAAATTTTTAATTTAGCAATTTTTAATTTAAATATAATTAATTTAAAAGAAAAAAAAATATTTGGTGATTTTATTAGATGGTTTGGATGAATTTGTACTGTAATAAGGACTAAAAAGAAGTTAACAATAATTCAATAAAGTATTCAATTTGAGTGAAAGATTAGATTTATAAATTGTTGTAACTGGAAGAATCGATACCTAGAGTGAAGGTGAATTAATTGATTGGCTAAAATTTCCTGTCATTGAAAATAGTCTAGAATACATAAGACCACAAATTTATTATATTATTCCTTTTAATGAATCATAATAGAATGAATTTATTATGAAATTTATTTAAACAAAGAAAAAAATATTGAAATTTTACATTTAGCCTGAAATTGAATCAAATTAAGTATCAAAAATAGAAGAGTACAAAAAGTTTTTTAATAGCTATTAAGTCATAAAAGAAATGAGCATAAGGCCATTCACTTTAAATATCATTTTACAGCTTTTTGATAAACTTAAATCAATCTGAATCAGAATTGACTCTTTATATGATATATGAAAAATATGCTAATTTTATTATCAAAAAAGAATTTTTTAGGTAGATCAATTTAAAAGTTAGCGATAAAAAACTTATCTAAGATTTAAATAAAGAATATGATATTGAATTCGAAGTTGAAAAAAATAAGGAAACTAAATAAGAATACTTAAAAACTTCTGATTTTAAATTATTTTATAAAGAAATTGAATAAATTGTGCAAGATTTTTTGATTTTTAATGCCGAACTGTCTTGGTAAATGTATCAATTTAATGAAGTAGACTAAATATAGCCAATATAATTGAAACAATTTATGAAAATTTTTAAATAAAATAATTTCAAATTCTTAAATTCAGAATCCTTAAAATAATTGATGATTGATTGTTCTTTACAAAAAAGTATTTATTATAATAATTGAATTTATAATTTTTTTTAAAAAGAATCAGATCAAGAATCAAACGATTATTTTTAGTATGTTCACAAGTCCCTATATGAATATTTCATGGCAGGACACAGTGATTCTATTCTAAGCATTTGTTACAGTCCTGATGGCAAGTTCTTAGCGAGTGGAAGTGGTTATGAAGACAAAACAATTCGAATTTGGAATGTCTCAGATGGAAAGGAAGTTTAGAAGTTGGAAGGACACAGTGATTCTATTCTAAGCATTTGTTACAGTCCTGATGGCAAGTTCTTAGCGAGTGGAAGTGGTTATGAAGACAAAACAATTCGAATTTGGAATGTCTCAGATGGAAAGGAAGTTTAGAAGTTGGAAGGACACAGACATTCTATTCAAAGCATTTGTTACAGTCCTGATGGCAAGTTCTTAGCGAGTGGAAGTCATGACGAAACAATTCGAATTTGGAATGTCTCAGATGGAAAGGAAGTTTAGAAGTTGGAAGGACACAGTAATTATATTCGGACCATTTGTTACAGTCCTGATGGCAAGTTCTTAGCGAGTGGAAGTGATGACAAAACAATTAGAATTTGGAATGTCTCAGATGGAAAGGAAGTTTAGAAGTTGGAAGGACACAGTCTAAATATTATATGCATTTGTTACAGTCCTAATAGCAAGTTCTTAGCGAGTGGAAGTAGTGACCTAACAATTCGAATTTGGAATGTCTCAAATGGAAAGGAAGTTTAGAAATTCATAGGACATACTGATACTATTACGAACATTTGTTATAGTCCTGATGGCAAGTTCTTAGCGAGTGGAAGTTAAGACAAAAGAATTCGAATTTGGAATGTCTAAGATGGGAAGGAAGTTTAGAAGTTGGAAGGACAGAGTGATTCTATTCTAAGCATTTGTTACAGTCCTGATGGCAAGTTCTTAGCGAGTCGAAGTTCTGATAACACAATTCGAATTTGGACAATTTAAAATGGATTGTTGTATGAATAATTTGAAGATTTATCTGAGCAGATTTAAGGAATTTATTTTTTTGGTGGAAAGATTTAAATTTATACAAGCTGGGATCAATAGAAGATAAAATAAAAGTTAGAATAATACTCAAAAAGGCATATTAAAATAATTGATTCTTTTATGTCTCCATAATCATTAAAAAATGAAGAAAAATCATTTTTTAATTTATCATCAGTAACATATTTATTAATTTTTAATATTTTTTAATAAAATTAAAGATGATATCTTAAGATAAAGTTTAATTAAAAAATAATTTATTATATAAGTCTTATCTTTCTTAGAAATTAGGAGATGTAAACAGACTTAACTTTTTTGGATCTAAATTTTTGAATTGCAAAAACATTAATTCTTCCAATTTTAATTTGATAAAATACCTATACGGTTAAGTATAAGAATAATGAAAAAGTAAATTTTTTTTTTTCATTATTATGTGAAAATTTATGAATATTTTATAATTTCATATTAAAGTTTATTAAGAATTTAATTTTAAATTGTAATATTGAATAGAAGTTAAGGACATTCTTTTCCCACAGGGTTTTTTAGGGTGTTTTATTGAAACATGAAATTAATCTATTTAAATATTATATTATTATAATTATATCTTATTGTAAATATTTATTAAATTTATTATCAAATAATAATTTGATGGTGAAAATCCGTTGAATTTATTTTTTATTATTTTTTGATGCTGTAATTTTATTTTTTTTCTAATAAAATGCTTTGATTTATATATAATTTTAGAAAATTTTTAAATTTTACTAATGAAATTTTAAAAATGTTAATAGAGATGTAATTCAAAATAAATTATTTTTTTAGCAAAATTTATTTATTTTGTTTAAAAGGATCTTTTGAATCTTACAGAATTACAGAAATTACAGAAAAAAATAAAAATAAAATATTAGAAAATTACAAAATAAAATTACAAAATTTTGTTATTTTAATAGATTTTTTTAAATTTTCTGTAATTTTGTAATTTTTAATAAATTTATAAAAATTTTTTATTATGATATAAATAAACTTAAATTAAATTATTAATTAATTAATTAATTAGATTAAACTAATAAAAAATTTTTATTCTAATATATTTTAATCAAAAAAAAGCATACGATATTTTAATATAATGTTAATTGAATGAATTAAAAAAATAAATTTTATTACTTAAGAGCTATATTAATCTTATAAATATTAAATTATAACAATTTTTTCAATTAAATTTACTATTTTTTTGTAAAAATATTTATTTAAAAATTATAATTAAAAAAAATATGAAAAAAATTTATTTAAAAAACATAAAAAAAAATATATTTAAAATAAAAAAATTACAGAAAAACTGAAAATTACTAAAAATTAAGTAAAATAATTACAGAAATTACAGAATTACAAAATTCTTTTATTTCTGTAATTTTAATTCTGAAAGATTCAATTAATCCTAATTTTATATGTCCCAAAAAATGGGACTTATTAAATTTAAATGCTTAAAAAAATGGGATCTATTAAATTTATATTTCCCAAAAAAAGGGACCTATAAATTTTATATGACTCAAAAAATGGGACATATTAAATATATATGTACCAAAAAATAAGACGTATTAAGTTTATAGGTCCCAAAAAACGAGAATTATTAATTTTTTTATGTCCCAAAAAATAGAAAATATTAAATTTATATGTCCCAAAAAAAAGGACTTATCAATTTTATATTTCCCAAAAAATAGGAACTATTAAATTTATATGTCCCAAATAAAGTGATCTATTAATTTAATATATTCCAATAAATTGAAATATTTTTATTTGTATATCCCAAAAAGAGAGAGTTAAATATTTAGTATCTTGTAACCTAAAAATTGGGATTATTAAATTTACATATCCTAGAAAATGAGACCAACTAAATTTATTTATCTAGAATATTTTATTGATAATAAATTTATTTATCTATAAAAATGTGATTTATTTAATTTATATTTGGCTTAATAATGGGACTTATTAAATTTATTTATCCTTTAATCTGAATTCTTAAATTTATTTGTCAAAAAAAAAAAGATTTTTTAAATTTTAATTTCTAAAAACTCTTATTTAATAAAATATTCTATAAAAAATTTATTAAAAAACATGATATGAACAGTTTTTTAAATTTGAAAAACTGCTTTATTTTAAAAGGAATATTCAAAAGGAATTTTTTAAATTTATTTTTACATGTTGTTTTTTTTAATAAATTATGATATAATTTATGCGACTTTCTTGATGTGGGAGAAGAGATGCAAAATAAAAAAGTTTATACCTTAAAAAGCCTATTAAAATTAACTTAATTTTATATAAATTTCAATTTATTGATTGATAATTTGTAATAATTTAGTATTATAGTCAATTTTCTAATTTAAATTATCACGTATTTAAAAAATAAATAATTTTTTTGAAATTAATTTTTAAATTATTATTGATAAAATAATTTAATCAATTTTAATGTTCTAAGAGAGTGATTAATAAAGAGTATATCAAGTTAAATTAAGACCTCGTAATTCATCTGATTAGCCTGTGATACAGTTAGTAAAGTAATATGGTAAGAATTTAAAGGATATTAAAAGAGCAAAGAATAAAAATAAAGGAACCATGCTTGTGAGTTTATAGAAGCGACAAAGAATGAGCACTTTGAAAAAAGATTTAGAAGAATAGTACATAATTAAAAAGTATTTGAAAGAACAGGATTCTGAGTTATTTTCAAATGATAACATTAATTTGCTGCTAGAAAATGAAGCTAAGAATCTAGAACAGCTTAAAATTAAGCAAGAATACGAATCCAATATACAAAAATTATAACATGAGTATGAACAGAATCTAAACAAAGTTTAGATAGAACTGGAATAAAAAAAATTTTAAATTGAATAATAAATGCTGGAACTTAAAAATTATGCTGAATCAAACACCTTATAAATAGAGCATAATTTAGAGCTCGGATAGAAAATAGAGAACATGAGTTTATTGGAAAAGATAATCATGACTAACAAGCTTAAATTAAAGAACTAATAAATGATAAGACAAAATTTACATTTGTAGAAACTGGGGCTCACCAAAAAGATTAAAAAAGCGAGAGAAAGTTAGAAGTTGAAAATGGATATCCCAAAAAGCCCTCTCAGAACTTAGTAGAGTGCCCAAGATTATATTAACAATATCAGAGAAGTGAGAGAGGAAGACAGTAAAAAAATTAAATTATTTGAAGATCCTACTGGAAAGTTTAGCGTTTAAAAACTGCTAAAACAGAAGAATTGATTTTTACTAGTATTTATTTTTTAAAAAATTTTTATGATTTTTTTAATTTAGTGACAGTATATTAGAAATTATGTAATTGAATAAATATTTTAATAACCCTTTTATCATTTTTTATTTTTTTTAAATTACTCTATTTTAAATTATTATAATTTTTTTCATATTAATTATGGCTTTTAATGTTTGTAATGATAATAATTTTTTTCAAATTGCAATTAATTTTTATGCTATAAATAATGATAATATTTTTATTAAGTAATTTAATAGATTATTTAATTGATTAATTTATTTAAAGTAAAATACAAAATTATTTTAAGCTTAAAATTTATCTACTAGATTTCTAAAAGTAATTATTTTATATATTTATAATTTAAATTAATTTTGCCTTTGTGTCATATCAGGATTTAATAAATAAAATTATAATTTATTATTTTTTAAATTTCAGAGGACGCAATATGCATATATATGATTTTATAAAATACTTAATTAATACAAAATAACAAAAAATTTTATAGTTACTATAAATATTATTTAATGATTAAGCAAAAGAATCACTTAAATTAAAAAATCATTTTTTTTATTATAAAAATATATTCACTTTATCTCTAAGATTTTATAATTCAATACAATTTATATTATTGTCTTATAATACTTTAATAATAATATCGAAATTAAAAATTCAAATATATAATATGGGGTTGGGGTTGGGGTTGGGGGCCAGAAAATGTGGTAAATGCTAAATTTATAGCTTGAATAAATACGAAATAAAGATTCACACAATCTTAGGGATTGAACTTTTTTATAGGTATCATGAAAAGAGAGATAATTTTGGAAAGTTCCTCAACACCTGACTCTTTAAAATTTTAAGCACCCCCTAAAATAAAAACCCTGGGGTAGACCGGAACTCCCCTTTAAATATTGTTACTAAAATAGATAAGTGAAAAATTAGTCAAATTAGACAAAAAAATAGCTGAATATGTGTAAAATTTAATGGGCTATCTGAAAAAACTATTAATT
>Ga0194129_10005955_pt1 | contig 15210 bp, 15 predicted proteins | sample TA2KigCa35mmetaG_FD_150862 | JGI IMG/M metagenome (GOLD analysis project Ga0194129, IMG submission 150862) | Freshwater microbial communities from Lake Tanganyika, Tanzania - TA2015038 Kigoma Deep Cast 35m | ecosystem: Environmental > Aquatic > Freshwater > Lake | place: Tanzania: Lake... | reverse complement strand
AATCAACAAAGGCAAAGGACCCAAGCACTAAAAAGTCAAATAGAATTGATAATTTAGTTCCCAACAATCCAAATTATGATTTGCAATACAAGTCCAGTGATGACAAGATTGATGCCGACACCAGGAATCATATGCTCTACGACACCTGGCAAAACCGTTATCAGCACTGACTCCCTGGCACTTTCCTTCTAAATTAAGGTTCCATATTCTTCCAATCTATAGGGCAACAGTTCCCAGTACAGAACAAATCACCACTCAACCAACTGCAACCTACCTGTTGGTTTCGCATAAGTCTTCAATAACTCATCCAAACGGTGCCCAGCAATCGCAGCAACATCAGCAGGTGAGTTCCCAGCAGCAAGTGTGTGACTCAAGAAAGTGTGTCTCTGGGAATACAACTTACGATAACGAACACCACACGCATCAAGCGTTCGTTTCCAAACCCGTTCCAGCACGGCATCATAAAGATTGGAATGAGAACGCTTCGTCAGGAACAGCAATCCATCTGGCGAATACAAACCCAATTTAATCATCTGCTGTTGATGTTGCTGCAAGACTTCCAGTACGCCAGAAGTTAAAGGGACAATCCGATGCTTACGGTTTTTAGTGTTGCTCCAATCCCTGACAGTGCTGGAATCATCACGACGCCTCAAGGACTTTGTAATCTTCAACTCACCCTGTTCAAAATCTACAGAATCCCAAGTCAAACCAATTAATTCCGCATTTCTCAACCCAGTTCCCAACCACACAAAAAAGATTGGGAAATACCAGTCATCGTTCCTCTTCAAATAATCAAGAATCAATGTGACTTCGGTTCTGCTCAAAATATCGTTCAATACCGAACGAGGTGGAACCTTGATGCGATGTCCACTGAATGCAGGTTGTTCAGGTTTCACACGACGAAAGGTGCTCAAGATTCCCACTCGTGTCTGGGCAGCAATGCCACGCTCCTCCATCCACAACAGAAACGCCGCAACCTGCTGCTTGGTGCGTAGCGGTTTCCCATACGCCTCCACCAGACGCAAAGCGTGACGAACCCTTCCCTGTCCATTGCTGAAATAGAACTGTCTTAAAGATTTCACCAACGATTCGTCTGCAGTTTCTTCTGGAACTGGTTGGTATGACTCCAATGAATAATCAAGAGTTCCAGAACAATAGTCCTGCCAAATGCGGGCACTTATGGTACTTGCTTTCGCCAATGCAACAGAATCCGCATACCTTCCCAGACGATTGATGAAATAATCCTCACCATTAATACGCACCCTCAACTGGATGGCACCGTTATTGTTCCTTAATGAAGGTGGTTTCCGCACCTAAAATATGCAGGTACAGCACCGGTACCACACGCCCAACAGTCCGGGCAATACTGGGGTTTAGACTGGTGTTCTTGATAACGAAATACCAGGCAGAAAGCATCTGTTTAGTTAGAGTCTGGATAATCTCAACGGAGCAACCCTGACTCCGGTACCAGCGGAATGGATTTCAAGAGCAAGGGTGAGCAGAGCGTGTTTGCTTATCTGGAAGCTCAGCGGCGGCAGCCCGGTTCGTGAGTTTGATCAGCCTGGTGGATGTCCGCAAGGACTTCGGCATCCGCACCCTGTTTGACGGCCTGAGCCTGCATGTGAGCGAGCGGGAGCGGCTGGGGCTGATCGGCCCCAACGGAGCGGGCAAATCCACCTTGATGCGCGTGCTGGCGGGGCAGGAGCCCCCAGGCGCCGGCGAGCGGCGCACCCTGCCCCAGGCGCGGATCGTGCTGGTGAGCCAGGAGCCGGAGATGGATCCGGAGCGCACGGTGCTGGAGCAGGTGTTCGCCGAAAGCGGCGAAAAGATGCAACTGCTGCGGCGCTACACCGAGGTGAGCGACGCCCTGGCCCACGCCCACAGCGCCGGCAGCGACGACACCGCCCTGCTCTCGGAACTGGGCGAGCTCAACGCCCGCATGGACCAAAGCCAGGCCTGGGATCTGGAGCAGCAGATCCGTGAAGTGCTGCAGCGGCTGGGCATCGGCGACACCCACCGCCGCGTGGGTGATCTCTCGGGCGGCTACCGCAAACGCCTGGCCCTGGCCGCAGCCCTGGTGGCTGACCCGGATGTGCTGCTGCTCGATGAGCCCACGAACCACCTCGATGCCGACTGCATCCAGTGGCTGCAGGGCTACCTGCAGCGCTTCCGCGGCGCCTTGGTGCTGATCACCCACGACCGCTACGTGCTCGATCAGGTGACCAACCGAATCGTGGAGGTGGACCGCGGCGAAGCCCGCAGCTACAGCGGCAACTACGCCTATTACCTGGCCCGCAAAGCGGAAGAAGACGCTGCCGAAGCCGCCAGCGAAGCCAAGCTGCGCAGTGTGCTGCGGCGCGAGCTCGAGTGGCTCAAACGCGGGCCCAAAGCCCGCAGCACCAAGCAAAAGGCGCGCATTCAACGCATCGAAGCGATGCAGGAGCAGCCCAAGCGCCAGGCGAAAGGGCAGCTGAGCCTGGCCACCAACCAGCGCCGCCTCGGCAAACGCGCCATCGAAGCGGAAGAGCTGGGGGTGTGGGCCAGCGACGAAGCGCGCGATGGCGGCGCCTCACCCCTGTTGCAAGCCTTCAGCTACGACTTCAGCCCCGAAGATCGGATCGGGATCATCGGGCCCAATGGCTCAGGCAAATCCACCCTGCTGGATCTGATCGCCGGGCGGCGCCAGGCCCATACCGGCCGGATCGAGCTGGGAAGCACCGTGAAGCTGGCCTACTTCGATCAGCACAGCCACAACGTGCTTGAGGGCACCGATGCCGCGGGCCGCCAGCGCAAAGTGATCGATGTGGTGAAGGAGGCCGCCAGCAGCGTGGAGCTCGAAGGCTCCACCCTCAGCGCCTCCCAGCTGCTCGAGCGCTTTCTGTTCCCCCCGGCCCAGCAACACCAGCCGGTGAGCAAGCTCTCGGGCGGTGAGCGCCGCCGCCTGCACCTGTGCCGCCTGCTGATCGAAGCGCCCAACGTGCTGCTGCTCGATGAGCCCACCAACGATCTCGACGTGCAGACCCTCACCGTGCTCGAAGACTTCCTCGAAGACTTCCGCGGCTGTGTGGTGGTGGTGTCGCACGACCGCTACTTCCTCGATCGCACCGTGGATCGCCTGTTCAGCTTCGAGAACGGCCAGCTGGAGCGCTTCGAAGGGAACTACAGCAGCTATCTCGAACGGCAGCAGAGCAAAGGGGCCTCAACCAGCAATGCCGCGGGCACCAGCAGCAGCCCGGCCCCGAAACCCGAAGCACCCAGCGCGCCTGCAACCACCGCCACCAAAACCCGCCGCCGCAGCTTCAAGGAAACCCGCGAACTCGAGCAGCTCGATGCGCAGCTGCCGCAATGGGAAGAGCGCCGCGGCGAACTGGAGGGGCTGTTGGCCGTGGGCGGCAGTGATTACGCCGCCCTCGAGGCCCTGAGCGAAGAGCTCTCTGCGCTGCTGGAGCGGATCGCGCGCGGCGAGGAGCGCTGGCTGGAGCTCAGCGAACTGGCCGGCTAGCGGCGCTGCTGCGGCGCCGGCGCAGCTGGTGGGGCAGCTCCACGGCGGCGGGCCGACACGACGCCGGCCGGGCGGTCAACTCGCAGCGGGGAGCGGGCGTGGGATCGGCGCCCAGCCAGGGCTGCCGGCGCAACCGACCGGTCCGCACCTCCTCTTCTTTGAGCGCAGTGGGCTTGTAGTCGTCCACCCCGCGTTGCAGGGCCATCTCATCGCCCATGCGACGCAGATAGAGATCCAGCGACCACTGCACCTGGTTGTGCTCAAACGCCTCACAGGCTTCCTGGAGGGAGCTGAAGCGCTGGCTCACCAGACCGCTCGGAGCGCATTGCTTCCACACGAGCACGTCGTCAAAGCTGAGGCCGCTTCGCCACTGGCGCTGCTCGGAGAGGTAGCAGTGATGCTCCGGACCGTTGATCCAATAGAGGCGATCGCGGTCGTCGATGAAGTGGCGGTCGCGGCGTTGGCGAATGCGTGTCATGGCCCCTGGAGCCGGGTGAACTCTCCATAGCAACGGCGCAGCAAGAATGCCGCAGACGACAGCACCAGGCCGAAATCAGAAGCCCACCACAAACCCCGTCCAGCAGCGCTTGCAGCCCGTATGGTGTGCACGACGTCGAGCGGCCGAGCACTTCCGGCCTCCTCCATGACCACGATCGACGAGCACATCGCCAAGGACAAGACCGAGATCGAAGCGGCCCGCGCGGCCGGCGATCAGGGCAAGGTTCGTCACCTCGAGGAAGAGGTGAAGAGCCTTGAGGAGTACAAGGCGCATCACCCTGAGGACAAGCACGACCCCACTCCTCTGGAGGTGTTCTGTGACCTCAATCCCGACGCCCCTGAGTGCCTCGTTTACGACGACTGAGTCGTCTACAAGGCGAGCTTACCTGGAACGAGCCTCAGATTCCGAGCTCCTTCCAGGTAGCCGCTAGCAGCTTGTCGAGATTGTGTGACGTGGCGGCGGAGATCGCCAGAACAGGTTGGCCGCAGTGGTCGCTGGCCTGCTGAATCCTCTCCTCCAGTTCGTCATCGAGCAGCAGCTCGGTTTTATTGAGCGCCACCAGGCAGGGGCGTTCATCCAGCCCATTGCCGTAGGCCGAAAGCTCCTGCTGCACCACCTGCAGATCGCGCACCACATCGTCGGAGCTGGCATCCACCAGGTGGATCAGCAGGCGTGTGCGCTGGATGTGGCGCAGGAAGTCGTGGCCGAGGCCAGCCCCCTGCGCCGCACCGGCAATCAGGCCGGGGATATCGGCAAACACCGTGCCATCACCGGTGGGACGGCGCACCACGCCCAGGTTGGGCACCAGGGTGGTGAAGGGGTAATCAGCGATCTTGGGCCGCGCCGCCGACAGCACGGAGATCAAGGTGCTCTTGCCGGCATTGGGCAGACCGATGATCCCCACTTCCGCCAGCAGCTTGAGCTCGAGCTGCAGGTTCCATTCCTCACCGTCGCGGCCCTCGGTGCACTTCTCCGGAGCGCGGTTGCGGTTGCTCAGGTAGTGGGCATTACCGAGGCCGCCGCGGCCGCCCACCGCCACCAGAAGCTTCTGCCCCGGTTCGGTGAGATCCCCCAGCAGGATCCCCGTGCGTAGATCGCGCACCTCCGTGCCGCATGGCACTTTGATCGTGAGGCCGTCGCCGCTGGCACCGGTGCTCTTGTTCGGCCCGCCGCGGCGACCATCCACCGCCTCGAACAGGCGCTTGTATTTGAAGTCGAGCAGGGTCTGAAGGTTGGAATCAGCCTCCAGCCACACATCACCGCCGCGGCCTCCGTCCCCACCGGATGGGCCACCGGCCGGCACATATTTCTCGCGGCGGAAGGCCACGATGCCGTCGCCGCCGCGGCCAGCCCGCACCGCAATGCGGGCCTGATCAATGAACTGCATTTGTCCAACCCTAGGATCGGGCCGCCGTGTGGCCTGGTCTTGGCAGAGGTTCGCTTCCAGCAGGTCAACAAGACCTATCCACCGCGGCGGGGCAGTGCACCGGTGGAGGTGCTCCGCCAGGTGGATCTGCAGATCGCCGACGGCGAATTTCTGGTGCTCGTCGGCCCCTCAGGCTGCGGCAAGAGCACGCTGCTGCGCCTGTTGGCGGGCCTGGAGGCCCCCACCGGCGGCGAGATTTTTGTGGGAGATCGCTGCGTCACCGAGCTGCGGCCCGCCCAGCGGGATGTGGCGATGGTTTTCCAGAGCTACGCACTCTATCCCCACCTCAACGTGGCGGACAACATCGGCTTCGGGCTGCGCCGCCAGCGCCGGCGCAACGCCGCCCAGCAACTGCAAGACAGCCTGCATCGCGCCAGCCGCGGCCTACCCAAACCGCTGCGCATCCCCTCCAGCCGCGAAACCCGCATCGAAGCGCGCATCCAGGAGGTGGCAGCCACGCTCGAGCTCGATCACTTGCTCGATCGCCTGCCCAAGGAGCTCTCCGGGGGCCAGAAGCAGCGGGTGGCCCTGGGCCGCGCCATCGCCCGCCAGCCGGCGGTGTTCCTGATGGATGAGCCCCTCAGCAACCTCGACGCCAAGTTGCGCACGGGCACCCGCGCCCAGATCGTGGAGCTGCAGCGCCGCCTCGGCACCACCACCGTCTACGTGACGCACGATCAGGTGGAGGCAATGACCATGGGCCACCGCATCGCCGTACTCAACCGCGGCCACCTGCAGCAGCTGGGAACCCCGAGCGAGCTGTATCAGTGGCCGAGCAATTTGTTCGTGGCTCAGTTCATTGGCAGCCCACCGATGAATCTGCTGCCGGTGCGCAGCGCAGGCCAGGGCCAACTGCAACTGGGCAGCCGCCGCTTCATCCCCGAAGGCCCCATGGCCGAAGCACTGCTGCAATGGCAAGCCCGCGGCGGCAGCGAAGAGCTGAACGGCGGCCTACGGGCAGAGCACCTGAAGCTCGCCCCCGCCACCAACCGCAACCTGCCGGCGGAGGTGTGCCACGTGGAGGGATTGGGCAACGAACAACTGCTCACCGTCCGCTTGCAGGAGGGCGATCACCTGGTGCAGCTGCGGGCCGAACCCGATCAAACCCTGGTACCAGGCCAGAGCGTGCACTTGGAGGTAGATCCCCATGGCTGGCGTCTGTTCGATCAGGCAGGCGAAGCAATCCCGCGGCCCGACACCGCAGCTACTCCCAGCCGCGAACCTGTGCTGCCGGATCTGAGCTGAAGCAGTGGGCCGCCAGGACCCTTATTTCGGCCAGATCACGCTGCAGCCCTGGCCGCCATCCCCCTGCTCGGCATCGCTGACGCGCTCCACGTAAGGCACGGTGGCGAGCCACTCGCGCAGGCCACGTTTGAGCTTGCCGGTGCCGATGCCGTGGATCACCCAGAGCGGACCACTAGCGGTGCGCAGGCGCTCTTCCACCGCCGCTTCGGCCTCATGCACGCGCATGCCGCGCACATCCACGGTGTTGCGCTCGGTGCGCACATCGGGGCTGCGGCTGCCGATGGGGGTGCGGCTGCGCACCTTCACGGTGGCTTCCGGCGGCGCCGGCTTCTCACCATTGAGGCCCTCGATGGCCGAGAGCTCCAGGTTGAGCCGCATCACGCCGCAGCGCACCGTGAGCTCGCGGCCATCGGCGGAGAGGGCCAGCACCTCACCGGCTTTGCCCAGCGACAGCACCCGCACCCGATCGCCCACGCCCGGCCGCCAGCCCTTGTGATCGCGGCGCTCCGGCTGGGGCCGGTGCTGCTGCTCGAGCTTTTTGAGCCGTTGACCGGCGCGGCGCGCCGTTTCACCGAGGCTGGTGGTGTCCACATCGCGGCCCTGACGCAGGCGGCGGATGATGCGGCGCACCTCCTTCTGGCCGTCGCGGATCGAGCGCTCCAGCTCCTGCCGGCGTTGCTCCTGCAGCTCGGCGCTCTGCTCTTTCTGTTGCTGCCAGCGCTGCAACAGCTCCTCGTGCAGCAGTTCGGTGCGGGCAAGCAGCGCCGCCGCCTCTTCCGCCGCCTCCTGCTGCCGCTGCCGCTGATTTTCCAGGCCGGCGATCACCTGGTTCACCTCCCCTTCACCCCGGGGAGCCAGGAGGGCCTGGGCATCGGCCAGCACCGCGGTGTCCAGCCCCAGCCGCGTGGCGATAGCCAGCGCGTTGCTGCGCCCGGGGATCCCCCACTGGAGGTGATAGGTGTGTGAGAGCGTCTCCACATCGAACGCCACGGAGGCGTTCTCAAACCGGGGGTCGTCGTATTTGAGGGCCTTGAGCTCACCAAAGTGGGTGGTGGCAATCGTGAGCCGGACCCGCTCCGCCAGCTGCTTGAGCAAAGCGATCGCCAGGGCCGTGCCCTCGGTTGGATCGGTGCCCGCACCTACCTCATCGAGCAGCACCAGCGAAGCACCAGATGCACTGGCCAGATCGGAACCGGCCGGCGGCAGGGCGTCGAGGATGCGGGCAATGCGGCGCACATGGCCGCTGAAGGTGGAGAGGTTTTGCTGCAGCGACTGCTCATCGCCGATGTCGGCCAGCACCTGGGCGCACCAGGGCAGACGCGGACTACCGCTGCAGGGCACAAACAAGCCGGCCCGGGCCATCAAAGCCGCTAACCCCACGCTCTTGAGGGTCACGGTTTTGCCGCCGGTGTTGGGGCCCGTGATCGCCACCACCCGCAGCCCCTCATGCACCCGCAAGCTCACTGGCACCACCGCCCGTGAGTCTTCGCGGCGCTCCTGCCAGAGCAGCAGCGGATGGCGCAGCCCCTCCAGCTGCAGCGGCGCCAGCGGATCAGCGTCGAGTTCCGGGCGCACCGCCCCGAGCCAGGCGCCGTAACGGGCCCTGGCCAAGCCGCAATCAAGCAGCAGCAACACCCGCTGCAGATGCTCCAACGCCGGTTGCTCCTGCCCCACCAGGCCGCTGAGCTCCAGCAGCACGGCTCGCTCGGCTTCGCGTTCCTCGCCCTCCAGCTGGCGCAAGCGGTTGCCCAGGGGAATCACCGCCTGGGGCTCGATGAACACCGTGCTGCCGGAAGCGGAGCTGTCGTGCACCAGGCCGGGCAACTGGCTGGCAGCGCCGGCCTTCACCGCCAGCACCGGCCGCCCATTGCGCTCGGAGATCACGCTGTCTTGGAGCAGGGCGGCGTAGCGACGCAGCAAGTCGTTCAGGCGATCGCGGCGCTCCTGGCGAGCTGCCCCGATCTGGCGGCGCAACTGAGCCAGGGGCGGGCTGGCCCGATCGGCCACGCGGCCGCCGTCTTCGATGCAGAAGCGCAGGCGCTGCTCCAACTCCGGTAGAGTGCGCAGCTCTTCCACCAGCCCCGTGGTGGTGGGTCGCAGCTCGGGATCATCGATCTGCCGGCGCAAGCGCCGCGCTGCAGCGAGGGTGGTCGCCACATCGAGCAGCTCATCGGCGGAGGCCACCCCGCCCTTGGCGCAGAGCTGCACGGTGCGGCTCAGCTCCGCCACCCCTTGAAAGCTGAGCCCGCCCTCCAGAACGCCATCGAGGGCAAGCAATTCGGTGGTTTGCGCCAACAGTTGGCGGCTGGCCTCCAGGCTGGGAGCCAGCGGCAGCTCGCGGCAGACGCGGCGGCCAGCCGTGGTGCTGGCGAAGCCGGCCACATGCTCCCCAAGCCGCCCCCACTCGAGCAGCTCGAGCGCTTCACGCTGGATGCCGCCGAAGGGAGCTGCAGCCTCGGGCTGATGGGCCGTTGCAGCGGTGTCCCCAACGGGATCTCCATGGAGATCCGGACCCGGAGGGCCAGCAGGAGCGACGCCAGCCTGCACCCCGGTTTGCGGTGCAGCCGTCACGCCGGAAACACCGCGATCGGTTCGGCGCCGGTGTTGGAGGGGATGCCACCGGCCGGCTCGTAGAGCATCTCCAGCCAGTTGCCCTCCGGATCCTGCATGTAGAAGGAGGCGGTGCCGTCGCGGTGATCGTGCACCGGTCCGCAGTTGTGGCCCTGCTGCACCAGCTGCTCACGGATCCGATCCACCTCGGCGCGTTCGTTGAAGTGGAAGGCGAAGTGGGGTCCGGCGGCGCGATAGCTGGGGCTCAGCAGGGCGATGCCTTCGCCGGTAGCGGGCCACTGCACGTAGCACCAGTCATCCGCATCCCAGGTGAGCTGCAGGCCGAGCCCGAGGTAGAAGCGCTTGGCGCGATCCATGTCCTGCACCCGCAGGGCGACATGGCCGAGTCGGTGGCTGGCGGACATGGACCTGATCGACGATCCTTCCATTGTCAACGCTGCCACCCACCGCGGAGGACCGGCAGAAATCATGGTGCGAAAGGACGGCCTGCCGTGAACCTGAAGCCATCTCTGGAGGCCCTCAGGAGCTGGACGCAGCGCCAGGCGGGAGACCCCGAGGGGCAAGTGCTGCTCAGCCTGATCACCATGGGCAGCCTCGCCGCGCTCTGGGCCCTGTTCTGGCCCGTGCCCACCGAAGTGGTGGGCCGCGGTGTGGTGATCGTGCCCGGGGGCGCCACCATCCTCGATAGCCGGGCTGAAGGCCAGATCCGCGAGTTGAAGGTGAAGGTGGGCGATGTGGTGCGCCAGGGCCAGCTGCTGATGGTGCTGGACCAGCCGGCCCTGGAGAAGCAGCTCGAGCAGCAGCAGCGCGACCTGCGTGAGCTCGTACAGATCAACAGCGACCTCAACCGCCGCGATGCGATCCGCCTGGATGCCGCCCGCGAAGTTCGCGACACGGCCCTGCGCAAGCTGGAGCGGGAACGCCAGCGGGTGCGCACCCTCCAGAGCACCTACGCCCAGAAGGTGGCCGACTTCGCCCATCTGGCCCGCACCGAGGTGGTGGCGCCGCTCTCGCAAGAGGTGGTGAGCACCTCCGATCGCAACACCCAGCTGCAGGTGGAGCTCGATGAACTCGCCATCCGCGAAAAGGATGTGATCAGCGCTTACACCAAGGTGAAGCTCGACATCGACACCGAGCAGCAGCAACGGCGCTTCCGCATCGACAACACCCGCCGCGAAGTGCGGGTGACGGAGGCCAAGCTCAAGTACCAGGGCCACCTCACGGCCAAGCGGGATGGCAGCGTGCTCGACCTGCAGGTGATCCACGGCCAAACCGTGAAACCGGGCCAGCGCCTCGGAACCCTGGGTGCCGCCAGTGCCACCGCGCACAACAGCCCAAGACTCAGGGCGATTGCCTACTTCCACCCCGCCGATGCCCGGCGGCTGCAACACAACCAAGGCATCGAAGTGGTGCCCGAATGGCAGCAGCGCGGCCGTTTCGGCGGCATCCAGGGAGTGGTGGAGCGGGTGAGCCTGCTGCCCGCCACTCCAGAAGACATCAACACCACCATGGGCAACCCGCCCCTGGCTGAATCCCTGGTGGCCAGCGGACCGGTGGTGCGCACCGAGATCGAACTGCTGCCAGGCCAGCGCAGCGACGATGGCTACCGGTGGACTCTCTCGAGAGGAAGCAGCGTCTTCCCAATTCGTGAAGGCCTCACCCTCAAGGCGCATGCCTACGTGGAATGGCGCACACCGGTGAGCTACATGCTGCCGATCCTGCGGGATCTCACTGGCACCTACCGCACCCCCCAGCTGGACCTGCAGCAGGATCAACCGAGCCGCCGCCAGGAGGGAACGCTGCCATGAAGCGCGAATGGCCCTTTCTGGCTCTGGAGGTGCTGCTGCTGCTCGTGCTGCTGCAGAGCAACGCCCCCGAGGTGTGGTTCTGGTTCATCGCCCTGCTGGTGCTGCTCACCTGGCGCAGCCTGGCGCTGCGCTCGCGGCTGGAGCAGCGGCGCCAGGCCCAGGCCGCTACGGAGGAGCCACCGCCGCCACCGGCAGGGTGAGCCGCAGATTCGGTTGCTGCTCAGGCTGCGCCGGCACCGGTTGCAGCTGTCGCAGCATCCGCGCATAGCTCACATTGGCGAGGGTGGTGGATTCGGCGATGCCTTCCATCGAACGGGTGAGCAGGCTGATCGTCTCGCTCACATCGGTGTAATCCGCCAAACCCAGCTGGTAGCGGGCCCGCGCATCGCGAAATGCCTCACGGGATGCCTGGTACGAGGCCTCCGCCGCTGCCAGTTGGCTTAAGGACGCCCAGTAGTCGTAAAAGGCGGTTTCCAGCTCCTGGCGAATCTGGTTGCGCTGGCGGGCCAGGCGCTGCAACACCGCCTCGGCGGCAGCGCGGCTCGCCTGGGCTTCTCCGCCCGACACACCGGCATCAAACAACCGCCAGTGCAGCCGCAGGCCCGCCGCCCAGTCGGCGTTCTGATTGGCCAGCTGGCGGATGTTGCTGGCGCCGCAGCAGCCGTTGATGTCGATCACCGGCTTGGTGAGCTGATCCACCCCGCCACCTCCGGCAGCAAAGAGTTGGAGGTTCGGGAGCAGCTGGGCCTGGCGGCGATCAGCCTGGCGCAACAGAGCCTGGCGTTCGGCAGAGAGCTGCTCCAGCGCAGGGTTGTCGCGCAGGCCCGCCACCAACGTGGCGTCCAGCGGCAAGGGCCAGGGCGGCTGCATCACCACATCCGTCTGGGCCCTCAGCAGCGTGGTGAACGCCACGTTGAGCAGGTTGGTGAGCGCCTGACGGCGGCTCTGGCGCAGCGCCTCAGCCTGCTCCTGCCGGAACCGGCTCTGCTGAAGGGCAGCCTCCGCGCGCAGCAGATCCAGCCTCGGCACCAAGCCTGAGCCCTTCAGCGCCGCCACCTGATCACGCACCAGGGTGTCGTTGCGCACCACCGCCTGACGGATCCGGAGCAGCTGATCGGCCAGCTGCAGACCGTAATAGGCCTCGCTCACTTGCAGCTGGAGCTGACGCAGGGCATCTCCGTATTGCTGAAGGCTGGCGCTGAGGCGCTGATCCTGCTCGGCCAGGGCTGCACCACGTTCAAAGCTGATCAGGTCCCAGTCGAGCCCCAGGGAGCCCCAGGCATTGCCGCGGTTGGCCTGAATCCGCTGCCATCCGCCGGTCTCGACCAGGAAGGGCGAAGTGCTGCTGTAAACAGCGCTATTGCCCTCGGTGGCGAGGTTGTAGTCACTGCGCTGGGCAAAGGAGCCGCCCAAGTTGAGCGCCAGCCGCGGCCAGAACCGCCCCTGCACCGAACGCTTCAAGCCACGCATCTCAGCGATGCGAGCGCGGCGCTCCGCCAGCTCGGGGTTGTTAGCGACCGCCACCTCCAGCGCCTGGGCCAGGCTGAGCACACGCTCCTGGGCCTGATCAGCTGCGGCGGCACTGGAGGGGGCCGCCAAGGGATCCGGGGGGCGCAGGGCGGGATCGGACAGGCTGAAGGGCTGCGGCGCAGTGGCAGCCCCGGGCCGCAGCGCGCCATCGAGCTCCAGCAGATCGCGCTCAAAGGCGGCCAACGAACGCACCAATCCCGGTGAGGGCGGCACGGTTGTGCTGAGAGGCGCCGCCGCCGCAGAGAGCCAGAAGCTCGCCCCAAGCCCCACAGAGCCCCGCACCAGCGCGCGCAACCCCATCAGGCCGAAGTCCGGTCCAGCGCAGCAGCACTCTCTTGCTTCGCACTCTGGGCCATGTCGTGCAGGCCCACGCTGGTGCGCGCCAGGCAGCCGATCGAGAAACAGATGCAGGCGCTGCCGAGCAGGCCCCAATGCACCCGCCCGCTGAAGGCATGGATCTTGGTCACCATCAACAGCACCGCCACGGCCGTGGCCCAGGGGATGCCGATGATCAGCAGAACGGAGGAGCGGCTCATCGCGGCAGGGCTCAGTGGAGCACCAAGTGCTCAAGCTGCTGTTCAGCAGCACTGCGCCGCCGGTTCAACTGCGCCAGCACCCACGACACCTTGCACACGCAGCCGATCGAGAAGCAGATCGAAGCGCTTCCGAGCAGGCCCCAGCCATGGCCGTGCACGCTGAAGTCTTCAGCCAGCAACAAGCGCATGGCCAGGATCACCATCAAGGAAGCGGCAATCCAGGGGCCGTGAACCCAGAGGAGGAGGTAGCGGGCCATCGGGGGTCACGGAGCTGCCGGAGCTCCCGGAGGATCGCACTGACTGCGCTTGCTCTCAACCCTCGCGCAGCCACTGGGCCGCGTCGCAGGCGTGATACGTGAGGATCAGATCGGCGCCGGCCCGCTTGAAGCAGAGCAGGGTTTCGAGCACCACAGCCCGCTCGTCGATCCAGCCTTTCTCGGCCGCCGCTTTCACCATCGCGTATTCGCCGCTCACGTTGTAAGCAGCAATCGGCAGCTCACTCTCCTCGCGCAGGCGGTGAATGATGTCGAGGTAGGCCAGGCCTGGCTTCACCATCATGATGTCGGCCCCTTCTTGCTCATCGAGCTGGGCTTCGGTGATGGCTTCGCGGGCGTTGGCCGGATCCATCTGATAAGTGGATTTGTCCTTGGGGATCGGCTTACTGGCCGCCGCGCGGGGCGCCGAATCCAGAGCCTCGCGGAAGGGGCCGTAATAGGCGGAGGCGTATTTGGCCGTGTAGCTGATGATCCCCACGTGCTCAAAACCCTCTACATCGAGGGCTTCACGGATCGCGCCAACGCGGCCGTCCATCATGTCGCTGGGGCCGATCAGATCCGCGCCGGCGCGGGCCTGGGCCACGGCCTGCTTGCACAGGATCGCCACGGTTTCGTCGTTGAGCACCACGCCCTCACCGCTGACGATGCCGTCGTGGCCGTCGCAGGAATAGGGATCGAGGGCCACGTCGGTCATGATCGCCATGCCCGGGTGCACCTCCTTCAGCCGGCGGATGGCGCGGGGGATGAGACCGCCCTCGTTGAAGCATTCAGCGCCGTCTTCGGTTTTCAGGCCATCGGCCACTTTCGGGAACAGCACCACGCAGCGGATGCCCAGATCCCAGGCGCGGCCCACCTCTTGCACCAGCCCCTCGAGGCTCCAGCGCTGGCAACCTGGCATGGCACCGATGGGCTCATTGCTAGCGCCCTCGTGCACAAACAGCGGATAGATGAAGTCAGCCGCGCTGAGGGAGGTCTCCCGCACCATCGCCCGCAGGGCAGGGGAACGACGCAGACGGCGGGGGCGGTAGGTGAGCTCCATCAGGACGGGCGCTGGGCCTTCAAGCAGGGCCGGATCCTACGGACGCTGACCCTCAGCTCACATCGAGCTCCAGCTTCACCACATCCACTGGTCCGCGGCCTTCGGCATTGAGCTCCTTGGCGGCGCGCAGGGCGGCCTCGTGGGCATGAAAGAGATGGGCTGTCTCAGGAGCGGCCACCTCCATTAACGACTGCCCATCGGAGGCGATGGCCAGAAAGCGTCCGCTAGCGAGCACCTGGATCACATAGCGCTCCGGCTGGGTGCAGTCCTGGGGATGGGCCGGATCGAGATGGGGCGACCAGAAATGCAGCACCGGCTTACCCAGCAGGCTGGACGTCTTCACCGTAAACAAATTCGGCAGATCCACCAGCCCCCTCTCGCATAGGATATTGCAACTCATTCGCAATAGCGAGCTGTCATGGAGGCACCGGCGCGTCTGGTGGATCTGCCCACAGTCGCAACAGGCACCGTGGCGTCGCTCAGCGCCGATCAGGGCCTGCGCCAGCGGCTCGAAGCACTGGGCCTGCGGCCCGGGCAGGCGGTGCAGGTGCTGCGGCGCGGTTGGTGGTCGGGCCCGCTGCACCTGCGGGTGGGCATGACTGAATTGATGCTGCGCCGCCGCGACGCCGCCCGGGTGAGCCTCGCCGCGAGAGCACCATTGCCGTTCTCGGCATGCCCAACACGGGCAAGTCGACTCTGTTCAACCGGCTCACCGGCCACCACGCCCATATCGGCAACTGGCCTGGCCTCACCGTGGATCTGATGCAGGCCGAGTTGCA
>Ga0194129_10005949_pt1 | contig 15221 bp, 10 predicted proteins | sample TA2KigCa35mmetaG_FD_150862 | JGI IMG/M metagenome (GOLD analysis project Ga0194129, IMG submission 150862) | Freshwater microbial communities from Lake Tanganyika, Tanzania - TA2015038 Kigoma Deep Cast 35m | ecosystem: Environmental > Aquatic > Freshwater > Lake | place: Tanzania: Lake... | reverse complement strand
AAAGCCCCTGGGGCCAGCAGGCGCGCCAGCAACTGCAGTCGCTGGCACCGGTTGGCTCGGCCATTGCGCTGCGCAGCAAGACCACTGACCGCTACGGCCGCCAGGTGGCCGAGGTGAGCCGCGGCGGCCGCAACCTCAACCAGGCCTTGGTGGCATCCGGTGCTGCGTTTGTGTACTGGCAGTACATCCAGGGATGCGACCGGCAGGCCTACAGCCGTCTGGAGAACGAGGCACGGCTCAAGGGGCTGGGGGTGTGGGGCGTCAACGGCGGCGTGCAGCGGCCGTGGGACTACAGGTCCCTCCAGCGAAAGCCCAGCTCCAGCTCTGCTTCGCCTTCTGGCCGCCGCTACACCTGCAAGCAGATCGGCTCCTATGCCCAGGCTCAGGTGTTGCTGCGGCAGGGCCACACCTATCTGGACGGGGATGATGATGGGGACGCTTGTGAAAGCCTGAAGGGGTAGACCTCAGACCAGGAAGAGAGAACCGGATAGCACCCGACTAGGCCATGCGTACTGCACACGAAGACAAAAAATCGAGAATCTTGTCCCCAAAGGAGATTCGCGATCGTTAAGAGGAGATAAAGAGCGCCGAGAGATGGCGTTATGATCTAAATGAGCAAGCCTGCCTTCGATGATCCTGGGCAAAGGAGGAGAGCTCTGAAATGGAGGACATAAAAGGAACTGTTGATATTCTCAGAAATATGATGCGAATGGAGCCGATCGGTGCACGAGCGGTGGGAGAGAAGCTAAAGACGCAATTGTCTCCAATCCCAGAGAGTGTTTCTGAGAGAATTGACAGAGCTGTTGTCGAACTCGAGAATCAAGAAAAGCAAGTTATCACGCTATTTCCGGCTCCGATAGTTAGCGCAGGTAAGCAGGGTAGATGGTATATAGGCCCAACAGAGACCTCGTCGCCCAATTGGATTGCTTACCGTGCTCATCTTGAGCAGAAGGGCTGGGGTGATGAAGCCATTGACTCCATCGACAGAGCTTCAACCAAGATAACGAACGAACTTCTCTGCCCTAACGGATCAAGAGAAGGTCGATTCCAGGGGCTTGTCCTGGGATATGTGCAGAGTGGCAAAACCGCAAGCATGGCAGCAACAATCGCCAAAGCCGCAGACAGCGGGTATCGAATGGTGATAGTTCTAGCTGGTATGACTAACGTACTGAGGCAGCAGACTCAGATACGCCTGTTATCTGATGTCGTCAATCACAATCCCGCACTTTGGCTTGAAGGTACAACAATCGAGAGCGACTTCAAGCCAGGTAGCAGCCCTAAACTTCCAGTTCCCACCAGAAATAGCTGCTCTCTGTTCGTGGTAAAGAAGAACGCAGCAGTTCTCTCGAGACTGAAGAAGGCACTTAACAAGCTGTCAGAAATCGAGAGGAAGACTCTGCCAACACTGATCATAGATGACGAGTGCGATCAAGCGAGCATAAACACGAGCGCATATAGGAGTTCAGTAACAAGAATCAACGGATTAATACGCGACCTCTGCAGAAAACTAGTCAAGGTTACCTATGTAGGCTACACAGCAACGCCGTACGCGAACGTCTTGATGGCAGAAACATCAGTCGACGGACGCAGGGATCTTTATCCTAGTGAATTCATCATCTCACTGGACGAACCCGATGGATATTTTGGCGCAAGAAGACTCTTCGGTGACGATATCGACGTCGAAAAAAATACTGAACTGCCCTACATCAGAAGAGTACCCGATGAGGATCGAGAATGGCTTCAGCCTGCCTCCCGAAAAGAGCGCGAGGAATTCACGCCAAGAATTACATCAAGCCTTCATGATGCATGTGACTGGTTTCTGCTATCGCTTGCTGCGCGGCGAGCTCGAGGAAAGGAAGGTGAGCATTGCTGCATGTTGATCCATACGACGATCTATGCGGCATGTCACCGGCAAATGCGATCGATGATCAAGCGTGCATGGCTTACCCCAACACTGGATGCACTTAAGACCAACGAAAGGGAAAGGCTCGAACAGCTTCGAGCTCTTTGGGAGCGAGAATCATCAGCACTTGGAAGCGAAAGACGTTTTGAGCTCGACTGCCCAGACTCACCAGAAACATTCGAGGAATTGATTCCAGTCCTAAGTGCAGCAGCGGAGTCAGTCACAATGACTGTTGAGAACTCGGAAAGCGAGTACTCCGAACGACTCGACTTCAACGGAAAAAAACCGGTTCACAGCATCGTCATCGGTGGCAACGTTCTTGCAAGAGGGTTGACCATTGAAGGGCTCGTCTGCAGTTATTTCATTCGCACAAGCTCTCAATACGACACCCTAATGCAGATGGGCCGATGGTTCGGCTACAGGAGAGGCTATGAAGATCTTCCTCGAATATGGATGACACGCGACCTCGAAAATGCATTCAGAGAGCTGGTCACTGTTGAGGAGATAATCAGATCAGAGATAGCAACCATCAGCCGGCAAGGCTGGACGCCCTCTGAGATGGCTGTACGAGTACCACAGATCACTGGATTGAGCATTACTGCTAGAAACAAGCTTGTAATGGAGAATCTAGAGGAATGTGATGTCAGCTACTACGGCACCCATGAACAAACATTCAGCTTCCCTGCCGATGCCGAATTTCATCGGCACAATTGGAACGCTGGCACTTTGCTAGTTCGCGAGGTGTCAACACGTAAAAACGTAGAGTACAGCAAGAAAAAAGATGCGCACCTCTTCTGCGATGTTCCCTATGAAGCAATCCTTCGCTTCCTGCGCAGCTACCAATTCGATAGAGAATGTCTAAATCGCATTTCAGACTTTATCCAAAACGAAATCGAAAAGGATGAAAAGTCGATGCAGACTTGGAACCTCGGGTTAATGGGCGCTAGCAAGGGAACTGTCACTTCATTCGGGGCTCTAAATAATCACCCTATGGTCACTCGCTCTAAGATTAATCCGTTATATCCTGAACAATCAGGTGGATCTCTAGAATGGGAGCTGCACAACCTGATTTACATCAAGGCACTGATGGGTGCACAGGATCTACTGGTCGATGTCAATAGAGAGGAGTACAAAGAGTGGATGAAAACTACACCCAGCCCTGACTTCGATAGGAGTAAACCCTCTTGGAAATCCATTAAGAGATATAGAGACCATGCTCTGGGTTGCAGGCCTCTCATCCTGCTTTACCCCATTGACAAGGATTCAAAACCACGAGTATGGGATTCGGGCAGACCCCTCAACAAGTGCGAGCGTCTGCCTTTAATGCACAGCATTCAAGGGATAGACCAGTTTCCTGACGGAATCCTAGGCATCGGGATTGTTTTTCCGGAAGTCACCAGAAGCAATGCAACACACTCACTCAAAGTAAAACTTAATAGAGAGATCGAGGGCGAGTCTCTTGACGATAATGATTACAGACTCATAGAGGAGCGCGAGGACGGGTTTTGATGATTAGCGAGATTCGGGAAATATGGGGTCAGATCAGAAAGGACCATCACGCGCCAGGATCAATCAGCGCACTTCCACTTTCTGTGAATGGCCTGCATCCTACAGATGTCCTTCTCTGCATTACACAGGATGACAATCCCGGAATCCTTCTAAGAAGCACCGGAGGTAAAGCTCCTCTGCCGAACCCGGGTTGTGGCCGATTGATGGTTAGGCGTGAACAATTGCTCAGAAAAGGGTCTGAGCCGGCCGACTACATCAGGATCGAATGCCTTGAATCTGGCCTTGAGATTCCTTTCGCACTGCTAGTCAGCCAAGTTGTAAACCATCTTTCGATAGGCGCGACACCATCGAAAGCCTGCATCGATGCGGTGCTTGAATTCCGAAGACTTGTATCCAGAAATGGTGGGCTGCTGCCCTCTGAGGAGGAGATTGTCGGCCTCGCAGGAGAACTGATTCTCATCAGCAAAGTGGTCAGAGTCAGTCAAGCTCTATGGCAAGGCTGGAATGGCCCAATCGGTGCAGCCCGTGACTATTCATGGGGGACGATAGACATCGAGGCCAAGGCATCACGGATGGCCGGCGATGCAAAGTTGACCGTAAATGGCCTGGATCAACTCGAACCAGAAGAAGGTCGTCAGCTACTCATCCACCATTGCGTCCTTACTGAGAACCCGACTGGCACGATTCATATACCTGGCCTCGTTGATGAAATCCGGCAGCAGGTATCGGATCCTGAAGCATTTGATGAACGACTGATCACTGCCGGATACCTCTGTGAACAGAGAGACCTGTGGCTCGAGCACCGCTTTACACTCCACGGATCAACCATCTACAGAGTCTGCGATGACTTCCCGCGGATCCGTAAAGGGGATTTCCCTGACGGCACTCTGCCTGCGGGTGTCTCAAAGCTCCGCTACGATATTGTGTTATCTAACTGCTCTGACTTCAGGCTTTCCGCGCTAGAAGAAGAAGCACTATTTTTTGCCTTGGTAGATTCAGTAGAGACGTGATGAATCTGGTCAATCTTCACAGTGAGCCCTACAGCCGGGATGGCAATATCGCTGCTGATGGGGCGGCTCGGCTACTGGGTCAACCAGCTCTCTCCCCTCTTGAGCTGGTCATTCGAGAGTCGATCCAGAACAGCTGGGATGCTTCTCTCCAAACGGATGGAACACCCCGCTATTTCTTGCGGATCCGCTATCTCGAAACCTCTCAGATGGAAGCGATGCGCTCCTTCTTCAGAGAGCTTCCTCCTGATGAGGCTGATGAGCCAGTGGCCCGACTGCTGCGCCGTTTTCTGAGCTCTTCGGGGTTGGTGATGGAAATCTGCGATGAACGCACCCAGGGGCTGGATGGACCCACCTCTGCATCAAAAGCTCTTGCGTATGGTGAATCTGCAAACTTCGTCAATTTCATCAGAAATATCGGAAGTGCACGAGACCTTGCGCAAGGCGGAGGTACTTATGGATTCGGAAAGTCATCTCTCTTCAGGATCAGCAGATGTCAGACGATCATTGTGCACTCCGTTATTAGTTCTGAAAGTGGAGTTGAGCATCGACTGATCGGCAAAGCCCTCGGTGCCGCATTTGACCATGACGGTCAGAGGTTCACCGGAAGGCACTGGTGGGGGGCCGTGGGTGAAGGCGATGGTGGTTCCGTTGATCCGATCGTCAATGAGAAAGCAGCTGAGCTGGCTGCATGCCTTGGTTTTCAGGAGAGAGCCTCACTTGAAAATAGTGGAACTTCTCTGATGATCCTGGATCCGGATCTTGAGGAGTTCGATCCATATGGAAAGTTCTCCGACTCACCCATAACTGAGATCAGGAACCATCTTGCTGCCAGACTCCAGGACACGATCCTGTGGCACTGCTGGCCGAAGTTCACGCGTCGTGATGAAGGAAGTCTTCCTATGGAGTGCGATCTTTCGATCCTGGGAGAGGACTACGCACTGCCTGATCCCACAACAATCCAGCCGTTATTTCTGATGACCCAGGCCCTGTCAAGGGCTCGAGCCAGGGAAGAACTGATACACTGCCAGAGGCCCAGGAAACTGCTTGGTTTCTTCGGGCACAGCAGTGCATCAGTTGAACTCGCGGCTGATGAAAGGTTCCGCCGCCATCTCGGAGAAACATCACTCATCCCTGAGCATCTGCATCATGTTGCCCTTCTGCGTCCAGCGGAGCTCGTCGTGCGCTACTTGCAGGGCACGATCAATCAGGCCGAAGAACGCCAATGGGCGGGCGTCTTCATTACAGATATCGGGGAAAACGCGGAGGTGGAACAGGCTTTCGCCATGTCCGAACCTCCCGCACATGATGACTGGCAACCGAAGGCTGCTCAGGCTCTGACACCGCACCAACGGACCTATGTCAATGTCGCTCTGAAACGGATCCGTGAAAGGATCACCGATCTGTCAGGCAGCGACATCAGGCCAGGCTCGCTCACAGGTGGTGAAGCCCGCAGTTCGCTGGCTGCCCTGGCCGGAGATCTCGGTCGCTCCCTGATCGGGGCTGGTCCTGGCGGGGCTGATGGAAGGAAGACTGGAGCGGGCAATGGAGGTGGTGGACGACGGGCTTCTCTGAGGGTGGGAGCACCCATATCGGAAGGCACGAGCCTTCTGAACGGGCGACCGGTGGCGCGCTTCAGGGTTCATCTCACTGGCCCGGCTGATTCCACAACGGCCATCACCTTCACGCCATGGGTTCAGATGGACGAGGGGACTAAGGATCCTGTCGCTCCGAATGGAAAATCACCCGAAGTGATCGGAGTTCAGATCAATGATCAAAATCTCCCTCTCCTGGAAGGGGCATACAGATGCCCTGTGCAGACCGGTGGAACAGATATTCAGGTGCTCGTGAGTATTCCCGACTATGTGGCCGTGGGATTGAGCGCTGAGATTGTGGATGGAGATGTGGGATGAGCCGGATCGCGTTTCCCTATCCGACCCTGTTCCCTCATATCCGCCAAGATGGGTCGTGGGAGGCCATCATCGACGGCAACCCGCGGCTCTTCAAGGAGGGATCCGGCAGCTGGGACTACGACTCCGGGCTTGAAGTCATCTGCCGTCTTCCCTGGGCGCCCGGCACACTGTTCGAGCAGGCGGAACTGGGGCGGCTGCTTGATGGCGCCAGGCTTGCTGTTGTGGTTTCAACAGGTTCATCAGAGGGCACAGGCCGTCGCTTCGTTGCGGCCGATATGGCCATTTGTGACTGTCCAGCGGACGAAAATGGAGAGGAAATATCACTTCGCTTCAACCTTGATTCGAGCTCCCTCTGCAACCGGATCAAAACCTCTTTGTACATTTACAGCTCAGGTGGTGAGATCGGGGGCATAAAACTGCTGAGTGGGAGCATCCTCTACAGGGAAGACGCCACACTGCAGCTAGAGGGTGATCTAGGCAGTTTCCCGGTCCGGTCCCTTGGCTTCAGCTCACATAATCTCGGAGATGGGCTCTGGCTCGTGCGCTGTGAGGCTGAAAGCCCTGAAGAGCCCCTCATCTCCTCAATCACACTGCTGCTGAACAGCGATCAACCGGTGTTCATTGAGCAACTGCAGAGCGAGTCGGAGGAGACCGGCCTGCTTCGCTGGGCGGTTCGCGCCGATCTGATGGCCACTGGTCTCGATTGGCTGTTGCTCAGTGATGAACTCAACTTCGACCTGAATCAGGATTGGCCGAATGGGTCACTGGGGGCTATCGCCGTTCAATGGCTCAGGAGCCTGAGAGTTGAGAGTCAGTCGGGCCTGCAGCAGCTCACCGAAGTGATGAAACATGAGCCCGGTCGCTTCAGGCAGCGTTGCCAGGCCGCCTGTGTGCTCTCCGGGGAGGAGTCTGAATGACGCTCCTCATTCCACAGATTCCAACCGGCGTTGCTGAGCCCTTGCTCGCTCAGTTGGCGGAGTCGAGCCTTGTGGATCTGGTCCCTGGCGATGATCTCTTCTTTTCGAAGGCCATCACCCAGCCGACAGGCGGGATTCCGATCACAGACGCGACTCTGAAACAACTCCGCGATACGATCCTGACGGCAGCCAGGAACCATGGTTTCCCCGAAAGGCGGCCGGCCAGCTTCCTGCGTTTTGAGCTGGAGGTCGCGGAAGTGCTTGCGGAGTGGGAACCTCTCTGGAAAACGGATGGGGTTCCATCCGGAGAAGCGCTGCGCAATGACTGCTGGTCTTTCATCACCATCGTGGTGCTCCCTGATGTGGCGCTCTGGCGCTGGCCTACAAAGAGCAGTGAAGAGAACGCAGGGGGCCGGTCATGGAAAGGTCGCATGGTTGGTGGCTCCCGTAATACGTTCCAGAGGATCTTCCGCCGAATCATGTGCCTTGATCGCGGAGTGGGGCACCCCGATCGGTGGGGGCTGATCCGTGATCTCCAGGAGGACGACTTCAGCGCAATCCTTGAACGGCCGGGCCTGAGCAGCAATCGTGACATTGCTGTCTCCCTTGGAGAGGAGTACATCGCGATGAAACAAAGGCTCAGTCAGGTCAGTGCTGGTCTGCGCCAGGACGTCTACCGCCAAGCCACCAAAGCCATCCGCGCCTATGGCGTCGTGCAACCACTGGATCTGATGTCGGCTGAAAACCGCTCACGCCTGATTCAGGATGCCTTCCAACGTTATGAGAATGAGCTGAAAGCCGCTCCCCCATCGGAAGTGGAAGCGGCTGCCTCAAGTGGAAGTGATGTGCAGAAGAAGTCGACGTCGAGCAAGAAACCGGCTCGGAAAAGCCTGCTCAGACGAATTCTGGATGGTGGCTGAACACCGTCCCGTGGCTGTCACGGTCTCAGCGGCACGAAGCCGGAATATGGCTGCGATCCGCTGCAAGGACACATCACCCGAGCTGAGGGTTCGCAGACTTCTTCACCATCTCGGCTACCGGTTCAGGCTGCATCGGCGAGATCTGCCGGGATCACCGGACATCGTTCTACCGAAGCACAGAACCGTTGTGTTCGTTCATGGTTGTTTCTGGCACCGACACCAGGGGTGTCGCTACACAACAACACCGAAGACCAGGACAGATTTCTGGGTCAACAAGTTTGAACAGAATATCGAACGTGATCACCGTCAACAAAAGCAACTCCGCGAGATGGGCTGGTCCGTGATGGTCATCTGGGAATGTGAACTGCGCGACCTTCAATCCCTGACGACACGTCTGTTGCAGATCCGAGCAACAGCCTCGGAGTTCAACGGATCAGGCGCAAAGCAGAGCAGCCTGGCTGCATAGGCCAGCGTGATGGAGAGGGCAAGGCCGTTCGTCAGTCTCACGAGCCCCCTCACACTGGGGTTGCGGTCCGCACCAACGATCCGCCACAGCAACAGCTGAGCGGTAAATCCGACCGTCCTGATCACCTCCAAGCATCAGCCCGAGGTTCAGCTCCCTGAGCTGGCGCGACTTATCCGTTTCGAGCTCAGGAAGATTCCTTACCCGCGCAACAAGTCGCCCCAAGGCTGTGCTGCAGCTTCTGTCGGCTGTAATCCCCACCATGGCGAGACACTGTCTGATCCGATCACGCCCCACCCCGGCAAGGCCATCATTTCGGACCCATTGGCTCCAGGGGAGCTGATCCTTCAGCTGAATCGCCACTTCCTCAAGTAATGCCTCAAGGCCTTCGAAGCTGAAGCTGCGGAGTGTTCGACGACGGTTCGGATCGTCAAGAAAGGCCTCGTGATCAGGCCAGCGATTCATGAGCTGCGGCCAGAACGTCTGCTGCCGCTGCACGGGCAGTCGACTGACAAGGAACTCCCCGAGAAAAGCTCTCCATGCCTTGAGCGAATCGGGAAGATCACCTCCGTTCTCTCTCTGGCGTGCCCAGGGAAGCAGCGCGTCACCACCTTCCTCCCGGTACCAGCGAATCAGTTCATCTCTGACGGCATTCGGATCTGTCCACTCTTCATGGGGCTCATTGTCAAGAACGGCTTCACGCAGAGCCCCGCCAAGAGCGGCACCCACTAATGGAGCCACTGCCTCACCTACTTGGTGAAAACGGTTGGACGGGGTTCCATGGAAGCGGAAGCCATCGGGAAATGACTGAACTCGAGCTGCCTCACGGATGGAGAGCGTCCTGTTCTGTTTTGGATGGATGTACCAGTATCCATCCTTGGACATATGCGCCGTGACAGTGAGGCACGGCTCATTGGGCTTGAGGATGTTGTATTTGTTACTGAAACTATGTTCCCTGCAGTCAGGATCAGAGGTGGATGGCGATGACCGACGGGTGACTGAATAGCGGCGCTGATCATCATCGAGTTCGTGATACCGGAGACCGGTCTCCCTCATCAGCTGAAAAGTCTCCAGATCATCACCGCGCACCTTGCGAGTGATGTGATCAGGTAGATCGTCCTCCCTAACAGGCAGCCAGTTGCGCATCAGCTGCTGATAGGGCGTCTGTGGGCCGGCATAGGAAGAGTGCTCTCCCCACTTCTCCCACCAGTCACCGAGAAGCTCGGGAAGATCCGAGATGGCTTCCTCCAGTGGGGTTGCCTCCTCAATGGATGTGCATACAGGTTCCGGCCACTGAAGGGGAGCTGCGTAACCGACCCGCGTTCCGGCAATGAACAGCCGGGGGCGGAGCTGAGGCACCCCGTACTCCCAGGCATGCACGATCCGTGCGTAGACGCGATAACCAGCGGCTTCGGCTCTGCTGACGATTCCGCGGAAAACTTCCTGATCGCCGGTGAGTGCAATGTCAGGGACGTTCTCCATCAGGAATGCCCTGGGCATCACCTCCTCGACCACGGTCAGAAAAGACTCCCAGAGTTCGCGGCGACCTTCATTCAGCTGACGATGCTGATCGATGACGCCTTCGTCATGCTTTCTCCAGCGGATGTTGCGTGAGAACGGCTGGCAGGGAGGGCCACCTGCTATGAGGGCGATGTCACCGCAACTGTTGAGCGTGCGGCTGATCTGCTCGAGCACCTCAGGGTTGCTTAGATCGCACTGATGGGAGCACCCTGCGAAGTGATGCCTGTGGGTGGCGATCGAATCGGGCCTGATGTCACAGGCCAGGATCACTTCGAAGCCGGCATGGTGAAGCCCCAGGCTCAGGCCGCCTGCACCAGAGAAGAGATCGACAGCGAGTGGTCTCGAAGGGTGGAGAGACCTGGCATAGCGTGGCAGCTCAGCCAGAGTGCAACTCCCTGGATTTGGATCGAGCCTCTGTTCAGGCCCCTTCAGGGCCTTGAGGCGATGCGGGTCACTGGCTACGAGACTGCGGACCATCAGCCGGCAGTCTCCTGAAGGCCCTCGCGTACCAGATCTGTGATCTCATTCTCCTCGAGGAGATCGAGGCAGAGCGACCCACCAAGTGCATTCAGCCGCCTGACCCCTGACCGGACTTTCAGGTCTGGTAGATCGGCTAGTTCTCGGGTGAGTACACGGTTTACCGGTGGCAGCAGCCCGTATTCACGGTCACTGACGCCGAGATGAAGTTCCTGGCTGCTGAACAGGCGACGAACAAGGCCGTAGTCCTCACCTCTTGCCCCGATAAGCCGCTCAGCAGCAAAGAACAACCGGGCGAAGGTGTTTCTGCCCTGACCGTTGATCGATGGCGTCCCAAGAAATCGTCCTGCTGGCACGGGCCGGTGACCCTGCCCCTTGAGGAACCCTTCTTCCGGATCTGCGGGGGGAAGACCACGCCATCGGCGCCAGACCAGCTCCGGATATCGGACCACGCAGAACCAATGCCAGAGCCGCATGTCAGTGGTGATGTCCGCAGGGAGATCCTTCAGGCTTCGGTGCAGCGGCTCCACCAGCTCGGTATCGATGGCCGAATCACCAGCCCCCCGACTGTTGAGATTCTTGATCAGCTCATCGAGTCCGGTTAGGTCGACGTCGTGATCGACAGGTGCGACAAGGACCTTCTCCGGATGGCGCAGTGCCTCGACAAGGCCTGATTCACTGAGGGGAGAGCAGAGTCGGAAGAGACGCTGTGTCATGCCGCCTTGGCCTCCTCGGTCAGTGTGGATGAATCCGTCTCGTCCCCACGCTGAATCTGTTGCGCATCGGCCATGGCTTCGGCGAGCTGGACCAGCTTTGTCTCTTCCTGGATGAGCGCTGGCATCTTCATCAACAACCGACTGAAACCGCCTGGGGATCTCAGTTCGGCCGCCACCAACGGCATGGCTTCATGGACGGGGACTTCGGCCTCGGCAAGTCCAGCTGCGAAGAGTCCCAGTAGGCGGACATGCCATCCGCTGAGTGAATCGATAGCTTCAGAAGTGCTCAGAGCCGAGTCTTCCTCCAGTGTCCGTTGCAGGTGGTGCAGGACATCAGCGACCAGCAACGGCCAGACACTCGAGCAGATGGTGATGAACAGTGCATCGCGCTGGAGGGCGCCGCCAGATCGGCGGCGTGTGTGGCTCATCAGCAAACGGCGCAGCGGTGCGGCGACATCCGCGTTGAGTTCCACAGTCGGGGGTTCACCCGGTTGGAGTCTCCATAGCTGCTGGGTGCAGTCGGAGGGGAAGCTCTCCCATCGCAGCTGAAAGATGGACTCTTCGGAGGTGGTTCGGGACGAGAAACGGACCACATGGATTCCGCTGCGACCGACGATCTGGCCTTTACGGCCGGCCACTCCAGCCTGTGGCTTTAGGGCAGCCCCGGTACGGACGAGCAGAGCCTCGGCCCTGATCTCCTCGCCATCGAGGAGCGCGTTGTAGGTGATCTCGGCGAACCACAGGCCGAAACCATCCGGTTCGAGGGGAACAAGGAGTCGTCGCCCTGTGGAACGGCTGATCAAACGACAGAAAAAGCCTGCAGGAGGCGAGTCCTGCTCATCGGTGTGGAAGCTCTCCTCCCAACCCCAAGGAGGAGTCAGCAGGATCTCGAGCCTGACTTCGCTGAGATCACCGCGGAAACGGAAGGTGACCGCATTGCTGACTTCTTGAATGACCTCCTCGGAGATGCTCTCCGGGGCGGTGACGCGGAAGGCTCCATCGAGATCGACCGTCTTCCAGGGAAGGAATTCCATGGATCAGCCCCCCTGCCTGAAACCAGAGAGGCTTGGATCAACCCCGGCTGGCGGGCTGACGAGACAGCGGAAGGGTAATGAGGTGAAGCTGCCGGCCACTGAAAAGACAAGACGCCGTGCATCGGAATCATCTACCGATAGATCCTTGTCAGATCCCAGCAACTCCATAGAGCTGATCCGCCATGCCTCCCCCATTCCGGAATCAGCGATGCTGCGGAAGCTCAGACCAGCCACCGCCGCTGCGGTTCCGCGCCCGTGGCGGATCAGTTCACCCTGGAGTGCCCACGCCCCCCGACTTTCGTCAAACCAGGAGCTGTCTCGGTCCAGATGAATCTCGAGACGTTGCTTCTCACCACGTTCGACAGCAGGGCTCGAGATCCTGCCCTTTCCAATATTGAGCATGCGCATCAACAGCTCCGGGCCTCGATCGGGCGCCATCTCGTCAGCGATCAGCAGTTTCTGAATGACAAGCTGACGAAGTTCCGAACGAAGGCTGCGCAGACGACCGGCTGAACCGCGCCAGTCATAGCTCTCCCTCAGGCGCCTGGTTGTGGGCAGCCAGTCGTCATGTGTGACGGGTTCCGCGGCCCTGAAGTACTCCTCGACATCGGCCGGAAGAAGCCCCTGCTTATCAGCAGCTTCGGAAGATGGAGCGTGAAGAAGGGCTGATCCGACCAGCGCAACAGCGCAGTAGCTACCGCCATCGGCTAGCCGGTTGCCATCGACATAATCGATGACCATGCCCGCGCCCCTGATCAGAGCGATGGCGGAACGACAAGGAAGACACGCCTCCGCCGATGACACCCGAGTCACAGCAAGGCGAATAGTCGTTTCTCCGGGGTCATGGAGAAGATCGGGGCGTTCCGCCGGACGGATGCGGCGGGGTATTGGGAAACCCGGCACATCTGTGGCAGCGCTGTCGCCTGGGGCGAGTGCCGGCTCAGCGGATGGGCTGGTGCGTGCTGCTGCAAGGAATGGAGCCCAGAGTCCATCGATCTCGGCGCGGCAGACGTAGGAGGCGGGGCCGCTGCCGGAGAGGAAGACCCTGGCCTGCACGTCTAGACGCCCCCAACTGATGGCCGGCCAGAACCATTTGGAGGCGGCCTGCGTTAAATCGTGGCAGAGGGCCTCTGGGTCTCTGATACCCAGCTCGGTTGCGTCTTCACGGTCCGGTTCGTGAAAACAAGGGATCAGCAGAGTCGTGCCGGTGCCATCGATGTCGGCTCTGTCCAACAAGAGCGCCGATGCCTCGCCGGGGTCCTGCCAGGAGGACTCAGCAACTGAAATGCCATCACGCTCTCCGGGATGCCCCAGGTAGGCACCATCCAGCCAGGCGCATTCATCCATTTCGTGGGCAGGGATCTCGCTGCGGCCGAAGACCCTCAGCCCCTTCTCCTCCATCCCCTTGACGCGGGATGCGAAAAGAACCGTCAGCACACGTGAGTGCATCCAGCTGACGGCCTTGCCCAGGCCGAAGCTCCCACCACGTCCCGTTTCATCTCCTGTTGAAAAATTCTGGACGCAGAGCCGCCTGAAGTTGCCCTCCTCGTCCCAGTCATCCCCCGTAAGCCCTTCGGTGTTGCTGTCACTGATCCGAAGACAGACAAGAGTGGGAGCCTCCATGGCCTCGAGCCCCGCCTTGAGTGTGAGGGCTGCTCCGCCCGAGCCCTTCACGGCCGCGATGTGTCCCCTGAGGCCGTCCCAGTCGAGGGCGCGGAGCATGTCCTCCCGTTCATCACCACTGATCAGAAGCAGATCGAAGAAGACTCGTGCCCTTTCGCTGCCAAGACGCCTATCGCAGCTGTTCTGACAGACCTCCCGCACGAGGGTCTCCAGCAGAGGACGTCGCCTCTGAGCGGAACCACCCTCGAAGAGCTCGGCCGCAGCGCTACCACCGCTGGCCCGCCCCTGGCCCAGGGAAGGAGTCGATACCCACTTCAGTGGTGTCGGCATGGCCCTTGTATCAGGTACTGACACTAGATGCAGTAGCCCCCCCAGGCTGGGCATTGGGGACAGTCCTCTCAATGGGCTCTAAAGGTCGGCTAGGAGCATGTACACCGTGGGCCGAGGCCAGCCATTCGTGATAGAACCCTTGTGATTCCTGGATACCCGATCACAGCTTTGGCGAACAAGGGCTTCAAGTCGTTGCATACGTCATGCAGTAGTTGCACGTTGTCGAGCAACGGCTGCGCATCGCCCTCCTCCGCCAACCCCGCCAGATGAACACAACGATTGCCCCGCCCGCTGTTGGTGCTGATCGGGCTGTGGCGCACGGGGAGCAGTGGCTGGAGCAGCTCGAAGAAGGTCTGCGGCACTAGGGGGCGGTGCAGCAGCAGCCAGTTCACCTGCACCAGCCAGCCTTCCGGGCTCCAGTACTCGCCCGTCGAACCAAACTCCGGCGGCTTTGGCGCTGTGACTGCCGCCGTTAATACCAGACCGATCTGGCTGATGCGGCCATAGGCGTAGCTGAATACCACGTCTCCCCGCTGGCAGCGGGTGAGGTTGTCATAGCTCACATTGCGAGCGCCGTTGGCATTGGCCTTGGGCGACCACACGTAGCCGCCGTCGGTTTCCTGCCGGTAGGTCTGCTTGTGGTTGACCCACCAGAAGGCCATGGCTGTGCATCTTTGATTCCGTTGTAGCCAAGGCCTGCAGTGGGGCTCAATACATCTGCTTGTTAGGAATCACTCCCCGCACACCACCCCGAGGATCTTCGCAATCCCCTCCCCTCCGTGGGATCAAATGCCAGTGCGCATGAAACACCGTCTGCCCTGCCGCCTCACCTGAATTGAGCCCGATATTCCATCCGCTGATTGCGGCGTCCTCGGCCCTGAGCTGCTC
>Ga0194129_10005947_pt1 | contig 15222 bp, 16 predicted proteins | sample TA2KigCa35mmetaG_FD_150862 | JGI IMG/M metagenome (GOLD analysis project Ga0194129, IMG submission 150862) | Freshwater microbial communities from Lake Tanganyika, Tanzania - TA2015038 Kigoma Deep Cast 35m | ecosystem: Environmental > Aquatic > Freshwater > Lake | place: Tanzania: Lake... | reverse complement strand
TTTTTTACTTTTTTAGTAATAAAAAAAAAGAGGTTTCCCTCATATGTTTATTTATTAACTATAATATTTCATTTGTAATTATGTACATAACACTTGGGTTTAATCCCCACAATTCCAAGGCATTCGACTTCCGCTCATCCCAACGATCAGTTCGTCTTCGGCGTTTGAAGTGAGAGATTCCATGAGGTGCTTTTGGGCAAACAATCGGCGGCGCTCCATTGCCTCTTTGTGTTTTCGGTCAAATGAATTTTTCTTCAAAATTTGGTAATACTCCCAATGTGCGTCATTCAACTGAATAGACGCCTCAAGCATTTTGGATGATGCTGCTGATTGATCGAGACTTGACATCAACGTTGTCATTTTTGAAATCAAATCTGCTGTTCCATTTTCACTGGAGATTTGTTCGATAAAGCTGGCAAGGTCTTCTTTGAATTCGGGAATTTCTTTGACACTGTAAATCCGTGGTTGGGGGTTTTTTCCTTCGTCCATTTCGTAACTCTACTTAATCTAATGATTGCTTATACAATCAAATTTTTTTAGATTTTATATAAATATTTCTTGTTCAGAATGAATTGATACTTCACTGATAAGTTCTAGATATTCTAAATATTAATCTTACGAAATAGGTTTAAAGAAAAAGGTTCTTTTTATATGCACAAATGAATCATTTATAAAGAGTTATTTATGACAAATAGGATCTAAATAGTTTTCTTTCTTTCTATAATTCGTTTTGATTCATTTCTTTTTCAAATGTAACATATAATTGTAATCGATAAGCTACTCTTTCTCAATTAAAGAGTTGTAAATAACTATATTTTCAGACCCTAAATAAGTAAATATTTAATGATATAGAACTACATACATAATTATATTATTTAGTAAAATTGATTAAATTTTTACAATATAATATATATATATATATATTATGAATAAATTATTAAATCAACAAATAGATGAGAGGTTTGATGAATTATGTGTAAATATCATTAACTATTTTTCCAATCAAAATATATTAGAAATAAACAGTAAAAATCATATATCTTTTTCAAAATCTCCTAAAGATAACCAATTAAAAAAAAAAAAATCGTGTATATTAATTATTCAACAAATTTTAATAGATATGGGTATTATTAAATCTAGTGACCGTTTATCAAGAGACGATATAATTAATATTATATTATTAATTGAAACTAAGTTATTGAATGAGTCAATTATTTTATATATGGGTTATTTTTTAGATAATTTAGACTCATGTGAAAGCAATCATAAAACTGATAAAGAATTATTAGAACAATTAAATAAATTAATTATTAGTAAATTTTATAGTAATGATATTGATTTTTTTAAGACAATATTAATCAACCAATATTTTTTAAATAAAAAAAAATTTTGTTTATATTTTGGTCTAGAAAAAATTGATTATGAATTTAATAATATACTATCTCAAATAGAATCAATGTTAAGAGAATTAATATATATACCCCTTAAAAAAGATACTGAAGTTAAAATTATTAATAATACCATATTAAATGATGGAATTGATAGAGATAAAGTCTATAAAATTAAGAGTATATCTGTAGATAATTTACTACATTATAATAATACATATAATAGATTACATGATGATTTAACTGAATCTGAACATAAAAGAATTCAAGATGAAAAGTATTTTTTAGAAGAAAATAAACCGTTCATGTGCACTAATCAACAATTAGAAAAATTATTGTATTCAAAACAAAAAGGTGGAAAACCTAAATCTAAAAGGGTTATACATACTTGCCCTCCGGAATTTGATGAAATACCTGAATATTTAAAATTAAAACATAATTTTGATAATGCTGTTAGAGAAAAAGAAAAATTTGGTTACCGTGATGGATGGGAAATAAAATCAATACCTATTCCACCTGAACTATTAAAACAAGACCAAAAATCAAAATCTTGGACTGATAGTTTTAAAGATTCTATTTTAGGATTATATAAAGATGAATATAGTGAAAGAGCATATTTTATAAATAAAAATATGTGTCAGAGAACAACTTCTACTCCTCCTTCTAATATCGATTATGACAGTGATGATGATGAAGAAAATTTGGGTGATGTAAATACACGAGCGGAAGCAATACGTGATAGCACTGATTATTTAGTATATAATTTATATAGAGATGAAAGCACCGATACAAAACTAAATAATATATGGTATTATGAGACTGATTTGTTTCCAGTTAAAATACCTATTAATCCCGAATATAATAACCCTTATAGAAGAAAGGTTTTTAGTTATCCATTAAAATATATTGATAATAGTACTATATTAGAAAATAGAAGTGTTATTACTAATGAATTTATTCATTCAGGAATACCTATTTTATGGTTTTATAAAATATTTAAAGAATATTTTAATGAGACACTTATACCTGAACAATTTAATGATATAAATAATGTATTTAATAATCATAATATCAGTAATTTACTTATAAATTTTAAACGATTAATCCTATTTAATAATAGATTTAATGAGGAGACGCTTGTTTTTTTTATTATATTAGGTTTTATAATGTATATTACATCGAATATAACAAGAGATAATATTGTTAATAATAAACCATATCACCTATTTGATACAGAATTTATATTCAATGATATAATAAAAGATATGATAAAAAATAGTCAATTGAATTATATACCTTTTTTAAATGATAAAATACCATATATTTTGAATAGTGAGTTATTTTTAGAACATTTAGAAAGAAAGACTGAAAATAAAAAAGATGAAAATTGGAAACGTAATTTAAGTTGGTTATTCATCGGAGTTTATTTATTTAATACATTTCCTATAATAATGTCAATGGGATCATCTTTTTTCAATAATTATAATATAAATAGTGAAGAGTTCTTATTAAAAAAACAAGCTGAATTAACAGAAGAGAGTAATATAATAAGAAATAAGTTATATTTTACTCATGGTGATAAACCTTGGATTGATGGTTTGTCTAGAAAAATAGATCCATCAAAACAAATGGAATATGAACAACTTGAATTAAAATTATATCTAATCAAAAATGAATTAAGTCTAATTAATAATAAATTAGACTATATTATATCTACAAAACCTACATTAGTTAGCGAAAGTCTGATTGATAGTGAATCTAATCAAGATTTTCAAATAGTAAGTCTAGATGAACTATCTTTCACCAGTCCAAAAAACTTTAAAAATTCCAAAGATTTTATACAATTAACTAATTTTTCAAATTCTCAACAAATGATTAACACTTATTATACAAATAGAAGTAGTGTATCAGAATCTTTTGTAAAGACGATATTAACTTCATCACAAATAGTTCATATCAATAAAATTTTGTCATCATGTACAGATTGTAAAGTTCAATTATATGTTTATTTACATGGTCTTGAAGATACTGAAAAAATTGCGATGAGCAATTTAACTCATTTTAATTATGTTGTTGTGGAAACTTATAATGTGACTGTTCTTGATTTAAATCATCATCATGGAACTATAGGCGTAATAAATAGAAAAAAATCGGATGATTTACTAAAAATTACACGTCCAGCGACTCAAATTTTAGATAAAGATGTTCCTAAAATTGAAGGATACACCATGGTTCCTCTTATTATATATATTCCAGATAATGAAAATGATAATACATATGGTATTTTTTTATCAATTAAAAATAAAAATGGTACTATTACACAATATCAATTAATCAATAATGATGCTATTAAAAATTTATTACAACCATTGGAAAATCCAATGATTACTGCCCCCGAACTAATCCAAATATTAAACGGCATTCGTCAAGGATTATATATCGATACTAAAAACATTCATTTTGCTACTTATAGTTGTCAGCCTTTTCGCAATGAAACTGTAATCCAAACTATACCGGAATTAAAGAAAATTATACTTAAAAATAATAAAATCGATTTTGTTCCTAAAATGGTACAAACTTATTTAAAGGATACAGCCCAGGAACCAATTAAAGTAGCTGATGTGAATAGGGACGAATTTAAACCTGGACAGTTAGTAAGTGTTAATCACTCATTGAATATGACTGATACAACAGAGGTATATTATGATGCTTATAATAAAAATGGATTATTACTTTTTAAAATAAATATGCATTATGGAACATGGTTAAATTTAAGTAATGAATTAACAAAAAATCAAATTATATGGGATAGTATGACATCTAGTCAACAATTTTTGGCTATTATGTCATTAAAAATTAGTAATAAACAATTTATTAATCAAAGCGATATACTAGACGCACCTCTAGATGTGCAAAAAATGTTAAATGGTATTAAATCTGATATATTATACAAAATACTTGAAAATTATAAACCTGAAAATTGGGCTAATTTACTAAAACAAACAAGTAATAGTTTATCAGGAGGTCAATCAACATCACATATTATTACAAACAGTAAACTATTTCAACTTGGCGGAAAACCAACTAAAACATATGAAGAACTAAATGATTATTTTGATTCTAAGGTATCTGTATCTTTAACCGACTACATATCAACTAAAGATTTTATTGATATAAATATATATGAAATTCAAAAAATAATAAAGCAATTAATAAAAATAAGTGAAAATAGTTATAATATAGACGATAAAAATTTATTTTTTTCTTATATCGAAAAATTTATATATGATTATATTCAAGTAAATACAAACAAAATATTTTTTAATATGAAGGATGAAATAAATAAAATAGATACAAAAATTAAAAATATCTGGATTCAATTTACACAAATTAAAGATACGTATTCTGTTTATAATCCGGATTTAATCACTTTATTTAAAAAATATAATAAACGAGAACACATAGAAGTTAGTTATTATTCAGACATAATTACGTATACATGGTTTAAATATATATTTTTAAATGATTTATCAGTAGATAATAATGAATATTTATTAAATCAAATAAATTTAATTGATAGTATTCAGGGCGAACCTCTATTTATTAATAGGTTACAATCTATTCCAGAAGATAATGTCTTAGAAGAATCGGAAATTATGGATAAAAATATTATTTATAATCAGTCACTATTATTTAAATTACCAAATTATGAAAATCATATAAGAAAACATGGTTCAAAATATATTGATGATATTAAATCAAACTATACTATTTTTAGTTCATTAAAAGAATTATATATAAAATATTTTGAAAATATAGATATACAATTAAAAAAAATCTCAAGGGATTGTTCTAAAATAAATCTTATAGAAAAATTAATAAATACTGATTTAGCTCAAATTATGAAAAAATATTATAAAAATACACCTAAATATAATACTGAAATATATAATAAAACGAATAATGAATTAGAAAATATAGTTATTGATTTTAATATTAAGTATAAAGAGTTATTAATGACTACACTTAATGAAATTTTATTTTATGAATTGTATAATTAACTATTATATTGTTCAATATTTAACAAAACAATATTGGTTTATTATATTTTATGTTTAAAAATAACTGATTTTTAGAAAGACCAAAATTAAATAGATAAGGAAAAACATAAATTTGTCATGGATTATTATGATGTCAATCGGTTAAGCATAAAAGCCAAATATTCCATAACATATATAAGAATTCTGTGCAAAATATGTTAAATATAGTCAAATCAGTTCTAAGAACAGGAAAAAGACCAGAAATATTTTGTAGAGAAATAAATTCTTAAACTTCATATCCATTTCAATACGGATTATAACCAAATTTCTGCATTTTTGTTTATTTTTTCGTCGTTAAGTCGGCGTTATAAATGTGAAAAGGTGTAAAACACATATAATTAAATTTATATAAATTAAACTGTATAAATTTATTTATACGTCTCTAGCGTGAGAAGAAGGAGCTATCAAATCAGGATATTCTGCTTGAGAAATTGGTTCAAAATGAAAAGTTGTTTCGGTAGGCACAAATGAACCATTCTTAAAAAGTTCTCTTTCATGTATACCTGCTAGATAGCTTTCTTTCCATCTATTTATTTCGGATGAATCCATTTCTTCCGGAAATTCAACATTTAATTGAACTTTATATGCTTCTCTTTCACGTTTAAAGAGTTGTGAAATAACTATATTTTCAACTCCTAAAATGGGAGGATCACCATGTCCAGTTGCCATTTGATACAATCCAGTATTTACCATACTAAATAAATCAGACGCTGAAATTGGATGACTATCATGACATAAAACTTCATATGATACTTGCCAAAATTTGTTATCTACGATGGGTCTTCCGCCACGTCTTATCATTTTACGTTGTTTAGATTGACGACGTTTTTTGTGTTGAAGTCGAGATCTCATTTTTTTTATATTATTATCTTACATTTTTTTGAATATAATATATATTTAATTAAAAATATAGTTTATTATGTATAATGAAATATATAGAGTTATTCATAACAAGACTCATTGAAATTTTATTTTAATTATAAAAATAACTGATTTTATAAATAAATAAAATCAACTATTTATCTTCTATTAGTTAAACCCATACGACTGGCTTCATAGTTAGTAAGAGCTCCAGCATCACGAGCACGGATCTGAGCATCTCTAGAGGGATTTGCTAAATATCCTGAAGAGTTATAGGTGTTTCCGCCATAGGAGTAGGCTGGAGTAGAACCACCATAAGACCAAGTTGATTTAGCACATGGGCTACCAAAAGAAAAAGTAACAGAAGGAGTTTTTACAAGAAGGCTTGCGGAAGTGGACATCAAAGGTTTTTTTATACAATATATAAATATTTTATTTTTTAAGTAATTTTTGTATTATTGTTTTACAGCAGCAACAACAGCAGCAACAGGTCTAAGTCCTGGAACGAATTGAGAAGCAACTGGCAGAGCTTTTACGGCAATTTTTCCAACGTTCTTTAAGAACTTACCTTTTTGTTCGGGAGCCTCAGATGAAAATTCCATTTTTTTATATATTATATATATATATATTTATTTTTATATTATCTATAATAACTACATAACATTTCATAATTAATTACATTTTTTTCTGATCTATTAAAATAAGGAGCATTTGTTCGTAAAGGTATATAAATATATTCCTCTTCTTCATTTTTACAACAACTGATAACTGAACCCATTATTATATCCTTAGATTATCTTATTTTTTTAGTAATATTGTTTAAATTTAAGTAGACTTTCACTAAATATTACATCATTATCTTCAATTTTTAATTGAACTTTATTATACAATGAACCAGATGTATTTAAATTTAATAAACAATTATTTGTCATCATTTTAGGACATAATATAGCGAATGTGTATATAGCAAATTCAGCGCCTTCGCGAGCAAAATCTATTAATTTTTTTATAATTGAATTATAGAATTTAAAACAACCATAACATAATCCAAATTTATCGAAAAATAAGTGTCTATATTGAATTAATATAGTATATAATTTTTTCACAATATTTGCTTTATCAACGGGATCAATATAACTAGTTATTTCAAATATAATATTTCGAACTAAACTCTTAAATAGATTTCTAACAAAATTTGCCCAAAAACTGTATTCTTTTAATTCAGTTAAATCAATCGTATTATTATCAATATTAAAAACAAGAATATTATTATCTATTTTTTTTCTACATTCACTTGAAAATAAATAGGATTCATATGGTTTTATATTTTCATCTAAATATTTTTTAAATTTTAAATAGTAATTAGAATTTATATTACCAAAAGTATAAAGCATTAATTCAAGCTCTTTTTGTTCTTTAATAGGAAAATATATATCATGATAATCTTTTTTAAAAACGTGATAGAGTATCAAATGATTTGGTTTATCTAAATTATCTAAAAAAGTATCAACAATTTTAGTATATTCTTCACTAAGAATACTAAAATCTTTGTAAATTAATCTATTATTACGTAACATAATACAATATAATATATTAAGTTCTTGAATTATAATTCAATTTTTTAAATACAACTTTAAGATATATAGACAAATCTATATAATGTATTATATATATTATTATTCAAAAGATAATTGATTTTATCTTAGAATATTTTTATTAAATTTAATTTCAAATTTGTTCTTCAAATAGATTTTTTTTGAAATTATAATTAAGAAAATAAATATATTAATAATATTTGTTTAATTTTTTCATTATTTCACTAAAAATTGGATCATCAACGTTTATTATTAAGTTATTATTTTTATAAAGTTCTGTATTTTTATTGATATTAGGATAACAATTATCTGTAACCATTTCCGGACAAAATATTCCGAAAGGATATAAACTTATTTCTAATCCCTCATTAAAAAATTCAATTAGTTTTTTCACCTGAGTCACATAAAACCGTAATGTTGGAAATGCATATTTACTAGTTATTAATGGTTTATATATTATATTTAATTCAAAAATACGTTTAGCAATTTTGCTTTTTTCAACTTTACTATTTGATTTTTCTAATAAAAAAATTAGTTCTGTCTGAACATTACAGAAATAACAAATCATAAGTCTTAACCAATAGTTAAATTCAAATAAAGGATTTAAATCAATACAAATCATTGTTCCATTAGAATGCTTTATTTTAAAAATAGTTTCTCCATCTCTAATTTTTTTTTGAGATTCATCTTTTTCTAATATTTTTTCATAAGGTTGGATTATTTCGTAAATTGTTTTATTAAGTTTATTCCATAGATACTTATTATTCATTAAACTAATTGCTATTTTTACGCGATATTCTAATGGAATGCTTGGAATTTCTATTTCAGGCTTATGTCGAATCCAAAAACTTTTTAGGACAGAATTATATTCATTCATAATATCAAGCTCATTATAAAAATTATCTACATATTCAACAAAATTATTATTTTTAATAATAAAACCACGATAACTGATTCTATTTAAATTAGCTCTAGTTGTAGATCGTGTGATAACCATAATAGTACATTACATATTATTATTGTTATTTTTATATATTAATAATTAATTTAGATGATCTTCTAATAGTTTAACATTTTCTAGTAATTTTTGTTGATATTTATATATATCAAGAGTACGTTTTTCTTTAGCTATATTTTTTTTCATTTCATCAATATTTTTCATATAATCTTCATTTATTTTTTGTAATTGAAGTATAGTTTCTTTTAATTTATTTTCTTTTTCTAATACTAGTTTTTCTTGTTCTAAAACACGTTCTTTTTGTTTTTTAGAATCGTCTGTCATATTTTATATATTATTTTAAAATATTAGAATTTATAAATGACAAAATAATATTTTAATAATGTGTAATACCATTTATTTTGGAATATAATATTCGTATTATTAATATATAGATAATGAGTATAGTAAATTATCCAGAATCGTATAAACCAAGTTTTAGTATATCTCCTCAATTGGAAACATTAATTAGTCAAATGGGTATAGAAAATATGCGAGATACAATTGATCCCGAAATAACAAATGAAGAAATAGATGAATTATTGAATACTATTGAAATTGAAAGTGGTCGTAAAAAATATCTAATGGAAATAGTTAGGTCTATTCTTCATAAAGATAATATAACAAGTCCAAATGATATACTAAATATAAAAATACAAGTATTATTAGATAATTTATCGAAAAAACTGTGTAGGTGTACTGAAAAAGCAAGATTTGAAGAGGGTGCTACTGAATCTGGGAAAAAAATTGTAAGTCAAGAAGGATTATGTCGAAGATCGATATTTCAGGGTAGAAATATTGATTATATTACACATGATTGCGGTGAACCACCTGAAGATAGGATGAGATATAAGTATGGATTGGGACCCCTTTTACGACCGTATTTATCATCTGATTCAAAAATTTTATTACGGCGTTATTCCAAAAAAAAATAGATTATAACTGTTATAAGAAGATTATTAAAATGAAAAGAGAAACCAACATGTTTAACTATTAGATAGATAATAAATTAGAAGAAACGATAAGTACTTGTATAATATAATAATTTAAAATAAACATAATATCTTAATATTAAATATATGATTAAATTTTCTAGAAGAAAAAAAACAAGTAGAGGCGGTATGCCTATAGAGAAAAATATACCATGCCCTGAAATTTCTACTTTAAGTGAACACAACAACAGGGTTGTTTCTGTAGCCTTTCACCCGACTCTGCCAAACATACTGGCAACATGCTCCTGGGACAACACTGCGAAGTTGTGGCGCTTTGAACCCGATGTATCAGCAGCCACTTGTATAACAACCTTAAGAGGGCACAGCGGATTTGTTTTAAATGTATCCTTCCACCCGACTTTGCCCATAATGGCAACCTGCTCCACCGACAGCACCGCGATGTTGTGGCGCGTTAATCCCGATGGCTCGGCAGAACAGACTCCTGCCGCAACCTTAAAGGGGCACAGTGGTAGTGTTAATTCTGTTGCTTTCCATCCAACTATTCCGAACTTAATGGCAACCTGCTCTGCCGACAAGACCGCAATGTTGTGGCGCTTTCGACCCGATGGATCGGCAGAACAGACTCCTGCCGCAACCTTAAGGGGGCACACCAGGTTAATTTGGTCTGTATCCTTCCACCCAACGGCCCCTCTCTTGGCAACCTGCTCTGCCGACAACACCGCGATGTTGTGGCAAGTTAACCCTGACGGATCAGCAGCAACTCCAATTTCTACCTTAAGGGGGCACATCATGGATGTTCTTTCTGTAGCCTTTCACCCAACATTACCCATACTGGCTACCTGCACCGGCGACAAGACCGCGATGTTGTGGCGCGTTAACCCTGACGGATCAGCAGAACAGACTCCTTTCGCAACCTTAAGGGGGCATAGCAGGTTCATTTGGTCTGTGTCATTCCACCCAACGGCCCCTCTTTTGGCAACCTGCTCCGCCGACAAGACCGCAATGTTGTGGCGCGTAAACCCTGACGGATCACCAGCGACTCCAATTGCTACCTTAAGCGGGCACATCAGCGATGTTTTTTCTTTAGCCTTTCACCCAACGTTGCCCATAGTAGTAACCGGATCCCGGGACAGTACCGCGAAAATATGGGATTTATCTAAACTATTTGGATATTTACGTAGAATAGCAATAACACGTGCTGGTCTCACATCTAGACTCATTCAAGCATTAACTACAGAACCAACAAGCAATAGAACTAATTTACAATTAAGTAATCAAGTTCAAGGTAGGCTAGGAAATCCACCGAATTTACCACATCGGTCGGATAATAGTGTTAGACAATCTAAAATTAAATCTATAACATATCAAGAATTTCCTCGGGCTGAAGATTAGCTTATCATTTATCTCGTGGTCGATTAAAGAATTTATTTAGGGAATAATATACTAGGTAGTTTAGAAATTGCCTGATTAACTCCTTATAACATAGATAAAAAACACTACTAGGAAAAAAGCATATAGAATATTGTCAACGTATATCAATAATTGTTCAACAACGATCTGTAGGTTAGACCATAATTTAGTAAGTGAACCGGAGGAAGATTTATCTGGCGGTATATCAGTAAATTTTATAGATAAAACTAAAGCTAAAAAGTTTAACTATTTTTATGATATATACTTAAAGATTAATTGATAATATATATTAGAAACGGACCTTAGCTCAGTTGGTAGAGCATCTGACTGTAGTAGTTTGTAGTTATCAGAGTGTCGCTAGTTCGATTCTAGCAGGTCCGATTCAAAACAATATATATTAAACTATATAAATTGTGTAGTTTAATCATATATACCCGTAAAACTCCATATAGAATACATACGTCTAATTTCGGAAAATCGAAATGTCATTGTAATAGTTTTAAAAATTCCATTATCTTCATCATATATACAATTATGAATATTTGGATTAAAAACACTAACTTTAAAGGAATACTCGTGACTCGATTCCCAATTTTGATTTTCTTGTAATCTTATAAATGGAACTTCAATAACTTCAATATTGTTAATATATCCAAAAAAGTTAATTTCATCTCCGTCATGAATAATATCGCTACAAATTATAAATTCATACAAACTTGATTTATCCATTTCATTATGATATAAATTTGTATAATTAATTCTTGGTATAAAAGAGTGATATATTTGTCCATCAAAATCAATGTTAGATAGTAAGCTATTTAGATACATTCTACGTTGTATAAGTGTCAATACAAAATATCGTACTTCACGTAATTGATTAATTTCTCTGTTTGATATGAATACAACATCATCATCTTCTTCTACACTTTCGGTCCACTCGATATCAATATCGTCATACACATATCGGTCTAATCGATTATATCTTTGAGAAAACATTATATCCTCTTCTGATATATTATCATCTTCATTCATATTATTTGATATTATTTTGTCGTAAAGATTTTCACGACATAATGGACATGTAGATGAAGTATTATTCCAATTGAATAAGCATTTTATACAAAATAGGTGACCACATGTAGTAAAAATATGATTTGAACGGATTGGTAAATTTTCGTAGCAAACCCCGCATTCTCCAATAGTATCTAAATCATCACTAGACAATGAAATCGGACTAATTGATCTTATATCATCATCAAAAATATCATTTAGTTTACCCATTAGTTCAGGTTCGTTAAATTCTAGTCTTCTACAAGATAATCTCGGTGTATCATGATTATAATCTTCCATTATTCTATAATTTTTTCTATATATTAAAGGACATGAATATGAATTCGGTGAACTAACGGGTGTAATATAATCTATAAAATTCATAATTTTATTGATTAATATATATAAAATTATCAATATCAATTTTTATCAATATTTAATGATATGTTTTGTGAAAAAGTAAAATATAAATAAATTAGCGGATATCATTATTAATTGATGAATAATTAATAACAATTTTCCTAATGATGTTTTTGCTGACATACCGAGATAACCTACTCCGGCTTGAATAGTTGTACTTGTGTATAAACAATCAAAAATGGTTATATTTTCATTTTTTTTATCTGAATAGTTAAAAGGTAGAAAAAATTCATATCGATATGTATAATATACTACTGTAAATAAAAATACGCAACATAAATGAAAAACTACTGACTGTAATACAACAATCATTATATAAATTATAAACATATTTTGTATTTATTAAAATTATATCTATTTATGTCTGAAAGATAAAGTAATGTATTATGGTAAAATACCATTTAAAATTTGTGAGAAAATATTGAAAATAAAATTTTATTTTATTTGAATTGATCAGTCCAAAATATTATTAAAATGAATAAAGCATTTATATAACCTTTAGATTAATGAATGATTGAATTATAATTAGTATCCTTTATTAAATCTATCTTCAACGGTTTTACAACCAACTGCGATTAGAGTATACCAATCATCGCGTATATTTTTTCTATACAGTGATTTAAAATCCATTTTTTATCATAATAAAATTCACATCAATAATCATGACATAATCTAACAGAAGAAATGTAAAAGAATATATTATAATAATTATTTAGAACTTAATATTATTTTGTTATAAAAAATTGATTAATAATACTATTATTATTTATAATCAAAAATAATGGCACTATTACAAACTTTTAGGAATCAATATACAAAACAGGTAATTCCTGATAGTGATAAATCACTATTGAAATATTTGGCAATAGACGATGGTAAAGAAGTAAGTTTAACCTTAAAAATAGCTGGATATATATCAAGTGTTGTTAAACCATTAGTAATCAAGTTTCCTATAACCATATATAAAAATGTGCCTAAAACATTGGACAAATTATTTGATTTTGATAACAGAATATATGAATATTATCTTTTTATATTAGCCTATAATCAATATTTAGAAAGTCAAAAAAATAAAAAGTTCTCTAAAATGAATATTACATATGAATTTAAAATGGACGATTGCGAACTTAATTTTATAACCGCAATTTTACCGATTTCTGAAATTGCTAAAACATAATTTATGGTTGATATTTGTTTATAAAAAATGATTTATTTTATAATTGTTTTTTTTAATAATATAAAAAATGGACCAATAAACAGAATATTTTGGTATGACTGAAGAAGTTCTTGGACAATAACTCTATCGTGCCAATTTGGCTAAACGCATTCAAAAATATATTGGACTTGGATACAGATAGGTGTGCCCAAGAACATACGAACCACTTAAAAAAATATAGCCATATTCTTGGTGATATTCAAGAATATATTTCTGACATATTTATTCTACAAATAACGACATTTGAAGAATTATGAAACCAAAACGCAAAATTATAGAAAAAGAAAACCGTATAATGATTACAACAAAATTATTGCAATTATGTTTTATAAAAGATACAATAAGGAAGATTCTATTTTGAATAACGATACGTCTCTAGCGCGCAAATCCTTAGTCACTAGACCCTCAAGAGAACAACAGGAACAAGAAGGAAATTGTATTTATATCAGTTCAGAAAAAAGTAAAAATACCAAAGTTATTGAAGAGGAATACAATATTCATTCTTTATCTTAATAAATTAGAATAATATTACATCAGATAAAAATTGAATTTAAAAATTATATTTATTTATAAACATACAAATAAAATGGAAAATATAATTGCACAACCGCTATATTTATGGGCTTTTCAAACGAATAGAGAACAACTAAAACGCTACTTTCCATTTCGTTCTGAAAAACACCCAATTGTACCAATCGAAATATATAATATAATTGTTGGTAATAAACAAAGAATAGATTTATTATTGAAATCTCATTTATCAGTTATATTAGCTAAAAAATTAGTTGGTAATAATGATTTATATCAAAGATATTCAAGATTTCAAGTTGGAAGAATTCTAACTCAGCAACATTATTTTCAAGATATAAAATGTTCAGCAAATCTGGCGGGACATAGCGATTGGTTTTGTTTTGTCTCGTTCCAACCAACGACCCAATTTTTAGCAACTGGCTCCCACAATAAGATCACGAAGTTGTGGCGCTTTTCAGACGACGGTTCGACAGCCACTCTTGTAGCAACTCTCGCGGTACATAGTGACAGTGTTCGGTTTGTCTCAATCAATCCAAGGGCTTTTCTTTTACCAAACGGCTCTAACGACAACACCGTAAAGATATGGAGATAATTAAAAAATTGAATTTAAAAAATTATATTTATAAGCATACTAACTAAAATGAAAAATATAATTGCACAACCGCTATATTTATGGGCTTTTCAAACGAACAGAGAGCAAC
>Ga0194129_10005946_pt1 | contig 15222 bp, 15 predicted proteins | sample TA2KigCa35mmetaG_FD_150862 | JGI IMG/M metagenome (GOLD analysis project Ga0194129, IMG submission 150862) | Freshwater microbial communities from Lake Tanganyika, Tanzania - TA2015038 Kigoma Deep Cast 35m | ecosystem: Environmental > Aquatic > Freshwater > Lake | place: Tanzania: Lake... | reverse complement strand
AAGCGGCCGCCATCGAGAGCCGGGCGAAGTCGTCTGCGGAGGGCACCAGCACATCAAACAACCGACCCACGATCTGAGCGGTCACCAACACCGCGATCATCAGAAGAAAGAAAGCCGAAAGCAGTGCGCTCAGCCGGTATAGAGAGTCCAGGGTCTTTCTCATCGGTGATGCAGTCCGGTGGCGGTTCGTGACTAACGGCGTCGGCGGCGAAACGGCCGCCGGGTGGCGGCCGTTTACCGTTCAGGCCTCTGAGCGACGCTCAGTTACCCTTCAGTTTCGAGTAGTACGCATCGGTGATCTTCTTGCCTTCTGGGCCGGCTTTCTTGATCCATTCATCCAGCATCTGGTCGCCGATTTTCTTGAGTTCGGCGGCGAATTGCGGGGTGATCGGGGCGAGCGTCATTCCACTTTGAGCCAGCTGCTTGGGGCCAGCGACGTTCTCGGCTTCGCTCATTTCCCAGCCGCGTTTTTCAGCAATAGCGGCCTGCTCGAGCAGCGCCTTCTTCACCGGCTCGGAGAGCGCCTGGAAGGCTTTTTCGTTGACGAACGCGATATTCTTGGGCACCCAGGCCTGGGTGTCATATACGAAGCGGGTGTAGTCCCAGGCTTTGGTGGTCACGCCCGTGCCTGCGGAGGTGAACATCGTGTCGATGATGCCCGAGGTGAAGGCCTGCGGAATCTCGGTGGCCTGCACCGTGGTGGGAATGGTGCCCATAAGCTGCGCGAGCTTAGCTGTCTGCGCGTTGTAAGTGCGCATCTTGGTGCCCTTCAGGTCGGCCAATGAGTTGATCGGCTTCTTGGAGTAGAACGCCTGTGATGGCCAGGGGCACATGTAGAGCACGCGCAGGCCCTGCTTCAGCATCCGCTGAGAGATGGCTTCACGCGAGACGTCCAGCAGGGCCCGAGCTTCTTTGTAGCCCGGCGCGAAGAACGGGATCGCATCAAGTTCAAATACGGGATCTTCCGGTCCCATGTTGGGCTTGAAGATTTCGCCGATCTGAACCTGGCCGGTCTGCACCGCGCGCTTGATTTCCGGGTTCTTGATCAGTGAATTGGCAGTGTGCATGGTGATGATGAGCTGGCCATTGGTGGCGCGGCGGACATCCTCAGCAAACTGAACGGTGTTTTTGGTGAGCACCTCGCGGTCGGCGTAAGGCGTGGGGAAATCCCACTTGACCTGGGCGGACACGCTTGCGCTCGCAAGCAGGGCGGCGGCGACGGCCGGAATCAATCGGACAGACATGAGCAACTCCTGTTGGGATGGTGCATTGAAGCGGCCGTATTAACGCGCGACCGGTGGGGCGCTGTCAATTCTTACGCAGAGTCCGATAAGGCTAGTAAATAAACGGGATGAACCCGCGCGTACGCGCCTGGTACGCAGCCCAGCCCGGATGAACCTGCGCCATCCAGCGGTCTTCGAAACTGGCCTTGATGAGTAGTGCGCCCAGCAGCGTCAGCGACAGCATCCAGCCGTGGAAGCTGTCGATGATGCCGCCCAGTCCGGCCGACACCAGCAGCAGGCCCAGGTACATCGGGTGACGGATCCAGCGGTATGGGCCATGCGTGATCAGCACACCGCCTTCACGCGGTTCGGGTCGAAAATTGAAGTTGCCGGGCCGATTGACGAGGATCGCCCAGGTGCCCAGAAGGACACCCGCCACGATCAGGCCCAGCGCCCAGCCTGACGGGGCCACATAGTTCAGCGCCAGGCCTGTGAGCAGCCCCTGGCCAGCCAGTGCGCCGAACTGGACCCAAAGCAGAAAGCCGCCGCCGGGGCTACGGCTCATGCGCTGGCCTCATCGAGTTGCGCGCGTGACGAATCGTCAAGCGTCAGGTGCAGGCTCGCAACCAGGTCGGCAAGCTGCGCGCGGCTGGTGGCGCTGGCGATGGGCGCGGCAACCGATGAGCGGTCACGAAGCCAGGCGAGCGCAACCGCTGTCTGGGTGGTCTTGTGCTGCCCGGCTACCTGACCGAGCGCAGCCAGAATCCGGACACCCCGCTCGTTGAAATAAGTGGCCACGCGTCCGCCCCGGGCATGACCGGTAGCGTCGTCCGCCGAGCGATGTTTGCCGGTCAGAAAGCCCGATGCGAGTGCGTAATACGGAATGACCGAGACCTGTTCGCGCACGCACAGCGCCTGCAGCTGCGCCTCGAAGGGCTGGCGCGTTACCAGGTTGTACTCGGGCTGCAAGGTCTGAAACCGCGGCAGGCCCAGCCGGTCTGCGGTTTGCAGGGCGAGTTCCAGCCGCTCAGCCGTGTAGTTGGAAGCGCCGATTGCGCGAATCTTGCCGGCGCGGATCAGGTCGGCGTAGGCGCCCAGGGTTTCCTCGATGGGCGTTTTGGGATCGTCGATATGGGCCTGATAGAGATCGATGCAGTCGGTGCCCAGGCGGGCAAGCGACTCGTCGATTGATCGCATCAGATGCCGGCGCGACAGTCCGACGCGGTCGCCGCCCAGGTCCATGCCTGCCTTGCTTGCGATCAGCACATGATTGCGCTTGCCGCTTCGCTTCAACCAGCGACCGATGATGGTCTCGGATTCGCCGCCCCGGTTACCAGGTACCCAGCTCGAGTACTTGTCGGCGGTATCGATCAGGTTGCAGCCGGAGTCTACGAACGCGTCCAGCAGTTCGAAAGAGCGCGCCTCATCGGCGGTCCAGCCGAAGACGTTGCCGCCAAACGCAAGTGGGACAGCCTTCAGGCCGCTTCGGCCCAGTTCTCGAGTCTGCATCATGGTTGACGGTGCTCCGGTGCGCGCGGCGATGAGGAAAACGCGATCCGATCATGAACCACTACGACGGTCAACCGCAGTCGGTCCACACTCGCCCCGGAACGACGCCCACTGGTCGCAGACCTGGCCAGAGGGAAAGCGGCACGTGCCCCGCTCGCTGCCGTCGGCATTGCGTTCGGTCATGGCTTCACCGCCCGCGCGAGTGCAGGCAACTGCCGCCGGGTTGGGCAGCCCCACGCGGGGCGCCGCACAGCCAGCGAGTACCGCGGCGACCACCGCCATGGCCAGCCCGCGCAGTAGAGGTTGGCAGAGATGTCTTGGGGTCATGGCTTGGCACTGTCCCACGAGAGAACGCGCGCTGCAAGCCAGGGCCACCGGTGGCGGTTGGCGGGTTGAGTCGACGCGGATACCCCGGCAAAGCGCCCGCCTGTCCTCGATTTGCGCGGAGAAGGCCCTACAATCGCTACCGCCGCGCGCGAACACTTTGACAAAGCGGTGCGCGCTTGTCATGACGTTGCCGGAGATGCCCCAAATGAACCAACGCCGTTCCACCCTCGCGCTGCTCGCAGCCGGTGCTGTGTCGCCCCGAATCGCGTTCGCACAGTCCTCGCCGCAGGTGATCCGCCTGATTGTTCCCTTCACCCAGGGCACTGGGATGGACATGGTTGCGCGAACGGTCGGCCCCGGACTGGGCGACAAAATGGGCCGGCCGGCCATCGTTGAAAATCGCCCGGGGGCGTCGGGCAACATTGGTGCCGAGCAGGTGGCCCAGGCAGCGCCCGACGGCAACACCATTCTGGTCAGCGCCAACACCCTGGTCATGGCGCGGACGCTGTATCCCAAGCTGAACTTTGACCCGCTTACCGATTTCACGCCGATTGCTCTGGCCGCCTGGGGCCAGCTGCTGCTGGTCACGCATCCGCGCACCGGCTTCAAGACCGCCGCCGACCTGCTGGCCGCGGCACGCGCCAAGCCCGGCGCGCTCAACTACGCATCGCCGGGTGCGGGCACGCCGCACCACATGTCGATGGAAATGTTGAAGAGCGTCAACAAGGTGTTCATCACGCACATTGCTTACCGCGGCACCGCCCCGGCGGTGCAGGACATGCTGGGTGGCCACGTCGATACGATGTTCATGCCGATTCACGTTGCGCTGCCGCTCGTTCGCGCCGGCCGCCTGGTGGTGCTCGGTCTGGGCGGCGCGTCACGTCATCCGCTGCTGCCTGACGTACCGACGCTCGCCGAGGCAGGCGCGGGCGATGTCAATGTCGCCATGTGGTACGGCTTCTTCGGGCCCAAGGGCATGGCACCCGATCTGGTTGAGCGGCTGCATCGCGAAATCAACCAGCTGCTCGCGAGCCCCGAGGCTGCGCGGGCTTTCTCCACGCAGGGCATGGATGCGGCACCGGTCAGTCTGGCTGAATATCAGCGGCTGGTGCGCGTTGATTCAGAGCGCTGGGCGAACCTGATTCAGGCGCAGCGCATCACCGCGGACTAAGCAGAGATCACGATGAACATTGCGATTGTCGGAGGCGGAATCGCCGGGCTTGCGTTCGCGCTGGGCTTGCATCGGCATGGAATACGGGCAACCGTCTACGACGCGGCACCCGAGTTTCGGGAAGTGGGTGTGGGCATCACGCTGTTGCCCCATGCCTGCCGGGAGCTCGCGGCGCTGGGTGCGCTGGAGCGGCTGGAGCCCCTGGGTATCGAGAACCTCGAAAGCGTGTTCTTCAACCGGTATGGGCAGTTTGTGTACCGCGAGCTGCGCGGCCGGCACGCCGGGCATCCGTTTCCCGAAATCGGAATTCATCGCGCGCGGCTTCACAGCACGCTGCTTGACCTCGCGCGTGAGCGGCTTGGGCCCGACGCCATCCGCAACGGCATGCGATGCCGTGGCTACGCGCAAAACGCGAACTCAGTCACGCTTCAATTTGCGCGTGCCGACGGAGTTACCGAGGGTGTCGAGGCCGACTTGGTCGTGGCCTGCGATGGCGTCAATTCGGCAGTGCGGGCGCAGATGCATCCCAGCGACAGGCTGTGCTTCGCGGGTATCAACACCTGGCGGGGCGTGAGCGTATTCGAGCCCATTCTTACCGGGCGATCTTACCTTCGTATCGGAACGATCGCGACAGGCAAGATGGTGATTTATCCCATCGTTGGCCGGTACGACGAGCAGGGCCGGCAACTTGTAAATTGGGTTGCCGAGATCCAACGCGACGATGCGCCGATGAACGACTGGAACACCCGGGCCGACACCGCTGATTTCATGCCGGTGTTTGAAGACTGGCGCTTTGATTGGCTTGATGTGCCGGCGCTGGTGCGCGCATCCATTCAGATGCTGCAATATCCCATGGTTGATCGCGATCCGCTGCCATTCTGGCGCGACGGCCGGGTGACGCTGATGGGGGATGCGGCGCACCCCATGTATCCGCGAGGCTCCAACGGTTCGGCGCAGTCGCTGATCGATGCCAGGACGCTTGCCGAGACGCTGGCGGCATCGGCCGATCCGATTCGTGCACTGGACGATTACGAGGCTGCCCGCCGCGAAGCCACTGCGAAGGTGGTCACCACCAACCGCAGCCAGCCGCCCGACTTCATCATCATGAAGGCCGACGAGCTATCGGGCGGCAAGCCCTTTAATCAGATCGATGACCTGATCAGTCAGGACGAGTTGCGCCAGATCGCTGCCCGCTATGAGCGGGTGGCGGGGTTTGCCCGCCCCGTTGCCTGAGCCATCAACCAGTCGAATGGTGGGAGACGTCAGCCGATGTGGAATCGAACGCTGAGCGTGCTTGGGCTCATCGGTCTGGCAGCGCCCGCCGCCGCATCGGAGCCTGAATCCTGGTCATTCAAGTTCACGTCGGCGCTCTATTCGGAGCGGGCGACACCGCTGGCCCACGACCAGAATCTGCGCGGCAATCTGGGCGAACACACGACGTGGATCGGACACTATCAACGGGGTGGTCAGTTCGAACAGACCCGACTGGGTTATGAATACACGTTCAAACTGCCGTTTGGGCAGGTGATCCCGTCGCTGCAGGTTGCAACCCAGGGATTTGTGGGTGGGGCGGTGACGGGGCAGGTCGGGTCCGAATCGGCCTGGGCCATTATCGGATTCGGCCGCACCAACCTGAAGCCCTACTACAACCTGAGCTTTGATCCCAATGATTCGGTGGTGCTGGGTGCGGCCGTCCGACTGCGGCCCCAAGGGGTTTTGTCGCTTTTCACCGTGGCTGACGATCGATTGGGCACCGGTCAGAAGGTCACGCACCTGGTTTGGCGCGAACGCTTTGCGAAAGAGCAGCGGATCACGATCGATTTCGTGCACAAGACTGGCAGCCCCGAGGCGGGACTCCCAGGGCTGCCGGGCAAGGGCCTCACTGTCACCTACGACTACGGCAAGTTCTTTGGCCGCGTCGGGCGCGAGCAGAACGTCAACTTCACCCCAGGCGACCAGACCCGGATCGCTGGCGGATTCCGGTTCTGATCGCTCGCCGGGCATGGCCAGCGCGGCTGCGCATGCCCTTACTGTTTCTCAAGCGCGGTGATTCGGTAGCGCGTGCCGTCGGCAACCACCTGGAAGCGAATCCGGTCGCCTGGTGCGAGTGACTCGAGCATCGACGGATTCGCCACCTGGAACACCATCGTCATGGGCGGCATGTCCAGACTGCGGATTTCGCCGTGTCGCAGGGTGATCCGCCCCTGTTCACGATCGATTCTGCGAACCTCGCCATCAGCCCAATCGGTTGTGCTGGCGGAGGTGGCGGCCGGTGTGCCTGGCTGCGAGGGCGTTGGGTGGTGATGTCCATGACCGCTGTGCTGCGCGAGCGGCTCGCGCATGGGCAGCGACACGGCCAGCATCGCAAGCGACAGTGCAGTGATGCGTACATGCTTCATCGGTAACTCCAATCAAAAGAAATTTTGCGAATGGTCAGTGCGAGTGGCCACGCGAGGCGCCGGGCTTTTTGATCTGCACTTCAACGGAACCCGAGCGCGAAGCGGGCGCCTCGCCCGGTGCAGCCCGAGCTGGCTGGGGCAGTTCGCCGGTGAATTCGTAAGCGACGGTGCCAGGTGGATGCTTGAACCATCCCGGATCGCGGTAGTCGCCTGGCTTCTGGTCGCGGCGCACCTTGAGCACGCTGAACATGCCGCCCATGCCCAGCGCGCCGAAGGGGCCCTGACCCGCCATCATCGGCGCAGTGTTGTCGGGTAAGGCCATGTCCATCTCGGTCATGTCTTTCATCCCGCGTTCGCCCATCACCATGTAGTCCGGGATCAGCCGCATGATGCGACCGGCGACACCACGGTGATCCACTCCGATCATCGTTGGCACGCCGTGACCCATCGCATTCATTGTGTGATGACTCTTGTGACAGTGAAACGCCCAGTCGCCTTCCTCGTCTGCGATGAACTCCATCTGTCGCATCTGGCCCACTGCGATATCCACAGTGACCTCGGGCTGACGAACGGCAATGGGGACCGGGCCGCCATCGGTGCCAGTCACTTCGAACTCATGGCCGTGCAGATGGATGGGATGGTTGGTCATGGTGAGATTGCCGACCCTGAGTCGCACGCGTTCGCCATGACGCGCGACCAGTGGGTCAATGCCAGGAAATATCCGGCTGTTCCAGGCCCAGAGATTGAAATCGAGCATGGTCATGACGCGCGGCGTGTAGCTGCCAGGATCAATGTCATAGGCGCCGAGCAGGATGCAGTAATCACGGTCAGCCTCAGCGATGAGCGGGTGACGGTTCTTCGGATGCGTGACCCAGAACCCCATCATGCCCATGGCCATCTGCACCATCTCGTCGGCATGCGGGTGGTACATGAAGGTGCCCGGGCGGCGTGCCTCGAATTCATACACAAACGTCTTGCCAGGCGGAATGCCGGGCTGGTTGAGGCCGGTGACGCCGTCCATGCCGTTCGGAAGCCGCTGACCGTGCCAGTGAACGCTGGTGAGTTCGCCCAGACGATTGGTGACGAAAATTCGAACCCGGTCGCCTTCCACCACCTCGATGGTGGGTCCTGGACTCTGGCCGTTGTAGCCCCACAGATGGGCCTTGAAGCCTGGCGCCATTTCACGGACGACCGGCTCTGCGATCAGATGAAATTCCTTGACGCCATTGCGCATGCGCCAGGGCAGGGTCCAGCCATTGAGCGTGACAACCGGTCGGTAAGGGCGCCCGGTGGCGGGCTCAAGCGGCGGCATCGTGGTGGCATCGGTCTGGATCACGGGCTCGGGAAGCGCGGCAAGCGCAACGCGACTGACTGTGGCGGCACTGACCGCAGCGCCTGCGATCGACGCGCTGCCGAGAAATTTTCGTCGGGTGATCATTTTGAAAAGTTCCTTGGATTGTTCACGGGCGGCTCAGTGCGGTCGGGCATGGGCGGGTGCGTCGGCTGCGCGGCCCGGCGATGGCGCGGCGAGCGTCTGCGCTGGCCTTCCGATCAGCGCCATGTCGAGATCGGCCTGCGCCAGCCAGAAATCGCGCAAGGCTTCGATCGCAGCATTGACGCTCGCGATCTGCGCACGCGCGTCGGCGAGCAGTTCAAAGACGCCGATCAGCATGCCGTTGTAGCGCAGCATGTTCTCCTCGGCGATTCGCTGGCGAAGTGGAACGATGTGTTCACGGTGATAGCGGGCGATCTCCCAGGTGCTTCGTGAAGCCGACCATGCTTCGCGAACCTCCGAACGCGCGGTGATTGCGGTTTCGGCGGCACGGTTGAGTGCCTGGCGATAGACCGCCTCGGCGCGTGCGAGCCGGGCGCTGCCGGTATCGAAGATGGGCAGTTCCAGACTGATCTCCCAGCCGGTTTTGTCGGGCGCCTCGTTCGAGCGTTCGCGCGAGGTGCCCACCTCGAGCACGTTGATGAAACGGGTGGCGCGGGTCAGTCCCAGACTGCGTGCGGTGCGTTCGGCGGCAAGCTTCGCGCCCTGCACATCGAGCCGCTGGGCGATTGCAATCGCCTCGAGTTGAGTGCGGTCATCGAGCCGGGCAGGCGGGTCGGGCAGCCGCTCGGGCAGGGTGAAAACGATCTGCCCGCCCCACAGGCCCAGCAACCGCGTGAGCCGCTCGCGGCTCGTGGTCTGCCATTGCTCGGCGCGCGCGAGGTTCAGTGCGGCATCGGCCTGAAAGGATTGCTCGCGAGCATGCTGCAGCTTGTTGAAATTGCCAGCGGCTGCCATCCGTCGGGCGAGCTCTGCGCTGACCGCTGCGGCCTCCATGACCTGCCGCGCATACCGAACCGACTCGACGGCCGCGACCGCCTGTACCCACGCTTTGCGTACCTCGGTCGCAAGCGTGACCGCCCTGAGTGCGGTGTCCGCCTGCAGCTGTGCGATACGACTCGATTCCACCTCAGCAACCAGTGGCAGCGTCAGCAGGCGGGCGAGATTGAAGTGCAGCGACAGTTCGCTTTCGAGCTCGGCGGCCCGGCGGGTTCGACCGACACTGATGCCAGGGTTGGGCAGACTGAGCGCGCGCGCCCGATCGGCCTCGGCAATCCCGAGCTCATCGAATGCCGCCTGCAGGCCGCGATGGTTCAGCAGCGCCAGCTGCGTGGCGTCGTCGACAGAAAGAGGCTTCGCCAACAGCTGCGTGACGCGATCGTCGATCAGCTTGCGGTCCTCGTCGTTTCGGGCCCAGCGCAGGTCCTGATTCAGGTGCTGTCGGACGGTGCGATCCACTTGTTCGAAACCGGCATCGAGGCGAAGCTGCGCGCATCCGGAGAGCAGCACGCTGATCAGCGTCGCCACGCCAAGTGCTCTGCCGGATGGTCTCTTGAGGGGTGTTGGGGTCATCACGGCCTCCGTAAACATCAATGCCGACCGTGCGGCGGGGGCACGGACACCGGGGGTTGCGCGCTGTTGGGCGCGGCTGGCACGGGTGCCTGAGGGGGCGCGCTGACCGGGCTGCGCGGTGCCTCGCGCGCATAGGCCCGCCAGCCGCCGATTCGGTTGACCGTGTCGTTGGCGTCTCGCCAGGAGCCCACCGCAGTTTCGCCAAGCGGGAGCGGTGAACTGAGCGACGATTGGCGGGACAGGGGAGGCACGGGCGCGTTGGGGTCGAGTGGATCGGGGCGTGCCTGGGATGGCATGGGGGCCAGCAGGGGCACGACCACCATCGCCACAGCCGCCCATCGCAGGGGCGTACGTGTCGCGGGCAGAAGGCGTTCGATGCGTGGACTGGTAAAGACTGGCCTGATGTTCATCGGCGTCTCCGGAAAGTGTGAGCTTGGCGTAGCGGGCGGCACGGATGACCACACGGCGTCCCCGTGGGGGACGGCCGCGTGATGGTGTCCGCTGAACGGCGGTTATGCCGGCAGAAGGAGAGCGGCTCGAGGTGGCCGTTCGAGGCCGCGAGGCGCGATGCTACGGAACTTTGACGCTGCCTGAGCAGGCGAGGTGCTGGTGGTGACCGCAAGCGGCAATGACCATGAAGCGGGAATCAGCAGCATGCAACAGAACGAACACGTGTTGCAGCGCGAGCTGTCGGGGAACTCGTCGCGATCGCTCAACGGATCCGCCGGATGACCGCAGTCGGCGCACGGCGTTGCGGCGCGATGGTGCGGGCAGTCGCCACTGGGGTCAGCCAGCTCGACCGGGTGATGTTCGCCGGCATGAGCCGCAGGCAAACGAACGATACCCGCCAGTGCCTGAATGGGCAGGACCACCGTTAAAAGCCAGCACGCGATGAGATTGGCGAGGGGGCGCATGGAAGGTCAATGCATGTCAGCGCGTCTAGTCTAAGCCAAACCCGATTCCGCGAAGGATTGGCTGGTTCAAACCAGGGTCGGGCGCTATAATCGCCATCAACAATCATTAGGCCTCTAAGTATTCTGGCGTTGACAGCCGCGACCGACGCGCGCGGTTCCGGCCGTCCGCCACACCCTCTGATTCGGGAGCCGTTGTCATGATGACCGCCGAAGACAATGAACTGCTATGCCATGTCGTGGGCGATGCGCCGATGGGCCAGTTGATGCGCCGGCACTGGCAGCCGGTGTGCCTCAGTGAAGAGGTGCTTGATCCGGACGGTGCGCCGGTGAAAGCGCGTGTGCTGGGCGAAGATCTGGTGGTGTTTCGCGACAGTGACGGGCAGATTGGTGTGCTCGGTGAGAAATGCCCGCATCGGGGTGTGTCGCTGGTTTATGGCCGCAATGAAGAAGGCGGGTTGCGCTGCCTGTACCACGGCTGGAAGTTCGACGTTCACGGCAAAGTGCTCGAAATGGTGTCCGAACCCGCAGCAAGCGGCTTCGCCGACCGCATCACCCATCAGAGCATTCCAAGCATTGAATGGGCGGGCATTGTCTGGGGCTGGTTCGGGCCCGCCGATCAGGTGCCCGAGTTTGTACCGCCCCGCTGGGCCCCCACCGCCGACGCCCGGGTCAGCATCGCCAAGGTATTGATCCCCTGCAACTGGGCGCAGATCCTGGAGGGCGCAATCGATTCCGCGCACAGTTCTAGCCTGCATTCCTCCGATATGGTTCCCGCGCGCGTCGACGGCGCCAAGGCCACCTCGCAGTTGTGGCTGCGCCCATCCACTGACAAGGCGCCTCGGTTGCAGGTTGATATGCAGTCTTATGGATTCCGGTATGCCGCAATTCGCCGACCCATCAAAGATGCCGCAACCCACGACTACATTCGCTCAACCGTGTTCGTTGCGCCGGCCACGGTGCTGATCCCCCCCAACAATCTGTACAACGTGGCGAACATCAACGTTCCCATGGATGACACCAACACCGCGTTTTACTTCATTGCGTGGGGACACCCGTCGCAGACGCCTGAGGTTGAAACCTGGCGGCGCTTCCTGCGTCAGACGGTGGGCGTGGATCTTGATTCGGAATACCGGCCGCTGCGTACTCCGGCGAATCGTTTCTGGCAGGATCGCCAGGCGATGAAGGCAGGCAACTTCACCGGCATTACCGGCTTTCCGAATCAGGACATCGCGATGTGGCTCACCATGGATCCGATCGCCAAGCGGCACCATGACAGGCTCGGTGCCAGCGATCTGGCGGTGGTTGAGTTTCGGCGGCAGATGCTGGCCGCTGTGCGCGCATTCTCGGAAGGGTCGCCCGCGATCGGTACCGGCAACCAGGCGATTCCCGCGCACATCTGCTCTTACCAGGCAATCGTGCCCAAGAGCGTGGATTGGCGCGCCTACGACGTCCGTTATGTGTGGGCCGATGGCACCGAACGACCCGAGCTTGAGCCCTCGTATTCGGTTCGAGCCTGAGGCGCGTGCCCGACTAAACGACACGCCACCCGGCGGTGATGCCGGAAACTTTGTCGCGGCATGACCGCGTCTGCAGGAGAAGTAAGTCCATGAGCAAGCTGCGCATATCCGTTGCGGTGGGTGATTACGACCGCACAAGGCCTCTGGTTGACGGGCGCGTTCAAGTCGATGGCGCCGATCCGGTCATGATGCTGCTGTCGCCGGAAGAAATGTTTTTCCGCTCGATGCGGCACGAAGCGTTCGATGTGTGCGAACTGTCGTTTTCAAGTTATGCGGTTCGCACGGCGCGGGGCGATTGTCCCTATGTGGCCATCCCGGTGTTTCTGTCGCGCATGTTTCGCCATACCTCGATCTATGTCCGCAAGGATCGCGTACACAGGCCTGAAGATCTGAAAGGGCGCCGCGTCGGCGTGCCCGAGTATCAGCTCACGGCAATTGTCTGGGCACGAGCCATTCTGCAGGACGACTATGGCGTGGCGCCCGAAGATATTCGCTGGGTGCGTGGCGGTATCGAAACGCCCGGGCGCCCCGAGAAAATCGCACTGAACCTTCCGCCAGGCGTCGTGGTGGAGGCAGCGCCCGAGGGCATGACGATCAGCGAGATGCTCAACCGCGGCGATATCGATGGTTTCATTGCGCCGCGACCGCCCTCGCGCGAGGCGCTTGCCAATCCATCCATCGGCTGGCTGTTCGATGACCCCACCGCCAGCGCCAAAGACTACTACCGCCGCACGCAGATCTTTCCGATCATGCATGTGGTGGGGGTTCGCAAGACGCTGGTTGAGGCGCACCCCTGGCTGCCGGGGGCGTTACAGAAGGCCTTCACCGCGGCGAAAGATGTGGCTTTCGAGGCCTTGTGCGATACCTCGGCCACCAAGGTCACCTTGCCGTTTGTCGAAGAGCAGCTCAAAGCGGCCCGCGAGACGCTGGGAAGCGATTTCTGGTCGTACGGCGTAGCGGGCAATGAGGCCGCCATCGACACCTTCCTGCGTCACCATCATTCGCAGGGACTGTCCTCGCGTCGCCTGCGCGTCGACGAGGTGTTTCACCCGTCTACTTACGAGAGCTTCTCGATCTGACGGCGGGCGCCGCAGCCTGAGCCGATTCGTCATCGGCCAGGTTTTCAATCATGGTGAGGAGCGCCCGTCTGGTACGGGCCACCGTATCGGCATCAAGGCCTCGCATGCTGATGCGGTTGACGTCAATGGCAAGCGGCACCAGCTTCTGCTCAAGCGCACGACCCGCAGGGGTCAGAAACACATGCATGTTTTTGCGGTTGCCCGCGATCTGGCGCCGCTCGACCAGACCCTTTTCTTCCATCGCCTTCACCGCGATGAAGGTGGTGGGCTCCATGACGCCCGCCTGTTCGCTGAGTTCGCGCTGGGTAATGCCATCGCGCGTCCAGAGCACACGCAGAAAGGTCCAGTGACCGAACGACACATCGAAGGGCGCCAGACGCTGCTGGAGCGCCCGCATCTGCGCGCGGGCAACGTCTCGCACCAGATGCGCCATCCGATCGTTGGGGACCGCCTCACGCCAATGACGCAGGATCGTTCCTGCGGGATCGCTCCGGCTCATCAGGCGGTCTGACTTGAAATCAGGTCGGGTGGTGCGACCTGATGTGAAAGCATCACATCGCGGCCTGATCGATCGCTCTCGAGTAAGGCCAGACAAGCCTCGACCGTGGCGCGTGACCACCTGCCATCATGCAGCGCACGAGCATTGCCGCGCGCGACGGCGCACAGCTCATCGATGACCTCGGAGCGCGGCACCTGAGGCACGGGTGCGTCAACGAACCGTGAGCCTTCGTCATTGATCAGCTCGACCCCGCGGGGTGTCAGGCGAAGGTCGCCGCGCTCGCCGCAGACCAGGGTTGGGCCGAAGTGCTGCCAGGCGGTCGGCGGGCCGCTGCGCGCAGGCTGGTAGAGACTTCCACCGAAGTTTCGTTCAGCTTTGAAAGCCGCTTCGGCCGCCTCGTCGCTGACCGCACGCAGGCGGGCGCGCGTCTGACGGTGTGCGTCCGGGGCTTTGGGCTCACCAAGTTCGCCGATTCCCTCCATCAGCGTATCGGTATCGAAGAAGCCGTAGCCGTTGTAGGTGACGTTGGCGAACGCGCCGTCTTCGAAGAACAGCAGCGCGCTGTAGGCGCCTTCGGTTGGACGAGCGGGATCCCAGCGTCCAGCGACCGCGCGCACGCTGCGAATCCGTCCGCCGGCAAGCAGCCGAACGATGTCGAGCTGATGCGCGGCCTGGCTGAAGGCGACGCCGCCACCGCGCGAGGTATCGAGTTCCTCGGGGCGACGCGGCCGGTACAGAAAGTCGGTGAACTGCATGGAATGAACCATGCGCACCTGGCCGATGACGCCCTGGCGAATCAATGACAGCGCCAGCCGAACCGGAGCATTGTGACTGTGACTGTGTCCCACCATCAGCTGAACACCCGCCTGGTCACAGGCAGTGATCATCTGATCGCAATCCGCGAGCGTCAGCGCCATGGGCTTTTCCACCAGCACATGCCGGCCATGCTGTGCGGCGAGCCTGACATGCTCGGCGTGCAGCCCATGCGGCGTGGCGATGTAGACCCATTCGACTGACGGGTCGGCGCAGACCGCCTCAGGGTTGGTGTGAGCCTGTCCGCCGAATTCGCGTTCGAACAGGTCGCGTGCGCCGGGGCGCGGGTCAAACGCCGACACCATCTTCACCCGAGCCTCGCGGGCGAAGGTGGGCACCATCAGCGTGAAGGCTCTGCCCATCCCAAGAACACCGATGCGAACCGGCGAAGCGGTTACCGTGGCGCCAGCATTCACAGATCAAGCTCCAAACGACTGCCTTGAGCGCGCGAGACACAGACCATGATGTGACTCTCGCGCTCCTCGGGCATCAGCACCATATCGCGGTGATCGGCGCATCCCGAGAGCAGAACGGTTTTGCAGGACCCACAGGTGCCGCTTTCGCAGGAACTGGGGATGGCAATGCCGTGGCTGCGGGCGATCGCAAGAATGCTTTGCCCCACCGGCACTTCAAATTCATGCGCGCTTTTTCTGCACAAGACGGTAAAGGCGCGATCGTCAGCCCGGGGCGCGGTGTCTGCGCCAAAGCTCTCGAAGTGCACAGCGCTGGCAGGCCAATGCCCGCTCATGTCGCGCACCGCATCCATCAGACCCGTCGGGCCGCAGCAGTAAAGATGCTGACCGTTGACGCTGCCCGGCTTCTCAAGCAGCGGCCAGAGATCAAAGGCCTGGTCGGGGTCGCCGCCG
>Ga0194129_10005940_pt1 | contig 15232 bp, 14 predicted proteins | sample TA2KigCa35mmetaG_FD_150862 | JGI IMG/M metagenome (GOLD analysis project Ga0194129, IMG submission 150862) | Freshwater microbial communities from Lake Tanganyika, Tanzania - TA2015038 Kigoma Deep Cast 35m | ecosystem: Environmental > Aquatic > Freshwater > Lake | place: Tanzania: Lake... | reverse complement strand
GCGTGCTGACTCTGGCGCGCCGCTCGCCGATCTCGGCCTTCTGGGGCGTGGTCGCCGCCCTGATCGTGCTGATGGCGGTCAGCGCCGACTTCGTGGCCCCCTACCCGCCGCTGAAGTCCGACTTCCGTGCCATGCAGAAGCCGCCCAGCGAGAAGCACTGGTTCGGCACCGACCAGATCGGCCGCGATACGCTGGCGCGCGTGATCCACGGCAGCCGGACCTCGCTCACCGTGGCGATCGGCGCCGTGCTGTTCGGCACCACGCTGGGGGCGCTGTGGGGCCTGGCCTGCGGCTATTTCGGCGGCCGCTTCGACATGGTCAGCCAGCGCATCATCGAGTTCCTGCAATCCTTCCCCGATCTCATATTGGCCATGGCGATCGCCATGGCGCTGGGCGGCGGGCTGGGCACGGTGATCGTCGCCATCGCCATCACGCGAATACCGTTCGGCGGCCGCGTCATCCGTTCGGTCGTGCTGTCGCTCAAGGAGATGCAGTACGTCGAGGCCGCGCGCGGACTGGGCGCCTCGCACCCGCGCCTGATGTTCCGCCACATCCTGCCGCAATGCGTGGCGCCCTACCTGATCCTCGCGACCACCCATCTTGGCGTCGCCATCGTCATCGAAGCCTCGCTCGGCTTCCTTGGCGTCGGCATCCCGCCGCCGAACCCGACCTGGGGCAACATGCTGGCCGACGCGCTCAACGCCGGACTGGTGCCGCCATGGTGGCTGGTCTTCTTCCCCGGCGCCGCGATCACGCTCACCGTGCTGGCCTTCAACCTGCTCGGCGACGGCATCCGCGACCTGCTCGATCCGAGGCTGCGCGGGGCGGTGTAGCCAGGGCCCTACTCAGGCACCACTCCTCATAGGGGAGAGGTGCATGAACGAGGGAGTCTAGGTCGCCGCGCCGTTGCCCAGCGGCGCCTTCACGCCGCCGTCGTGCAGGTGGCAGGAGGCGAAGTGGCCGGGCACGACTTCTCGTAACGTCGGCACGTCGACCTTGCAGCGCGGCATCGCGTAGGGGCAGCGCGTGTGGAAGTGGCAGCCCGGCGGCGGGCTGATCGGGCTGGGCACGTCGCCCGTCAGGATCACGCGCTTGCGGCCGCGGGCGCTGGCCTTGGGGATCGGCACGGCCGAGAGCAGCGCTTCCGTGTACGGATGCAACGGCATCTCGAACAGGCTGGTCTTGTCGGTCATCTCGACGATGCGGCCGAGATACATCACGGCGACACGGTGGCTGATGTGCTCGACCACCGCCAGGTCGTGGGCGACGAAGAGATAGGAGAGGTTGAACTCGTCCTGCAGGTCCATCAGCAGATTGATGATCTGCGCCTGGATCGACACGTCGAGCGCCGAGACCGGCTCGTCACCGACGATCAGGTCGGGATTGAGCGCCAGGGCGCGGGCGATACCGATGCGCTGACGCTGGCCGCCGGAGAATTCGTGCGGGTAGTTGCCGATCGCCTCCGGCCTGAGCCCGACGCGATCGAACAGGGCCGCGACCTTCTCCTGGCGTTCCTTCGGCGTGCCGATGTCGTGGATGGTCATCGGCTCGCCGACGATCTCGCCGGCGCTCATGCGCGGATTCAGCGAGGCGTAGGGATCCTGGTAGATCATCTGCATGCGCCGGCGATAGGGCAGCAGCGCAGCGCGATCGAGATGGGTGATGTCCTCGCCGCCGATGCGGATGGCACCGTCGGTCGGCTCGAGCAGGCGCAGAAGCGTGCGGCCGACCGTTGACTTGCCGCAGCCGCTCTCGCCCACCAGTCCCAGGGTCTCGCCGCGCTTGATCTCGAACGACACGCCGTCGACCGCGTAGACATGGCCGGAGACGCGCGAGAAGACACCCCTGGTAATCGGGAAGTGCTTCTTGAGGTCCTGGACCTCGAGCAGGGTCTCGCTCACGGCACGCCTCCCGCCAGCACCTTGTCGGCGTGCCAGCAGGCGATGTGATGCCCCGGCCGGTGCTCGGCCAGCGGCGGCATCGCGCGCGTACACTGATCGGAGGCGAAGCCGCAGCGCGGCGCGAAGCTGCAACCCGGCGGCAGGTTGAACAGCGAGGGCACAATGCCCTTGATCTCGTTCAGCCTGGGACGGGCCCTGGTCTTGCTGGCCGCGACGTCGAGCTGCGGGATCGAGCCCAGCAATCCCTTGGTGTAGGGATGGCCGGGATTATCGAACAACTCGGTGGCGCTCGCCTCCTCGACCTTGCGCCCGGCATACATCACCACGACGCGGTCGGCGTTCTCGGCGACGACGCCCATGTCGTGCGTGATCAGGATGATCGCCGTGCCGAAGGTCTCCTGCAGCTCGCGCATCAGGTCGAGGATCTGCGCCTGGATGGTGACGTCGAGCGCCGTGGTCGGCTCGTCGGCGATCAGCACCTTGGGATTGCAGCTAAGCGCCATGGCGATCATCACGCGCTGGCGCATGCCGCCGGACATCTGGTGCGGATAGGCGTGCGCGCGCTTCTCCGGCTCGGGGATCGACACGCGCCGCAGCATGTCGACGGCGCGGTCCCAGGAATCCTTGCGTGAGAGGCCCTGGTGCAGGGCCACCGCCTCGGCGATCTGCTTGCCCACCGTGTAGAGCGGATTGAGCGACGTCATCGGCTCCTGGAAGATCATCGAGATCTCGTTGCCTCGGATGCGCTCCATTTCCGCCGCGCCGAGCTCCAGCAGGTTGCGCCCCTCGAAGCGCACCGCGCCGCCGACGATGCGCCCGGGTGGATTGGCGACCAGGCGCAGGATGGAGAGCGCCGTGACGCTCTTGCCGCAGCCCGACTCGCCGACCACGCCCAAGGTCTCGCCGGCTTTCAGCGAATAGGACACGCCGTCGACGGCGCGCACCTGACCGATGGCGGTGAAGAAATGGGTTTGCAGGTCCTCGACCTGCAGGACCGTGCGCGCCGACGCTTCCGTCACGCCGGTCGGCACCACCGACGCCTCCCCGCGAGCATTCAACGCGAGACTCCCTGAAAAATATCGTGTTAGCCTTGGCCCGCCAACGAGATGGGCGAAGCCATCTGAGCACACTGTGTGTGATCCGCAAAAGACCAAATGGGAGGACGGAACCATGGGCAAGGGATCGAAGCGTACGAATCTCGGGCGTCGTCAATTCGTCAAGGGCGCGGCCGCGCTGGGCGGCGTCAGCGTCTATGGCTTGCCGTGGGCAGCCTGGGCGCAGGGCGTGCCCAACGAATTCGACGGCTCGAAGTTCCAGCTCGCCGCGGCGGAGCCGAACCCAAAGAAGGGCGGCGTACTGCGCTACGGCATCACCATGCGCCCGCCGCACTTCGACTTCCATCAGTCGGGCACGATCAACAGCCTGGGCAGCCAGGGCTGCATGTTCGACAACCTGGTGCGGCGCGATCCGCGCGACTCCGGCAAGACCATCATCCCCGACCTGGCGCATAGCTGGGAGATCGCCAAGGATGGCAAGACCTTCACCTTCCACCTGCGCAAGGGCGTGGAGTTCCACGACGGCGCCGAGCTGACCTCCGAGGACGTCAAGGCCACCTTCGACCGCATCGCCAAGCCACCGCAGGGCATCTCCATCCCGCGCAGCCCGCTCTTCGCCGCCGTCAGCGAGATCGCCGCGCCCGACAAGCACGTCGTTCAGTTCAAGCTGTCGGCGCCCCGGCCGGCTCCCTTCATCATGGGCGCTATCGCCAGTGGCTGGAACGGCATCGTGCGCAAGAAGACGCTGGAGGACAACCAGTACAACCTGCGTCGCGTGCAGGACATCCCCGGCACCGGGCCGTTCAAGAGCAAGCGCCGGGTCGAGAACGAAGTCTGGGCGATGGAGCGGCATCCCAACTACTGGAACAAGGCGGGCGGCCTGCCCTATCTCGACGGCGTCGAGTTCTATCACGCCCTGCCCTTCTCGCCCGAGCTGGGCTCCGGCCTGCTCTCGGGCCGCACCGACTACGCCCGCCTGCTCGATCCCGGCTCGCTGCGCCGTGTGAAGGCGACGCAGGGCATGTCGGGCACCGACTTCTACCAGTCGGTCATCCAGGCGACCTGGATGAACAACAAGAAGAAGCCGATGGACGATCCGCGCGTGCGCCGCGCCTTCCACCTCGTGCTCGACAAGCCGGTGCTGGTCGACGTGGTCAAGGACATCGCGCCGATGATGGTCGGCGGCTTCATTTATCCGTTCTCCGACGTCGCCACGCCCAAGGCCGAGCTCGAGAAGCGGCTGGGCTACCAGCCCAATACCGACGCCTCGATCAAGGAGGCCAAGGCGCTGATGAAGGCGGCCGGTTACGAGAAGGGCATCACCGGCCTGGACTACCTCGTACGCGAGGTGGCGAGCTTCAAGCTGTGGTCGCAGGCCATCCAGGCCATGCTGCAGCAGACGCTCAACGTCCAGAGCACGATCCGCACCGCCGTGGAGTCGGTGTGGTTCGACGACGTGCGCACCGGCAAGTTCGACCTCGCCGTCGGCGCCATCGTCTCGACCCTGCTCGACCCCAGCGACTACTTCAACGCCTGGTACAAGAAGGACGGCCCGCAGAACTACTCGAACTGGGACAACCCCAAGTTCGCGGCCCTGCTGCCGCAGATCGACGCCGAGGTCGATCCCGCCAAGCGACTCGCCCTGATCCGTCAGGCCGAGATGATCATGGAAGAGGACCCGCCGCTCTTGCCGATGTCGTGGGAGAAGATCAACGACGGCTGGTACAACTACGTCAAGGGTCACAACCCCAAGGATTACTTCGGCATCTACGACGTGGTGCGGCTCGACACGTTCTGGCTCGACAAGTAGCCACCACGCCCGGGCACCGCAGCCCGCGCGGACTATCGACGTACTGATCGTAGGCGGTGATCCAGTCGGACTCACCGCCTCGATTTTGCCGGCTCGCAATGCCGGCCTGATCGCGCGGCTAGCATGTGCGCCGCCATCAACCGAGGAACATCACCATGAAGATCGCGTTCTCCGCCGCCTCCCCTTACGTACGCAAATGCACGGCCTGCGCCATCGCACGCGGCATCGACTCCAGGGTCGAGCGCTGGAAGGTGGGCACGACCGATCCGGCGCTGCTCCAGGTCAACCCGCTGTCGAAGGTGCCGACCTTCATCACCGACGACGGCATGGCGCTCTACGACAGCCCGGTGATCTGCGAGTATCTCGACAGCGTCGGCGACGCCCCCCGGCTGTTCCCGCCCGCCGGGCCGGCACGCTGGAACGCGCTGCGCCAGATGGCGCTGGGCGACGGCATTCTCGACGCCACCCAGCCGCGAAGGCGCGAGCTCACCCTACCGCTCGACGACGGCCGCAAGGCCTATATCGCCATCCAGCAGACCAAGGTGACGAACGCGCTCGCGGTGCTGGAGAAGGAAGCCGACACGCTGGGCGCGCTGAGCACGATCGGCGAGATCACCATCGGCTGTGCGCTGGGCTATCTCGACTTCCGCTACGCCAACGAACCGTGGCGCCCGGGTCACCCCAAGCTCACGGCGTGGTACGAGCGCGTCGTCAAGCTGCCGCCGCTGGTGCAGACGATGCCGGTGGGTTGACGCACACCGTCGTCCTGAGCATCAGCGAAGGACCTTGCGGTATCGCGGTCAATCGCTTGCGGAGCGACTGAACGCACGACCGCGAGATCCTTCGCTTCGCTTAGGATGACGGAGTGCCCATCACGTAAGGCTTCAGCGCCGCGTACATCAGCGCGTGCGTCGGTGTCGGCACGCCGAGCTTGCGGCCCATCTCGACCACCTTGCCGCCGAGCCAGGGCAGCTCGATGCGGTTGCCGCGGTCGAGGTCGATCGCCATCGACGCCTTCATGGTCGGCGGCGCGCTCCGGTTGAAGCTCAGCATGCGCTCCAGCGTGTCGTCGGGCAGCGCCGCGCCGCTGGCGCGGCCGACATCAATTACCTCCTGATAGGCGGCGATGAAATGCGGGCGCATATCGGGATCGTCGCGCAGCTCGCCGATCGGCCGGCGCGCCAGCGCCATGACGCTGGCGTTGGTCGCCAGCAGGATGAACTTCAGCCACAGCTCGGTGACGATGCGATCGCTCAGCACTGTCTCGAAATTCGCCTTCTGGCAGAGCGCGAGGAAGGCCTCGCCGCGCGGCGTGCGCCGGCCGTCGAGCTCGCCGAAGATGATGCGCATGAAGGTGCCGACCTGGCGGATCACGCCCGGCGCAGCGATCGAGGCGCTGATCTGCGCCACGCCGCCCATCACCGCGTCGGGCCCGAGGATCGGCGCCAGGCGCTCGGCCGCGTCGATGCCGTTCTGCAGCGGGATCACCGCGGTATCGCGGCCGATCAGCGGCTTGATGCGCTGGCCGGCGCTCTCGACGTCCCACATCTTGACGCAGAACAGCACGATATCGACCGGCCCGACGGCGGCCGGATCGTCGCTCGCCTGCGTCGGCACGATGTGCATGTCGCCGCGTCCGCCTTCCAGCCGCAGGCCCTTCTCCCGCATCGCCTGAAGATGCGCGCCGCGCGCGATGAAGGTCACGTCGGCCCCTGCCTTGGCCAGCGCCGCGCCGAACGCACCGCCCACGCCACCGGCGCCGACAAACGCGATCTTCATGGTCTTCTCCCCCGTTCAGTTGTCGGCACTCTAGGCGCTCGGGGCGTCCGCCAACAGCGGATCACGCTGAAGAAGAGTGCTGCTCCGAAGATCGGGCGACCTGCTATGTGGAGAAAGGTCGAATTTGCGTGAAGTGTCCGGGGCCTGCCTACCTGCCATCACCCTCTCTCTCGCGGTTCTCCGACAGATCGCAACATCATCCAGTTTCCGAACAACTTCGAATTCGCTGAGAGGCGGTGAGATCCTCGACTGTGCGCAGCAGAGCCACTCCACAAGTGGCTCCGCGAGTGCCCGCCCTACCCCATCTTCTTCGGTCGTCCAATCCTGTCCGGCGGATAGTTCATTGCCACCAATGATGAACGTGCTCATTTCGTTCGAAGCCAACCAGCGACGCAACTCGATCATCAATTTAAGGATGGCGCTCGAACCGATGTTGTAGCCAGCATCCGGCAAGGTAAGGCTGTAGATCGTCGCGTGGGCTGACTCCGAGAGTTCCACGATCGATTGCCCGCCATTCTTCTCCTCGGTCTTGAAGTACACGAAGGCCATGGTTCGTTGAGCGAGGTGACGATCCGGCGCCTCTGGGGGGTCGTGCCACGGAACCGTCGGTGCTGATGCGGCGTCGGTTGGATCGAGGAACAGGACTTCCACCGGATCCTTCAGCCACCGCGGCACACGCCGTGGCAGCTCATGCAACAGGGACTGCCGCAATGGAATCGACGGCGCGGTCGCAATCAGCATCGAGAAGGTGAACTTTTCAGGCATGACCTGTCCTCAGTACAGAGATCGAAATTCGCCGTTGGGGTCGAGTCCAAGCAACCGACCATCAGACTCGAAGTGCGTCTCGCCGCGATACAAAGGAGCGTCGGCCGGGACGGATTGTAGAACCGAACGCAAAAGACCCCTGTTTTTCGTTTCTTACGACGGCGTTATCCAGTCATCCGATGCTATGGTTATTGGCGAAGTCGCATCGCCACGGCCGACATCACGGCGTCCACCAATAGCGCGTGATGTGGAAGAAGATCGGCGCCGCGAAGATCACCGAGTCGAGGCGGTCGAGGATGCCGCCATGGCCTTCGATCAGATTGCCCCAGTCCTTGACCCCCAGATCGCGCTTGATCGCCGACATCACCAGCCCGCCGCAGAAGCCCATCAGGCAGATGATGAAGGCCAGCAGGCCGGCGTGGAACACGCCGAACGGCGTGATCCACCACAGCGCGGTGCCCAGCGCCGTGGCGCTGACGACACCGCCGACGAAGCCCTCGACCGTCTTCGACGGCGACAGCGCGGGCGCGATCTTGTGGCGGCCGAACAGCTTGCCCCAGACGTATTGCAGCACGTCGCTCGACTGCACGACGATCACCAGGAAGGCGACCAGCAGGAATTGCCGGCCCTCATAGCCGGGGATCGGCAGCATCATGATCGCCGGCACGTAGGAGACGCAGTAGATGCAGACCATCATGCTCCACTGCGTCTCGGAGATGCGCTCGAGGAAGCGCGTGGTGTCGCCGCGCAGCACGGCGATGATCGGCGCGACCAGGAAGGCGTAGACCGGAATGAAGATCGAGTAGAGCCCGTACCAGTCGATGGCGATCAGCACGTATTGCGCCGGCAGCACGATGAAGAAGACGCCGGCGAGCACGAAATGATCGGCGCTGCGCGTCTGGATCAGCGTCAGCATCTCCCGTAGCGCCAGAAAGGAGCAGATCGCCATCAGCACGATAATGGCCATGCCGCCCAGCAGCACGGCGACGCCCATGAAGGCGACCATCACCCACCAGGCGCGGATGCGGGCGTTGAGGTTCTCGATCGTCGGGCTGACCATGCCCCGGGCGTGGGCGCGGCGATCGAGCACCAGGCCGATCGCGGTGGCGATCACCAGCAGCGCGCCGACGCCGACGAACAGGAGAACCGTGTGCTCGGTGGCCGTCATGGCGCGCTCTCCGCCGCTGCGCCGGCGCCCGAGCCGATATGGCGCGGCGCCAGGGACAGCAGGCTCTCTCGCGCGCGGGCGAGGAAGGCCTCGCGCGTTTCCTCGTCCTGCAAGGTCATCGGCGTGCCGAAGGTGATGGTGCACAAGAGCGGGATCGGCAGGAACTCGCCCTTGGGCAGCACGCGGTTGAGGTTGGCGATCCACACCGGCACACACTCGACGTCGCGGCGCATATGGGCCAGCCAGAACAGGCCGTTGCGCAGCGGCAGCAGCTTCTGGTCGGTCATGTTGCGCGTGCCCTCGGGGAAGACGATCAGCGAGGAGCCCTCGTCGAGCGCCGCCTGCATGCGCGCGATCGCCTGGCGCGGGTCGCCGACACGCGGGATGGTGACGGCGCGAAAGACGCGATCGACGATCCAGCGACGCGCTTTCGATCCGTACCAGTAATCCTCGCCGGCGATCGGCCGCGTCGTGCGCCTGAGGTAGCGCGGCAGCGAGGCCCATAGCAGCACGAAGTCGCCGTGGCTGGTGTGGTTGGCAAAGTAGATGCGCTGGCGCGGCTCCGGCGCGCAGCCCTTCCACAGCGCCTGCGCGCCGGTGGCCAGCCGCGCCGCCTCGATGATCGCGGTCGCCGCCGTCTCTTCCAGGAATGTGCGCCGCATCAGACCGCCAACCACCCGGCGGCAAGCACCGCCGCGATCTGCAGTATGGCGGCGATCGCCTGCAGGCGCAGCAGGCCCAGGCAGCCTCTGGCGCGATCGGCCATCGGCCGGCCGGCGCGGTCCGGCTTCATCAGGCCCAGCGTCATCAGCGCTGTATCGAAGCGCGTCATGCCATCGGCGTGTCCGGCCATCCGACGCAGCGCGGCGGCGTCGAAGGCCACGCGCAGCGCCAGCAGCGTCTCGATCAGGCCCAGCAAGACCGAGACGGTCAACGCCGCCAGGACAACGGCCGACTGCCTGTGCAGCACCGCGAGCGCAGGCACGGCCAGCGCACCCGCAATCGTGAGCGGCGCGGCGATGCCATGGATCAGTCGCCCCTGATCCAGCAGATCGGCCAGGGTGTCCTCGGTCATGATGCCGCCACCATCGAGGGCAGTGCGCCGGGATCGAGCACGACGCGCGGCTTGGCGGTCCGCACCATCGCCACCGCCTGCGTCGCGTCGGCGGCGCGGCCGGTCATCAGCAGCCAGGCGGCGATCACCGCGGCGCTGCGGCCGTAGCCCAGGGCGCAGAACACGAGCACTGGCCCGTCGCGGCGCAACGTCTCGATCGACGCGGCCGCCTGCTCCAGCGTTGATCTGTCGACAGCCACAAGATCGAGCGCCGGATGCGCGCGCAGCGCCTCAAGCCCGCGCGGCGCCGGCAGCTCGGCGCAGAGGTCGACCACACGTCGCGTCGGCAGCGTCGCCAGTTCATGCCGCAGCGGCATGCGGCCGATCCACACGCCATCGGCGACATGCACCGCCGGCGGGTCACTGCGCGTCCACAGCCGCGCGTTGATCCAGGCGCCGATGCGATACGGCAGGAAAAGCCACCGCGCCGCCATGCCCTGCCGCCCCTCCCCGTCCTTCTGGAACGCCGCGGCGCCGACGAAAGCGTACGCCACGGCGACCAGGCCAAGCGACAGCGCCGGCCACAGCAGCCAGTATCCCGCGCCGCCCAGCACCTGCGCCAGAGCAGCGGTGGCGATGGCCGCGATCGCGTAACGCAGCGCCAAGACGCGGCGACGCGGGATGTCGGTGAGCCTGGGAAGCGCGAGCGGCGCGCGCGCCTGCCACGGCCAGATCCAGACCACCAGCGCGCCCAGCAGCGCGCCGGTCGGCAGGTCGATGAAATGATGCTGCCAGGTCGTCAGCACCGAGAGCGCGACGATCCAAAACCATACATGCACCAGCCAGCGCCAACGCGGCGCGACATGCCGGCAATAGAAGTCGGTCAGCACTACCGACAGCGCAACATGCAGCGACGGCGCCTGGTTGAACGGTCTGTCGAAGCCGCCCAGCACCTCGAACAGGAAACCCGGCACGCCGTCGGTCGGCGGCCGTTCGAACGTCATGCGCAGCGGGAAGAGCACGAAGCAGACCACGGCGACCACCTGCGCGCTCAGCAGGCGGCGCACCTGGATGCGCAGCTCCTCCTCGTCACGACAGACGAAGAACGAGGCGGCGTAGAAGGCGTTGATCGACCAATAGGGCAGGATGCTCCAGGCGAGGAACGGGACATGGCGTTCCCAGTCGAGTACGACCGCGCCAACGTCGCTGCGCCGGCTCGCCAGCCAGTTGGCGCCGCCATAGGTGGCATAGAAGAACACCGCCGCGATCGCCAACCACAGCAGCGCCTTGCGCCAGGGACGGACGGTCATGATGACCCTACCTTCCCCCGGAGGGGGAAGGTAGACATGACGTGGCCATGCTCATGCGGCGCCACGCCGACGTGCGAGGCTGACGGTGAAGATGCCCCAGCCGTCGATGCGTTGGTCGATCTTCTCGAAGCCGGCCTCGGCGACGAGCTGGTCCATCTCCTCCTGCGTGCGCCGGCGCATCACCCAGGCCTGGCCCTGACGATGGCTGGTGAGCGCGCGCGCGATCAGCTTGAGCTGCGGGTGCCAGGGCTGGCCGGTGTAGACCAGGTAGCCGCCCTCGGGGATCGCGCTGGCCATGCCGGCGAGAGAGCGGCGCACCAGCTCGTTCTCGGGGAAGAGTTCGTAGAGGCCCGAGACAATGCCCAGGGTCGGCGTGGCATCGAGACCGGCGAAGCTCGCGGTAGAGAACGCGTCGGCCTGCACGAAGCGCGCGATGTTATTGAGCGCCTTCTCGTTGATCAGCTTGTTGCCCGCCTCGACGTTGATCGGGCTGTAGTCGCGCAGCAGAATCGAGTCGGGCTTCTGCACGCCCTCGGTCAGCGCCTCCAGCACATAGCGGCCGTGGCCAGCGGCGATGTCGAGGATGTGCACCGGGCGATCATCCTTGCGCAGCCTCGCCATGGCCGAGCGGATCATCTCGCCGGCGTGGACCTTGCGCTGGCGGATGCCGCGCCAGCCGATCGAGGTGAGATAGACCTTGTCGATCAGCCGGCCGATCGGCCCCAGCCCCTGCGGCGTGTTGCGATAGACGTAGTCGAGGCTCGAGCCGGAATCGAAGCCGGTCTGGTGGCCGACCTTGATGCCGCGCGAGAACAGGCCGCCGACCTTCAGCCAGAACCGCGTCATCGCCCAGTAGATGCCGCGCGCGGTGCCCAGCGACAGCGGTGTCGCAAGACGGTCGGCCTCGTCGCGGGTATGGCCCCACAGATCGGCCTCGAGCAGCGAGGGCCGCTTGGGCTTCTCGAAGAAACGATCGAGGATGAAGCGACGCGCGTGCCCCACGGCGGAGGAGCGGTCACGCTCGCCCAAGGTGTCGTGATAGAAGCCCGGCAGCACGCGGCGCTCCTTGATCGGCGTGCCGAGCTCCTCGAAGAACTTGTGCTGTGGTCCGGCATGCACCACCCAGTCCGAGCCGGAGATCAGCACCTGTGTCGGCACGGTGATCGCGCGCGCGTCGGCCACGACGCGCTCGGCCGCCTCATAGAGCTGGGTCAGGATCTTCACCGAGATCGCCCGCGTCACCAGCGTATCGGTCTCGTACGATGCGATGCGCTGGGGATCGTGCGTCAGCAGCTTGGGCTTGACGTAGCTGTTGACGAAGCGGCCAGGCCAGATGCTCTCCAGCAGCTTCAGCGCCGGGCGCGCGAAGGGCACGTAAAGCTTCACCTTGAACGCCGGCGAGGCGAACACCATGCAACGCACCTGCGGCGCGTAGTCGTGCGCCCAGGTGGCGGCCAGCACGGCGCCGACGCTCTGGGCCACCACGGCGATGTCCTGCACGGCGACGCCGTAGGTCTTGACGATGTGCTCGACGAAGACTTGCAGGTCGCGCACCGAGGCGGCGAAACTGGGACTGTCCCCGCGCGCGCCGGGCGAGCAGCCATGGCCGCGCGCGTCCCAGGCGAAGAAGGCGAAGTCCGGCAGATCCAACTCGTCGGCCAGATGCGCCACACGGCCGGAGTGCTCGTGGCCGCGATGCAGCAGGATCACGGCGCCGCGCGGCGTCTCGGCCGCCGGCCAGTGCCGGTAGAACAGCGCGACGCCGTCATGGGTGACGAAGGTCTTTTCCTGCGCGGTGCGCATGATGGCCTCGGAGACTCTCTATGGTTTGCTATGGTTTGGCCGACGCTAGGCCGGCGCGGACGCGGTTGACGATGTTGAGCGCGATCAGCAGCGCCAGGGCCGGCCACAGCCAGCCGGACCAGACGGGCACAACGAGTCCGAGCCCGACCCACGCGCCCAGCGCGCCGAAGACGAGCGCGCGATCGCTCTTGCCCATCGGCCCGTCATAGCGCCGCTCGCCGCCCACCATCGTGCCCAGCACGCCGGCGAATTCGCTGACCGTCGCCAGGAACACGACCGCGGCGACGCCGGGAACGCCCCAAGGCATCACCAGCGCGAAGGGCAGATAGAGCGCGGCGTCGGCCACGACATCGCAGAGCTCGTTGAGATAGGCGCCCAGCGGGCTCTTCTGGCCGAACTCCCGCGCCAGCATGCCGTCGGCGGCGTTCAGCGCCATGCGCAGCAGGAACCACACCGGGATCAGCAGGAACAGCCAGGGCAGCGCCCTGCCCCACGCGGTCGCCGCGCCCCCCACAGCGGCCGAGCCCAGCGCCGCCGCAACGGTCACCTGGTTGGCGCTCACCCCCGCCCGCGCCAGCACGCCGACCATCGGCCGCAACAGCGCCTGAAAGCGCGGCTTCAGCGCGTAGAGGGAGGCCATAATTCAACGCCGTTCATAATAACTGAGTAAATACTCTCTTTTTCGTCATCGTCAAGGGAGATCCTCGAAGCCGACGCTTGAATCTTCGCGCAACGCCCCCATCACCCCGCTCTTTGCCATCCAGCGTGGTCTGCGACTCGCCACCAAGATGCTGCCGCCGGACATGGCCGACGACACCGCGATGAACACTCGCGCCGAGCTCGTCGAGGAGATCGACACATGGCCCCGGGTCAGTGGCAAGAGCCCCGACGACGCCGACATCGCCGACATGCTCAGGCGACACGTTCCAACTTCCTACCTGCATTCTGCTGCGCCTGGGCAACCCTCCGGCAATTCCCAATCCCAATCTCACAAGAGAGACTGCTACGCGGAGTGTGCGCATCTGACCTGCCCTCGCCATCTGGTGACCTGAAAAGCTCCGAGTTCAGAAAATGTTACCGACAGTGTATGGGGAGTTTGTGATGCTAGAGAAGCAAGACGCGATCCTAATCCAAGAGCACGCTTTGTCGGCGATAAGAGAACTGTCCAGACTCTTACAGCTCGCGAATGGGAAGTTTTCCGAAGCCGATCTAGCTCAAATCAAGAGAGCCGTTGGACTGTCAATAGGCGAGATTCAGGTGGGCATTCTGGATCTCGTCGGTGCTGCTTATCCTGATTTGGACGATTTGAGCTGATGGCGGCTCGGCGCCCAAACTCTATCTCGATGAGAAGCGGCTTTGGCGGAAGATCGAGGAACCGATCGCTCCCATCCGCCAAAGGACCAGCAGCAAATCGGGCTGACCGACCGACTGACGCGTGAGTATGACTTCAAATGATCTTTCGAGCCTTCAGGTCGGCGACCTGCTCCTTGCTATAGCCGATCCCGAGCAGCGCCTGCTCGTTGTGCTCGCCCAGCCCTGGGGCGATGCCCGGTTTCGCCGGCGTCTCCGAGAATTGCCAGGGCGTGCCATGCACCTTCAGCTTCTTGCCGAGTTTGGGGTACTCGACATGGGTGACATAGCCGTTGGCAATCACGTCGGGGTCGTTTGAGGCCTCGAGCAAGGTGTTGATCGGCGCCGAGACGATGTCGGCCTCGCGCAGCTTCTTGACCCACACATCGCGCGAGCCCGTCGCGAACAAAGAGTCGAGCAGCGCCAGCAGCTCGTAGCGCTTGGCGTCGTTGTCGATGATCACGCCGAGATTCTCGAAACCGGCGTCCTTGATCTTCTGGTCGAAGCCCAGGCCCTTCATCGCGTCGGCCCAGTTCTCCGGTCCGGTGAGCTGGAAGACCAGCGGCTTGCCGTCCTTGTCGTTGAAGCTGGCGCTGATCCCCGGACGAGCCGGCGTGCCGGTGATGCGCGCCTGGCCGGTGACCGGGTTCTTGTCGCGCCACATCGTGGTGGTGAAGGTCCAGCCCATCAGGCGGATCACCGCGCCCAGCAGCGACAGCTCGATCTTCTGCCCCTGCCCTGTGGCGCGCGCATGCGTCAGCGCCGCCAGCGCGCCGCCGAAAGCCAGCATGGCGCAGCTTTCGTCGGCCACCGAGGCGATGCCGGTGCGCATCGGCCGGCCGGGATCGGAGTAGGCCTCGGCGATGCCGCCCAGCGCCTGGGCCATCGAATCGGTACCGGGCAGATGGCCGTTCGGCCCTTTGGTGCCATAGCCGGAGATCGAGACGTAGACCAGCTTGGGATTGATCTTGCGCAGCTCCTCGTAGCCGAAGCCGTTGCGCTCGGCGGCGCTGGGCCGGAAGTTCTGGCCGAAGATGTCGGCTTGCGCGACGAGCTTGTGCAGGATGGCGCGGCCCTCGGGCTCCTTCAGGTTGAGCGTGACGCTTTTGACACCGCGATTGTTGGTCTCGAAGAAGGTGCTGGCCATGCCCGGCAGCACGGTCATGCGCCGCGAGCTGTCGCCGCCGTCGGGCGTCTCGATCTTGATCACGTCGGCGCCGAGATCGGCCATCAGCAT
>Ga0194129_10005936_pt1 | contig 15239 bp, 16 predicted proteins | sample TA2KigCa35mmetaG_FD_150862 | JGI IMG/M metagenome (GOLD analysis project Ga0194129, IMG submission 150862) | Freshwater microbial communities from Lake Tanganyika, Tanzania - TA2015038 Kigoma Deep Cast 35m | ecosystem: Environmental > Aquatic > Freshwater > Lake | place: Tanzania: Lake... | reverse complement strand
CGCGCTCGAAGCGTGGCACGCGCACCCCGGCGGCGGCCACGCGCTCGCGCATCGTCACCTTGTCGCGGAAACCGAGGACCGCGTCCCGGCGCATGCCGGGGAGACCCCAGCGCTCGCGCAGGTCGGCAGCCAGCAGCATGAGCGGCTCCCAGTTCGTCTCGACTCGGTCGAGCTCGCGGTCGCGCAGCCACCGCTCGAGGCGCCGCGTCACGTCGGGCTCGTCGAGCGCGCTCGGCACCTGAAGGTAGTCGGACAGCGCCCGTCGCAGCGCGGGTGGCAGCGCGCGCGCAGGGGTGTCGCCCACGCCGAGGACGGTGGCGCCCACCTCGGCAAGCCCGCGAGTGAACTGCTGCATCTCCGGCGGGTAGCCGGGGGAGAGAAAGAGGATCCGCACAGCTGAAAGAGCTTACACGCAACCGGCGCTCGCCAGCGAATGGCTCGCGTGCCGCAGACCCAGGGCGAGCGCCCGGGGTGTCGTGGGACGATTAGACGTCGAGCGAGCGGATTGTTCCACCGATGGAACGATGCGTTCGACCTTCGGGTGGTCGACGCGGTCGACGGGCGGGACCCCACAGCCCCGACCACGGCGCTCGCCACCGACGACGGGCGGCTCGAGCATCCTTCGCCCGATCATTTCCTGGCGCTCCTCTACGCCGCGGGAGCCGCGAGCGCAGACGACCCGGTGAGCTATCCGGTGATGGGCATGGACCTCGGCGCTCTCTCGATGCGCGCGCTCCGCTGGGGATGAGGGCGACGCGCGTGCGGTCGCGCTTGCGCGGCGCTGCGCGATGATTCACGACACGGCGTGGACGACGCGACGGCCGGAGACGAGTCGGGCGGGCTCGACCAGCTCGAGCGGCTGCTCCGTGGTCGTCGCCTCGCCGTCCTCACCGGCGCGGGGATCAGCACCGACTCGGGGATCCCGGACTATCGCTCGCCTGGGCGGCCGCCGCGCAACCCGATCCAGCACCGTCAGTTCGTCGACAGCCCCAGCTGGCGCCGACGCTATTGGGCCCGCAGCGTCGTCGGCTGGGAACGCTTTCGCGAGGCGCTCCCGAACGCGACGCATCACGCGCTTGCGCGGCTCGAGGGCGCGGGCCTCGTCACTGGGGTCGTGACTCAAAACGTCGACCGCCTTCATCAGGCTGCGGGCTCGCGGCGCGTGGTCGAGCTGCATGGCGCGCTCGCCGAGGTCCATTGCCTCGACTGCGGCTCGTTCGAGTCGCGCGACGCTCTTCAATTGCGCCTCCGCGCGCGAAACCCCTGGCTCCTCGACGGCGGAGAGGAGCTCAGGCCCGATGGCGACGTCGATCTCGCGCCCGAGTCGGTCGAGCGCTTCGAGGTCGCGGCGTGCAGCGCGTGCGACGGGGTCCTCATGCCGAACGTCGTGTTCTTCGGAGGCACGGTGCCGCGCTCGACGGTCGACGAGGCGATGGCTCACGTCGAGGGGGCGGGCGCGCTGCTCGTCCTCGGCTCGTCGCTCGCGGTGTTCTCGGGATGGCGCTTCGTGCGGCGCGCGGCCGAGCTCAACAAGCCGATCGCGATCGTGAACCTCGGACCGACGCGCGGCGATCCGCAGGCCACGCTGAAGCTCGAGCTCCCGGTCGGGACGGTGGTCCCCGCGCTTGCGTTTCGGCTCGGCGCCTGACTCGCGGCGTGCGTTCGCGTCGAGCGCTTCCTGGACCCTCTGCGTCTTGCGTACACTCGCGCGCATGCCCTCAACGCTTCGCGGACCGCCTCCACTCGTCGTCTTGGCGATGGCCGCCTGTGGCACCGGCACGCTCGGCGTCGAGGCGACGAGCGGCGGCGGCGCGGCCGAATCCTCGAGCGTCGCGGGCTCGGGCGGCGCGGGCGGCCTGACGACCGACACGCACCTGGCCGCCCTCGCGATCGAATACCAAGCCGAGCGGCACTCGAATGACGTCGACTTTTCGCGCTCCTCGGGTCTGCGCTGGCAGAACCCGCTGAAGCGGGCCTCATCGGCGCGCCGTCGCGGCTGAGGGCAGGCCCGCGCGGGAAAAGGCGGCGCGCCCTCGTCGTCCTGTTGACCGCTCGGGCGACTCCGGCCCTCGACGCGCGGGCCCAATCGTGGGACCACCCGCGCGTGACGATCCTCGCCGCGCAGGGCCTCTCGAAGGCGTTCGGTCCCAAGGTGATCGCGAGCGACGTGACGCTCTCGATCGAGGACGGCGAGCGCATCGGGTTGCTCGGCGCGAACGGGTCGGGCAAGAGCACGCTCGCCAAGATGCTCGCCGGGTTCGAGCCGCTCGACGGCGGGACGCTCATGCTTCGGCGCGAGTCGACCATCGGCTACCTCGCGCAGGAGCCCGTCCTCGACCCGGACACCACTCCGCGCAAGGCCGTGCTCGCTGGGCTTGGGGCCTGGGCCGACGCGCGAGCCCGCTACGAGGCGGCGAGCGAGGCGCTCGAGCGAGGCGAAGGCGATGCCTCGGCGAGGCTGGCCGAGCAGGCGCGCGCCCTCGCGGACGTCGAGCGGCTCGGGGGATGGGACCGCGATCACGAGGCTACCGCGATGCTCACCCACCTCGGGGTGCGGCGTCCGGACGCGGCGATCCGCGAGCTCTCGGGCGGTGACCGTCGTCGCGTCGCGCTCGCGCGGCTCCTCGTCGCGCGGCCGACGCTCGCCATCCTCGACGAGCCGAGCAACCACCTCGATGCCGACACCGTGGCGTGGCTCGAGGGATACCTCGTCGATGCGTATCCCGGTGCGCTCCTCCTCGTGACGCACGACCGCTACTTGCTCGACCGTGTCGTCACGCGGACCCTCGAGCTCGAGCGGGGGGCGCTCCACTCGTACGATGGCGGCTATGAGGACTACCTCGAGGCACGCGCCGTGCGTACCGACCTCGCCGAGCGGACCGAGTCGAACCGCCAAAATTTTCTGCGCACCGAGCTCGAGTGGCTTCGTCGACAGCCAAAGGCGCGGACGGGCAAGCAAAAGGCGCGCATCGCTCGCGCCGAGTCGGCGCGCGACGTGGTGCGACCGCGGTCGGACAAGCACGCCTTTCTCGAGCTCGCGACGGCGCGCGCGGGCAAGAGCGTCCTCGAGCTGAAGGACGTGACGCTCGCGTACGGTGAGCGTGTCCTCGTGCGGGGCCTCGACCTCATCCTCCGCCCGGGCGAGCGGCTCGGGATCGTCGGGCCGAACGGCGCGGGTAAGACGACGCTGCTCCGTGCCATCCTCGGCGAGCAGCCGGTCGCGAAGGGCGCCGTCGTGCGCGGGCAGAACATCGTCACGACCTACCTCGATCAGCACCGCATCGGCCTCGACGATGCCCGCTCGATCTTCGACAACGTGGCCGGCGACCGGGCGCGGATCACGATCGGCGAGCAGAGCCTCGAGGTCCGGAGCTACCTCGAGCGCTTCTTGTTCCGTCCCGAGGAGCAGCGGCAACCGGTCGGGAGCCTCTCGGGGGGGGAGCGCGCGCGCGTCGCGCTCGCGAAGATGCTGTCACGCCCCGGAAATCTCGTGATCCTCGACGAGCCGACGAACGACCTCGACGTCGCGATGCTCGCCTCGCTCGAGGAGCTGCTCGTCGACACCAACGCCGGCGCCGTGGTCGTCACCCACGATCGCTGGTTCCTCGATCGGGTCGCGACCGCCATCCTCGCCTTCGAGGGCGACGGCAAGGTGGTGCGCTACGAGGGAAACTACCAGATTTACTGTGCGCTCAGGCCCGAGCCCGTCTGCGAGGAGACTGCCTCCGATGCGAGGGCGCGCACCTCGGCGACGGATGCCCCCGAGGTCGCGAGCAAGGCGGAGACGCCGCGTCCGAAGGCGAAGCTCACGTTCAATGAGAAGCGCGAGCTCGAGGGCATGCTCGAGCGCATCGACGCGGCCGAGCAAGGCGTCGCTCGCCTCGAGTCCGAGCTCGCCGACCCGAGGCTCTACGCGGAGCGGGGAAGCGAGGTCCCGAAGCTCACCGCGAGCCTCGAAGCGGCGCGTGCCGAGGTCGCGCGGCTCACGGCTCGATGGGAGGAGCTCGAGTCGCGGGTCTGAGCACGCGACGACGTTGGCACGGCGGCTCACGGACCGCGCCGAATGTCGTCTGACGTGCGCGCACCCCCTTCGGGCCACGGCCGGATTGGCCGCCTCGAGGGCGTGCGCTATACGCCTCCGAGTGAGCCATCCGCCGTCGAGCCCATCGACCGAGCGCGCCTCGTCGCGGCTCTCTGCGCTCGCGATGGGCGGGCTCTTTGCCGAGCGTTACGAGGTCGAGGCGTGCGTGGGCCAGGGCGCTATGGGAGTCGTCTATCGCGTTCACGATCGGGAGGTGGGCGAGCGCGTCGCGTTAAAGCTCCTCACCGTGGCGCCAGGGGATGACTCGCTCGAGCGGTTTCGCCGTGAGGTCCGGCTCGCGCGTCGGATCACGAGTCGTCACGTCGCGCGCATTCATGACCTCGGCGAGCACGATGGGGCGCACTTCCTCACGATGGAGTACGTCGATGGCGAGGGGCTTGACGCCTTTTTACGGCGAGGACCGGTCGCCCCGAGCGTCGCGGCGCGCCTCGCCGTGGAGATCGCCGCGGGGCTCGACGCCGCTCACGAGGTCGGCGTCGTTCACCGAGACCTAAAACCCGCCAACGTCCTCCTCGAGCGTGCGGGCGGCGGCCTCGGTCGAGCGGTGTTGACCGACTTCGGGATCGCACGTGCCCTCCGCGAGGACGAGCGAACCCATGACTCGGGCGTGCTCGTCGGGACGCCCGCGTACATGGCGCCCGAGCAGGTGCTCTCCCAGCCGGTCGACGCACGCACGGACGTGTACGCGCTCGGTCTCACCCTGTACGAACTCCTCACCGGGGTCGTTCCCTTCGTCGATGGCGCCGACGGGATCCTCGCGGTCGCGCTGGCTCGCTGCCACCGAGACCCGGTGGATCCGCGACGCTTTCGCGACGTACCGGCGGCGCTCGCCGACCTGGTACTGCGTTGCCTCGCGCGCGAGCCGGACGCGCGTCCGGCTCGAGCCTCGGACGTTGCCGAGTCGCTCGTCACGTGGCTGCGTGCCGAGGCCTCGCGCTCCGACCACGGGGCGTTCGGCCTCGAAGTGACGATGGTCGCCGACTCGATGCGGCTCGGGACGCGGGGCGACGCGTCGGGCCTCGTGACGTCGCGCGCGCCGGGGTCCGCTGGTGAGCGAAGCCAGGCGCCGTTCGCTCCGTTGCCCGTCTTGCAGGCGGCGCTTGCGGTCTTGCCGTTTCGGGTGCGCGGCTCCGACGATGCGCAGCTCGGATGGCAGCTGCAAGAGGAGCTCGTCGACGTCCTGTCGCGGACGCGTGGGCTCCGAATCGCGTCGAGCGCGGTCGTCGGGCGCTACGTCGACGAGCGGGATCCCCTCCGGATCGGTCGTGAGCTGCGCGTCGAGTCGGTGGTGGACGGTACCCTCCAGCGCATCGGGGACCGCCTGCGCGTGACGGTGCGCCTGCTCGACGCGACGACCGGCGTGCAGTCGTGGAGCGAGCGTCACGAGGTCCCGGTGAGCGAGGCCCTCATGCTCGAGGATACGCTCGCGCGGCGCGTCGCCGAGTCTCTGCGGGTCGAGATCGCGACCGCGCGTCCGGGCGAAGAGGTCCCGGCGACCGCGGTCGAGAGCTACCTCGCCGCCCGTCGAGAGATGCGCTCCGGGGATCTCGCGCAATGGCATGTCGCGGTCGAGCAGCTCGAGCGCGCCCTCGAGATCGCCCCGCGCTTTCGGGTCGCGCTCGCGGCTCACGCGATCGCCGTGGTGCGCGCGTGGTGGGCGAGCGGAGCATCCGTGCGCAACTGGGCCGCGATCGCGCCGGAGAGCGTCGAGCGCGCGGTTGCGTTCGCCCCCGAGCTCGCCGAGACCCACCTCGCGAGCGCCATGCTCGCGGTGCAGCGCGGAGATCTCTCGGCTGGCGCGACCGAGCTCGGCCGCGCGCTCGACATCGCGCCGACGTTCGCCGAAGCCCACAGCTACCTCGGCGAGCTCCAGTGCGAGGCCGGGCGCGTGGAGGAGGGGAGGCGCCGTCTCCGCCTCGCGCTCGAGCTCCAGCCCGAGAGCTGGCGACCGCACGCGAGCCTCGCTCGGGTGTGCGCGCTGCGGGGCGACATCGCAGGGGCCGAGGCTCACATCGCCGAGGTGCAGCGTCTCCGTGGAGACCGTGGGATCGTGCGGCTCTCGCTCGCCCTCAGGCTCGCCGCCTGGACGCGCGACGAAGCGGCCTTGCGCGCCTTGGTGCAACGCCACGCAGGGGATGGCGATCCCGTCCGCCAGGGGCTCGTCGCTTACGGGCGCTGCGTGCTCCGCGAGCTCGACAGCCTCGAGTATGTCCGCGTGGCCGCGCGGGCTGCGGGCAATCCGCGCATGAGCTCGCTCGTCGATCAGCTCGCCGCGGAAGCGTACGGCCTTCGCGGCGAGGTCGAGCGCTCGCTCGAGTGCGTTCGCGATGCCGCGAAGACGGCGCTCGTGGACCTCGAGTGGCTCGAACGGTGCTCCGCCCTCGACTCGGTGCGCACGCACCCCGACTTCATTCACCTCGTCGACCGCGTTCAGGCGCGCGTGGCCGGCGTGTGGTCGCTCGGTTGAGCGCGCGAGATCGGTCGACGCTTGCTAGGCTCGGGATCCATCATGACCGCGACGACGAAGGGCTTGCTCGAGGAGCGCGTGATCGATCTCGAGATCCGCCTCACCTACCAGGACCGCCTGCTCGCCGAGCTGAATGAGGTGGTGGTCGAGCTTCGCGGCGAGGTCGAGCGCCTCACGCAGCGGTCGCGACGCTTCGAGGAGCAGCTCGCGAGCGGAATGCCCGACGATCCAGGGCACCAGCCGCCGCCTCACTACTGAGCGAGTCTTCGTCAGGAGTCGACCTCGGGCGCGAGCCCGTTCGCGATGCGCACGGCGAGCTCGAGCTCTTCGCGGAGCCGCGGCTCGGTGAAGAGGTCGGGCTTGCAGCCGCGGACCCCCCGATAGAAGTCGCGAATTCGGTCCATGTCGCGCGCGATGTCGCCGCTCGGCAAGAACACCGGGCCGATCCCACCGACCTTCCGCTCGAAGTCGAGGAAGCCGCACGCGATGGGGATCTTCGCGCCCTCGGCCATTCGGTAGAACCCTGATTTCCAGGTCTCGCCGAGGGCCCGCGTGCCCTCTGGGGCGATCGCGAGGAAGATGCCGTCCGACTCCTCGATGCGCGACACGACCTCGCCTACCTGGCCCCGCGGCGCGCGTCGATCGACGGGGACCGCGCCGAGCCACCGAAGGAACGCTCCGCCGAAGCCTTCGAGCAGCGTGTGCTTCGCGATCCAGTTGAGCTTCATTCGGTACGACCACGCCACCGCGAGCATGAACGGGGCGTCCCAGGCGCTCGTGTGAGGCGCGGCGATGAAGATCGCCTTCTTCAAGGGCGGGAGCTCGCCTTCGAGCTTCCAGCCGAACGCCGCCAGGTAGGCCTGCGCGATCCCGTAAGCGAGGAGCGAGCTCTTCGGACCTTCATGGGTCACTTTGGGAGAGCGCATCGAGTCAAGGTCGCGTACGCGAAGGTGGCACGTCAACCTCGTCGTCTCTGGGCGATCGCGCTGGCGGTCAAGGCACGACGGCCCCATGCTCCGCGGCCGCGCGGCGAGCGCACGTGATGGTCGGACTTCGGCTCTTCTACTTTCTGTTCTTTGTTGGGCTCGGCCTCTACTCACCGGCGTTCCCGCGCTGGCTCGAGGCGCACGGGATCTCGGGGTTCGAGCTCGGCCTCGTCGCGGCCACGAGCCCGGTCATGGGGCTCGTGTCGCCCCCGCTCTTTGGGTGGCTCGCGGATCGAACGGGCCTCCGGCGCGCGTTGGTCGGCGGTACGACGGCGCTCGCCGGGCTCGTCGCGCTGGGGCTCGGGCTCCTCGCTGGTGCAGGGCGTGCGGGCTTTGAGACGACCCTCGCGCTGGTTGGGCTCCTCGCGTTCTTCCGCGCGCCGATGGGCTCGCTCGCAGACACTGTCGCGCTCGAGACGGGGGCCGCATACGGGCGCGTACGTTTGTGGGGTTCGCTCGGGTTCCTCGTGGCCGCGATCGCGGGAGGCCGCTACCTCGAGCCCACCTCGAATTCCCTCCTCGTCGCGGTCGCGATGTCACTCGCGGTCGCGGCGCTGTCGTCGGCCTTGCTGCCCTCGCGCGTCGGCGCGTCGGCCGACGTCCCCTCTCGCCAAGCGTCGAGCCTCGACGTCCCTCGAGAGCTGCGCGCCCTCGTGGCGTGCGCGCTCGCGCTCGAAGCGGCGCATTCGGCATACGACCTCTGCTACTCACTCCACCTTCGCGATCACGGCGTCGACGTCTCGACCGCAGGCGTCCTCTGGGCGCTCGGCGTCCTCGCCGAGGTCGCGTTTTTTCTCGCCGGGGAGCATCTCCTCGCGCGCTTCGGGGCCTCGAAGCTGCTCGTCGTGGGGACGAGCGCGCTCGCCCTGCGCCTCGTCGGGCTGCCGCACGCCCACTCCGTGCCGGTGCTGGTCGCGATGCAGGGCCTCCACGCCTTCACCTTCGGCGCAACCTGGACGGCCTTGATGCGCATCGTCCGTGAGCGTGCGCAGCCGGGCACCCTCGGGCGTCTGCGAGGGCTGTTCTCGGTGACGGCCGCGATCGGTGGCGCGGCAGGGATGATCACCTGGGGCACCTGCTACCGCGCCGTCGGCGGCGGGATGACCTTCCGTTGTGCTGCGGTCGTCGCCGTGGTCGCGACCATGCTCGCGCTGGCGAGCGGGCGCCGCCTCTCGGCAGCACCCGCTACGACCCTCGCCGCGTGAGGAGCGTCGTCGGTCGTGTCAGCGCGGGTGCGACAGCGTGCTCATGCGCGCGCTGAAAGCTGAAGCGCCGACCACCGCCGCGAGGCCGAGCGTCAGGACCGCGACCAGCGAAAAGGTGAGCGCGGGGCCGACGCCAGCGAGCGCCAGGATCCCCAGCATCGCGCTCGCGATCCCTGCCAGGGCACGCGCAGCTGCGCCGACGTTGACCCCGCGGTGGGCGATTCGATGGCGTCGTCCCACCTCGAACGAGGAGCCGAGACCTGCTTCTCCACGCTCGACCTAGGTCTCGAGCGCCGGGTGCAGCCCGCCGCTCACGACGTAGGCGCCGCCGACGACCATTGACGCGAACGGCAAGAGGGTGGTCGGCTCGACGTCGACGAGCGCGAGGACGCCGAGCGCGATCCCTGCGGCCCCGCCTCCTAACTTGACGGTCAGTCCGCCGCCGACCTGGGCCTGCTCGTGCTCTCGCACCGGGACGAGCGCTGAGAGCCCCTGATACCGAGACGCGGTCGCCGCGCCCTCGAAGAGCATGGCGATGCCGACCACCGTCGTGGCCACCGAGCCGAGCAAGCTCGGCATCACGCCAGCGAGCCCGAGCACGGCCATCGCGGCCGCGGCGAACCCGATCAGCGCCTCCGCATCGCCGAGCCCTCTAGCGAGCGCTCGGCGATGCGGAGCTCTTCCCTCCGCGCTCGCGCCTCTCCGCCGACTTGCCCCGGTCCTTGTTCCAGGTCTCGTCAGCGAGCGTGACGTCCTCGCCGCGTGAACCAACGGCGTCGCGACGCCCGTGCAGCGCGTCATGACGCGCTCGCCCCGCTGGGTGCAAGCGGACGCGCCCGCTCACGAGGCGGCGGCCATGTTGCTGCGCCACAAGCTCGGCCGCCTGCCCGCGCTCGACGAGGCGCGCGCCGTGGTTGGCATCGTGACCGAGAGCGACTTCGTAGCGCTCGCGCTCCGAGCCCTCGCCCCGGAGCCCGGCCGAAGGCACGACGCGCTCTCGTGACGCTCCGCGCGGTGATCGCGGGTTCCGACGCGGAGCGGGACGCGGTAGACCTCGGCCATGGTCGCACCGGTCGTGCTGCGCCCCGACAACTTCACCCCGCCGGCCCGTACGCCGTGGGGGGGCACCCGGCTGCTCGAGCGGTACAAGCCCGCCTTCGCTTCGGCGCACCCGATCGTGGGTGAGTCGTGGGAGGTCTCCGTCGAGCCGACCTTCCCGAGCGTGACTGCGAGCGGCGAGACGCTCGAGGCTACCATCGCGAAGGACCCGAGGGCGTGGCTCGGCGAGGCGAGCGCTCGACGACACGGCGGACAGACGCCGCTCCTCGTGAAGCTCCTCGATGCGGCCGAGCCGCTCTCGGTGCAGGTGCATCCGCACGATGACGATCCCGCGCTCGCGGCCGACGAGAGCGGCAAGCCCGAGGCGTGGGTGGTGCTCGACGCGGAGCCCGGGGCAGGCTTGTTCCTCGGGTTCCAGGAGGGCGTCGCGAAGGACGACGTGGCGCGCGTGCTCGCCGCGGGAGGTCGGGTCGACGCGCTCATGAACTTCGTCCCGGTCGCGGTCGGCGACGCCTACGTGATCGATGCGGGTACGGCGCACGCGATCGGCGCCGGCGTGACGCTGGTCGAGCCGCAGCTCGTGCGGCCGGGGCGTCGCGGGCTCACGTATCGGTTCTGGGATTGGGATCGGCGCTACGACGACGCCGGTCGTCCGTCGCCCGATGGCGCGCCGCGACCGCTCCACGTCGAGCGCTCGCTCGCGGTCACGCGCTGGGATCTCCCTGGCGGCCAGGCCTTCGTGGACCGCTGCCGCGCTCGTCAGCGGAGGCTCTCGACCGGCGCGGTGACGCGCGTCGAGGTGGTGTCGTGGCCGTGGTTCGTCGTCGAGCGGTGGAGCGGCGCGGGGCGACTCACGGTACCGGAGGCCGAGGCGATGTGGGCGCTCACCTGCGTCGCCGGGCGCGTCCTGGTCGAGACGTCGCGTGGCACCGTGTCGTTCGGCTGCGGCGAGAGTGCGGTCGTCCCGGCGGCGGTCGGCGCGTTCGAGGTCTCGCTCGATGCGGGTGACGTGTTCGCGGTGCGCGCATGAGCGCCCGCGACGAGGAGGCCGTCGCGAGCATGGCGAGGACCGACCCCGACCTTCCTCCAGAGGAGGAGCTGTCCTCCGATGCGCTGACGCGCGACTACCGGATTTGGCAGCGTCGGCGAGGGCATCGCTACTCGCTCGACGACGTCTCGACCGCCTGGGTCGCGGCGCGCACCCGGCCCTCTGCGAGGCGCTGTGTCGACCTCGGCTGCGGCATCGGCTCGGTGCTGATGATGCTCGCCTGGAAGCTGCAAGCGGCGTCGCTCGTGGGCATCGAGGCTCAGGCGACGAGCGCGGCCCTCGCGCGTCGAAGCCTCGGCGACAACGGTATCGCCTCTCGCGTCCGTGTGCTCACGGGCGACCTCCGCGAGGTCGCGCCGACCCTCGGTCAGGACTTCGCGCTCGTCACCGGAACTCCGCCGTATCTCCCGCTTGGCACCGCGCTCCCGTCCCCTGATCCGCAGCGTACGGCGGCGCGCCTCGAGCTTCGCGGCGGTGTCGAAGCGTACCTCGCAGCGGCCGCGTGCGTCGTCGCGCGTGACGGGCGCGTGGTCGTCTGCGCGGACGGCCGGTACCCGGAGCGTGTGGTGCGCGGCGCGGAGGCTGCGGGGCTCATGCCGCTCGCGCGCTGGGACGCGATGGCGCGCGCAAACGCACTGACGCCGCTGTTCTCGGTCTGGACGCTCGCGATTGACGACCATCAAGAGGCGAGCCAGGGGCTCTCGGTTGAGGTCGGCGTCATTCGTGACGAGGCTGGTCAGAAGACCGCGCTCGCCGGAGAGATGCGGGCCTTCTTCGGGCTCGCGTGAGCTCGAGGGCCGCTCTCGGCGAACCCGACAGAGCCGCTCAGCTGCGCTCCACGAGCGCCCGCAGCTCCTCGTGAAGCCGAGGCGGAGCGGCGACGATGGAGCGGCCGTCGAGCCAGTCCGCGCCCCCGGTGAGATCGGTGACACGCCCGCCCGCTTGCTCGACGAGCAGCGCACCTGCCGCGACGTCGTGAGGCTGGAGGCCGAGTTCCCAGAACCCGTCGTAGCGGCCCGCGGCGAGGTAGGCGAGATCGAGCGCGGCCGCACCGCAACGCCGCACACCGCGCGCGACCGCGGACACCCTGCGGAAGCGCGTGTCGTTCGGGAAGCGCGCGCTGTCGTAGGCGAAGCCCGTCGAGACGAGCGCGTCGTCGAGCGATGAGGTCTCGGCGACCTGGAGCGGGAGCACCGGCGAGTTGAGAAAGGCACCGACGCCTCGCGCGGCGAGGAAGAGCTCGCCGAACGCCGGCGCGAACACGACCCCGGCGATCATTGTCGGCGGTTCGCCCTCGGCGACGCGCTCGACGCCGATCGAGACCGCGAAGAAGGGGTGCCCGTGCAGGTAGTTGGTCGTCCCATCGAGCGGGTCGACGATCCAGCGGTAGCGCGCGCCCTCGAGCGGCGCCGCCTGCACGCCGCCCTCCTCGCCGAGGACCGCGTGGGTCGGGTAGGCCTCTGCGATGGCGCCGACGATCAGCGCCTCCGAGTCGCGGTCGACTTGGCTCACCAGCTCGCGCGCGGCCTTCGCGTCGACGGCGCCGCGGTAGCGGCCGACCGACAGGTGGTTCATGAGGAGCCTCCCCGCACGTCGGGCGATCGTCGCCGCGACGTCGGCGAGCTCGGTCGGGGAGGGGTCGTCGTGTGCGTCGGCCGTGGTCACGTCGACCTTTATAGCGCGACGCGGCGCGCCCGTGCTGGACGCGTGAACGCCGTTTCATTCGATGGTACCCTTCATGATCGTGATGACGCGTCGCTCCTCGGTTGCACGGTCTCGTTCGCTCGCGCGGCGCTTCTGCGCCTCGGCGCTCACGCCGCTCGTAGGGCTGGTGATGCTCGGTTGCGCCGGACGTCTCATCGCCGGCTGTGCGGCGGGAGGGACGACGCGCGACACCGAGCCGGTCACCGACGCGGTCTCGTCGACGACGTCGGCCGGCGGCGGGCAGGGCGGCGATGAGGCGAGCGCGGCGTCGTCGTCGAGCGCGGGCGAAGGAGGCGCTGGCGGGCAGGGCGGCGGCGCACCGTGCGCGATGGGGTGCTCGGCCGGGCTCATCGATCTCGATGGCGACGCGGCCACCGGCGAGTGCGGGTGCGAGTACGCCTGCAGCAAGGTGAGCGACGACGATCCGCTCGACGCGGCGTTCACCGACGACAACTGCGACGGCTCCGACGGGGTCGTCGCGGACTGCGTCTTCGTCTCGAAGAAGCTCGGCAGCGCGATGGGCGACGGGACGCGCAAGACCCCACTCGACACGATCGATGCGGCGCTGAAGCTCGCACAGGGGAGTGGCAAGAAGGCCGTGTGTCTCGCCGGCGTGGCGGGCGGTGAGATCCACGACGGAGCGGTGACGCTCGTGTCGGGGGTGAGCCTCTACGGCGGCTTCGACGCCGAGGATGCGACGTTCGTATTCCGTCGCAGCGAGAAGGTCAGCACCGTGCTCCGCGCCGAGGGGCTCGTCGTCCTCGCGAACGCGATCGACGTCGACACGCACGTCGAGGGGCTCGAGCTTCGCGCGCTGAAGACCCCGCTGTTCAGCGGCACCACCTACGGGGTGCGCCTCGTCTCCGGCAAGGCCACGCTCTTCGTCCGCTACAACACCATCACGGTCGAGGCGGGCGGCGACGGCCAGCCCGGCTTCGAGGGGAGCGCACCCTCCCCGACGATGGCGCCGAAGGGCGCGGACGGCTCGAACGGCTGCACCGGGTCCGATTGTGGCTACGGCGGGGCGCAGGGCAAGTGCCTCGAGTACGGCGGAAAGGGCGGCGACGGTGGCTACGACAGCAACGGCGGCAACGCCGGCGCGCCCGGCTCGGGAGGCGCACCAACTGGCTCCGGGGGCAGCGGTTCGAACTGCTTTGGAGGAGGCAACAATGGCGGCGTTGGTGGCTCGGTGAACGTCCCGGGGACGAGCGGGGATCCCGGCGTCGGAGGCAAGGCGCTCGGCACCGTGAACAACGGGGCGTACGTCGTGTCGGACGGCAGCGACGGGACGCTCGGCAAGAACGGCAAGGGCGGGAGCGGCGGCGGCGGCGGCGGTGGCGGCGACAACGCGTCGGGATTCTGCAAGTCGGACAAAGGCGGCGGCGGCGGCGCGGGCGGCTGCGGCGGGCTCGGCGGCGACCGCGGTCGCGGCGGCAAGGGCGGAGGCGGGAGCTTCGCGGTCTTCGCCGACGAAGGGAGCGTGCAGGTCGTCGGCAACGAGCTTTCGACGGCGGGTGGTGGCTCCGGCGGGAGCGGCGGCACCGGCGGCGGCGGGCAGCTCGGCGGCGGCGCAGGAAAGGGCGGCTCGGACGCGGATGACAGCGGCAGCGGCGGCGACGGCGGCAGTGGCTCCGCGGGTGGGCCGGGTGGTCCCGGTGGCGGCGGCGGCGGCGGGCCGAGCGCTTGCGTCGCCCACGCGCTCGCCTCGGTCACCTTCAAGCAAAACAGTTGCAAGGTCGGCCCCGGCGGCCTCGGGGGCAAGGGCGGCGTCAACGTCAACGGCGTTACGGCGGCCTCGGGCGCGAACGGCGCGAGCGACTTCGTCCTCGCGCTGCCCTGACGGTCGCAGGGCGTCGCCCGGCACGTGCGCCGGCGGAGGTGGAGTGACCTACGCTTCCGTAGGTGTCCGCCGCCGGAGCATCCGCTTGCCCAGGCAATCGGTCGAGAGTTGACATAAGGCGTGCGACGATAGATGCCGGATGGCAGATGCGCTCAGCTCCTGCCCCCTCGCCACCCTCGGTTCGGCGCACGGCCCTCGCCCTCGTCGCGGCAGGCGCCGCCCTCGCGCTCGGCGCCGGTGAGGCTCGCGCCCAGGAGGCCGGTGACGTCCTGCCGCCGAACACGCACTCCGCGTGGTACCTCGGCAGCATCGGCCCCTCGATCAACCTCGACGGAGCCGTCACCCAGTTCAGCCTCGTCAACGAGGCCGGCTGGCACCTCTCCAACCGCAGCGACGGGCCCGCCATCGGCGGCAGCTTCCACCTCGGCTTCGGGCGCGGCTTGACGCGGATCTCGCCGCAGGCGCGCTTTTGGTGGGACATCCCCGTCGCGGGTCGACTGCCCATCTACGTCGCGCCGACCGCGGGCTTCGGCTACAACGCGTTCGTCGTCAGGAACGTCTTCGTCGGTGGGCGCTCGCTGACGCTCCACTCGGCGGCCTTTCAGGTGGGCGTCGTCGGCCGCGCCGTCATCAAGAACCGCGGCTTTGTCTCGTTCCAGCCGCTCGGCTTCGAAATCTTCGCGGGCGACGGTGGAACGACGGCGAACTACAACCTGCTCTTCGGCGGCGGCTTCGTCTTCTATTGAGGTGCCTCGCGCCCTCGCGCGCCACCCTTGACAGGTCGCGCACGAATTGATGCGATTAGGCCGCATGAAGTTCGCGCGGCTC
>Ga0194129_10005935_pt1 | contig 15245 bp, 17 predicted proteins | sample TA2KigCa35mmetaG_FD_150862 | JGI IMG/M metagenome (GOLD analysis project Ga0194129, IMG submission 150862) | Freshwater microbial communities from Lake Tanganyika, Tanzania - TA2015038 Kigoma Deep Cast 35m | ecosystem: Environmental > Aquatic > Freshwater > Lake | place: Tanzania: Lake... | reverse complement strand
AAGGCCTCCTCCGGAACGGGCTCCTCCAGGAGGCGGCGCTGCTCCTCCCGCTCGCCGGGCAAGGGCTCCTCCTGGAACACCCCCCAATGGGTGAGCGCCTCCTCACTGGCCGTCGCGCCGAGATCAAAGACATTGGCGTAAACGCCCCGACCGCGGGCGTACACGAAGAACTCCCCCTCGCGGCAGAAGCTGGCATCCGCCACCACACCCCGCCAGACCCGATCCCCGAGGTAGTTGAGCTGGCGTTCCGGGGCCACCAGCGACGCCACGCGGGAGAAGAGCCCATCCGCCCCCACCAGCAGATCCCCCCGCCAGAGGTCGCCCTGGCGGAAGACCGCCTCCACGGGAGCGGGGTCGAGGTCGGGATCGCTCTGCCGCCAATGCAGCACTTCCGCGTTGAACTGGATGATCTCCGGCGGAAGCGCGCTGGCGAGGGCCTCCAGAATCACCCGGCGATGAAGCAACAGCGAAGGCAACTCCCCCGCGACTTGTTCGGCGGGTGAGCTGTCGATCAAATCGCCGCGCAGGTTGCGCACCACAAAGCGGCTCACCGCCAGACCCTGAGCCAGGAAACGCTCCAGAAGCCCCTCCAATCCACTGGCGGCGATGGCCTCCACTCCGCTGCGGACGAGGAGGATGCCGCAGCCTTCCGCGCGCAGCCGGTCGGCTTTTTCGAAGACGCGCACTCGATGGCCCTGGCGATGCAGCAGCGCCGCCAGCAACAGGCCGGCGCTGCCCGCTCCGACCACGGCAACGCGAAGCGACGGGCTGGACACGTGCCGAATCCTCACTGGCGCGACCTTAGGCCCGCCGATCGGTGGACCCTGTCGTCATCCGCACGGCGGGACACGGCGGGACTGTGCTCAGCGCATCACCTCCACCACCAGGCCCTCGGGGAGGGGAGGCGTGAGGTTGAGGCTGGCGCCGGCCTGACGAACCACGGGCGAACCCAGGGCATTGAGGAAGGGCTGCAGGCCTTCCTGGTCACAAGCGGCGGGGGCACGGCCGCCGCGGAGGAACTGCACCGGAATCACGCGACGAGGATTGAGGTCGCGCACCACAGCGGCCGCCTCGGCTCCGGTGTAGACCTTCGCGCCGCCGCCGACGCCGAGGATCAGCACATCCGGCCGCCCCAAGAGCACTTTGTCGGCGGGGCTGATGGCTCCGGCGGTGCCGCCGAGGTGGGCGAAATCCAATCCCCCCTGGCGCCAGCGCCAGACCGTGGAGAGGCCAAAGCGCCGACCGTCCACCCGGTCGTGCGGAACGCCGATCCCCTCGATCCGCAAGCCGGCCACGCGATAGGAGCCAGGCTTGCTGAGGAAGCGACCGCTGGCGACAGGGGCACCCTCATCCTTCAGCAGGCTGCTGGCGAGGATCACGTCCGCGCTCAGCCGCGGTTCAGGCAAGCCGGCGGCGCAACCCACAGCCCGGAAGGGATTGAGCAGCACCCGCGCCCCGCCGCCCTCGATCAGCAGGGCGCTGTGGCCATAGCTGGTGATGCGCACCCCGCTCTCGGCCCCTGCGGGAGCCGGGATCGCGGGGAGGGCGAGAAGGGTGACGCTGAAGAGTCCCCCGGCCCAGCGGCGAAAGCGAACACGCGCAGAGGCGGCGGGCATGAAGGAAAGGGCGACGTCGCGCGAAGTTAGCAGTGGTCGGCGGAGTGGTTCTCCGCCTGCCGCAGGAAATTGGCCAACAAATCGTGGCCCGACTCCGTGAGCACGCTCTCCGGATGAAATTGCACACCCTGCAAATGAGGCCACTGCCGGTGTCGCAACCCCATGATCGTGCCGTCCTCCAGCCAGGCGGTGACCTCGAGAGCCTCCGGCAGGGTGGGACGATCGACGATCAGACTGTGGTAACGGGTGGCGATCAGGGGTTCAGGCAACCCGGCGAAGACGCCCTGGCCGCTGTGATGGACGGGGGAGGTCTTGCCGTGCATGAGTTCAGGCGCACGCACCACCTGCCCGCCGAACACCTGGCCCAGGCACTGATGGCCCAGACAAACCCCCAGGGTGGGCAGCTCGGGGCCCAGCTCCCGCAACACCTCCAGACAAACACCCGCTTGGTCCGGATCTCCAGGGCCGGGGGAGATCAGCAGGGCGCGGGGAGCAAGCCGGCGAATCTCCGCCAGCGTGAGGGCGTCGTTGCGCTCCACGCGCACCTCCGCGGCGAGGGGATGGCTGGCGGCCAGCTCTCCGAGGTATTGCACCAAGTTGAAGGTGAAGCTGTCGTAGTTGTCGAGAACAAGCAACATGGCGCTCCTTCAGCGGCCGAGCAGACCCAAACGCTGCAGCAGAGGGGGAAGCAGCAGCAGCAGGGCGATCAAGAGAGAGGAGAGCGCCGCCACCAGCACCGCCGCCGCCGCGCAATCCTTGGCAATGCGGGCGAGGGGGTGGAATTTGCGGCCAATGGCCAGGTCCACCACCGCCTCCGTCGCCGTGTTCAGCAACTCCAGCACGAGCACCGCCGCGACGGTGAGCACCAGAACGGCCAAGCGATCGGGGCTGAGGTGAAGCCACAACCCCAGGCAAAACGCCACCACCCCCATGAACACATGGATGCGGAAGTTGCGCTGGCTGGCGAAGCCGTAGGCCAGACCTTGGGCTGCATAGCGGAAGCTGGAGGGCAGGTCTCCGGCGATCTTCCAGGCCCCCACCCGCAGGCGACGTCCGCGGCGGTGACCATCAACACCCACCTCATGAAGCTGGGTTGGCTGGGAATCGGGTACGGGCAAGGCCACTCGAAACCGCTCAGCTTGATGGCGGCACCTTAACCGGTTGCCTCGCCGTGGCAAGACGCCATGGTCACCGCCGGAAGATGGGCGGTGGCGGCGAGCAGTTCCTCCTGCAAGGCGAGCATGGTCGCCAGGGAGGGCTCGTCGGGATGGTCCCAGCCGAGCAGATGGAGCAAGCCATGGCTGGCCAGGAAGAGCAGCTCCCGGGAGAGGGAGTGGCCTTCCGCCTCCGCTTGACGCCGGGCGGTTGGGGTGGAGATCACGATGTCGCCCAGCTCCAGGGGGCAGCCCTCGGGGTCCTCATCGTCAGCGAGCGGGAACGGGGGTTCCGGCTCGTCCTCCGCCGACGCGGCATCCGCAGCCCGCGTCGGGGAGGGCCAGGGGATGGGAGCGTCCTGAATGGCGAAGGCCAGCACATCCGTGGGCCCCTCCTGGCCACGCCAGTCATGGTTGAGCCGGCTGATCTCCGCGTCGTCGCACAGGGTCAGGCCCAGGCTGTAGCGGGACGCGGAGAGGTGGGCAGGCAACCGGGGGGTCAGGACCACCATCCAGGCCCGGAGATGGTCGAGCCACACCTGATGGAGGTGCTCCTCCTCCGGCAGTCCGGTCAAGGCGAGGTCCAGATCCACCGGGAGCGCGACAGGAGGCATGGCGGGAGGGGAGAGGGGGGCGGCGGAGGCGATCAGAGCGGCAGGCGAGGACGGCCCAGCCAGGCCAGGAGGAGGAGAAAACCGCTCAAGCCGAGAGCCGTCAGCCCGAAATGCAACAGGCTTTGCCGCCCTTTGCGCACCATGTTGCGCATCGCCAGCTTGATGAACCCCGCGGATTCTTCCTTCGCCACCGCGCTGTTGACAGGCAGGGTGGGGCTGGTCTCAGAGGAGGTGGCCATGGGCGTCAACCAGAGAGTCCGAGGAGATTAACGGGACTGACTCACGCCGCGACGCCCACATCCACGCCCTGCCGCAACAGGCTCTGAATGAAGGGATCGAGATCGCCATCCATCACGCCCTGAACGTCGGTGGTTTCCTCACTGGTGCGCAGATCCTTGACCATCTGATAAGGGTGAAACACGTAGTTGCGGATCTGGTTGCCCCAGGCCGCCTCGACGATGTCGCCGCGGATGTCGGCGATCTGCGCCGCGCGCTGTTCCTGGGCGATGACGAGGAGCTTCGCATTCAGGAGGGCCATGGCCTTTTCCTTGTTCTGCAACTGCGAGCGTTCCTGGGTGCAGCGCACCGCCAGCCCGGTGGGGATGTGCAGGATGCGCACGGCGGTTTCCACCTTGTTGACGTTCTGACCACCGGCGCCGCCGGAGCGGGAGGTGGTGATCTCCAGGTCTTTGTCGGGAATCTCCAGATCCAGCTCCTCCTCCAGCTTCGGCATCACCTCCACGCCGGCGAAACTCGTTTGGCGCTTGTCGTTGGCGTTGAAGGGCGAAATCCGCACCAGGCGGTGCGTGCCCTTCTCATTGCGGAGGTAGCCGTAGGCGTAGCGGCCCTCGATTTCGATCGTGCAGCTCTTGATGCCGGCCTCCTCTCCCTCGGTGATCTCATCGACGCTGACCTTCATGCCATGGTCTTCGGCCCAGCGGGTGTACATGCGCATCAGCATCAGCGCCCAATCCTGGGCATCGGTGCCGCCCGCGCCCGCGTTGATGCTCAACACCGCCCCTTCCTTGTCGTAAGGGCCACTGAGGAGCCGCTCCAGCTCCCAGCGATCGAGATCGCCACGCAATTGACGCAGACCGCCTTGGGCCTCGCCCAGGAGATCCTCGTCCGGCTCCAGGTCGTAGAGCTCCAGGGTGGCCCGCCCATCCTCGACAAGGCCGCGCCAGCGAGCGAGCTGGTCGAGTTGAGCCCTCACCTCATCGAGTTGGCGCATCTGCCGCTGGGCTTGGGCCTGGTCATCCCAGAAGCCCGGTTGGGCGGCGAGCTGCTCCAGATCCTGTTGTCGCGCTTTCAGTGCGGGGACGTCAAAGACAGTCCTGGGCATGGCCCAGGCGATCGCTGAGTTCGGAGAGGTCGCGCTTGAAATTCGTCAGGTCGAGCACGGGACACCATGGAGCGGTGGCTTGACCCTATCAGCGCGGAGCGTCGCGGCTCACGCGGAGCGCTGTGCCTCTCGCGGAGTGCTGTGCCTCACGCGGAGTGCTGTGCCTCTCGCGGAGCATCATGCCTAGGATTCTGGTCCCCTGCCCTGACGCCTGATGTCTCCAGACGACACGGCGGCCTCCCCTGGAGCCGCCTCCGTGGAGATCTACACCTGGCGGTTCTGTCCCTTCTGCATCCGCGCCAAGGGACTGCTCGATCGCAAGGGCGTGGCGTATCGGGAATACGCCATCGATGGCGACGAGCGGGCGCGACGCGCCATGACCCAACGGGCCGACGGTCGCTCCAGCCTGCCCCAGATCTTCATCAACAATCAGGGCATCGGCGGTTGCGACGACTTGCACGCCCTCGACCGCCGCGGTCAGCTGGATGCCCTCCTGGGACGACAGGGGTGAGCGCGCGGCAGTTGTTCGTGATCGACCCGCTGGCGCGGCTCAACCCCGCCAAGGACACCTCCGTGGCCCTGATGCAGGCCCTGCAACGGGCGGGCGGTCAGGCCTGGTGTTGCGAGCTGGCGGATCTTTCCGCCGAACACCACCCCGACGGCGGTTATGGCGCCTGGGTGCGCGCCACGCCGCTGACGTTCGCGGAGATGGCCTGCCAGGAGGGGCGATGGGTCGTTCCCGATCCCTGGGTGACCTGCGGCGCGATCCAGTGGCTGCCCCTGGATCACTTCCCGGTGGTGTGGATGCGCAAGGATCCACCGGTGGATGAGGCCTACCTCTACGCCACCCACCTGCTGGAGCTGGGGGAGCGGCGCGGCGTGCGGGTGATCAATCGCCCGGCCTCGCTGCGGGCCTGGAATGAAAAACTCAGCGCCTTGCGCTTCGGCCACCGCATGGCGCCCACGGTGGTGAGCAGCCGGGTGGACACCCTGGCGCGGTTCGCGCGCGAGCGGGGGGAGGTGGTGCTCAAGCCCCTCGCCGGGCGGGCGGGCCAGGGGGTGGTGTTCGTCTCGGCGGCGATGCCGGGTCTGCGGGCGTTGCTGGAGCTGGTGACGCAGATGGAGGCGTTGCCGGTGATGGCCCAGGCCTTCCTGAGCGGGGTGCGCGCGGGCGACAAGCGGATCCTGCTGGTGGATGGGGAGCCCCTGGGGGCGGTGAACCGGGTGCCGAGCGATGGCGAATTCCGCAGCAACCTGGCGGTGGGCGGTCAACCGATGGCGACGGAGCTCACGGCGGTGGAGCGAGAGATCTGCGCGGAATTGGCGCCAGCGCTGCGGGCGGAGGGCCTCTTTTTTGTCGGCATCGACGTGATCGACGGCCGCCTGAGCGAAATCAACGTCACCAGCCCCACCGGGGTGCGAGAGGTGGAGCGGCTGGGCGCGTGTCCGATCGCGGATCAGACGATCGCCCGCCTGCTGGCGTCCTCCCCGGTCGGCAGCAGCTGATCCCGCAACACGCGAAGCTTCAGGGCCACCTCCCGCTCCTCCCGATCCGGCGCGGATCCCCGCACCAGGCCCGCCCCGGCCGTGATCTCCAAGCTGTCCGGACGCAGCAGCCCGCTGCGAATCGCCACCCGCAGCTCCGCGTCGCCCTGGCTGTCGATCCAGCCGATCGGCGCCGCGTAATGGCCTCGTTCAAAGGGTTCGAGCGTGCGGAGCCAGGCCATGGCCTCGCGGCGGGGGAGGCCCGCCACCGCCGGCGTGGGATGCAGGGCCTCGGCGAGCGCCAGAGGCGTCTGCCCCCGGGGGCGGGCGGTGATGGGCGTGTGAAGGTGCACCAGGCCGCCATGGCGGGCCAGGCGCGGGCGGCGGGGCCGCTGCGGCGACAGGCCGGCCTGGTGGAGCACCCGGCAGATGGTTTCCACCACCAGATCGTGTTCATGGCGGTCCTTCTCGGAGGAGAGGAGATCCCGAGCCCCGTCGCCGCTCGGGCGGGTGCCGGCCAGGGCATCGGCCCGCAGCAACCCCTGCCGCAGGCTGAACAACCGCTCGGGGGACGCCCCCAGGAGGGCGTCCTCGCGGGTGGTCTGCCAGAGGAAGCGACAGCTGCCGGGCTGGCTGCGGCGCAGGTGGGCCAGCAGTTGGCGCGGGTCGAGGGGTCCGCGGAGCTCCAGGCGCTGCCGGGCCGCCAGAACGAGCTTGCGCAGGTCGCCCCGTTCCACCAGTTCCAGTCCCTGATGCAGCGCCGCCCGATAGGGCTCCCCCCAATCGGAGCCGCGCTCCACGATCGGCGTCACGGCGTCGGCGGCGGGGGGGAGGTCGGCCCACAGGGCGGCCAGGCCCTCCAGATGGCGGGCCATCTCCCAGAGCTCCTCCGCCACCGCACGGGGCGTGATGGCCCCCCCCAGGCCCCGCTGCAGCCGCAACCAACAGTGGCGTCCCTGGCGGCTGAGCTGCCAGCGGGGCAGCACGGCCTCGACGCCCGCCACGCCGTCCCCCTCCTGGAGGGGGCTGTCGAAGAAGGCGAAGGCCAGGAGAACCCGGGGGCGGGCCAGGGGGGGCAGGGGGGCGGGGTCGCAGGCGAGCCGTTGCAGGCTGTGGCCGCAGAACCGCTGGGCGAGCTCGAAGCGGCGCGGACCGCTGAGCTGCAGGCTGTTGCAGCGCCCGCTGGCCGCCAGGCAGAGGCCCGGCGCCCCGTCCCAAAGGAAGCGGAAGGGATCGAGGGCCCCGAACGTGGCGCTGCCAAGGGCCGGCAGGAGGGCGAGGGGATCCAGGGGCCGTCCCTGTCCGAGGTGGAGGGGAAGGGCGAGGCTGAGCACGGGCTCCTCGTCCATGGCGCCTGCCGCGGCGGATGCCGCGCGGCGTGCGAGGGCCGCCGCGTGGGCAAGCAACCCGGGGAAGGTCGGGGGGGCCAGCACCAGGGGAGCCTCGGAGCAGGGTCGAAGAGCTGCTCAAATGTATGGGTCTTTGCCCGTCCAACGCCTGTGCCAGGCCCGCTGGAGCCCCAGGTCGTCGCAAGCCGTTACGCCACGCCCGCTCCCCCGAACCCCTCGCCGTCCACCTCCCCCGGCGGGCCTCCATCCCCCGCGGCAGCTGGAGCGGTGGATCGCGGGCGGCTCTGGCGGGCGGCGATCAAGTGGCCGATGTACAGCGTCGCGGTGATGCCCGTGCTCCTGGCGGTCGGCTGGCGCCTGGGGCGGGGGTTGCCGGTGCGGGCGGAGCAGGTGGGCGTGTTCCTGCTGGCGGCGATCCTCCTGCTGGCCTGGGAAAACCTCACCAACGACGTCTTCGATGCCGACACGGGGGTGGATGCCATCGGCAAACCCCACTCCCTGGTGAACCTCACCGGCCGGCGGGACCGGGTCGCCACCCTGGCTCAGGGCTGCCTGGGGCTGGGGCTGGCCCTGATGGCGCTGGTGGCCCTGTGCAGCGCGCCCGTGGTGTTGGCCCTGGTGTTGGCCTGTTGCGGTCTGGGCTACCTCTACCAGGGCCCCCCCTTCCGACTGGGCTACCGCGGCTGGGGAGAACCGTTGTGCTGGCTGGCCTTCGGCCCTCTCGCCACCGCCGCCGCCCTGTTGGCCGTGGCGCCGCCGCCCGCCGCTCCGACCACCGTCCCCTGGGGGACAGCGTTGGTGCTGGGAGCGGGTCCCGCCCTGGCCACCACCTTGGTGCTCTTCTGTTCCCATTTCCATCAAGTGAAGGAGGACGCGGCCCATGGCAAGCGCTCCCCGGTGGTGCGGCTGGGCACGCGGCGGGCGGCGGCCCTGGTGCCCTGGTTTGTGGCGGGCAGCCTGGCGCTGCAGTGGGCGCCGGTGCTGCTGGGCTGGTGGCCTCTGACAGCCCTGTTGTCGGCGCTGGGCCTGCCGTCCGCCCGGGGGTTGATCCGCCTGCTGGCCCTGGGCCACGACCAGCCGGACCGGGTGGCCGGCAGCAAGTTTCTCGCCCTGCGCGTTCAGGCCCTCGGCGGCCTGGGACTGGCGACTGGACTGGCCCTCGGGCCCTGGTGGCAGGGGCTGGTGGGGCGGTGAGCCAGCGGATCCAGCTCCTCTGGCGTCCCTTTGCCCTGTCCCTGCCCGTTCCCCTGCGCACTGCGGCCGGAACCCTGGCGGAGCGACGGGGTTGGTTGCTGCGGCTGAAGACGCCGGAGGGGGCGGTGGGCTGGGGGGAGGCGACGCCCCTGGCCATGGACGCCGGCGAGAGGGCGCTGCTGGAGCGTTGCGGCGCGGCCGTGCGATCGCTGAACGGGAAGGCGACGCGCCTGGAGCTGGAGCGACGGCTGCCCCTGCTGCCCCCTCCGGTGGCCTTTGCGGTGGGGGCGGCCCTGGCGGAGGCCGATGGGCTGGTGGGGGCGGCGGCGGGGGGCTGGCGAGCGGCGCCGCCGTCCGCCTGGTTGCTGCCGGCGGGCGTGGAGGCCCTCGCGGTGCTCCGCGCCCGGCTGGCGGCCGCGGCCCCGCCCGGTCCAGCCGCAGCGGCGACGGCGGCCGTGCCGTTCACGGTGAAGTGGAAGGTGGGGGTGCACAACGAGGAGGCTGAGCTGGCGTGGCTGGAGCGGCTCCTGGAGCTGTTGCCGGCGGACGCCCGCCTGCGGCTCGATGCCAACGGGGGCTGGAGCCGCGCCACCGCTGGGCGCTGGGCGGAACGGCTGGCGGGCGAGGACCGGCTGGAGTGGCTGGAGCAGCCCCTCGATCCGATGGACCTGGAGGGCCTGGAGGCGCTGGCCGAGCGGGTGCCGCTGGCGCTGGACGAGGCGCTGCTGCGGGAGCCCGCCCTGCGGGAGCGCTGGCCCGGCTGGCAGGTGCGCCGCCCCTCCCAGGAGGGGGACCCGCGGCCCCTGCTGCGGGCCCTGGCGGCCGGCCAGCCCCGCTGGATGGTGAGCACGAGCTTTGAAACCGGCCTCGGCCGGCGCTGGCTGGCCCACCTGGCGGCCCTGCAAGCGGCGGGACCCACCCCGGTGGCGCCAGGCCTGGCCCCCGGTTGGCGGATTCCGGGGGGGCTGGGGTCGGCGGTGCCGGAGGAGGTTTGGGGGGCGGCGGGGCCGACTTTGGGGCGGACAGCGGTCGATGGGGAAGGCGCGGTGCTCCCCCCCGAGCGGACCTGAGGCGATGGCGGACCCGGCGCTTCCCTGCACCCTTCTGCTGCCAACGGAGGCGGGCTGGCCGGCGTTGGTGGAGACGCTGACGGGCTTGTCTCAGCGCGGTGGTGTCGTGGGCCTGGCGCCGACGCTGGAGATGGAGGCCCTGAGGGAGGCCCTCGGGGAGGGCCGGCGGGAGGACGGGGGGGAAGACGTTGCGGAGGCGATGGGCGGAAGGGTCGGGAACGGCGGAAGAGAGGCTCTGCCAGGGATGGCGGACTATGGGCCAGCGGTGGTGGTGGGCAGTGGCGGCAGCGGCGGCGGACGGCGCTGGTGTCTGCAGCCCCTGGACCGGCTGGAGGTCTCCGCCGCCGCCACGGGCACCTGGCTGGGGGTGTTGGGCCTCGATCCCAGCGCGGCCCTGCTGGTGAACCCCTTGCCGTGGCACCACGTGAGCGGCCTGATGCCCTGGCTGCGAGCCCGGCAGTGGGGGGCGGAGCATGCGGTGCTGGCGCCGGAGCTGCTGCGGCAGCCCAACGCCCTCGCCGCCGCCCTGCCCCTGCCCCGCCGCCGCCCCGCCCTGCTCTCCCTGGTGCCCACCCAGCTGCACCGTCTGCTGGCCGATCCGGCGGGCGTGGACTGGCTGCGGGGGTTCGCGGTGATTTGGGTGGGCGGGGCGCCCCTGGCGTCAGCGGAAGCGGAACGCTGCCGGCGGGAGGGGCTGCGGCTGGCCCCCTGCTACGGCAGCACGGAAACCGGCTCGATGGTGACAGCCCTGGCGCCGGACGCTTTTTTGGGAGGGGTGGAGGGCTGCGGGCTCCCTTTGGCCCATGCCCGCGTGCGCGTCGCTGCGGACGATGGCGCGGTGGAGGTGCGGGCCACGAGCCTGAGTCCGGGCCATCTGGCGGGCGGCTGCCTGTGCCCCCTGGCGGAAGCGGGGGGGTGGTGGCGCAGCGGCGATCGCGGCCGCCTGGCGCCCGAGGGGCTCACCGTGCTGGGGCGCCTGGACGGGGCTGTGCACAGCGGCGGGGAAACCGTGTTTCCCGAACAGGTGGAAGCGGCGCTGCATCGCCTGGTGTTGGAACGGAGCCTGCCGGTGGAGGAGCTGCTGGTGGTGGCGCGTCTGGATCGGGAGTGGGGCGAGCGCCTGGTGGGGCTGGTGCGGCTGCGGGAGGTGCGGCCGCGAGGGGACGAAGCGAGCGGCGAAAACCTGCTGGAGGCGCTGCGACGACTGGCGCTGGCGCTTCCCGCAGCGCAACGGCCGGCGGACTGGCGGCTGTGCCCGGAGCTGCGGCCGAATGCGCTTGGGAAATGGGAACGGGCCCGCTGGCGAGCATGGGTTGGGGAGGAGTGACTGGGGTCGGTGTCAGGGAGAGGCGAACCAGGCCTCCAGAGGCCCAGATCACGCTCCGCGCTTGTTCGCGCGGTTAACGGAAAAACAAGTCAAGCGGTTTTGGCTCTGAGAGGTTTTGGTTTTGGGTGACTTTGGTTTTAAGAGGCTTTGGCTGTGAGACGATATGACTTTCAGGGCACCTCGAATAATGCGTGTTTTTGGCTTGCAACCTCGGATATAAAAAAGCCGCCTCGGGGGCGGGAAGGCATGAATCTTCGCACGATTCTTTCGCTAGAACTTCAAGGAAAATGAGCCCTCCTTTTCAGTCCTATGCAGCTGCTGCCAGGCTGGAAGTACGCTGGAGATACCGAAGAAAGTTGAACGTTAGGTTTTTGAGGCCCCACCATGCCTCGTTTCTCTCAAGGCCAATCTTTCTTGTCAGTTTCCCGCCCATGGACATAGTCATGCCGCCAAAGACATGCTCCACACATGCCCTAATTGCTGATTTGATGCGATTCAGCTCCTTTGCAGCATCGCTGAGCGGATGATTACGTGCCCCCTTTTCATGAATCAGGCTTTCAAAGCCTCCAAGGCTCAACAGATTCTTGAAGCATTCACCGGAATATGCCGAATCAGCCCAGACATAGTCGTGTTCATTTTCAGGATCAAGCAGGCGTGGAAGCATCTGGCTGTCATGGATATTGGCAGGTGTCACAGCGTATCGACGGATAAAGCCATGATCGACATCGATGCAGATGCTGTTCTTGTAGCCGTAGTGGCTGACACCATTCTTCTTTACCCAGCGAGCGTCTAAATCCTTCTGCCGCAGTCGGTCTGGGTTTTCGTCCCAGCCTTCCGGAAGCCTTCCTGCCTTGATCTCCTTATTCTCTTCGCGGGTATTGCGTTGCTTGGGAACAGGGACAAGAGTTGCGTCGATGATCTGGCCACCACGGGCTTGCAGGCCCTGAGAGCGAAGGTAGGTCTCGAACATTTCGAAGAGCTCCTCGATAACCGATGCTTTGCGAAGCCTCTCTCTGAAGAAAGCGATAGTGGTGGCATCTGGAATATTATTCATCACGCCAAGTCCTACAAACTCTTCAAAGGATCGTCTGTCATTTACCTGGAATTCAAGCTCTTCGTCACTGAGGTTGAAGAGCTGCTGGAGAACGAGCATCTTGAACAGAATCAGCGGGTCGATCCTCTTGCGCCCGGCATTGCTCTTGCGCTCATGAGCGTATCCCAGATCAAGCAACGGCCGAAATGATTCCCAAGGAATAGATTCAGATAGCCGCTTGAGAACTGGCTTCTTCTCTTGAAGCTTTTCGACTCTATGCTGTTCATCCCAGAAACTTCTCTGACCCATGGCTGGCACGGATTTGATGCCTTGATTCTAGCTCGCCTGGGTGCTAAATCAAGCTTTATTCCGATTTTTCGAGGTGCCCTTGATTAGATTTGATTGAGCACTGAAGTGCCGAACTGCCTTACCGCAATGGACCACGCTTCAACTGTAGCCTTCTGAAGCCCAAGAACAGCGTGCTGACCACTGCCAATTGCATTGTTGCGATCGGCACGGTGAACTATCCAATGGCGGCGTTTCATCATCGGCCCAAGCTTGTCACGATAAAAGTCAAGCAGTGATCGCATGAGCCCAATTCTTTCAAGTACTGAGCTGACATCACCTGGGTTGTTGAAGTTTGATCGTTCAAGATGATCAGCGATTGAACGTGATATCAAATCATCGACTTTGGATCCACGGAAATGGGCAAGATCGTCAAGAGTGAATGATGATCGAGGCTTCTTCCCGGTCAAAGGAATATCTTTCAGATACGAAGCTTGAGCGCTCGGAAGCGTCCATTCGAGCAGGCTTCGCAGAAAATCCTCTAATGTTGCATGAAGGAAGACGACAGCAGAACGGAGAATATCTGATGTGTCAACAGGTCGTCGTCCAGGCCCGGTATTCAAAGCCTCGTAGAGCGCAACGAGGTGCTCGACGCGCTCAAGATTGCCATTGAAGCGGTTTTGGATGTCGGTCTTCATCCTCAGAATTTAGCTGGCTTTGGTTGTTTCTGCATCAACTAAGCGAAGTTGCCTCGCTTCGGCCTTCAGAGAATGGGTCTTGTAACTCCTTGTAACGCTCATCATCACCCGCCCGAAGCAACTACTGCCGAAGTCGAACCCGTTGAGTCGGTACGGGTGAATGATGTTGTTAGAGAGTGTACCCCAAGCCTGTAAAAACAAAACATGCACTAAAACTCCCACTCTTCTAATTCCATAAAGCCTTCGAGATTGGTGCATTGGACACCAAAGTGCTTGCATATATTCGGTATTTTTGTTCCATTGGCTTTTTCCTTCTCTTCAGTCACTACAGTACCGTTATGAAGCTTTGCGCTTGCTATGATAAAAGGATCAGCAAATGGCCCGCCTTTAAGAAGTTTCTTCCGCTCAAGCCCTTGCTGGAAATGATCAATCTTGTAAATCTCTCTCAGAAATAGTGCCTCAGCAACTGAAGGTTCTCTAAAGAGTTCCTTATTCTGGATTGCCCATTGTGTATCAAGATGATCTGTTCCCGAAGTCTGCATCTCTTTCAAGACTTCCCTTACTGAGATAATCTCTCCTTGAGTAACCAATTCATCAAAGCGCTTCCATAGCTGCGGAAATCTTCGTGGATAGAACCGAAAGAGCTCTCGAAATGAGTTAGTGTCAAAGATATACATCAACCTTTGCCCTATCTAAGAAATTCTCCTCAAGCCCAGGGAAGGATTTTGGCTTGATATCAAGATAATCAGATGCTTGGGTTATATCAATTTTGCCTTGATAATAGTTCCTGAGGACAACAGAAATATATGAGTCACCAAGATAAGAGGATTTTGTGTTGTAGTAATTGCCGCTAGGCTTGCCAGTATCGGCTGGAGCACTTTCGCGTATACTATACCACTCGTGAATCATTCCCTCATAAGACATTCGGGAGACTAAGCCTTGGTCTAGTAACTTTCTGGCAATTACCTCTCTGCTTACATGGTAGGAGTCAGCAAGCTGATCGATAAGAGTATTGTCTACAGATCGAGAACCTACTTGTGACATAAGATGCTCAACAGGAACAAGAATCTCTGATGCAAGACTGTTGCAAAGTGACTCCTCCTTGCCAAGATGCACTTGATTCGCAAGCCACGACTTCTCTGTGGAAATGTCTAAGAAGCTCTGCTTCAAGAGCAAATGGCACAGCTCGTGGAAAAGAGTAAATATCTGCCTATTCTTAGGATGACTATTATTTATGAATATGACAGGGAACATGTCATCGTAAACACAGAATCCAGATACATCTGTGTTTTTAAACGCATCTTTGAACACAAAAACTCCCCGCAATGCAAGTCTGCGTCTCCACTCCTTAAATGCATCATCACTATCTTGCCACGACTGCTGCTCTTCAATTGTCACTTCTAAGATCGACCGAATCCTTTCGGCGAATGATAAGCTCTCAATGGCTTCTGCTTGAGTTAACCACGAAAGACGTTGTTTCTGTATTTCTTCTTGACCTTCAAATAGCTCTGCAAGGCTTAGCTGAAAAACCTTTGCTTTTCTGAAAAGGTAATGAATAACAGGATTTAAGTTCTCAACTGAATCCTCGGAGATTGATCGGAGAGCTTTTTCAACGGGCTCCTCAGGAGGAGGTTTTGGAAAAAAGAATACAACAATCGGCCTGTGAAGTTTCTCGGCCAACTTTTCTAGCTGTGAATATGTAGGACTTTCATCGCCTGATTCCCACTTGACAATCTTGGCGAACTGCTTATTAGCTGCAAGATCCTCGATCTTGTAGCCTGCTGTCTTTCTGGCCCAGGTAAGGACCTCTGGATTTATGGGGATTCGATTTGCCACACACTAGCCAGAGTTGATGAAGTTATATTAACAATACAACATCTTCTCCGCCCTGTCTACCGTGATATTGCGGGTTGTCATCGAACTTTAAGCGGCACTGGGCTCGATCTACTCTCCTAGATCTCTCTAACGCTTGCCATCACCTGGCCGCAGGAAACCACAGCTGGGAATGGAAATCATCTGGCGGCGGCTCAGGTGCATGGCATTGTTAGTTTGCGCTAAACAAGTCGTGGAGTAGGTCG
>Ga0194129_10005934_pt1 | contig 15245 bp, 21 predicted proteins | sample TA2KigCa35mmetaG_FD_150862 | JGI IMG/M metagenome (GOLD analysis project Ga0194129, IMG submission 150862) | Freshwater microbial communities from Lake Tanganyika, Tanzania - TA2015038 Kigoma Deep Cast 35m | ecosystem: Environmental > Aquatic > Freshwater > Lake | place: Tanzania: Lake... | reverse complement strand
GATCGGGCCAAGCTCTTTGGGGTCTTGGCGGCCCAGCGCTTCAATCGCGCCAATCCGATAGCGCCCCATGGGCAGAGGCGCTTCGCTGCCCATGCGATCGCGATTGGCGCTCTGGCGGTCGGCCCGACCGCTCACGGCATCGAAGTGGCGGTCGGGTTCGCCGGGAATCTCCAGGCGCAGGTCCCAGATGGGATCACCGGTGCGCGGCAGCCGGCGGGCGGTGCGCTCCAGGGTGAGCAGCGGTTTGGGTTGCAACACCGCGGCCGGGGAAGCCAGGCCCACCTCAAGGGCGGTGGCTGCAAGCAGCATCGGCAGGGCCATCCAGCGTCACCAGCGCAGAGCTGACGACAACTAGTCGTGATTGTTTTCCGCTGGTAAACCCAATTCCGGTTGCGCGGTTGGCACCTGCGCCGCTCGCCAGGGGTTTCCATTGATTGTGGCGCCGTTGCTGACATCGGGTTCGCCTGTGGCCAGCTTGTGAGCAGCACATTCAGGCCCGTGGCTGATCACCAGCACCGCCTCAGCCATCACTACCGCATCCGCAGTGGAGAGGGCTTCCGGCTCAACACGATCGATCCCGGCAGCACCGCTGACGCACCGATCAGCGATAAGCAGGCTGCTCAGGCAGCGCTGGCGGATGGGGTGGAGCGGATGGCCGCCTTGCAAGACAAGCTCTACGCCCAGGACCGCTGGGCCCTGCTGCTGGTGTTTCAGGCCATGGATGCCGCCGGCAAGGACGGCACGATCAAACACGTGATGAGTGGGGTGAATCCCCAGGGCTGCCAGGTGAGCTCCTTTAAGGCTCCCTCAGCGATCGATCTGGATCACGACTACCTCTGGCGTGCCAATCAGTGCCTGCCGGAGCGCGGGCGGATCGGCATCTTCAACCGCAGCTACTACGAGGAAACGCTGGTGGTGCGCGTTCACCCGGAGCTTCTGGCACGGCAGACCATCCCCGAAGAGCTGGTGGGGCAAGACATCTGGCAGCACCGCTTTCGCGACATCCGCCACTACGAAGACTATCTGGGCCGCAATGGCGTGGTGGTGCGCAAGTTTTTCCTGTATCTGTCGAAGCAGGAGCAGAAGCGGAGGTTCCTGGAGCGGTTGGAAAACCCTGAGAAAAACTGGAAGTTCTCAGCGGCTGATATCAGCGTGCGCGCCCATTGGGATGCCTATATGGAGGCCTACGAGCAAATGATCCGCCATACCGCCACGGATGCCGCTCCCTGGTACGTGGTGCCGGCGGATCACAAATGGTTCACGCGCCTCGTGGTGGCTGATGCCGTGATTGACACGCTTGAATCGCTCAACCTGGCGTATCCCACCGTGAGTGAGGCTGCTCGCCGCGACCTGGCCGAGGCCCACCGCCAGCTGCTCGAAGAGTGATGGCTGTGGATCAGAGCCTGCTGGCGCACATGATGCCCAACACCTTTCAGCATTACCTGCTGGGGTTATTCGCCGTGGCCAACAATATTCCAGCCCTTGGTCCATTTCTTGATCTAACTGGGGCGGTACCGCGCAGTCAGTCGCGCCATGTGATTCGTGTGGCCACGGCTACGAGCCTGTTGATCATGCTCAGCACCTTTTTCATCGGCACGGCTGTGTTGCGCTTCTTCGGGATCAGTGTGAGCGCGTTTCAGGTGGCTGGTGGATTGTTGCTGGGTGCCAGTGGGTTGAGCATGCTTCATGCGGGAGAGCCCAGCGGCGCACGCGAGAAGCAAGTGGATACAGCACGGATCAACCCTGGACAGATCACCTCAACAGCAATCGTTCCGATCTCACTGCCGCTGACGACCGGAGCGGGCACGATGTCGACCATCACGGTGTATGCCGATTCGGCGAGTTCTGTTGGCGAGCGCATTGAGCTCCTGGCCGCCATTCTGGTGATGACCGTTTTGATTGGTTTGATCTTCGCCTTCGCTGCAAAACTCACCCAGTGGCTTGGTCATGTAGGGATGACCGTGTTGATCAAGGTGATGGGGGTGTTCACCTTGGCGATCGGTATTCAATTTATTGTGACTGGCGTGACCACGATCCTCCAGCATGTACCTCTTGAGCTGGCTAGCTGACCTCAGCTGCCGCCGCGCCCCAGCAGCAGGATTGTGAGACCGCCGGCGATGGTGGTGAGTTGATAGATCAGGTCAACCCGATTGATCCGCTGCATCACCTGCACGTGCTCGGCTTCTGGAGCGCGGCTAATCAGATTCGTTCCCCAGACAAACAGCCAGAACTCAGCCGTGGCAACCACGTAGCCAAAGAGGTACAGCTTGTCGAGAAAGGTGAGGTAATCGAGTGGCGGTAAATCGGCGTGGGTACCTTCCTGGAGAAACACCAGGGTGAGGAGGGCCGTGGATGGAATCGCCAGGCGCAGGTCGTTGAGGTTGCCTTCCAGGTTGGGCGCCAGCAGCAGCATCACCATCACCGCTAGCCAGGGCAACACGAAGCGATAAAACGCTGCCCAGCCGTTGGTTCGATATCTGATTTCAAACGTGGCCATGCTGTAGTCACCGGCGTTGGCAACGCCTTCCTCACCAAATGTGGTGGTGTAGGCGTGAATTGTGCTGGTGCTTGTGGCCCTTTGAATGCTGTAGCCGTTCAGCGTGACGGAATCACCCTGGAGTTCCCCCGCGCGGAGCTTTGGAACCAGCACCACCCCTTGGGCGCCCATCGAGAATTGCGACGGGCGCACTTCAAGGTTGATCGGCAGCTCCAGCGTTTCGAAGGGAAACGGCCTCAGGTTCTGTTGATCGTCGTAAAACTTGCTGGAGAAGCGAAATAGCTGCAGATAGCGTCCTCCCTTTAAGCGCTGGGGTTCGTTGCTATCGGGTTCCAGCTGCGCGTCGTAGCCCTCCACCTGATTCACCAGCTCCACGAGCTCGGTGATCGGAATTTGATCCGATTCGATCCGCTGTTGGATGCTCTCCGGCCATTTCAACCAAAACCACCCGTCCGCGGAGAAGGTTTTGTCCTTCAGCGAGAGGTTGTAGATGTTTTTGATGTGCATGCCCACCTCGATCTGGCGGGCGGCGGGCACCGTTGGAGGGGGCTTGAGCTGGGGGTTGGTGGCATCGGGGCTACCCAGGGTGGTGATGCTGAACAGGGCCACCACCACGAGGCCGATCAATCCGGCCACCCATGACCGTTTCAGCTTCATTCCGCCGTTGGATCCCCTCACGAGGCTCAGGCTACGGGCGGTAGGGATGTGCTGACACGAGCGCTCCCGGGCTGTCGGTGGCGAACATAACCGCATGTAAAGGAGCTCATGCGATGACCGAGGCGAAGCGACCGCTGAGCTGGCTGAAAAAGCTGGTGCCGTCGGCCCTCCGTTCCGACCCGGCCAAGAAGCCCGGCTCGCCTCAGGCTCCGGCTCCTGCTGCCAATGCTGCGGCGCCTTCCCAGGCGGGTTCCCCTGTGAATACCCACGTGGTGTTCCTGCCCCGCGATCCCCAGTGGGCCTATTGCTTCTGGGCCATCAGCGATCTCGATCGCCAGAAGGCTCGCGAGGCGGGTGCCACCAGCCTGTGTTTGCGGGTGGCGGATGTGACCGGCCTTGGCGCTGATCAATCACACCCCCACGCCCTGCAGGAACTCGTGGTCGACAACCACGCCAGCGAGTGGTTCCTGCCGGTGCCGGTGGATGGTCGCGACTACCACGTGGAGCTTGGCTTCCGACTTCGCAACGGCGGCTGGTACTCCCTGGCCTTCTCCGCTGTGGCTCAGGTGCCGGCTCTCGAGCCCAGCCAGCGGGTGGCGGATGCCTTCGTGCCCTTCAGCCTCGATCAGCCCCTGCCAACCGCGGCCCATGAGGTGAGCTTCGGTGGCGGTGTGACCCACGAGCAGATCTACCAAATCGCCACCGCGGCCGGCACCCGCAGCCGCCGTGTGGGTTCGGAGGTGCTGCATGAGTTGGAGGGCGCACAGCACGGCCTGCTCAACGATTCCGGCGTGGGCGTGTGGGCCAGTGGCCGCAGCGAATCCGGCAGCGGTCTGGTGCGTCAGCGCTCCTTCTGGCTGGTGGCTGATGCCGAGCTGATCGTGTACGGCGCCACCGACCCCAGCGCCAGCCTGTTCATCGGCGATCAGCAGGTGCCTCTCTCCTCCGATGGCACCTTCCGCGTGCATGTGCCCTTCCGCGACGGCGAGCAGCTCTATCCAATCCGTGCCATCGCGGCCGATGGGGAGCAGGAGCGCTCGATCCGCCTGGAATTCGAGCGCCGCACTCCCGAAGCGCGCGTGAACAGCCGCGAAGACGCCGTGGCCGAGTGGTTCTGAGGCCTCGGGCCCGAGTGTGCCCCCCTCAGGCCACCTTCACCGCTTGGGCAATCCGCTGGAACATGTAGCCTATGCCCCGGGCGGTGAGGATCAGCTCGGGATTTTCAAGGTCGTGCTCGAGCTTGGCGCGCAGTCGCGAGATGTGCACATCCACAACCCGGCTGTCGGAGGAGCGCTCCGGCTTGTACCCCCACACCTTCTCGAGCATGTCGAGCCGGCTGATCGGTTCACCGGATCGGCTGATCAGTAGTTCCAGCAGGTTGAACTCCATGCCTGTGAGGCGAATCCGCTCCTCGGCGCGGAAGGCTTGGCGGCGGTTGAAGTCCACGCTGAGATCGCCCACCACCACAACATTGGCGGCCGATCCACCTCCGCCGCCACTCGCGCCCTGCCCCGAGCTGGCTCGCCGCATCACGCAGCGGATGCGTGCCTCCAGCTCCTTGGGGCTGAAGGGCTTCACCATGTAGTCGTCGGCGCCGAGCTGCAACCCAGTGATCCGATCCGCCACGTCGCCCAGGGCCGTGAGCAGGATGATCGGCACTTCTGACTGGGCCCGGATCCGCTCCACCACGGCGAAGCCGTCGAGCTCGGGCATCATCACGTCGAGCACCACCAGATCCGGTTCGGAACCCCGGAACAACTCGAGCGCCTCGGCACCGTTGCAGGCCATCAGCATCTCGTGGCCCTGCATGGTCAGGCGCGTTTCGAGGATGCGGCGAATGTTGGCCTCATCGTCAGCCACCAGGATTTTCAGGCCCTCAGGACGGGTTCCCTCACCGCTCTGACTCATCGCGCTCACCTCTATTTCTGGCAGTTTCACTGCCAAGAGGGCCTGATTCGCGCCCAGGCTCTCCGTTTTGGGGCGACTGTTACAAGGCCGTTCCGAACGGTTTCCCGTCATCTGCAGCACCATCCAGACCCTCAAAACCCACCCAGACTCGCTTGAGGACTGATGGGGATAGACATGCAGGACGTGGTGTTCGAGCTGATCAGCGATCAACCCGGGCGGCTGATGGCGGAGGCCCGTCAGCACCATCTCCAGATCAGCGCCACCAATCTTGAAGAGCTGCAGCACGAAGCCCGAGAGGCGCTGATCAGCCACTCCGGCCCGAATCATGTGGCGTATCGGGTGCGCTTGCGCCGGCCGGTGCGCCATGGTTTGCAAGCTGGCGTGGATCAGTTTGCGAGAGGTTGCGCACTTGCTGCACGGCCGTTGAAGCGCTGCTAATCAACGCTTGCCTCTGATGCACAAATCATGAATGTGCTGCTGTTTTCTTCGGCTGTTGCTCCAAAAGGCCTGCCGGTGATTCTTCCGGCGCTAGCTGGTGCCGGGATCCTCATCGCTCTATCCCAGCTGTTTGTTCCCAAGACCTGAGGCGGTGGTTTCCTGTTAGGGCTTGGCGGCAGGGCGGTCTTTTGGGTGGATCAGGCCAAAATGACCGCACCTCACAACGCAGAGTGTGGCTCAGCCCGATCTGGTTCAGCTCTCTAAGTTGGAGTAAGGCCTTGGAAGCAGTCGGGTCGATTTGGTGGTGCTATTGCGCCGTCTTGGTGATTTGTTGATCCCGCAGGTTTTGCTCTCCCTCTCCGTGGCGAGCTTCCTGTTCACCTCGGGCTGAGCGCTTCAGATCCCCAGCGAGCGCAGCCAGGCGCCAATACCGCTGTGGGTCATCGGTACCTCCATGTTGCGATCCAGGAACCAGAGGTAGCCAGCGGCGGCATTGAGGGCGATCACCAGGGCCCAGATCCGCCATCCCTCAGGCAGTTTCATCGCGGTTGGCTTCTCGCTCATCGGCGGCAACGTTACGAAATGCGTGCTTTGCGGTGGTCATGGCGCGCTTGGTAGCGGCGCGAACTCCAGCCATGCTCTCGCGGGCGCAAAGTATGGGCGTAGCAACCGCTACCAAAACGTTCACCTCGCACCTGCGAGGCGCAGTTCGATCCAGGCCATGGAACGGGGACCTGGACTTGCCTGTGGACAACGACCATGACCCTCACCTATCGCGGCCAGAAGTACGAGCAGAACAAGCAAGCTGTTCCCCAGCAGCATCCTGCTCTCTCCTACCGCGGCATTCGTTACCAGAAGTGATCAGCCTCCAGGGCTGAGCCTCAAGCCCCGCACTGCGGGGCTTTTTTGTGGCTTGCGCGCTCTCAGCTCACAAAGCGCTTGTAGAGCCAACGCACGAAGCCACCGATCACGGGCACCGGCTCAAAGGTGGGGCCCACAAAGTCGAAGTAGTCGCGGTGGTCCACGATCTTTCCGTCGTCGTTCAGCAGAAGCCGGGTGGCGCCGGGATAGATGAACTCAATGCCCTTGATTTTCAGGCCCATCTCCCACTCCACGAAGGCGGTGTTGCCGTCGCAGGCAATGGCGAGTGGTTTGAGCAACACATCGTCGCAGCGGCGCAACAGGCCTTCCTGGGCGTCCAGGTAGGCCTTAAGCCCTTTCTTTTTCTGTGTCGGGTCTTCAAACACCACGTCTTCGCTGTAGGCCTCTCGCCATTGCTGTTCTGTGGGAGCAGGAGCGCCGTAAGGCTTGGTGAACAGGGCGCGGAGCTGTGAGATGTCCACTGGAATTGGCAGTCAGGGGCATTCTGGCGCCGCGGTCCCATGGTTGAGAGGGTTGCGCCGATGCCCTTGCGCCCTGGCTAGGAAGATCTGTTAAGCAGTTTACGATTCGTGTGCATGTAATTGTCGTTGTTGTTTTGAGGGCAGGAGTCATCGAGATCACTAGGTTGCATGGATTTGGATGGCATCCATGCTCAAGTCGCTGGCCAGTCTTGCCCTGCTGCCCCTGATCACGTTCGGTGCTGTTCAGGCTCCGCTGCAGGCTGCTCCGGAGGTGTATTCAACGCCGTTTTATTCCTCAACGAACACCCTCAACCCCAACGGCAAACCCTTGGGGACTGTGTTGGCATCCGAGCCTGCGGTGAGCACGATGCCCGGCAGCAAGGCCTGGCGGATTGCCTATGTGTCGTCGGATACGGCTGGTCGCCGCACGGTTGTCACCGGACTGATCGTTGTTCCCGATGGTCCTGGACCCGCTCAGGGTCGACCTTTGGTGGCTTGGGCCCATGGCACCACAGGCACCGCACGGCGCTGCGGGCCCTCGCAGTTGCCTCAGCCGGCCCAACCCCTAAACCAATACCTGCTGCCGGAGGGCACCAGCTGGAACGATTTCGGTCTGCCGGCGATGCACACCTTCTTGAAACGCGGCTACGTGATCGTGGCCACGGATTATCAAGGCCTTGGTGGTCCTGGCGATCATCAATACGTGGCGATGACCACGAACGGCCGCGATGTGATCAATGCGTTGCACGCAGCACGCGATTTCAAACCGGCTGCTGCAGGTGAACAGGCCGTGGTGTATGGCTGGAGCCAGGGCGGTGGCGCCACGCTTGGTGCTGCAGGTCTGGGTGACTACGTGAAAGCCGGTGATGCGGCGGCGCCGGTGAACATTCTTGGGTTCGTGGCGATGGCTCCGCCGGATTTCGGCGTGGAATTGCCCGCCGAGGTCACCACGGAAGCTCAGGCCGTGAAGGTGCTGCAGGCGATGAATCAGCAGCTTGATAACAACGTGTTCAACTTCACCCATCTAGCGATGTTCTACTGGGGGCTGGCTGCGGCCCAGCCGGGCCTCAACCTCAGCGATCTTGACGTGACCCCCTTTGCTGCTCCAGTTCTTCTGAGAGCTGGTGGGTAGTCAGGCCGCTTTCCACTGGTGGAGGACCTCCAGGGGCGTACGCCCCTGGAGCGCCGAATGCGGTCTGTAGGTGTTGTACTCGATTCGGTGCTGTTCAGCCAACAGCTTGGCCTCCTGCACCGAGGTGAATAGCTCAATGTTCAGGAACTCATCTCTGAACCTGCTGTTGAATGACTCCACAAATGGGTTCTCCCAGGGTGAGCCTGGTGGGATGTAAGCAGTGCTGCAGCCACTTCCGGTGCACCACTCCTGCAGGGCATGAGCGATGAATTCGGGGCCATTGTCCATCGTCAGATGAGTGGGCGGTGGGTAGAGCTTGAGCAGCTCCTCGATCGTGTCGATCACCTCAGCAGCCTTACAGCGCCTACCGACCCGAATCGCCAGGCAGAGCCGGCTGTACTCATCGATCACGTTGAGAAACTTGAGTGTCCTCCCATCGATGGTCTGGTCGAACTGGAAGTCGATGGCCCAGACGTGGTGGGGATATTCGGCCCGCAACAGTTCCCGTTTGCCACTGGGAAGCCGTGATCGCTTGCGCCGACGCGGAAGGGGGCGCTGCAGCCCCTCCTCCCGCCAGATCCGTTGCACCCGCTTGTGGTTCACGGTCCAGCCTTCCAGCCGGAGCCGCCGGTACACAAGCCGCCGACCCCAGCGCACATGACGCCGGGCCAGCTCGCGGATGCGGCGAAGCAGCTTCTGCTCCTCAATCGCTGACACCGGCACGGGCCGGCGTTGGGTATTGCGGTTCTGGCCGGCCAGACGGCAGGCACGGCGCTGAGAAACCCGGAATCGATCCTGCAGAACACACACGGCTCTGCGTCGTCGTTCCGGGCTCAGAAGTTTCCCTCGGCTAACTCCTTGAGCATTGCCTTGTCGAGTTCTGCGTCAGCAAGAAGCCGCTTGAGGCGTGCATTTTCCTGCTCCAGCTCCTTGAGGCGTTTGGCCTCGGTGGCTTTCATCCCGCCGTACAGCTGCTGCCAGCGGTGATAGGTCGGGGCTGACACCTCCAGAGCGCGGCAGACATCGGCCACGCTCTGGCCCTGATTGAGGAGCTGCTCAGCGGTGCGCAGCTTGCGGATGATCTGCTCGGGAGTGTGGCGCTTGCGTTTCATGGGGCTTCTCCTGGCCAAGTCTGGCCGGTTGGGAAGCTCTCATAAGGACTGGTTCAGTTTCTGGGGTCCACGTCATCAGCAGCCGCAGCTGGCCGGTGCGACCATCCAGCTCCGCCAGCCGACCAAGGGGCAAGGCCAGGTTGGGGCGGCCGTGACCAACCGGAAGATCGCGCACCAACGGCACGCCCAGTGGCGCCAGCCTCTCCAGCAGGATCTCCCCCATCGAGAAATCGCCGGGCAACACATCGTCTTCAGCCCAGCTGAACCGGCCCAACCCGATGCCCGCAAGCCCGTCGAACAGGCCACTGCTGCGCCACTGGGTGAGTTGTCGATCGATGCGATAGGGAGCCTCGCCGGTGTCTTCCAACACCAGAATCGCCCCCTTCAACGGGGGCAACCAAGGCGTGCCGATCAGGCTGGTGGCGATGGTGAGGTTGCTCACCACCAGCGGCCCGCGAGCGAATCCGACCTGCACCGGGGTGCCCTGAAGGGGTGGCACGGGTACGTGTTGCAGAAGAGCCACCAGCCGCTGCCAGGCCGCTGCGTCGCCGCTAAACCACCCGTGCACGCCGCCAACACTGCCGGCAGCCCACTGGGCCAACAGCAACGCAGAACAATCCGAAAAGCCCACACACCAACGGGGCGAGGCGGGGAACGTGAAACCCGACTCCAGCACACGCGCACTACCCCACCCCGCGCCCACGTAAAACAGCGCATCCACACGGGGATCCAGCCACGCCTGCTGCAAAGCCCCGAGGCGCTGGCGATCGGAGCCAGCAAACCAGCGCCACCGCTGACTGAGTGACGGCGGGCGCAACAGCTCCCATCCTTCAGCGGCACAGCGCTGGCTGAGCTGCTCGAGCATCGGATCCGCTGGATCCAGCCAGGTGCCCGGTGCCAATGCCGCAATCCGGCTGCCGCGGCGCAGCGGGGTCGGCTGCGGGCCCACGGGCTGGGCGGTTGGTGGTGCAGCGCTCGACGCCGCCCAACTGCCACCAGCGAGGGCAAGGCCCGCCTGCAGCAGACGGCGGCGCCTCATCGCCTGCTCAACCGATGAGGCTGGCCAGCAAGCGACGCCCGTCCACGCCACCGGTGGCTGGATCACAGGCCCGCTCGGGATGGGGCATCAAGCCCAGCACGTTGCCCTGGCTGTTCGTGAGGCCAGCCACATCGGCCACCGAGCCGTTGGGGTTGCTGCAGTAGCGCAGTACCACCTGCCCCGAGTTCTCCAACTGCTTGAGCAGCTCGGGATCCGCCTGGTAACGCCCTTCGCCATGGGCGATCGGGAAATTCACCACCTCACCACTGCTGTAGCCCTGAAGCCAGGAGCACTGGCCAGGTTCCACGCGCAAATGGGTGGGTTCACAGATGAAATGCAGCTTCTGGTTGCGCGTCAGCGCGCCCGGCAGCAAACCCATCTCAGTGAGCACCTGGAAGCCGTTGCAGATTCCGAGCACCCGTCCACCGCGTTCGGCGAAGGCAGCCACTTCCTGCAGCACCGGGGCAAAGCGGGCGATGGCGCCGCAGCGCAGGTAATCGCCGTAGCTGAAGCCACCAGGGATCACCACGGCATCGAGGCCGCTGAGATCACGTTCTTCATGCCAGAGGAAACGGGTCTTGATCCCTAGGCAGCCTTCAGCGGCCCATTGCACGTCCCGGTCACAGTTGGAACCGGGGAACACCACCACACCAAGGCTCATCATCGTCAGGCTCCTGCGCTGCTGTCGTCCTTGAATTCGAGGGTCCAGTTCTCGATCACAGGGTTGGCAAGCAACCGGTCGCTGAGCAGCTCGAGCTGGGCGCGGGCGGCCTGCGCATCCGGAGCTTCCAGTTCCACCTCCACGGCCTTCCCAATGCGGAGCTTGCTCACACCATCCACGCCGAGACGGGCTGCGGCAGCCCGCGTGGCCTCCCCGGCGGGATCCAACACCGACGGCCTGAGGGACACCAACACGCGGGCGGAGAAGAGCGGCACCTGAGCTCCACGAGGATTGTTAAATCTTGGCAGGCCGGCTGCCACACCCCCTTGTGCATGGTCACGGTGGAGGTAGATGCCGCAACGCCGGCCCGTGGCCCGTCACCTTCTGCAAAGCCAACTGCTGCAGGCGGCCATGGTCGTGCTGCCGTTGCTGACTGTGGCCGCTGCGCGCGCCCAGTCGGCCCTGAACCTGCCGCTGGAATGCCAGCTCAACCAGGGGCCCTGGCAACCCTGCACCCTCACCATTGAGCAGATGGGTGCGCATTGGTGGCTGCAAATCGGTGAGCAGCGCCTGGTGTTCCACAGCAATGGTCGCGGCAGCGTCACCCTGAGCGACCAAGCCGGCGCTAGCCGCACGGTTCAGCCCATGTGGACCGCCCAACGCGAGTTGTGCTGGGACGGAGTTTGCACCAAGGGAGACTTCCCGCTCGATTAACCCCACCTGAGGGCCTTGGGCCAAGCGCGATCAGACAGCTTGAATCGCCCGCTCCAGGGCCGCTCCATCCACCGCCAAACCAAGCGCCACCAGTTCCAGGCCATCGGAGGCAGGCCTCTCTCCGGGCGACTGGCTGTCGAACCAGCACTCCAAGCGAGGACCAACCGCCTGAATCTGCAGGGGATGGCGTTTGCCGGGAAGCCAAGCACGCCCCTTCAACCGCAGCAGCATATGATCACGGATCTGGCCTTCGAGGGCCGCCTCCAGCCGGCCGCGATCTAAGGCGCCGCTCCGGCGCACCACCGCCGATTGCATCGCCACGTGGGTGTGGTCGTGATGCTCGTGCTCGTCGTGATGGTGGTCGGGGGAGTGATCGTGGTGGGAGTGATCGTGGTGAGCCTGGTGCTCCTCGCGTTCAAGCCCCAGCAACAGCGCCGCCGGCACCTCGCCGCGTTGCATCGGCACCACCGAAACCCCCGGTCGAACCTGGGCCGCGATCTGCGCCTGGAGCTCTGCAATCTGCTCACCCTCGAGCCGGTCGGCGCGGCTCAGCAACACCAGATCCGCCGCTTCCAATTGATCGTCGAACAGCTCCTGGATGCTGCTGAGGTGATCCAGATTGGGATCGGCCAAACGCTGGGCTTCGAGGGCAGCGGGATCTCCCACCACGCTGCCAGCGGCCAAGGCTTCACCATCCACCACCGCCACCACACCACTCACCCTGGTGCGGGTGCGGATCTCGGGCCAGCCAAAGGCTTGAACCAACGGCACCGGCAACGCCAGACCACTGGTTTCCACAACGATGCCGTCGAGCTGGTCGGCCCGCTTGAGCAGCGTTTGCATCGTGGGTAGGAACTCGTCCTGCACGGTGCAGCAAAGGCAGCCGTTGGCGAGTTCCACCACGCGGCCATCAAGCTCCTCTTCGGGGCAGAAGCCGCAGCTGCGAATCAGATCACCATCGATCCCCACTTCGCCGAACTCGTTGACCAGCACGGCAAGGCGAAGGCCGCTGCTCAACAGCAATTGACGCAGCAGCGTGGATTTACCGGCACCCAAAAAACCCGTCACCACAGTGACGGGCAAACGCTTGGTGGTTGCGTTCATCTCAACCCACCAGGGCGGTCCAGGTGAAGGCCGCACCAATGCCAATCAGGCTTCCCGCCAGCAATGTGCGACCCTGGCCGTCGAGGCGTTGGGCCACGCCACGCAGGCTCACCAAGGCAAGAAGGAGCAGGCTCCCCTGGCAGAGCAGAAGGCCCAACAGATAGGTGGCAATCGGCGTGGCTTCCCAACCAATCACCGTGCTGCTGAGCACGTAGCCATGCAGCGCAAAAGCCGGCAGCAGCAGCATCTGAGGCAGGCGGCGCAACACCACGAGCCCTTCCACAACCAGCGTCAGCGACACCAACAGCTCAGCCGCCGGTAATCCAGGCCACACCAGGCCAAGGGCGGTACCGGCCAGGCCAATGGCCAGCAGGGTGAGCATCCAACGACTGGAGCGCTGCAGACCCACCAGGGCCAGGGCCATCAGAAACAGCAGATGATCAGGGCCGAGCAGGGGGTGGGCCAAACCGCTCAACAGGCCGGTGAAGGCGTTGGGCACCAGCTGCATGGCCTCCATCGGGTGATGGGCAAGGGCGGGTCCGGCCAGCAGCAGGGCCAGGGCGCCGGCAACCGGCATGAGGCGTTGAATCATGTCTTGGCCTGGTCCGCGCCAGGGGTGGAGGGAGCAACGACCGGCGGGCGTTCTGACTGCGAACGCAGCCTCAGCCCCGTTCGATCACAGCTGCGGGACAGCGCCGGATTCGCACCGGACTTTCCCCGTTTCCTCTTCGGGCTGATCCCCCGAAGAACCGACGCCATCAATGTAGTGGGTCTGAGCGAATGGGCTGGCCAGAGGGCTCAACGGCAGTTGAGGCTGTCGCGGGTCAGCACCCCCGTTCGGGCATTGGTGCCACTGGCGCGGCTACAGAGCGCCTTCTGTTGCGGCAGATCCAACACCGCATCGCTGAAATCGGCGCCGGAGATCTCAGCGCCGGTGAATTTGCTGTTCATCAACATCGCGTTGCGCAGCACAGCATTGCTGAGGTTGGCGTTGTCGAAGCGGCTGGCAAACGCCACAGCGTCTCCCAAGTCGGCGCCGCTCAGATTGGCGCCCTGCAGGTTGGCGGTGTTGAACACGGCGCCGCGCAGATCGCTCTCGCTGAGGTCAAAGCCTTCGAGGTTGGCCTTGAGGAATTCCTGCTGCTGCAGGTTGCGGCCGTGCATGTCGGGCTGCAGATCCTGCAGGCTGCGTTGGCTTCGCAGCTCAGGCGCGGTGATCGCTGCAGCGCTCTGACACCAGAGCACCAGTGGCAGAAGGAGCACCACGGCCGCCCGCAACATGGCCCGCAGGGCGCTGGCCTGGGAGCGAGGGAGCGGCAACACGGCAGCACTACGTTGGGCAGCCAAGTTATTGCAGGCAGCCGCCGCAGCGCGACCGATGAGCAAGACCCTGCGGGTGGTGGTTCCGCCCCATCCCCTGATCGGCCACTGGCTCACGCTGCTGCGCGATCGCGAAACGCCCCAGCCCCTGTTCAACACCGCCATGGCGGAACTTGGGCGCTGGCTCACCTATGAAGCGATGCGCGATTGGATCCCCTACCAACGGGTGCAGGTGCAAACGCCGCTGGCCAGCACGGAAGGCACCGTGGTGGATGGCTCGGTTCCGATGGTGGCGGTACCGATGTTGCGCGGCGGGCTCACCCTGTGGGAAGGAGCACGGCCGGTGGTGCCCAGTGCCGCTGTCGCCCATGTGGGTGTGAGCTACGGCGATGGCTCTGCGCCGGCGGCGCTCTGGTGCAACACCTTGCCGGAGGCGATCCCGGCGCGGGCCGGAGTGTTGGTGTTTGCGCCGCAGGTGGCACGCGGCGACAGTGTGCTGCGGGTGCTCGAGCAGCTCGAGCAGTTCGGCGTGGGCGGCCAGCGGCTGCGGGTGATCACGGCGCTGGCCGCCAGCCCGGGCCTGAAACAGCTGGGTGAGCGCTACGAAGACCTCACGATCTACACCGCCTGCATCGATGCGGAGCTCGATGGCGAAGGGCGCATCCTGCCGGGCATCGGTGACGCCGAGCAACGGCTCTATGGCCTCGGCCAGACGAACTTCGTAGGCTGAGCGGACACGTTTCCAATCACGGCGCGATGGCCAACCGAGACAGCGGTTCCAGCTCCCTGGGCACCCTGCTGGCCGGTGCCCTGATCGGTGCAGCCGGCCTGGGTTGGTGGCTGCTGTCTGAGGCGGAGCGGCGCCGGAGCGAGCAACGCCAGAACCGCAACCTGCGGGCGAGCCGGCTCTCGTGGAGTGAGGATGAGGAAATCGATGCCCCGGCTGCCAGCCGCCCCATCCGGGAAACCGAGCTGCAAGACAAGGTGCACGAGCTCAACCAAGCCATCGAAGACGTGCGCCGCCAGCTCGAAAGTATGAGCACGCAGAACTGAGCCAGGCCGGGCCGGGCTGCTCGGTAGGTTGCTGCTACGACATTGCCGCAGCCATGCTCCGCTCCGCCGCGATCACCCAGGGCATCCAGCGCTCCCCCAACCGCGCCATGCTCCGGGCGGTAGGTTTCGGTGACGGTGACTTCAGCAAGCCGATCATCGGCATTGCCAACGGCTACAGCACGATCACGCCCTGCAACCTGGGACTGAACGATCTGGCCCGCCGGGCCGAAGAGGCCGCCAACGCTGCCGGGGCGATGCCCCAGATGT
>Ga0194129_10005933_pt1 | contig 15253 bp, 12 predicted proteins | sample TA2KigCa35mmetaG_FD_150862 | JGI IMG/M metagenome (GOLD analysis project Ga0194129, IMG submission 150862) | Freshwater microbial communities from Lake Tanganyika, Tanzania - TA2015038 Kigoma Deep Cast 35m | ecosystem: Environmental > Aquatic > Freshwater > Lake | place: Tanzania: Lake... | reverse complement strand
GTGGGCCTGCGGCTTTTGCGCTAGCATACCCAGCAGTCCCGACATGCCGCGATGCCCGCTGCCTTCCTCGATGACTGCCTCGTAGGCCTCGAGCGCAAGGAAGCGGTAGCCGGGGAAGGAGTTGCGCATCAGATCCTCGTCGTACATATGCTCGAGGATCCCGGGGCCCCCTGTGTTGTGGCGAAGTTGCGCTGCGGTGTAGCCCTGAATCACCAGCAGCCCCCCGGGCTTCAGTGCATGGTCCATCCGCGCAAAGATGCGTTGTCGGTCCTGAGGGGCGGCAAACTGGAAGAAGATGCCCACCACGTTGTTGTAGCGGGCGGGTTTCCAGTCGAAGGCATCCCAGGCGCATGCATCCCAGTGCACCTTCACCCCGCGTCGCTGGGCGAGTTGCCGGGCCTTGGCAACTGCCACCTCCGAAAAATCGAAGCCCTCCACCTCATGACCAAGGCTTGCGAGCCAAACCCCGTTACGGCCTTCACCGTCGGCCACGACGAGGCTTCGCCCTTCATGAAGATGGGGCCGCGCCGCCAGCAACCATGCGTTGGGTTCCTCACCGAACAGGTACCCCGGTTCGGCAAAGCGCTGATTCCAGCGCTTCAATGGATCTGCAAAGGCACTCAACGGTCCTTCACCTTTGGCGGCACTGCTCGAAGACTACCCCGGGTGGTTACTCGGGGCAGGTATCCGTGCCGGTGTAGCCGGTTGCGCCCAGAAAGCGAAACACCATGATGTAGGCCGAGGCCACAGCAATCAGATCGATCATCTGCCGATCGTTGAGGGCAGTACGCAAGGCCCCGATCACCGGATCGCTCACCTTGTTCTTGCGGGCCATCTCCACGGCCATGGCCAGCACCGCACGGTCCATTCCGGGAAAGAGTGCCCGGTTTCCAACCGCAGTCACCGGGTCGCGAAGCGCAGACGCCTGGATTTCACTTCCTCCGGCCTTGCGGAAAAGGCTCAGGTGGTGATTGAAGGCGTATTCCGCAGAGTGCAGGGCGGCCATCGCTGCGATTGTCATCTCGCGAATGCGGGGGTCCACCACAAGATCGTTGCGCACGGTGCCCATGAAATCGTTCCAGGCCTTGGCATAGGGGGGCGAGTTGAGCAACATCCGGTCGAGCGGTGCGAGCGTGCCGCCCCTGCGCTTGCGCATCGCTGCAATCGTGTCGGCAGGTTCGGAGAGATCGTTGGGGCAAAGCGGGATGCGCATGGGGAGACTCCAAAGGCGGGCGTTGTCGGCCGTTCAGTCGGGTCGATGCTGTCGCCTATGATTATGGCAGAGGCAGGAGCCTCCATGGAGGGGACTTGTAATGGCGGTGATGCTGATCGAGGTGGGCTACGCGCCCGAAGCCATGGCGATGCTCGTGGCCCAGGGCGAGAACCGTCAGATCCAGGTGGAGCGGATGTTTGAGGCGGCAGGATGCAGGTTGCTGGGTGCCTGGTATCTCCACGGTACCAACCGCGCGATCCTCATCGCCGAAGGTGGTGTTGACGATGTGCATGCAGTGGCAACCGTGGCGCTCGGCTCGCGTTCGCTCGTGTCCTGCAGCGTGACGCAACTCACCGCGTTTTCGAACGCCAAGGGCTATTTCGCCCGCGCCCAGGCGATCCGCAGGGATCTTGACGAGCGACCCGCCGAGCCCTCCTTCCTGCGCTCGGCGCCGTGAGGCGGTCGGCTTCCATCAACACATCCCCACTCGGAGTTCTTCACAGGTCAGGTTCCAAAAGGATAGCTGCTGCGGTCGAGTTCGATGCGTTCTGATATCCGGTTCTGATCCCAGCGACCGCTGTCGCGCACCTTGCCTTGCGCGTCGTAGAAGATGCCGAGCCCGTGAGGCTGGTCTCGCTGAAACTCGCCCACGTAGCGGGAGCCGTCGGCCAGCGTGAAGGTGCCACGCCCGCAGCGTTGCTCGTCCTCCCACTGTCCAACGTAGGACTTGCCGTCGGGCCAGTGGTAGATGCCGTGGCCGTGAAACTTGCGCCTGCGAAACTGCCCTGTGTAGCTGCGGCCGTCGGCAAGCCGAAGGGTGCCGTGACCGTGCGCCATGCCGTCGCGAAACTCCCCTCGGTACTCGCGACCGTCCGGTGAGCTGAGCACGCCTTCGCCTTCCGGGTGCCCTGCGCGGTAGTTCCCCTGGTAGAGGGTGCCATCGGGGAGCGTGAGCGTGCAGGCGCCGCTCGGCTCCCCCTCCCGAAACTCGCCTTCGAAGAGCCGACCATCGGGCGTACGCATACGTCCGATGCCCTGGGCGACTCCGGCGCGAAACTCGCCCTCGTAAACGGTGCCGTCCGCCCACTGGCGGCGGCCGCGACCATGCGCCTGATGGCCGAGAAAAAGCCCTGTGTAGCGCGCGCCGTCCGGTTCCCGCAGGCTACCCTCGCCGATCAGCGCTCCGTTGGCCCACTGGCCCTCGAAGATCCGGCCATCGACAAGGCGCAGCACACCGCGCCCTGCGGGCTCGCCCCCGGCGAAGACACCCACGAACACCCTGCCGTCTGTTCCCACAAGTTGGCCTTCTCCGCCGGGCTCCCCGCCGATGAACTCGCCGCTGTAGCGACGCCCATCCGGCCAGTTAAGAACGCCCCTGCCCTGCATCCGGTGACGCACCCATGCCCCCTCGTAGCGGATGCCATCGCCGAGCATCGCGATTCCCTGACCGTGACGTCTGCCACGACGCCAGGTGCCGCAGTACATCCGACCGTCGGGCCAGGAAAGGATTCCTTCGCCGTGAAAGCGACCCTCCTCAAACTCTCCAACGTAGGTCCGGCCCTCAACAAAGCGCATCGTGCCCTGCCCGTGCGCCCGCCCATGCTGCACATGGCCCTCGTAGCTCTTGCCGCTCGGCCAGTTCAGGCTTCCTTCGCCCTCGGGTTCTTCACCCGAGAATCCGCCCACGTAGCGCATGCCGTTGCGCCAGTGGAGGGTGCCGCGACCCTGGATCAGCCCGTCGCGCCACTCGCCCATGAAGATCCGGCCGTCGGCCAGGGTGAGCGTGCCGAAGCCGCGCGGTGACCCCTGTTCGAACTGACCCACGTAGAGGTCTGCACCTTCGCTGCGCAGACGACCTTCGCCCTGTGGCTGGCCTGCACGAAACTCACCGATGTATTCGCGTCCGTCGGGCCAGCGCAGGCTCCCCTGGCCCTCGGGCTCCCCATCCAGCAGCGCGCCGCGATAACGTCGACCGTCGGGCCAGCTCAGACTGCCCGGGCCGCGCAGTTCACCCGCCTTGAACTGGCCCTGCAGCTTGCGTCCGTCCGGATAGTGGAGGGTGCCCGGCCCGTTGAGTTTGCCCGCAACGAACTGCCCCTCGAGCGACTTCCCATCAGGCGAGCGCAGCACGCCGGGTCCGTGCGGAAGATTCTCGTGCCATTGGCCAAGAAAACTGCGGCCGTCGGCAGAGCGGAGTTCTCCTCGGCCTTGCCGTCTTCCCTCATGCCAGTCGCCTACATAGCTGCTGCCATCGGCACTGAGCAACTGGCCGCTTCCGTGAAAGAGATCGTTGGCAAAGCCGCCCACATAGTGGCTGCCGTCCGCCCCACGCTGTTCGCCCTCGCCCTCGAGCTTGCCGCGAAGCCAGGTGCCCGAGCGCTCGCGACCGTCGGGCCAGGCCCAGACCCCTTTTCCGCCCACCTCGCCGCTGCGGAACTCCCCGCGAAAGACACTGCCGTCGGCAAAGTGCCTCTGGCCTGTTCCATTGGCCTTGCCGGCCTTGAAGTCGCCCTCGTGGCGCGAACCATCGGGCCAGTGCATCGTGCCCTCGCCATTGGGTTCATCGGCCCAGATCTCGCCGTGGTAGCGCCTGCCGTCGCGCCAGCGCAGGGTCCCACTGCCCAGCGGATGGCCCTCGTGGATCGATCCCAGAAAGCTGCGACCATCGGGCCAGCGCAGTTCGCCGGCCCTGCTGGCTCCCTGATCAAATTCACCTTCGAAGCGCCGGCCGTCGCTCCATTGCAGCGTGCCTGCACCCTGCGCCGCACCCTTGCGGTAGAGACCCTCGTGCAGGCTGCCGTCGGTGCGCAGGCTGCGCCCCCTGCCCTCGGCCTTGCCGGCCTTCCACTGGCCCTCATGCCATCGGCCGTCGGGCAACACCCGCCGCCCCGTACCTTCCCAGCAGCCCTCCACCCACGCACCTTCGTAATGGCTGCCATCGGGAAAGCTGACGCGCCCGGTGCCATGCGGAAGGTCGTGGCGAAACTCGCCCTCGAAGCGCGTGCCGTCCGCAAGTCCCATGCACCCAGTGCCGTGCAGGCTTCCTGCCCGCCAGTGCCCTTCGAGATAGCTCGAGTCGGGTCGCTGCAGGCGTCCGAAACCCTCCGGCAGTCCCTGATGGCAGCGCCCCTCAAAAACCGCGCCATCGGCAAGCACGATCCGGAAGTTTGCCTCTTCGAGGCCCGCGCGCAATGCGTTGCACCACCCCCGGCCGGGCAGTGGTTCGCCGTTCTCGGGAACCCAGGCGGCCTGGCGCTGAGGCGCGGCAACCGCCCAGTCGCCGTCGTGGAGCGCTCCGTTGTGGGGCTCCTCGGCGAGGGCCGCCCGCGCGAGTTCGGCGAGCGAGCGTTGTGAGCCTGTGGGCGGTCCGGCGAAGTTTTCCGTGGGGGTTTGGGAGCGGATTCGGGCGGGCGCTTCGCTGCCCGATTCCGGGCGCGGCGCGGCAGGCAACCCGGCGCGTGGGGGCGTTTGCGCTACGGTGTGCAACTCCGTTGGGGCCTTCCTCGCTGACTCCGCCGAGGACGGTTCAACGCGCTCCCGAACGAAGTCGCCCAAGGTTTGCGCTCACGCGCATCAGAGTTCGGGCGTGCCGCCTGCCGCAGCGGCTTCCTCGAGTTCCTTGCCAACATGCGACCCGTCGAGCGCCTTGCGGTAGGCCATACGCGCCATGTCGAGCGAGGTTGTGGAAATCACGAGTTTTCCGCCGTCCATCACGACGTAGGTGTTGTACTGCATCGAGCCGGGAAAACGTACCCGTTCGTAGTAAGTGTTCTTCCGCATGGCGAGGGCTCCCCGGATAGTACGCAGCAAGTGTAGGAGGAAATGTCGAGCGATGGAAGTGCTTGTTCGAGTTGCGTTGCAGGTGGCTGGGTGTGATTCAACGAGGCTTGATCTTCGCTTGCCGGAGTTCGTGTGCCAAGCGTTCGATCAGTGCCTCCACCGACTCGCTGCGGCAGTTGCGGTATCCACTCCCCGCCCAGAGACTCTGGTACTCGCCATCGCCGCGCTCCTGCGCCCACTGCCGCATCGCCGAAGTGAGTGTGTTCTGCAGGGGGAAGGGCAGGACGGCTGCTCCGTCCATTCGGGCAATGAAGCGGTTGTGCAGGCCACGCGCCAGCCGTCCCGAAAACGAGCGGGTGAGCACCGCGTCGCGCCAGTGCTCCTGCAGAAGAAATCGCTTGTGCTCGGGTGATGCGCCCGATTCCTCGCAGGCAAGAAACGCGGTGCCGAGTTGCACCGCGCATGCGCCCGCCCTCAACATCCTCGCGATGTGGCTGCCATGCATGATCCCGCCTGCCGCAACCACGGGAAGGCTGCAGGCGCGCGCGATGCTCCGCACAAGGTCCTCGGTGTGGGCTCCGGGATCTGCAGCATGGGGGTCGAAGCTTCCCCGGTGTCCGCCGGCTTCAATACCCTGCGCAATCACCACGTCGGCGCCAGCCTCCTCGATGGCCCGTGCCTCCTCGAGTCGGGTGGCCGTCACGCCAACGCAGATCCCGAGGCTCTGTGCGCGTTCGATAACCGCAGCAGGCGGCAATCCGAAGTGAAAGCTCAGCAGCGCCGGGCGGTGGCGCCATACCGGCTCGAGTTGCGCTGCGAGCGTGGGTGTGCAGGGTGCTGTGGGCACCTGGAGTGCGCCAGGCGTGAACGGGGCAGAGACTCCAGGATCCGCAGGCTCCCGCAGGAGAAGTTCGTTGTCCGGAAGTTCGTTGCCCGGAGAAACGAGGCCAGACATGGCCTGCAGAAGCGCTGCGATCGCAGCATCGACCTGCGCCTGCAAAAGGGGCGTCGATTCAGGAAAGACGAAGAAGTTGGCATTGACCGCTCCCATCGGACGAGGCGGGCAGGCTTCTTGGCCGGGACCTGCGTTGATCCCTGCTTCGTCGTCTGCATCATTTCCTGCTTCATCGGCTGCTGCATCGGTTGCTGCATCGGCTGCTGTATCGGCTGCTTCGTCGCCTGCATCAGCGCGTGGGAGGATCGCTCGAAGGCTCTGCAGGTCTTGCGAAATCCGCGCCGGGCTTGCGTAGGCAAAACCGAAACTGCCGATGCAGCCAGCGCGCACCACTGCAGCCACGAGCGATAGGCTGCTCGGGCCGCCCGCCATGGGCGCCTGAAGGAGCGGAAGCCGCAAACCTTGCAGCAAGTCGAGGAAGGGGGGTTGCCTCATGACGTGCGGTCAGGCTGTGTAGTCCATGGGAAACGACGTTGGCAAACCACACCATCGGCAGATTTGGTCAACATCCAGCATCCTGAAATTCTGCGCCATCACAATCCTTAGCGGGAGGTGTTGAGCCGAAAATCCCGGCCCGCCTGAAGGCCGTGCAACGACGAAACGATCGACTGGCCGACTTTGCCAAATCGTCGGGCCTTCCGTCGGTCCGTTCGTCAGTCCGTTCGTCAGTCCGTTCGTTGTTCTGTTCGTCAGTCTGTTCGTCGGTCTGTTCGTCTGGCTGTGCGGCCGTGAATTCCTTCGTCGGTTCGCCCGACAGTGTGTGCGTGAGTTCGTTCGTCAGTTCGTCATTGAGGGGGGCTGCAATGAAGATCGAGAACCGCGAAGGTCCGAAACGGCCGCGTCGCAAGCCGCCCTCGATGCGTCCGCGCGTCCCGCCGGGTGGCGCAAGCGCTCAGGGCCGGGGGGCAGTAGCCTCGAGCCCTTCGGGCGTTTCTGGTGCTGACCGCGCTTCGGCTGGGGCCGTCCTACGGCCGGCTTCAGCGGCGGGAGGCGCAGACCGTGCCTCCGCGGTTGCGACTGGCGCTTCGGCAACGGCAGCGGGCCGTGGGGGCGCTGCGGGGCAGGCCCTTGCGGCCGATCGCCCTGGAAGCCAGATTCGCGGATCAGCTACAGCCCGCGATGGCGCAGGCGCAAGCGACGCAGAACGACTCGCGGAGAAGCTCAGCTCGCTGCTCCAACTCGTCCAGAGCGCTGCACCCGGCGCAAGCCTCAGCGTTGGCGCAGGGAGCGACGCAACCCTGCTGCGTGTTCGCGAGCCTGGCGGATCGGAGGCAGAAGTGGCGTTGACCCCTCAGGATCGAGCCGAACTTGAGCGTTCGGTGGACTACCTGTTGAGTCTCCTTCAGACAGGCTCCCGGGTACGCATTCAGGCTGACAAGGGCTGAAGCCCAGGCCCTCACGGCGCTCGGCTGAGCTGGTTTCGGCGGAGCCGGTTTGGGCTGGTTTGGTGTCGGTTGAACAGGTTTCGGTTGGTTCAGTGCCGGTTGGTTCAGTTCCGGTCGACATTCCTTCGGGCCACCCAGAACACCGCGCCCTGGGCGCCGTAGTGTTCGGTGTGGGGTATCCCGGGCTCGAGGGCGAAACGCGATCCGGACTCGAGGTCGTGCAAGCGATCGCCAACCCCAAGGCGCACCTCGCCCTGCACCACAAGCGCCTGCACACCGAAGCTGTGCGTGTGGGTGTCGATGAAGGTGTTGGCATCCCAGTGGCGAATCACACATTCGTCGAAACCCAGTTGTAGCGCCTGCGCCTGGAATTGCGCGTATCCCGCATCGTTGAACGCCACGATTCCGTCGGCGGCGTGCCCCAGACTTGTGTGCGGCTCCCCAGGTCCGGGTTCAGTGGACGTTGAGTGATCAGACTCCGAGCCCGACTCCCACTTTTGTTCCGTCTGCATTCTGGTCTCCATGGAATGCCTGCGCATGATTGGGGCGCGCGCTGCCAAAACCGCGTGCACCGCGCCGTGTGCAGATTGCCCGCCGCCCGAGCAAGTGTAGGCCCAGTTGGCTCGCGAGCCGGCCCGCATGGTAGATTGCAGTTTAAAGTGTGCTGGCGAGTCGCTGGAAAGTAATCCGTTAGTCTTCACAACATAGAGGAGATCGAAGAATGTCGCAAAACCACAGGGTTGCGCAGCCGGAATTGCGCCCAACAAACTTGAACAGGGTGGCCTCTGTGCTGCGCCGCGCTCTTGCACTTGGCGTTGCGAGTCTTGCGCTTTGTGCTGCGATGGCCCCAACCGATGGGTTCGCCCAGACACGCCTCAAGTGGGCGCATGTGTACGAAACCTCTGAGCCCTACCACAAGTGGGCCGTCTGGGCGGGCGAAGAGTTCAAGAAGCGCACGGCCGGGAAGTACGAGATCCAGGTCTTTCCGGCTTCGAGCCTGGGCAAGGAGAGCGACATCAATCAGGGCCTCCAACTCGGTACGGTCGACATGATCTACACCGGCGCGTCCTTTGCTGCCCGCGCCTTTCCGCGGATGGCAGTGAGCTACTACCCGTTTACTTTCCGCGACGCCGATCATGTGATCAAGTACAGCAGGAGCGACGTGTTCCGCGAACTCACCGAAGGCTACAAGAAGGCCACCAACGGCAACACGGTGCTGGCGCTCACCTACTACGGCGTGCGGCACTCCACCACCAACAAGCCCTTCAGGAACTGCGACGAGATGAAGGGCCTGAAGATGCGCGTGCCGGATGCACCGGCCTACACCGCGATGCCGCGTGCTTGTGGCGCCAACCCCACCCCCATTGCATTTGCCGAGGTGTACCTGGCGCTGCAAAACGGTACGGTTGACGCGCAGGAGAATCCGCTGCCCACGATCGAGGCCAAGAAATTCTACGAGGTGCAAAAACATATTGTAATGACCGGCCACATCGCCGATGCCCTGCTCACCATCGTTGCGCCCTCGGTGCTTGCCAGGATGTCGGCAGCCGAGCAAAAGACGCTCGCGGATGTGACCCAGGAGGCTGCCGAGAAAGCCACACTCGAGATCCGCAAGCGCGAGGGTGAACTGGTGGACATCTTCAAGGCGAAGGGGATCAACATCATCGAGGTGGACCGGGCAGCCTTTCAGCAGCGCGTCCTCAAGGCGGTCGAGTTCAGTTCGATGGGACTTGACAAGCGCGACTGGGACCGGGTGATTGCGATCAAGTAAGGCCCGTTTTGGTCGGCGTCCCCGGAGTGGCGTGCGGTTCCCCGAGGGTTTTCAGGGTTTTCAGGGGCTGCTCTCCTGATGCGCGCTTGGGGGCGCTGGCAGCGTCCAGCCAGCACTGAAGGGGGTGCACTCGAATGCCGGAGCCTGCTTCCACGTCGGGCGACGATGCCGGTCTGCATGTCGAAGACGAGGCCGTCGATTTCTCCGGGGTTCCCTGGGAGGCCTGGATCGGAGTCTTTTTCTTCCTTGTTCTGGGCGGGGTGGTGCTCACCCAGTTCATCACACGCTATGTCCTCAACGATTCGGCCTCCTGGACCGAGGAGATCGCCCGCTACCTCCTGGTGGCGACCGTGTTCAGCGGCGCAGTGATCGGTGTGGCACGAAACAACCACATCCAGGTGGATTTTGTATACCGTTACCTTCCGGCGGGTATTGGCCGGATACTCGCCACGCTGGTCGACGCGCTGCGAAGCGCCTTCTTTCTCGCGATGGTGGTGCTCTGCTACCTTCTGATCCAACGCCTTGGCGCGTCGCGGATGACGGTTGTGGATCTTCCGGTGAGCATCCTCTACTGGATCTGTCTCGGAGGCCTTGCCGCCATGGCGTGGCGCTCCTTGCACGTGAGCCTGATCCATTGGCGCCGCGGCTACAGCGTACTCGAGCGGCCCGAGTCCACGATGCATGAGCGGTAACCGGGCAATGCCCCCCGGGCCCCCGCTCCGCATGATCCTCCCCGCAACGGTGCGGCTGGTTTTTTCCGGGTAAACGGCTTTGCTCAAGCTCCTTTTTCTTCTGCTGATGACCGGCGGTGTCCCGGTGGCGGTAGCGATGGCAGGTGCTTCGCTCGTCTACATCCTGATCACGGGCAACGTCCCACCCTATGTGGTGGTGCACCGCATGGTGAGCGGCGTAGACAGCTTCCCGCTCCTCGCCGTGCCTTTTTTCATCCTCGCCGGCAACCTCATGAACAACGCCGGAATCACCAACCGTATCTATGCCTACGCGCTTGCCCTCGTTGGCTGGTTCAAGGGAGGATTGGGCCATGTGAATGTGGTGGGCTCGGTGGTGTTTGCCGGGATGAGCGGCACCGCAATCGCCGATGCTGCTGGTCTGGGCACGATCGAAATCAAGGCAATGAAGGACCATGGCTACTCGAGCGAGTTCGCCGTGGGCGTGACCGCAGCAAGCGCCACGCTGGGCCCGATCATCCCGCCGAGCCTCCCCTTCGTGATCTACGGGATGATGGCCAATGTATCGGTGGGTGCGCTCTTTCTCGCGGGCATCCTTCCCGGAATCATCATGGCTCTGCTGATGATGCTCACCGTGGCGTATTTCGCGCATCGCAACGGGTGGGGAAGCGATATCCGTTTCAGTGGCAGCCGTTTTGCCAAGGCGATCGTCGAGACCCTGGTGGTGGCAGCGTGGCCGATCGCGCTCTGGCTGTTGATCACCAAGGCGGGCACGCAGCCCCAACTCACGGTGTTGATCGGACTTGTGGTGCTTTTTGCAAGCGACCGCATCTTTCGTTTCCAGGCGGTGCTTCCGATCATGACCCCAGTCCTGCTGATTGGCGGCATGACAACCGGGCTTTTCACACCCACCGAAGGCGCGATCGCCGCCTGCGTGTGGGCGTTGGTACTCGGCTTTGCGTGGTACCGCACCCTGACTCTGAGGGGGCTGCTCAAGATCTGCCTCGACACGGTGGAAACCACCGCGACCGTGCTGTTCATCGTTGCGGCAGCCAGTATCTTCGGGTGGATGCTCACCGCGACTGGCGTGACCGCTGCGATTTCAGCCTGGGTGCTCGGTTTCACCCGCGAGCCCTGGGTGTTTCTGTTGATGGCCAACCTCCTCATGCTCTTTGTGGGTTGCTTCCTCGAGCCCACTGCGGCGATCACCATTCTCGTTCCGATCCTGGTGCCAATTTGCCAGCAGCTCGGTGTGGATCTGGTGCACTTCGGGTTGATCATGGTGCTCAACCTGATGATCGGGCTGCTGCATCCGCCGATGGGTATGGTGCTCTTTGTGCTGGCGCGCGTGGCGAAGCTCTCGGTGGAGCGCACCACCATGGCAATCCTCCCGTGGCTCGTGCCGCTTCTGCTCTCGCTCGCAGTGCTCACCTACGTGCCTCAACTCGTTCTCTGGCTGCCCCGCCAGGTGTATTGAGAGCTCGCAGGGGGTGCGGCCCGTCGTTTCCGCCCCCTTCTCAATCGCCGGGAATTCGCGAGGGATGCAGGGTGGCGCGTCTGTCGCCTGCCTTGCGCAAGCGGATGTTGAGCAGTTCCACCGCCAGCGAAAAGGCCATCGCGAAGTACACATACCCCTTCGGGACATGGTGGTCGAGCCCTTCGGCAATCAACACCACCCCGACCACCACAAGAAAACTCAGCGCGAGCATTTTCACGGTGGGGTGACGCGATACGAACTCCCCGATCGGTCGCGCAAACAGCATCATGAGCAAAACCGAGGCAACCACCGCGAGGATCATGATGCGAACGTCATCGACCATTCCCACGGCGGTGATGATCGAGTCGAGTGAGAACACGAGGTCCACCAGCATGATCTGCACGATGATCGACGAGAAGGTGGCGTGTGCGCCAGCGTTCCGGCCCTGCTCGCGCCCCTCGAGCGCATGATGGATCTCGGTGGTGCTCTTCCACACCAGGAAAAGCCCGCCAAGGATCAGGATCAGGTCGCGACCGGAGATTTCCTCGCCCAGCACCGTGAAGAGCGGCTTCACCAGCCCGATGATCCACGACAGAACGAGCAAAAGGCCCACGCGCATCAGCATGGCCATCACGAGACCGATGCGCCGGGCAACTTCGCGCTGCGGTGGCGGCAGGCGATCCACGAGAATCGAAATGAAGATGATGTTGTCGATGCCCAGCACGAGCTCGAGCGCGGTGAGTGTGGCGAGAGCAATCAGCGCCTCGGGCGAGAGCAGAAAGTCGAGCATGGTGTGCCGCTCAGTTCGTCCTGGAAACCGTCGATCGGATACGCACGCAGTTTCGCGTCTGCGTTCGCAACGTTGAATCTCGGGATACTATGCGAGGCGTATGCTTCGAGGAAGCGGGAAGTTTTGGAGGTTCCCTTCGGCTTTTTCGAATTCTTTTGCCCTTGGTCACCCGGCCCTCGGCCGAAACTTCCCTGTCGGTCTGCGGGCCTGCCGGTCCACGGGCCGGGCTGCGAATCCGGGCCCGCCTGCAGGCAGGGAATGCACCGTCCTCCCCGAGGACTCCCTACGGGGTTCCGGCGCGGCGGATCGTGCGCCACACCGCTCGCTCGATTCCCGAGGTTTCGGTGGGATCATCGATCAGGCGGCCGAGTTCATTGGGGTTGGGCACCGACTCGATGGTCTGCAACTGGACCACGAGTTCTCGAAAGCGCTGCAGCGCGTAGCGCGGTTGCTGCTGCAAGAGCGCCTCGGAAACCCCTCCGTGCGACTGCATCTGCATCTCGGCCGAGAGCGATTCAACCATCTCGTTGAACTCCACAAGAGGGATGTGCAGACGGCGCGCCTCCTCGTGAAGTTCCCGCAGGGTCTGGGGCTCGAGGGGTCCGAGGAGCAGCGCGCGTTGCAGGTCGCGGCGCATGATTTCACGGTCCTTGTGCAGTTCGTCGGTAAACGCCGAGGAGAGCAGTGCGGCGGGGATCGCAAAGATGCCGATGCCGATGAAGGCGAGCACCACCGTGAGCATCCGGCCCATGGGCGTGACCGGCGCCAGATCTCCGTAGCCCACGCTCGCCAGCGTGATGACCGCCCAGTAGATTGCCGTGGGAATGTTCTCGAACTTGTCGGGTTGTGCTTCGTGCTCGAAGAGGAAGCCCAGCGAGGCAGTCAGCACGATCAAGAGCAGCATCACGAGGCCTGCGGCGGCGATCACCGGCCACTCGCGTCGAAGGACTTTGCCCAGGGTGAAGGTGGCGCCGCTGTAGCGGGTGAGCTTCAGGAGCTGGAGGAGTCGCAGCAACCGCAGGAAGCGGGTGTCGATCGCCGATGCGAACACGAGCCCGAGAAAGAAGGGTGCGATCGCAGCCAAGTCCACCAGGGCCATGCCGCTCGATGCGTATCGCAAGCGACCGAGGCCCTCCCTGTAACGGATGTCCTCCACACAGACATAGAGGCGAAGCAGGTACTCCGCTGTGAAGATGGCTACGATGAGCGATTCGATGACGACAAGTTCAACCTCGATGAGACTTCGGATCTCCTGGATCGATTCGAGCAGGATGGCAACGAAGGAGATCGCAATCGTGCTCACGAGAAAGGCGTTTACCTGACGCTGCAGGCGAAGTTCAGACTCGCCGGGCCACAGCAGCAGGTAGAGTTTGCGCCGGAGCGTCATGCCCTCAACGTGCTGGGCAAACTCATGCATCGCGGGCAGGATCCAGCGCGCGAGTTTGAGGATACGGAGCAGACGCAGAACCCGCAGCAGGCGCAGGTCGAGCGGAAAAATGAAGGTCAGGTAGAACGGTGCAATCGCCAGGATATCGATCACCGTGTAGGGCGAAGCAAGGTGTCGGGCGCGCGGCCATCGCTTCGAGGCAAGCGAGGCATCCTCGGGCGCAAGGTAGAGCCTGAGGAGGAACTCCACGGTGAAGATCGCCACCGACAACTTGTCGAAACCGTCGAAATAGTCCTTGTAGGGCTGGTACACCGCCGGAATGTGTTCGAGCCACAAGGCCAGCAGGTTGAGCACGATGAGCAGGGCCACGAAGCCTTCGAAGCGCATCAGACCCTGTCCGGCCTGTTTCGGGTCGAGAAGGGCCCGGTAGAGTTCGCTGCGCAGCGAGGTTGATGCTTGCGTGAGGGTCATCGGGGCGCTGCCTGCTCGAGGAACGCGGTGGGGATTGCGAGTTGGTTGAGGGTGTGCGGTTTCATCCGGAACCTCGCCAGGCAAGGGTCATGTTGCAACTCGGAAGCTTCGTTCGCCCGGAAACTCCACGCATCCTTGAGATTCGCTGCAAGAATACGTGTTTCACATAAGATATTACACTTAGCGCTCGGCGGATTGCCGGGCAGAGCCCTGCCCGTTCCGGGATGCGCACGCGCTGCGCACGCGCTGCGGCGTATGATTCCTGCATGTGCCGTCTCGCCGCTTCGAGCGGCATTCCTGCAGTTTCGCGCCCCCGAGATGCAACGACTCCTCGTCCCACGCCTGATTTCGCAACGGCTTGCCAGCGGTCTCACCCGGCGCACGTTCGCGCGCTGGTATCAGGACATGATGATGGAGAGCCACCTCCACCTCGTGACTGCACTGCTGCTCACGGTTGCGGTGATGGCGCTGGTGGAACTCGTCTTTGACCAGAGCACGCCGGGCTTCACCCGGATAGGCTGGCTGGCGCTGCTCAGCGGCGCAGTGCTGATCGCAGTGAAGGCTCTGCGGAACTACTTCTTTTTCATGATGTGTGCCGAGCAGGTTGCCAATCAGGCGGTATGCGGGCGTTGCGGCGTTTACGGTCGTCTCCGGCTGGTGCGTGAGATGGGGCAGCAGTGCGATGTGGCGTGCAAGCGTTGCGCCTTCGAGTGGTCGATCCGGGAGCCGCGGGATGATTGAGCCCCGGCGTGACGGTCGTGGCCCGATCGCGCACGGGGGGATCGGTCGTGGCGCAGTCGGGCACGGGGCGATCGATCGTGGCCCGGTCGGACATGAGGTAATCGATCGTGGCGCAGTCGGCGCTGAGGCAGCATCGGCAGTTTTCACGGGGCGGATGCTCCGCAGGCGGGCCGTGCGCCGTACCCTCCTCGGAGTTGTTGCGACGGTGGTGGCCAAACTTGGTCCCGGGCGCGTCGCTGCGGCGGCCGAGCCTGTGGCGGGCAAGCCCTGGCAACTCGGCGAACGGCCGGAACTGCCGCCGCTCGAGCGACTCGACGGGAGCAAGGTGGAGTGGAGCGCTTACCGCGGCCGGATCTTGCTCTTGGAGTTCTGGGCTTCCTGGTGCCCGTTTTGTGCACGCCAGAACGCAATGCTCGAGCGCTTCGTGCGCGAGCACCGCGGTCGCGGACTTGCCATGGTTGGCGTGAGCATCGACAAGACAGCCGATGCGGCAAGGGCCTACCTGGCGAAGCACGCCTACAGTTTCGAAAGCGGGATGGTCACGCCAGCCTGGCAGGCGATCTTCCGGCAGCGCAGGGGTTTGCCGCAACTCTT
>Ga0194129_10005928_pt1 | contig 15257 bp, 19 predicted proteins | sample TA2KigCa35mmetaG_FD_150862 | JGI IMG/M metagenome (GOLD analysis project Ga0194129, IMG submission 150862) | Freshwater microbial communities from Lake Tanganyika, Tanzania - TA2015038 Kigoma Deep Cast 35m | ecosystem: Environmental > Aquatic > Freshwater > Lake | place: Tanzania: Lake... | reverse complement strand
TTCATGGTGTCGAGGCTGAAGACATCGCTGGCCCAGATCTCCGCCAGGGGGGAGGGGGCGGCCACGGGCACGGGCTTGCGCCGCTGAATGGTCTGCAGGGCGGCGAAACGCTCGGCACTGGGCATGGCGGTTTGTATCACTACAAACCATGCAAAGCGGCCACAGGGCAGTCTTTGGTATCGGGAGATACCGTTTTGAGATTCAAGGCTGGCGCTGCCGCCCGGCCCTCAGATCGCCAGCAGACCCTGCTCCGCCGTGCGGATGCGGTGGGCCGTGTCCAACGGGCCGGTGAACACCTTGCCGTCACCGATGCGGCCGGTGCGGTTGATGCGCTCGATCAGGCCCAGCACCTCCGCCTCCTGGCGCTCCTCCAGCACGATCTCCACCCGCACCTTGCGCAGGAAATCAAGCCGCAGGCCGCCGCCGCTGTGGAGTTGCACCTGGCTGCCCTGGCGCCCCAGGCCGCGCACATCGGAGGCCGACATGCCGGGCACCCCGATCTGCACCAGGGCCTGCTGCAGGGGCCGCAGGGCTTCCGGCCGAATGATCGCTTCGATCTTCTTCATCGCTGGGCGCAGTCAGCTGCCGGGGTAGCGCAGGGTGCGCCAGTTGCCGCTGGCGGTGCTCACCTCCACGCCAATGGCCATGGGTTCGATGCGGCCGCTCACGCTCGACACGTTGGTGCCCCACCAATCGAGGGCGTCGGACCAGGCGGCTTCCAGGGATTCGTAGAGGTCGTCGAGCACCGGATGGGGGGCGCCGCGGTGATCCACCAGGCGGTATTGGGCCATGGCAGGAAACGTCAGTGGCGCCATGGTTCAACTCAGCCCGTGGCCCTGTCTGTCGCAGTCGCTGCCGTTTGCCCCAGGGGCACGCTCCAGCGGATCAGCAGCAGCAGCTGCAGCAGCCAAAGGCCCCCGAGGCCCAGGCCGGTGGCGGCCCGATGGCCCGGCACCAACGCCAGCCACACGATGCCGGCGCTGAGGCCCACCGCCAACCCCAACCCCAGGGCCACCAGCGCCACGGTGCGGCCCCAGCGCCGCCGGGCCAGCAGCGCCGCGCAGGCCACCACCCCCAGCACCAGGGCCGGCAGCACCGCCGCCAGGCCCACCACCAGCCGGGCCAGCGGCAGGGGCCCCGGCCAGCCGATGGCCAGGGGCAGCCCCAGCAGGGCGGCGCCATTGGCCAGCAGCCCTGCCCAGGCCAGGGGCTGATCCAGGCGGGGTGAGCGCTGCATTCAGGCGCTGAGCGACCGCCACCCAGTGAAACCGGCATGGCGCAGGGTGCGCCAGTCGCCGCTGGGGGTGCTCATCTCCAGGCCCACCTGCAACGCCAACTGCTTCTCCTGCTCCCGCGCATCGGACTGGGGATCCAGCAGCCCCTGCTGCAGCAACCACCCCAGGGCCGCCTCGAGGGCCTGCTCGCGACTCTCGAAGCTTTCATCGAGCACGGGGTGGGGCAGGCCGCGGGCGTTGGTGAGTCGGAAGAGGCGCTGGGCGGCGGGGTATCCGGAGTGGAGCACGGGCGCTCGGCCAACGGCTCAATCCTGGCCAAGCCAGCGCCCGCCGACGGTGCTCCAGGCCACAGGGGCCGGTGATGGGGCCCCTCAGGCCAGGGCAAACAGCAGCAGATCCGCCCCGCCCGCCGTGGCCCGGGGGGCTTGCGGCAGCGCGGGCCCGGCCAGCCCCAGCCCGTCGCCCCGCTGCAGGGGGCTGGGCCCCTCCAGGCCCCCATGGATCAGTTGCAGCCACACGGGGGTGTGCTCGGCGAGCTCGATGGGCCAGGGCAGGGTCTGACCGGGCTGCAGCAGCCCCCGCCAGAGCTGCACCGGCCGCTGGATGGCCATGGCACCGCCGCGCCGCTGGGGATCCAGCAGCGGGGTCCACTGGCCGGGCTGCAGCGGGAAGGGGCGCTGCTCGTAGGCCGGGGGGATGCCGGCGGCGCTGGGTTCGATCCAGATCTGCAGCAGCCGGCAGGGTTGGTCGCCGCCGTTGATTTCGCTGTGCACCACGCCGGTGCCGGCGCTCATGCGCTGCACCTCGCCGGCCCGCAACACCTCGGCATGGCCCATGGAATCGCGGTGGTGCAGCTCCCCCTCCACCATCACCGTGATGATCTCCATGTCCCGGTGGGGGTGCATGCCAAAGCCCCGGCCGGCGGCGATGGTGTCGTCATTGATCACCCGCAGGGGCCCGAAGCCCATCCAGGCCGGATCGTGGTGGCCGGCAAAGGAGAAGCTGTGCCAGCTGTCGAGCCAGTCGAGCTGGCTATGGAAACGCTCGGCGGCGGGGCGAAACACCACGTTGTCGATCACAGGGGCGTCGATCACGGGTCGCTCGTCAAGGCTGGGCGCCATGGTGGCGGCAATGGCTCAGAACTGGAGCGGTTGGAGCTGCTTGAGCCGGTGGATCAGGTCGGCGATGGAGTCATCCTTGGCGGGATGGCTGCCGTTGCTCACCAACTGCCGGCCCACCACATGGGCCCCCAGGTGGGCCAGCTGCAGGCGCAGGGCCGCCAGCACGGCGTGGCCACCGCCGCCGGAATGGGTGGCGATCGCCACGGGGCGCCCGTTGAACAGGCTGCGGAAATCGCTGCCCTGCACCGACAGCCAGGCGATGGCGCTGGTGAGCACCGGCGGAATCGAGCCGTTGTATTCCGGGGCGCAGATCACCCAGCGGGGTGCGGCCCGCAGCTGCTGCTCCAGGGCCGCAAGAGCCGCCGGAGCTCCCGCCGCCTGGCTGCGGGGGGTGAACAGGGGCAACTCCAGGGCCGTGAGATCCAGCAGCGCCGGCTGCAGGTGCTGAGCGCGTGCCTGCTCAGCAAAACGCTCGGCCAGGCGCAGGTTTTCGCCGTTGCTGGCGGCGATCACCAGCACATCCAGGGGCGTGGCGCTCAAGGGGTCACCCCGGGGATGAACTTGCGCTCGTGATCAGCCCCCTTGAGCATGCGGTTCCAGTACACCCAGGGCAGCACCGCGGTTTTCATCACCCACATGCTCCAGCGCTCCTGGGTGGGATCCAGGGGGAAGGAGGGCACGGGCTGCTGTTCGTAGTTGAACTCGGCCATGATCGTTTTGCCGTAACCGGTGATCAGCGGGCAGCAGCTGTAGCCGTCGTAGGCGCCATCGCCTTGGCCCCCATCGAGCTGGGCCAGCAGGTTGCCCACCAGCACCGGCGCCTGGCCGCGCACGGCGGCGGCGGTTTTGGAGTTGGGCATGCCGCTCACATCGCCGATGGCAAACACGTTGGCGAAGCGCACGTGCTGCAGGGAGTGCTTGTCCACCTCCACGAAACCGCTGGCCGCCGCCAGGGGGCTCTGGGCCACCACATCGGGGGCCGCCATGGGGGGCGTCACGTGCAGCAGGGCGTAGGGAATCACCTCCTGGCGGGGCTCTTCCCCCTCCTGGCGCACTTCAAACACCGCCTCCTTGCTGGCGGCACGCACCTCGGTGAGCACGTGGTTGTAGCGGGCATCGATGCCCCTGCGGGCCACCACCTCCCGCAGGGGCGCGGCATAGGTGGGCACGCCGAAGATGCCGGGGGTGGCGGTGGCATAAATCACGTGGCTCTTGGCGGCTACCGCCGGGTCACGCTTGATGGCGTCGTCCGCCAGGTAGGCGATCTTCTGGGGGGCGCCGGGGCACTTGATCGGCATCGGCGGGCAGGTGAACACCGCATTGCCGCCTTGGAAATGCTGGATGCACTCCCAGGTGTAGGCGGCGAACTCCTTGGCGTAGTTGCTGCACACCCCCCCTTGGCCGAGGGCTTCCGGCAGCCCCTTGATGGCGTCCCAGCAGAGCTTCATGCCCGTGGCCACCACCAGGGCGTCGTAGCTGAGGGTCTGGCCGCCGGTGGTGGTGAGGCTGTTGTTGGCGGGGTCAAAGCCGGCGGCCCCCTCGCGGATCCAGGTGACCCCCTCCGGGATCAAGGAGGCCTCGTTGCGGCGGGTCTGCTCGAGGGTGAACAGGCCGCCGCCCACCAGGGTCCAACCCGGTTGGTAGTAGTGGTCGCTGGCGGGTTCAAGGATCGCCACATCCAGGCCGGCCCGGAAGCGCTTCAGCCGTGCCGCCACGGTGATGCCGGCGGCGCCGCCGCCCACGATCAAAACCTGGTGATGGGCCATGGCCGGCTGCCGTGCTCGCTCAACCCCAGATCTAACCAGACGACTGCGCGGCGGCCACGCCCGGGGCTAAGTCGGAGCGACTTCGAGTTAGGCCGCTAGACTGCGCCCAGATTGGCGCCCCCCGCCAGCCCATGGACCTCTCCAAGCCCAACACCCAGGCCAACCTCGAAGCCGCCTTCGGTGGCGAAAGCATGGCCAACCGCAAATACCTGTTCTTCTCAGAGGTGGCCAAGCAGCTGGGCCACAGCGAACTGGCCAAGCTGTTCCGCGACACCGCCAACCAGGAAACCGAGCACGCCTTCGCCCACTTCCGGCTGCTGCATCCGGAGCTGGTGGTGGGCGACCCCGCCAGCCTCAGCGACAACCAGAAGCAGCAGGTGCTGGCCCGCTGCCTGGAGCTGGCGATCGAGGGCGAAACCTACGAGTACACCACCATGTACCCCGAATTCGCGGCCCAGGCCCGGGTCGACCGCGACAGCGGCGCCGAGGCCGAATTCGCGGGGCAGATCAGCGAATCCCAGGAGCATGCCGGCGTGTTCCGCACCGCCGCCCGCAACTTCGGCCTGCTGGAGCCGGTGGAGCACCACCACGCCGACCGCTACAGCGTGGCCCTCGAGGCCCTGCAGGGCCTGGGCACCCTCGGGGAGGCGCCCGAGCCGGTGGCGGGCCTGTGGATCTGCAAGGTGTGCGGCGTGATCTACAACCCCGCCGTGGGGGATCCGGATTCGGGCATCGCCGCCGGCACCGCCTTTGAGGCGATCCCCGAGAGCTGGATCTGTCCGATCTGTGGCACCCGCAAGGCCAATTTCATGCCCTATCGGCCCGCGGAACTGCAGGCCGCCTGAGGCGAAAGCACAGCCCTCAACACGGTTGTCAGGGGCAGTGGCGGCTTTAGTGTGGGTTTCCAGACAACCCACCTCCATCCCGCACCGGAATGGACCACGCCACCCCCGCCCCCGGGCCCGACAACCGAGCGGTGAACTCCGCCTCGAGCACCAGTCTGAAATGGGGCCACGATGGCGAGTTGTCGGCGGTGGACCTGGCCCGCATCCTGGAGCGCCTCTCCGACGGCAGCCAGGCCACGGCCCCGCTGACGGAATGCCGCCTCGAGGGGCCGGGGGCATCCCCGGGGAGCACCTGAGGCGGCCCGGGCCCCTGTGTTCTGGAACACAGGCTCGCCCCACCAGAATTGGGCCATGAGCCAGGTTCGGCCCCCCGCGCAGCCCGCCCGCCTGCTGGTGGTGGAGGACGACGACACGATCCGGGAGACCGTGTGCGAGGCCATGGAGATGGAGGGCTTCCAGGTGACCGCCGCCACCAACGGCCAGAGCGCCTGGGATCTGCTCAACCGCCACCGCTACGACCTGGTGGTGCTCGACCTGATGCTGCCGGGCATCAACGGGCTCGACCTCTGCCGCCAGCTGCGCCAGGGCAACGACGGCCCGCTGGTGCTGGTGGTGAGTGCCCGCGACACGGAAACCGACCGGGTGCTGGGTCTGGAGGTGGGGGCCGACGACTACCTGATCAAACCCTTCGGCATGCGCGAGCTGGTGGCCCGTTGCCGGGCGCTGCTGCGGCGCCAGGGCCATGGGGCCGCCCCCGTCGGCAACCTGGAGCAGGGCGACCTCTGCCTCTACCCCGGCGAGTGCCGTGTGACACGCAGCGGCCTGGAGCTGAAGCTCTCCCCCAAGGAGTACAAGCTGCTGGAGCTGTTCATGCAACACCCGCGGCGGGTGTTCAGCCGTGAGCAGCTGATCGAGCAGGTGTGGGGGCTCGACTACATCGGTGACAGCAAAACCGTGGATGTGCACATCCGCTGGCTGCGCGAAAAGATCGAAGACGACCCCTCCGCCCCGAGCCAATTGGTCACGGTGCGAGGCTTCGGCTATCGCTTCGGCTGAGCCCCGCGCGTGCCCTCCACCGTCAGCCAAAGCCTGCCGCTGCTCACCGCCGCCGCGGGGCTGGCGCTCGGTTGGCACTGGCGCGGCCGACGGTCATCCCGGCCCCGCCTGAACCCACCCCCTGGATTGGGCCCGAGCGATCAACAGCTGCGGGAGTGGATCGATGCGATGGCCCAGGGTTGGCTCGCCATTGCGCCCGACGACACCATTGCCAGCGCGAATCCGCGGGCCGAGAGCCTTCTGGGGGGAGATCCAGGGGCAGGCCTGAGCGGCCAACCTCTGGCCAGCCTCCAGCCCGGCGATGAGGTGCTGCATCTGATCGAGCTCACCCGCCAGAAGGGCATCAGCCAGCGGGGGCGCTGGGGCACGGGGGCCTCCCAACTCGACCTACGGGTGCTGCCGGGTCGCCAGGGCTGGGTGGGGCTGGTGCTGCAGGACGCCAACCTGCTGGATACGCAGCTGCAGGCCCAGGAGCGCTGGGTCAGTGATGTGGCCCATGAGCTCAAAACCCCCCTCACCGCCTTAATGCTGGTGGGCGACAGCCTGGCCAGCGGCGCCGAGGGCCGCCAGGCGGTGCTGGTGGAGCGGCTGCAGCGGGAGTTGCTGCGGCTCCAGGTGCTGGTGGGCGACCTGCTCGATCTCACCCGACTCGACAATGCCGCCCCTAGCGACGCCGGCAGCTCCGCGGCGGCGCTCGATCCACGGGATGTGCTCGGCAGTGTGTGGGCCACCCTGGAGCCCCTGGCCCTGGAGCGGGGTGTGGCGCTTGTGGTGAGCCCCGGGCGGGACCAGGCGCGACTGGCGTTGGTGGATGCCGGGCGCCTGCACCAAGCCCTGCTCAACCTGCTCGAAAACGCCCTGCATTACAGCCCCGATGGAGCCGCCATCGATGTAAGCCTGGAGCAACGGGATCGTTGGTGCCTGATCGAGGTACGAGATCGGGGGCCAGGCCTCAGCCAGGCCGATCTGGAGCGCATGTTTCAGCGCTTCTACCGGGGTGATCCGGCCCGGGCCCGCAGCCGCCGCAGCGGCAGCGGCCTGGGGTTGGCGATCGTGAAGCAGATCGCCCTGGCGGAAGGGGGATTGGTGCGGGCCTCCAACCATCCCGAAGGAGGGGCGGTGCTGGAGCTGCTGCTCCCCCGCCCCGTCTGATCACACCGGGAAGAGCTCAGGCACCGATCTTGGCCACGGCTGCTTTGGCGCGCTTCAGGATGTCACCTCGCAGGGGCACGTAACCCAGATCATCAGCCAGGTTTTGACCGGGGCCCAAGAGGTAAAGCAGGGCCTTGCGAATGGGGCCCGCCTTGAGGCTGTTGTCCTTCTGGTAGGCCAGGATCCAGGTGAGGGTCGTGATCGGGTAGCTCTGCTCGCCGGCGGGGTTGGGATCCTCACCAGCGAGTTGAGCGTTCAGGCTGATGTTGTTCAGTGCCGCCGCACCGCTGGCGAGGGTGGGCAGCACAAACTTGCCGGCCTTGTTCTGCAGGGCAGCCGCCTTGATGGGGCCCTTCACAAAGGCCTTGCTCAGGTAGCCGATGGAGCCCGGGCTATTGATGATCAGCGCCGCCACCCCTTCGTTGCCCTTGGCGCCGATGCCCACGGGCCAGTTGACGCTCTTGCCCTCGCCCACCTTCTGCTTCCACTCCGGGGAGAAGGCACTGAGGGAATTGGTGAAGGCGAAGGTGGTTCCGGAGCCATCCGAGCGATGAGCCACGGTGAGCTTGCCCTTGCCGCACTTGAGCTGATCCCAGGTCTTGATCTTGCCCAGGAAGATATCCACCGCTTGCTTCTGGGTGAGCTTGAGAGCCTTGCAATCGGCCTTGTTGAAGGCGATGGCGATGGTGCCGCCAACGGCCGGAAACTGCACCACGCCGCGCTTCACCTTGGCGGCCTCCGAGGCCTTGATCGGCTCATCGGTGGCGCCGAAATCCACGGTGCCGGCCACGTACTGACGCACACCCGCACCGGAGCCCACCGATTGGTAGTTCACGCGGATGCCCTTGGAGGCCGCTCCGGCAAACGCCCGTTGATAGAAGGGGGCCGGGAAGGTGGCGCCGGCGCCGTTGAGGGCGGTCTGCGCGAGGGCAGGTAAGCCGACGGCCGCGCCGGCAAGAAGGCAAAGGGGCAGCGCGGTCTTCACAGAGCCCATGGGGAAAGCATGCGATCCCCATACCTTTAAGTAATGGCCTGCTTAAGACGCTTAAGGACCGGTTAAGAGGCCCTTAAAACAAGACGATCCGAGTGGTCTCTCAAGGCTTGGGCAGGTGACCCACCACCAGCTGGCGTTGGTCATCCAGATGGAGCCAGCCCTCATCGCGCAGCATCCCCAGCACGCGGGTCACGGTGACGCGGGTGGTGCTCAGGGCGCTGGCGATGTCCTGATGGGTGAGGCGCAGGTTGAGGCGCAGACCCTGCTCACAGGGCTGGCCGTATTCCTCGGCCAGCAGCTCAAGGAAGCCGCGCACGCGATCCTCGATGCGACGCAGGCCCAGCAGCGCAATCAACGACTCCGATTGGCGCATGCGGCTGGAGATCGCCCGCACCAGCGTCATCGCCAGGGAGGGGGTCTCCTCCACCTCATCCATCGAAAGGCAGAGGAGGTCGCTGTCGCACAGGGCCGTGGCCTCGTAGAGATCGAGGTTGGTGAAGGGCTCACCAAACGGCTCATTCGGACCCGCCAGGGCCAGCAGCAGGTCCTCCCCGTGCTCATTCATGCAGCCCAACTTCACCATGCCGCGGGCCACCAGCCAGACGTGGTTGCGCAGCAGCGGCACCTTGCTGCCGGCGCTCAGGTGCACCAAGCCACGGCGCTGGTAGGTGTCCTCCAGGGAGGTCCGCAGACCTTGGGAACGGTTGGGCGTGAACACCATGGTCCGCTGTGCGGTGGGGTTCGCCGGACTGTATGGAGCATCACCACCGCCGCAACCAAGCCTGGGTAGACGACCGGTTAAGAGTTGGTTAGCCCCTCGGGCTGACCGCCCCAGGGCAGGCGCTGCAGGGCGGCCCGGCCCGCCGGGGCGATCAACGGGTCGGCCTCACGGCGCCAGCACAACCAGGCCTGCTCACGGGATTCCGCCAACAGGCTGCAGAACGAGGGGGCCAACCGGTCGGGGGCGTCATGGACCTGGCGCTGCAGAGCCTGGTGGAGGAGCTCCAGATCATTGAGATCGCCGAGGTGATGCTGCATAGCGCGCAGCCGATCCAGCCAGGGGGCCAGGGGTTCGGGGCGGAGGGGCTCCAGGTTGGTGAGGCCATAGCGGCAGCGCTTCAAGCGCTTGCGCAGCTGATGCAGCTGCTGTTGCCCCTGGGGGTCATAGGGCTGATCCACCAGCCAACCGGGCTCCAGCAGCACATCGTTGAGGGCGGTCTGGCAGAACTCCCCCCACCAGGCCCGCATGGGTTGCAGGCCGAGGGGGGTGAGCTGAGGCTGTCGCAACCAGCCCTGGAGCTGGGCCAGCACCTTCAGATAGCGGCGGCCCTTCAGGGCCTCCTCCACCGCTTCAAAGGCCAGCTTGCGCTCACGCCGCAACTGCTTGAGCAACTTGCGCAGCACGGCGGATTCCTTCTCCGGCAACAACGGCGCAAAATCGTGCTCAAGTCGGTGCTGCAGCACATCCAGGTCACGGCGGCAGCCCAGATGGCGGCCCACCTTGGCGAGCCGATCTGGGGCGGTGGGATCCGGCACGATGAGCGCCGGCGCGAATTGCTGCAGGGTGCACCGCAACTGGCGGCAGGCCACCCGCATCTGATGCAGGGGCTCGCGCCGCTGATCGGCCAGCACATCCGCCTGCAGCGCCACCAAGTGGCGCAGACGGGCCTGGATCAACGTGGCGGCATAGGCGCCCACCGAATCCTCCAGGACTGGAGCCGAAGTCACAGGGGGCAAACGGTTACAAGGAACACTTTGCAGCCAACCCGGCGCCCGAATCGTTAGGGGAAGGTTATGGCTTTACAGACGCTGCCCGACTGCTATCTTCGCCACCACTGGCAACAACTTGTGAAGCTCACATCGATCAACATTAAGAACAGGATAAGCCCGCAAGTTGCCCGCTTCGATCCAGTCTCAGAGCCCTCGGAGCATCTCCTCTGCCTCTCCTCCAAGGAGAGCCTGATGTTGTTCCAGCTGCTGCAAGCCGCACTGCTTCATCCACCCATGCGGGAAGGCCTCTTGGGCCAATCCGAGTACAACCAATTTCACCGCCAGCTGAGCGGAGCCCTCGCCTCGGCCCTCAGCGGCCGGACCCAGGCCCAATCCATCCAGGCGGGCGGCCACGGCGGCTGAGCTGTCAAAAAAACAGCTGCGCCAGGCGTTCACCGGGTTCTTTGAGGTCGCCCTGCCAGCGTTGAGCCCGCTGGGGATCCAGGGCTGAGGGCTGACCCTGGCCCAGGGCAATCAGCCAATCGCGCAAGCGCTCAAGATCTTGAATTTCAGCCCAGTGCCCGGAACTGGTGTGCATCGGAGCGGGGAATCTCTGGCTTCAAACTAAGAACAGGCTGCCCACTGGATTGGTAGAGAAGCTTGAGATCAATGGCACGCACCATCCCAAACCAAACCGCCTGAATCGCCAGGCACGTGGCCACCGGCACAATCCACGGACGAAGCGAGGCCATGGCGGGAGCTCAATCGCCCCCCACCCTCATCGAAACCTGCGGCATAGGGGTGTCATCCGCAACACCAGGTTGGCGTCGGCCACCAAACGTTGTTGCCTAACAAGGCAATGCCTAGCGTTGGCCTGCTGGGTGACAAGCATGCAAAGCCTGCCTCAGCTGAGGCCCACGCCGGGATCGCTGGATTCCCGTCGGCTGGAGGACAGGCCTGGGCAGATGCCCACGAGCCTCTACCTGGTGGATGGCCGCGCCAACACCAGCTTCTCGGCGGTGGTGCTGGAGCCGCAGGCCAGCGTGCTGCACCGCCAGCTCAGCCTGGAGCAGCTGCTCGCCCTGATCCAAGGGGGAGCCCCCCTCTGGATTCGCATCAATGGATTCGGGCAGCCCCACCGCATCGCCACGGTGCTCGAGGCCTGTGGGGTACCCGAGGTGTTCATGCCGCTGGTGCTCGACACCCCGCAGGCGACGCGGCTGGATTCCCTGGGGGAAGTGATCGCGCTGGTGGTGCATCGGCTGCGCTTCGCCGTCGACCCGATGAACCTGGTGAGCGACCAGGTGGGCATGGTGCTCACCCGGCGGGTGCTGATCTCGATCGAGGAGGCCCCCAGCCCGGAGCCCTTCCCTTCCCTCACCGATTGGCTGCTGCAGAAAAGCCCGGCGGCCACCGCGGACGATCTCGACGATCTGTTGCATTACCTGGTGGACCATCTGCTCGATGGCATCTTTCCGATGCTGGAGCAGATGGCCAGCCGGCTGGATGACTTGGAAGAGGCGGCCCTGCGGGATCCCAAGCCCAGGGTGCTCAACCGCGCCTACCAGCTACGCACCAATCTGCGCCGGATCCGGCAGCAGCTCTGGCCTCTACGCCATCAGATCCTGCTGTTTCTGCGCCAAAACCAGCCGGTGATGGGCCCCGATGGCTTGCTGGGCTTCCAGGAGATGGCCCAGAACGTGGAACAGATTTTTGAAAGCTGCGAAATCCTGCGTCACCAATGCGATGCGGTCACCGAAGCCCACATGGCCAGCAGCGGCAACCGCATGAACCAGATCATGAAAACGCTCACGATCGTGTCCACGATTTTTGCCCCGCTCACCTTCATCGCCGGCATCTACGGGATGAATTTCACCGACATGCCCGAGCTGGACTGGCGTTATGGCTACGTGGCAGCCCTGCTGCTGATGGGGGCCATCGCCACCATCCAAACCCTGATGCTCCAGCGGCGCGGCTGGTTCGAAGACTGGACCGGCAGCCGGCGCTAGGGCTCCGGGTCGATCTGTTGGCTGGAGCGCAGCCGCTGCTCCAGGGAAGCCAGCAATTCCACCGCAAACATCGGCGATTCCTGCACGGCGAAGAGGAATTCCTCGCGGTTCATCTCCAGCACCTCACTCACCTCCAGGGCACGGGCGGAGGCATGGCGCCGGTGGTCCGGTGTCACCAGGGCACCCACCCCGAACACCTGCCCCGGCTGAAAGGTCTCCCGGCCGCCACCCTCCCAGGAGAGTTCGATCGATCCGGAGAGGATGCAGAAAATGCTGTCGCCTGGGCTTCCGGCCTCATAGAGAAGCTGCTGGGGCTGCAGCCGCCGCACGGCGATGCTGCCGGCAAGGGCCTGGATGGTGTGCAGGGCCGAAATGTCCATGGCGAACCAGGGGATACGGCCATGCTGAACCGCTTCGATGAAGGAACGGTGAAGGACAGGCCGTGCCTGGGTTCCTACGGTCGAAGCCATGGCGTCAGCCCCCTTGCGCGCCGCCCCCAACAGCGGCATTCCCAACGACGGCCTGCTGATCTGCGGCCTCGGCGCCCTGGGGCAGGCCTGCCTGGAGCGCTTGCAGGGGTTCGGCGTGCCCCTCACCGGTTTGGATCTGCATCCGCCGCAGTGGCGCAGCCCGGAACTGCAGCGGGATGTCGAAGGGCGGATCGTGCTGGGTGACATGCGCCAGGCGGCGGTGCTGCAGCGGGCGGGTGTCGAGCGTTGCCGGGCGGTGCTGCTGCTCAGCCAGGACAGCCAGGTGAATTTGGAAGCCGCCCTGCAGGTGCGGCTGCTCAACCCGGATGCGGATCTGGTGGTGCGTGCCAGCGGCCAGGAACAGGGCCTGGGGCAATTGCTGGAGCAACGGCTCCCCAAGCTCGCCGTGGTGAATCCGCTGATGCTCACGGTGGCGGCCCTGGCGGCAGCCCTGCATCCGGATGCCGCGGTCACCCAGCTCACCGCGGTCAGCGGCACCAGCAGTGTTGTGCTGATGGAGGGGTCGGCGGATGCCAGCACGGGGCAGCAGCGGCCGCTGCGCAGCCGTGACCCCGCCGTTGATGGGTTGCGCATCGGCCTGCGCAGCCGACCGGGCCGGGCTGATGCCGGCACACGGCGCAACGAGCCATGGCGCTGGCAACGCCTCCAGCGCTGGGAAGGCTGGGGGTGGCTTCGCCAACGGCCCTACAGCCGCACCCTGTTGGGGGCGATTGGCGTGCTTGTTGCCACCCTGGGGTTGGGGATCGTGCTGTTCAGTGAGGGGGGGCGCTGGCAGGGGGGCCTGGTGGTGACCCTGGGGTTGCTGAAAGGGGAATACATCGACCCCCTCAACCTGCTGAAGCGGGCCTCGGATCTGCAGCTCAGCTTCGGGTTGATCTACACCCTGCTCGGCATGGTGCTCACCTCCTGCCTGGTGGCGGTGATCCTGGAGCAGCTGCTCTCCAACCGGTTGGGCCTGCAGCGGCAAAAGCGGCCGCGCCGGGGCAGCCGCCAGGTGCTGCTGCTGGAGCCTGGCGAGATCGCCGAACCGCTCACCGCCCTGCTCGGCAGCGACGCCATCGGTGTGCAGTGCTGCGCGTTGCACGACGGCCCGGCCGGGATGCGCCAGCGGCTGCGCAGCCTGCGCCACACGGATCTGGTGGGCATCGCCGCACTCTCCAACAACCTGCTGACCAACATGCAGCTGGTGCTCGAGGTGCAGCAGCACCACCCACGGGCGCGGCTGGCGGTGCTGGCCCATGCCATGGCCGCCAGCGACCAACTGGGCACCCTGCTGGGGGGCATCGGCGTGATCTCGGGCATGGACATCGCCGCCGACGCCGTGGTGGCCACCGCCTTTGGCGAGCGGGTGGAGCGGGTGGTGCGGGTGCGGGGCGTGAACCGGCTGGTGGTGCGCTATCAACTCAGCCCGGGGGATCCACTCACCGGCCTCACCGTGGCCCGGCTGGAAAATGGCTACGACCTCAACGTGCTCACGCTGCAACGCCAGCGCAGCGGCCAACTCACCGCCATTCCGCCGCTCGAATGGCAGGTGCATGCCGGCGATGAGCTCACGGTGCTGGCGGATCTGGACAGCCTGCGGCGGGTGGAGGCGGGCCGGGTGGCCCCCCCGGAATGGCGGGTGGAGCTGCGGGTCACCCCCGGGCGCCAGGATGGATTCGTGGTGCAGCAAGCCCTGGCCCGCTTTCTGGGGCTGCCCCCCGGGCAGCTGCAGCAGTGGTTGGATGGTGCCTGGCACCACACCGATCCCCTCGACCACGACCTGGCTGATCTGCTGATGCTGGAGCTGCAGCGCTACCGCATCGACTGCCGCTTGGTGCCATGGCAGCCCTGAAGGCTCTGCTGCTGAGGGGATGGATCGGGATCGCCCTGATCGCCGCCAGCGCTTCAGCGGCACGCGGCTGCACCCCCCTGAAGGGTTGGCAGCTGCAGTGGGAGCACGCCCTCACGCGGCAGGGGGCGGCAGGGGAGGCCATCGGAGGCTTCTCCGCCATCGCCTACGAGCCGCGGCAGGGGCGGATCTGGTTGCTCAGTGATCTGGCCCAACCGGAGCTCAGCCTGTGGGGATGGCCGGCCCCCCGGAGCACACCCCAGCTGCGGCTACAGCGGCCAATCACGGGCCACGGCAGCGCGGCCCTGGATGGGGAAGGGTTGGTGTTAACGGCTCAGCAGCTGTGGATGGCCAGTGAGGGGCGGCGCACGGCCGAGCGGCCGGCGCTGTTGCTGCGGGTGAACCGCAGCGATGGCCGCACCCTGGAGACCATTCCCCTCCCGGCGGAGTGGCAGGCGGGGCCTGGCATGGGCCTCGCCAGCAACGCTGGGCCCGAATCGCTCACCCGGCTCAGCGCAGCGGGAGAGCCCCTGCAGCTGTTGATGGCCGCGGAGCGCCCCCTGCTGCAAGACCCCAACAACCAGATCCGGCTGCTGCGCTGGTGGTGGCCCGCCGGCCGCTCCACCAGCGCCGCCCCCCAAGCCAGCCCCCAGGGGTGGCTGCAACTGCCGGATCCCGATGAGGGGGCTGGCCCCTGGAGCATCACGGATCTGGTGGCCCTACCGCGCAACAGCGGCCAGGCCACCACGCTGCTGGCCCTGCTGCGGCGCTTCACACCCCCCAACCAGTGGGACAACCGCCTGGCCCTCTACGGGCTGCCGCCACCGGGGGCGGTGGCCATGCCCCTCCAGCTCTGGAATCTGCAGACGGCGGGGCTCACGCCTGAAAACTGGGAGGGACTCACCCTCGGCCCACCACAACGCCACGGCGGCGTCAGCCTGCTGCTGGTGAGCGACGACAACCTCAACCCGCTGCAGAGCAGCCGCCTGGCGCTGCTCACCCCTAAACCACCGCAAGCCTGCCTGGAGCAGCCATGAATCGCCGTCA
>Ga0194129_10005923_pt1 | contig 15262 bp, 14 predicted proteins | sample TA2KigCa35mmetaG_FD_150862 | JGI IMG/M metagenome (GOLD analysis project Ga0194129, IMG submission 150862) | Freshwater microbial communities from Lake Tanganyika, Tanzania - TA2015038 Kigoma Deep Cast 35m | ecosystem: Environmental > Aquatic > Freshwater > Lake | place: Tanzania: Lake... | reverse complement strand
GCTTTGCGCCTCCATGAACAGCGAACTATTATCAATTATCGACCTGTCTCAAAAAGCCGGTCCAGCTCTAGGCTCTCGTGCTTGTTGCTTGACTAGCGTTTAACAGGCAGAATCCAAAAGTCGTTTGAAAAAAAAATTAAAGGGCAAAGAATAGCTTTTAGGTTAAAGCTAAATTAAAGCCTGCGCGATTTTGGGATCAATACAGGAGACGAATTTGAAAGCAGCGGGGTTCGACTATGCCCGCCCCTCTGACGTTGAAGCGGCGCTTCGACTTAAGGAGTCTTTGGGCGAACGCGCGACATTTATAGCTGGGGGCCAATCATTGATTCCCGCCTTAAACATGCGTTTGAATCAGCCCGGGCTTGTGATCGATATCAGCAGGATTAGCTCTTTACGCAACGTACAGTCGGAGGAAGGTGGACTTAGGGTAGGTTCCATGGTCACGCATCGTGAACTTGGCCAATCCGACATTGCTAACAAATTTTCACCGATATTCAGGCAAACCTCAAGACTTATCGCCCATGAAGCTATCAGGAACAAAGGAACGATAGGTGGCAGCGTTGCCCTTGCCGATCCTGCCGCCGAATGGCCGGCGGTCTGCGTTGCTCTCGATGCACGTGTTCGGTTAGTCAGCAGGCATACTGTTAGAGAAGTTAGTGCAGACTCCTTCTTCAAAGGCACCTACATGACTGACCGTCAGGAAGATGAGTTACTCGATTCGATCTATTTTCCGCCGGGTGCTTCCAGAATTCGACCCCTGATTGCCGAATTTTCCCGGCAGCACGGGGGCTTTGCCACGGCAGGCGTCGTGTTAACTATCGATTTATTCGAGGGCGTCGGGCGATCGATATTTTTTGCAATTTCCCAGGCCCCGATCGTTATAGAAAGCGAGTTTTTATCAGACTTTGTAAAGTCAGGGACTGGAGGTACTGCATCAATTTGTGAACGTTGGATCAAGGAGAAACTTAGGAACTTTGAGCTCACGACGGATCTTTATCATGATAGTAAAGCTAAGGGGCATATCGCCGCTGTAGTCGCCAGCCGAGCGCTAGTTGCCATGCGTTCGACATTGAATACAGGGAGCATTGATGAGTAAAACAATGGTGCAGTTCATCTTGAATGCAAAGCCGGTGCAGATCATGGTTGAGCCGCGTATACATTTGATCGACTGCTTGCGCGAGTGCTTTGACATTTCGAGTGCGAGGGTTGGATGCGAGCATGGTGTTTGCGGTGCATGCACTTTGCGAATCAACGGACAGATTGTTAGAGGTTGCTTGACGCTCGCTATCCAGGCCGATGGACAATACGTCGAGACGCTTGAGCATCTTAATGAGACCGGCGAAATCAGCGATCTCAAACAGGCGTTTCATGAACGCAATGCAGTCCAGTGCGGCTACTGCACTTCTGGCATGTTGATAACAAGCCAAAGTTATTTAAGCCAAACGAAAGGCTATGACCGTCAAGAGATAAGAGAACATATCGCTGGCAACTATTGCAGGTGCACAGGCTACGAGGCGATCGTAGATGCGATTGAGGTCGTGGCCAAACAGCGTGGACTCCATCCCAATGAGAAATCGCTATGAACGCACCTCAAGAGCTATTTGAGCGATCGGCCACGCAAACAACAAACTACATTGGCAAGAGCGTAACGCGACCTAATGCAAGGCGTCTGCTCGATGGCCAGGCGGTTTACGTCGATGACATCCATCTCCCCAAACTTGCTCATGTCGCCTTCGTTCGCTCTCCCTACGCCTCGGCGCTAATCCGTTCGATTCATACCGAGGAAGCACGGAAAGCTGCCGGCGTTTTGGCAGTCTATACCGGCGAACAGTTGATGAGAACGGTGAAGCCAATGCATGCAACGCTCGTGCACTTTAAAGGCATGAAGGCTGCCATGCAACCTTGTATGGCGGTGGATCGCGCCCTTTGGCAAGGTGAGCCTGTGGTGGCCGTGGTGGCAGAGTCGATTCATCAGGCTATCGATGCTGCGCAACTTGTCGAGGTGAGTTATGAACCTCAAACAGCAGTCACAGACATGGAAACTGCACTCGATCCCGCTACCCCGGTGATTCATCCCGAACTTGGTGATAACCTGTGTTTCTCTCGCGAAATTGACGAAGGTGAATTCGAAGAATCCGTCAAGAGCTCAGCAGTACTCGTCGAACGAGTCTTCAGATTCCCGAGACATACGGGCGTTTGTCTTGAGGGACGATCGGTCATCGGCGATTACTCCCGTGCCGACAATAAGTTGACGGTTTATATCTCGCATCAAGCACCAAATATGGTCCAGGACTGTTATGCCAGACTGCTTGGGTTGAAAGAATCACAGGTGCGAGTCGTCTGTAAAGACATCGGAGGCTCCTACGGCATCAAGACCCATGTCTACGGTGACGAGTTAGCAACTTGCGCGATTGCTATAGATCTTTGCCGACCCGTGAAATTCGTGGCCGATCGTACAGAGTCATTTCTTTCGGACATACACTCTCGAGATCACCGCGTGCATATGAAGATGACCGTGAGTCAGGAGGGAGAGATCAAGGGTATCTGGATTGACGACTTGCTTGCCATCGGACCATACTCGGTTTATCCAAGAACAAGCGTTGTCGAAGGCAACCAAATCGTCAATATTGCAGGTCAGTGGTATCGACACAGGGCCTACAAGGCCAAGATGAGTAATGTGTTTACCAACATGGCGATTTATTCAAACTATAGGGCAGTCGGACATCCCGTTGCTGTTGGTGCAACTGAGGGCTTAATTGATGCCGTTGCCAGGCAATTAAAAATTGACCCTGTTGTTATTCGGCGCAAGAACCTTTTGCCCGATGATGCATTTCCGTGCCAGACGCCATCTGGTATGAAATTCGAAGCAATGTCGCATCATCAGTGCCTTGATCGATTAGTCGAGATGATGGATCTAACCCAACTTCGATTAGACCAGAGCGAACTTAGAGGCAAAGGTATTTTCAGAGGCATTGGCATCGCTAGCATGATCGAAATCACCAATCCCTCTGCGCAGTTTTACGGCGTTGGTGGCGCCAGGATTTCGGCACAGGACGGCTGTACGGCTAGGATGGACCCCGCTGGCGGCATAACCTTATTGCATGGCTGTGGCGAGCAAGGTCAAGGCACTGAAACAATCTTTGCTCAGATAGCGGCCCAAGTCATTGGGGTGAGCATTGATAACGTCAAAGTGATCACGGGCGACACAGATGTAACTCCCTATGGCGGCGGAACCTGGGCATCTAGAGGGGCCGGGGTCGGTGGAGAAGCTGCCTGGCAGGCATGCAAAGCATTGCGTAACAACATTTTAGAACTTGGATCAATTGTTCATAAATTAGAAAAAGACCGTTTGGATATCCGTGATGGCAAGCTCGTCGATGTGCTCATCGGAGAATCACTATCTGATCTATCAGAACTTGGGCGTGTGGCTTACTTCCGTCCAGATTTGCTTGGAACATACCAAGCCGAACTGAGTGTGACTAAGCACTTTGTCCCAAAGGCTTACCCGTTCACGTTTACAAATGGTGCGATTGCCTGTCATCTTGAAGTTGATACAGATCTCGGTTCGATAAGATTACTGAAATTTTGGGTTGTGGAAGATTGTGGAACGGTAATCAATCCACAACTCGTTGACGAGCAGATTCGTGGGGCCATCGTTCAGGGCATAGGACCAACGCTTCTCGAACAATGTATTTACGGCAACGATGGGCAAATGCTTAACCCCAATCTCGTCGACTACCTCGTACCTATGGCGGCCGAAATGCCTGACATGGTCATTGATCATGTTCAAACACCGACTCGAACAACAGAGCTCGGTGCTAAAGGTGCCGGAGAAGCAGGTACCGCGGGCGCTCCCGCGGCCATCATGAACGCACTTAACGACGCGCTATCGCCATTTGCTGTTGAATTATTCGATATGCCCTTTACGCCGCAAAAGATTTTGAGGGCAATTGGCAAGTGTTAGTTTTTAATGTTTCCTAGATCACTCTATTAATTATATCAGGAGGAGCTTTATGAGTCATTTCCTACTTAGCACCAAGAGGAGACTTGGCCTTTTAAGCTTGGGCGTTGCGCTCAGCCTTGGAAGTTCGTTAATAACCGATCAGTCATTTGCACAAACGAAGGGGCCTATCCGAATTGGCGTCTTGGCCCCAATCACAGGACCCTTAGCAACACCTGGTGCAGAAATGCTCAACGGCTTGAAAATGTATTGGGAGCAAAACAACTATACCGCTGGTGGACGAAAAATCGAGCTGGTTGTCGCAGATACGACCTGTAATCCTGATCAGGCGCTGACACAGGCAAGGAGGCTCGCGCAACAAGAGAAGGTACACTTTTTGTTAGGCCCCTTATGTGGTCATGAGGGACCAGCTGTGGCTCAGGTCAGCAAGGAAACCGGAATTCCATTAGTGATGGATCCAGCTGGCGCGGACACCTCAACAAAATGGGATCGCGTTCCCAGCGTTATCAGAACAGCTGTTTCAGCAAGTCAAATCGGTCATCCCTTTGGCGAGTACCTCTATAAGGATTTGGGCGCAAGAAAAGTAACTTTCATTGCGTCCGATTACACCTGGGGCCACGAAGTCGCAGGCGGTATGGTTAAAACCTTCACCGATTTGGGTGGCAAGATCGACAAAATGATCTGGGCACCGCTTGCGACAACGGACTACGGTGCGTCACTTGCGGCGGTGCCAGCAGGTACAGACGCCGTGGTCGCCGTCGTCGCAGGCGTCGCGAGAATACGACTATTTGAAGCTTGGTTTAATTTCGGCTACGACAAGAAGTTCAAGCTGCATGGCGGCTACTGGCTGCATGAGGATGCGATTCCGCAGGTCGATGCCCGCGCAGTTGGACTGATTTCCAATACTGTCCACTACGTCGCTGGCATCGACACACCAGAGAACAAAGCTTTTGTTGACGGCTATGCAAAACGCTATAAATTGTTGCCATCCTGGTTTGCAGAATCTTCGTACACGGCATCGTTATGGATTCGTACTGCGATCGACTCAATTCAAGGAAACGTTGAGGATCGCGCAGCATTCCTTAAGGCCATGCGCGCTGCAAAGGTGACCGCTCCGAGAGGACCAGTAACGCTTGATGCATACGACAACCCGATTCAGAATGTTTATATTACAAGGCTACAAAAAGTAAAGCATCCCATTCTTGGGGATCAGCTTATGAATATTCCTGTCAAAACTTATACGAACGTTTCTCAATTTTGGACCTATAACCCCGAGGAATTTCTGAAACGTGGCCCCTACAAGCGTTAATTCGTCAGAATTGACCCGCGCGGATTGGTTCCTCGGCCGATCCGTCGCATCAAAACACTATGGACAGTTTCATACTTCAAACGCTTAACGGCATCTCGTACTCGGCTTTGCTCTTCTTATTAGCCAGCGGTTTTACGCTGACCTTTGGACTAATGCGGATTGTTAACATGGCCCACGGCGCGTACTATTTGGTCGGTGGCTATATTGGCTTAATGGTTGCTAAATCAACCGGCAGTCTAGCGCTTGCAATGATCGCTGGCGGCCTTGCTTCTGCGGTGATTGGTCAAATTGTTGATCGATTATTTATTCGTAGAACGGGTGAAGATCATCTCGCACAAGTACTTGTAACCGTCGGGGTTGCCTATATTATTGGTGATGTGTCACTTAAAATCTGGGGCGGCGATGCCCAGAAATTGCCTTTGCCCATGGATCTGAGAGGTATTTGGGAGTTGCCGGGTGGGATCATTTACCCCAAATTCAGAATACTTTTAACTGTTATTGGTCTTATAACAGGGATTGGACTTTGGCTTATTTATAAGCGTACGCAGATTGGTGCCGCGATTCGAGCAGGGGTGGATGATCGGGAGATGGTCAGTGCCACCGGAATTCATGTTGATCGACTATTTATACTGATCTCGGCTTTAGCATCATTCCTCGCGGGCGTCTCAGGTGTTCTTGGTGGTGCTTTTCTCACCGTCTACCCCGGGGCAGAATGGGAGATACTTGTATTCGCATTGGTTGTCGTTATCGTTGGAGGCCTTGGTAGCCTTGAGGGCGCAATGATTGGCGCTGTCATTGTCGGTTTGCTAGATGCCTATGGCCGCTGGTTAGCCCCAGAGCTTTCATACTTTGTATTATTTGGACCGATGGCGGTCTTGCTTCTTTACAGACCAAGAGGTTTGTTTGGTTCGGTACACATTACATGACGACTTCTAGAAGAGCGCTCGCCTTCGGCATGATGGTCTTAATGGTTTGTTGGCCTTTTGTTACCGGCGATTATTTGACTGGGCTAATGACCCAAATCCTAATATTTGGTCTGCTGGCGCTTTCTGCGGATCTGTTACTCGGCCACGCAGGACTGTTCTCGCTTTGTCATGCCTCTTTTTTTTCTGTCGCTGCGTATACGGCTGCAATCTTGCAGGTTCGTTATCAAATGCCGACTGAATTAGCAGCGCTATCAGGCATCTTCAGTGGCACGCTACTTGGCTTGATTTTTGGATTAGCAGTTCGCACTCGTGGGGTCTACTTTATTCTTGTAACGCTCGCAATGGGCTACGTGGTTTGGGGCGTAGGCTATCGCTGGGCATCTTTCACGGGTGGTGACAGCGGGGTTACAGGCGTTGCAGCCTTAAATCTATTCGGATTCTCATTTGTATCACCAAAGAGTTATTACTTTGTTGTCCTTATCGTTGTTAGTCTTGTGATACTGGTTTATGCGCATCTGACGAAATCGCCGTTCGGTTTGGCCTTGCGTGGCATTAAGTCCTCGGAGCCGAGAATGCGTAGCATTGGATTCCATCCTGCATTTCACCTCTATATTGCTTTTGTTATTTCGTCGTTTATGGCGAGTATTGCGGGTGTTCTTTACGTTTTTTTCAATAAGTTCGTCAACCCGGTATCGGCGTCATTGCACGTTAGTGTCGACTCAGTGCTGATGGCGATTGTTGGCGGTTCTGCCAGCTTATTGGGTCCTTTCATCGGATCGGCAATTGTGCTTTGGCTCAGGAATTGGGTCAGCACCTACATAGAGTTGCATCTTGCTGTTATGGGTCTTGTTTTTATCGCAGTTGTTCTTTGGGCACCCGGCGGTGTTATGGGATGGGTTAAGAAGCTAACTTCGAAACCAAGCGGTGAGGCATCTTGATGCACGATGACTACGCCCTGGAAGTCCGTCGTGTCACCAAAGACTTTGGAGGGCTGCGAGCCGTCGATTCAGTAACTTTAAGCGTTGCGGTCGGGGAGCGACGTGTACTGATTGGGCCCAATGGCGCCGGAAAAACATCCTTGTTTCACTGCATTAGCGGTGCACACACGGTGTCGGGTGGTGAGATTCTTTTTTTCGGCAGGGCAATAAGCCGACTGCCAGAGTATGAGCGTGCCATGATTGGTATTGGCAGGACGTTTCAGATCTCCAGCGTTTTTCTTGATATTACAGTGCTCGAGAATATTCAGCTTGCTGCGCTAGGTACCCATCCAAGAAAATGGACATGGTGGAAAAGACCAGACGAAATAAGCGGACTAAATGACCTCTGCATGAAGGTACTCGATGAGGTCGCACTTCTCGACCGTATTGAGCGCAAGGTCTCTTTTCTATCCTACGGCGAAAGGCGACAACTCGAACTCGCGCTAGCCTTAGTCAGTCGTCCGAAGCTTTTGCTGCTTGATGAACCTTGTGCCGGACTTTCCCCTGCAGAGAGGCAACGGCTGTTTTCACTTATTAAGGCACTTCCTAGAACAATCACCATGGTCATGATCGAGCACGACATGGATGTCGCACTCGGACTTGCAGACCGCGTTACGGTCTTGCACCGAGGACGCACAATCGTTGAGGGAAGTGCAGATCAGATTAAGGAAGACCCCCAGGTCAGAGAGGTCTACTTTGGTGAAGTCTAGCGAATTACTCGAGGTTGATGAGATTCACACCTATTACGGCGACAGTTACGTTTTACAAGGACTGAGCTTGACTGCCTCCGAAGGCAAAATTGTGGCAATCTTAGGGCGTAACGGTATGGGAAAGACAACTCTCATACGTTCAATTTTCGGTTTGACGCCTCCCAGGATGGGTTCGATACGTTTTCGTGGGGGCTTGATTAGTGGGCTAGCGCCCTACCAAATTGCCAAACTGGGTATGGCTTTGGTACCACAGGGCCGCAGGATCTTTAAGAATTTGTCGGTTGCAGAAAACCTGTCACTACCCTCCAGTTTCTTGGCACTTGGTTCGCGAATAAAAGCGAGAGACTCGCTGTGGAACGACGCATCTGTATTGGCAGAATTTCCTCAATTAAAGGATCGCCTTAAGAACGGCGGCAGCGAGATAAGTGGCGGGGAACAACAAATGCTTGCAATTGGTCGAGCCTTGATCGCAAATCCACACCTGATTCTGATGGACGAACCAAGTGAGGGGCTGTCACCTCTCTTTGTAAAGCATGTCGGGACGATCATGACGCGCGTAAAGCAACTCGGCCATGCGGTTGTCGTCGTCGAGCAAAACCTGTCACTAGCCCTTTCCGTTGCAGATTTTGTTTATATCATCGCCGCAGGTCGTTTCGTATTTCAAGGGACACCAAGCGAACTAAGAACGAGACCAGATATTCTTAATGAACACCTTGGTGTTTCAGGATCTAAATCAATATAAATCATGAATTATCATTCGTTGGAAGCGTCGCCTGAGACAGTCCACTGGGGCTACTTTGACGCTTCGCTTAAGCCTGTCCTGTCAGTTGATTCTGGTGATTCAGTTGTTATTGATACTGTATCAGGTGGACTCAACGAGCTTGGATGCCTCGACCGGCTTAGGCCGGGACACCGCGAGATAGCGACAAGCGTTCCGCAGGGACCGGGCCCGCACATCCTGACTGGACCTATCGCAATACTAGGTGCGGAGCCCGGTGATACCTTAGAGATTCAGATTCAGGAAATTACGCTAACAGAAGACTGGGGCTGGAATATTATCAGGCCGCACCGCGGTGCGCTGCCTGAAGACTTCCCCTATCTCAGCCGTCGAATTATTGACATCGACCGTGAGTTTTCAAGAACTCGATTACCCTGGGGCCCGGTGATTCCACTGGACCCATTTTTTGGCATTATCGCAGTCGCCCCTCCTGCGGCTTACGGTCGGGTGTCCTCGATCGAGCCAAGAGAATACGGCGGCAACATTGATCTTAAAGAGCTTAAAGTTGGGAGTTCACTTTTTCTTCCTGTCTTCGTTCAAGGCGGTCTTGTGTCGGTCGGTGATGGCCATGCCGTTCAAGGCGATGGTGAAGTTTGTTTGACAGCGCTAGAAACCTGCTTGAAGGGAAAGTTTCGCTTCTTATTACACAAGCATCCACTTTCATTTCCCAGAGTACTTACGCCAACACATTTGGTGACGCTTGGCTTTGATCAAGACCTTGACGATGCTGCTAAGCATGCGCTTCGTCAGATGATTCGCTGGCTCAGCGAATTGACCTCGTGGACCGATGAAGAATGCTATGTGTTTTGTAGCCTTGCATGTGATTTGCGGGTAACACAGTTAGTGGACGGTAATAAAGGTATCCATGCAATGGTCGATCGGAAATATTTGGGTCCTGGCGCCTAAGTGGGAAGTTATCGATTATCGAGCCGCAAGTCGGCTCGGACTTAATGCCCGCCAGAGCTTTTCCGCCGTGAATGGTATGTCAAAGTAGTCACCGACTCCTGCCGACCTTAGGGCATCCTGAACGGCGCTCGCTAATGCGGGAAGCGCTCCAGCAACGCCGGATTCCCCTGCACCCTTAACACCGAGTGGATTCGTGGTGCACGGAACCTCAAGATGAACGAGGTCAACCTTTGGAAGATCGTCCGCTCTTGGGATACGGTAGTCCACAAACGACCCATTCAAAAGAGTTCCATCTTTGTCGTAGATCAGTTTCTCCCCAATGACCTGCCCAATGCCCTGCGCAACCCCACCAAGAATCTGCCCTTCTACGATATCACTGCTGAGTATTCGACCAACATCGTCAACAGCTACATAAGTTAGGATAAAGAGCTCCCCAGTTTCAGGATCAATCTCAACCTCGCAAATATGGCATCCGTTTGGATAAGTCATGGCAGGTGACACGAATCGCGAAACATTATTAAGCGTGCTCGGTAATCCTTGAGGTATTGAAGAAGCCTGATTGATTCGCCAGGGCAGTTCAAGTAAGGCCATGGATCTATCAGTGCCGATAACCTTAAAGCTTCCATCGGAATAGTCAATATCTGCTACCGCAGCCTCGAGCAAATGACTAGCCCAAAGTTTTCCTCTTGCCAAAACTTCATCGCAGGCCAAACTTGCGGCACCGCCGGCCATCATCATAGACCGAGAGGCAACAGTCGGAACCAGACCAGGCACTTGCTCGCTGTCTCCCTGTATCAAACGAACCCGACAAGCGGGAATCTGTAACATCTTGGCGATAAGTCCTGGTATCACAGATCGATGGCCCTGTCCGATTGATTGAGCACCAGTTCTTAGCTCAACCTCACCCTTTGGACTAAGACGTATATCAATCGGCTCTTCGAGGATCCCTCCGGCAACCTCAAGGAAACAGCACAAGCCGATGCCTCGCAGGAGACCACGACGATTCGATTCAAGACGCCGCATCTCAAACTCATTCCACCGCGCACGCGCCATTGCTTGTCGAAGCAGCTCTGGAAAATTCCCGCTGTCGTAGCGCTGACCGTTAGGAGCTTGATAAGGCATCTCTGCGGGGCTAATCATGTTGATGCGCCTGATCTCCGCACGGTCAATACCCAAGCGACTTGCCGCCTGGTCCATCAAGGACTCGACCATGTAGATTGCCTCAGGCCTACCTGCGCCTCGATAGGGTCCCAAAGGAACGGCATTGGTGAGGACTAGCCGGGAACGCATGAGATAGCGGGGAATCCTATAAACGCTGGATAAGCAGTTCTTTGTGTTGTTAGTAGCCACAATCCCAACATAGGTTGAGGTGTAGGCCCCTATTCCAACGGTGCTGACAACCTCAATGCCAAGCGCCCTTCCATGTTCATCAAAGCCCATTCGCGCCTGCAAATGTGAATTTCTCCCATGCGTATCCGAAACGAAGGACTCCGAACGGCTAGAAACCCACTTGATAGCACGTCCGCATCGACGACTTGCAAACAATAGGGCTGCGTATTCAGCATAAGTTTGCACTTTCGCACCGAATCCACCACCGACTTGGGGCGTCACCACCCGAATAGCACTTGCATCTATCTTGAACACGGATTCGGCGAGCATTTTCCTCAAGACCATCACGCCCTGCGTAGGCGCGATCAGCAGGTAACGGTTGTCTTTGCCATCCCACTGCGCGATTGCAGATCGAGGTTCCATCGGACAAGCGGCAATAGGAGGGTCATGCAGCGTAACCGTAGCTATCAATGGTGATCGATCGATCATATCGTTACATGATCTATCCCCATCTAACCAATCAAGGACAAAATTATTTGGGCATTCAGGATGGATTAAGGATGCATCGGAATCCAGTGCCGCGAGCGGGTCTGTATGTGCCTGTAACGGCTCAAATTCAGCGCGTATCGCAGAAGCAGCCTCTCGAGCAATCACCTCTGTCCTGGCAATCACCAAAGCAATTGGTTCACCTTGATACCTGACCTTGTCAGAGGCCAGAACCGGCATGCAGGCCTGAAACATGGCCCGACCATCTGAACCCTCAAACACTGCAAGTGGGGGAATCAGACCGAGTTCAGCTTGGATAACATCTTTACCCGATACAATATCAATAACGCCATCAATCTTGCTGGCAACACTCAGATCCAGGCTAAGAATATGGGCATGCGCATGGGGTGATCTGAAAAAACACGCGTATACCTGCCCTTCCATGAAGAGATCAGCAGTAAAGTGCTCAGCGCCTCGGACTAGCGAATCAAGCTCGTCAAAATCACCACTTGTTCCAGCACCGAATTTCACTGCAAGCATGTCCACAAGGTTCTCCAAATCGACGTTTGACAGCAAAGCCTTGCGATAGCCAGGCGCTAGGGTAGACGCTCACCGGTTAAAGCTTCGATACGCAGACGAATGACTCTCACGCCTATCATGCCAATGTGGTTGTCAGCCCACCATCGACGGTGATCACCTGACCGGTAAGGTAAGAGGCTTCTCGTGACGCTAGGAACACGACGGCTGGTCGGATATCTTCAGGTTGCGCCCAACGCCCCACGGGTGCACGAACGCTCAACCACTTGTTAAACGCCTCATTACGATGCAAGGCCGACGTTAGTTCCGTTTGGACATACCCCGGTGCCACTGCATTAACCGTGACGCCGGACCCTGAAAGTTCGGCTGACATTTGCCGAACAATCCCATGTATTGCTGCCTTGGTCGCGGAATAACCCGAAACATTCTCTCGGCCCATCAAGCCAAGCACAGAACCAGTAAAAATTATCCGACCAAAACCTCGCTTAGCCATATGACGAGCAACATGCCTGGCTAGTATCCATTGCGCAGTCAGGTTGCCGTGGACAAGCCGAACGAAGTCCTCTTCTGGAAACTCAAGCAAGGGGAATCTTGCTTGAATTGCTGCGTTGAGAAAGACAATATCAAGCTGCCCCATCGTCGCTACGATTTGATCAACTCGTTCTACGGCCGCTTTGGCATCAAAGGCATCAAAGGCCGAGGACTGAACGTTTAAGCCATCAAGTGCAAGGCGTTCACGACATGCCGCTAAGGCTGCATCGCTTCGACTGTTGATAACCACGCTGGCACCGTGTGCTGCCATTGATGCAGCTGTTGCCAAACCAATGCCTCGCGAGGACCCGGTAATCAGGGCAACCATGCCGTCCAAATTAAACAACCGATGCGTACTCATTTAACTATTCCTGTATCAAAGTCAAGACGACCGCTGCCTTGGCAACAACAAAAATCAGCCAAAACCTAAAATCCAACCGAACAAGCCCCTTTTAGCTTTAGCATCGCGCGCGCATCATTTGGAGTGGCAATCGACAAACCAATCGCTTCAATGATGCTTCGGATCTTTTGGACCTGCTGCGCGTTTGAATGGGCCAGTTCGCGACGACCGAGCCAAAGACTATCCTCTAAGCCAACGCGAACGTTACCTCCCATCACAGCCGACTGGGTTGCCACAAACATTTGATTTCGTCCGGCACCGAGAACAGACCAGTAATAAGCCTCGCCAAACAGTCGATCTGCCGTGCGTTTCATGTGCATCACATCTTCGGGGTGAGGCCCAATACCGCCTCGAATGCCAAACACCGACTGAATAAAAAGCGGGGGCTTAATAAGACCTCGATCGAGAAAATGAGCCGCTGTGTAAAGGTGTCCGATGTCATAGCATTCGATTTCAAACCTCGTGTAATTTTCGGAACATGATCGCAATATATGTTCTATATCTCGAAATGTGTTCTTGAAAATACGGTCGTCGCTTTCAGCTAAGTAGGGGCGCTCCCATTGAAATCTAAAGTCATCGTAGCGCTTAAGCATTTCGTAAAGGCCAAAATTCATCGATCCCATATTGAGAGAGGCAACTTCAGGACTGAGCCGCAAGGCGGGCTGGAGTCTTTCCTCAACACCCATCGTCGGAGCACCGCCCGTAGTTATGTTAATGATAACGTCAGAGCGTCTCTTGATCTCAGGAAGAAATTCAAGGAAAAGGCCAGGGTCTTGTGACGGTCTACCATCGATTGGGTCTCTGGCGTGTAAATGAACAATTGCAGCCCCTGCTTCAGCGGCACCTACAGCAGCGTCTGCTATCTGCGCCGATGTGATCGGCAGATACGGCGACATGCTAGGAGTGTGGATTGCACCCGTCACGGCGCATGTGATGATCACTTTTCCTTGTGCAGCAGCCATTTCGGTTCGCCTATCGTCGAATACCACGATCTTTAGGTCGTGGTTGGATCGGGTAAGAGCTTAGTAAAGTTGATGAAAATATCTTCCAGGCAACTAACTAAACACTCCTCACATGCTAGTGTCGTCGATTTTGGTCACTTGAGAAGGCGAGGCTTTAGAAAAGTGGAATGTTGACAGCCCTATTCCCGCATCGGCAGCCTGTCGCAGGCTGCATTAACTTAAGCATGCTTTGGGGTTTCAACCATGTTCGACGCAAGTGCTTTTGCAGCTGTTTAGGGTAAGAAGAGCAGACAAAGTCCAAATCTGCGCGTCTGATGCGTGTGATGGATCAGATTAATCAGACCTGGGGACCAGGCAGTTTGCGATCAGGCGCAAGTGGCTTTGAGCAGCCTTGGGCGATGCGGGCAGAGCATCGATCGCCGCGCTACACCACACGCTGGGATGAGTTACCGGTGGTGAGATAGCCTTAGGCTGACGCACAGCAATGCGCATGTGATTACATGATTTTTCATGGGGCGATGAAAGCTTCATCGCGGATGCTAGTGCGTTCGTCGACAAGAGGACCCTGTTAAGACTCACTTAAGCTTCGGCACCTAAGCTAGCAAGCATGGAAACCTTGACTCGCTTTAGGCAAAGCATGCTTGTAAAATTGATAGCTGCTATGGCGCTGTCCTTTATGCTGCTTTTGACAGTAAAAGACACGACAGCCTCTCCCAGTAGGGCTATGCCTAAACATTCATCTGCATCTGCCCTTTATAAAGATGAGTGCGGAAGCTGTCATCTTGCGTTTGCACCATCACTTGCACGTACTGTGGACTGGCTTCGGATCACGTCGAGCTTGAGTCGACACTTTGGGTCGGATGCGAGCGTATCGCCTCAATCCCTAGCGATGTTGGAGACATACTTCAAAACGTACGGATCAAACCGTGAGAAGTATAAGTTTGCGCCTGGTTCACTGCGCATTAGCGATTCGCCATCTGGTGATTGGCGACCGAATGATGGATTGATAGTTGTCTCACTAGTGCCTACATTTGCCTCACGCGTGGCTCTCGCAAATCAAACTTTGTCGGCATCGTCAGGAACATCTGGTACAGCATCCAGATAGCGCTCGAAATCTGCCCGCCGACCTTGGGCAGCCTCCTGTCGTAAATAGTCCAAGGTCAGCATGGATGCCAGCTTTTCTGCAGCTGCGCTGGCAATAAACTGGTTAACCGAAATCGCATCACGCGCAGCTAATTCGCGAATCTTGGCGTGCACTGAATTCGGCAGGCGTACGGTCAAGGCGGTCACGGTGAACTCCTCAAGAAGGCCAAAAAAGATGCCGGGGTGATCGGCGTTACCCCCAGCTCAACAATCCGCTGGAAATCCTGGATGTTATGGGTCACCAGATACTGACTGTTCGACGCCACGGCACACTCCAGCACCATGTCGTCGTCAGGATCACGTAAAA
>Ga0194129_10005916_pt1 | contig 15284 bp, 19 predicted proteins | sample TA2KigCa35mmetaG_FD_150862 | JGI IMG/M metagenome (GOLD analysis project Ga0194129, IMG submission 150862) | Freshwater microbial communities from Lake Tanganyika, Tanzania - TA2015038 Kigoma Deep Cast 35m | ecosystem: Environmental > Aquatic > Freshwater > Lake | place: Tanzania: Lake... | reverse complement strand
CAGCATTTTCTGCCCAATCTGTTGAGCTGTCGTAAAATTTCTCTTCATTAAGCTCAGTCTCAAATCCCCAGTCACCGCGCATCCAAGCATTCATCTCTTCCCTTGTTATGGGTTTATAGGACTCATTAAGGTCAGTTACTTGACTGTCTGGTACTCTCTTGAGCGTCTGAACTTGCTTAACAATATTTTCTGCAATAGTCGCAATTTCTTGGGCTGCTTGCCATTCTTCCTCGTTCAGCTTTGGTTCTGAGACAGATGAATAATCAGCTGCATCAATCCAATTCAGCAAACGATCGAGAGCAATTTCACATTCTCTAATATTACCCAGCGTGCTTCGAAATAGATTATCAGCGGCCTCTTCGGTCTGATGATCTTGAGAAATCTCTTCCCTAATAATCTTTCTCAATTGCGATGCTGTGATTTTCATAATAGCCTTAAACATTCCCTAGCTGTGATTCTAGCTCGACGACGCGCGCCATCAGCTTGTCAACCAGCGCAACAGCGGCTTCGGCTTGCGCAGGTCTAAAAGTTTCAGAACCCGACGGGTAGATGAACCGATTCATCGATCTTCTAAACGCTGCAACTTCCGCCTCCAGGCCGGCAGCTCCCGCCGCACTAGCCTCTGAAACAAATCCCCAGTCACCACTCATCCATGCATCCATCTCTTCGGGTGTGATTCTATTGTGTCCTTCAAGCATCATTCCGCTGCGACGAGTCGCTTCATTGACATGAGTCTTTCTAGCTTTACGGATCTCTTCATTGATCTCGGCTAGTTCGACTTCTTCTCTGATGATTTGTCTAAGTTGGTTTACTGCGATTTTCATTGTTTTTATTCTCATGGTCGAGGTGGATACACACCGTTGACACAAATTATTGCTTTTAATCCGTTTAGATCAGGAATCTTTGGAAGGTTAAAATTATGGATGCCGTCTCCACCAAACCTGTTTCCGAGCAAAGAAAATAAGACTTGATTTTGTTGTACCTGCAACGTAGAACCATCGCAGGGCATCCATCCATCAGGAACAAAGTTCCCTGCGAAATATACAACTGTTGCTATAAATTCATCCATGTGGGTTCCTCAGACTAGCGGTTTAGAAACTCTCTGCTTCAGTAGGTATACGTGGCCTTCGTGCTTGTCAGCAATTCCCTCAAGCATATTGGCAAGACCAGGCGTCAAAAGTCCGCATTCTTTTAATGAAGAAATTGAATGCTCAACAACCTTAAGAAAGTTTATCTCTGCCATTAGAGACTTCTTGGCAAGATCTGAGGTCTGTGGGATCGTAGTTGCTCCGTCGGCGCCAGTTATAAGCTTAAGAAGCTGTGAATGCATTAATTGAAGGTCTACATTTGAAGTGCATCCAAGACCTATGGCTTTCTCAGCAATACCATCGATTTCTTCAACAGTTCCTTCATACAGACGTTGGAAGAGTAAATGATCACCGTAGTATGGATCGCCCATAGCAACCCAGTGGTGATTTTGATGAAGTGCATAGAGGTACTTCAGATAAACGAGTACGACAGAAAGTTGTGCATAGGGTACGCCGCCCCACTCTGCCATCATGTTGTCAGTCATGATGTGAAGGTTTGGCTCCACAGAAATAATAGCAACAGTAGGTTCTATTTTCATTATTTCAGAAAGTTTCTTCTTCATTTGTCCACCAGCGTAAAGTTGATTTTAGTATTAAATCCATAATTCCAAGCTAATCTAGCGTTAGAACCTCTAGCAGAAGCTCTGTCATTCCAGCTGCTTGTGTATCTGTCGAGTGCTTTTTCAGCAGTTGAATTCCAGCAGTAACCCTGAGGAAGCTTGCCAAATTTTGGAACGTCAACTTCTTGAGTTTCACCAGAAACGTAAGACTCTTCTATGACGTCGTGCGTAACACCAAAGAGTTCATTAGCGGTGTCAATGTAATTTGAACGGGACTCACGAAGAAGATCTTTGACAGGATCAGCAAAGAAACTCTCCTCGAGAATGGGCAGAATATTGGTCTCCTCGTCGATCGATTCTGTCATGAGCTTATCTTTGAGGTCGTCTAAGTTGAAGTTTTCTTTCAAGAAGCCGCTATTTTCACAGACTTCGTCAAGTATCTCTCTAAGTTTCATTGCATCGACTTTGACTCCGCTTGTAGCATAGATGCTGGAGCAAAGACGTGAAACAGCAAGATGCCGCCAGTTGCCGTCTAATCTACCTCTGTGATCGTTAAAGATATTTAGAGCAGTTCTCTTGTACCAACCGTCAGTGAGATCTTCTGGTTCGTAACCGTCAAGTACTTCACCGATGGTGCTGTCACCGTACATATCAAAGTGTTCGTCTTCGACCTTAGGCGCAGGAATTCCAGCTTCAAAAATCTTCTTCTTTCGAACGATAGCTGACAAAGAGTCGTCATTAGGAAATCTACGAACTGCTTCTTTAAGTTGGGCAAGTGAAAGTCGATTTGCCACTGCACATCTTACGCTTGAGTCAGAGTCGACTAAAAACTTAACGGCATACTTCTCCGGCAGCAGACGAGCCGCGATCTTACGGGCTTCTCTACCTGTGCTAGCAGCTGCTAAAAGAGTTGAGACTCTCAAAGACCCAATCGGAAGATCTTCACCACGGGCTTCCATGATGCTTAATTGATCATTGATAGCAGCGAAAACGCGTCGAGGATCATTAGAGACATCCACTGACGGACCAAAAACTTCAACAGCTTCTCTCATGAGCTGATGAGCAGCTTTTTCTTTCTTCATCGTCTCTTTGACGATTCCTTGCAGTTTCTTCAACTTGAGTTGCATTCAAAGACACTCCTAGACTCTAAATATCAATCAACGCAAAAGGTTGAAAAATTAATCTAGCTTCATAGACTTTAGCCACTTCTTTAGTGCTACCTTGACATTGTCTGGCACGTACGTGCTATTATCATTAAAAGAAGGATCATCAACCAATTTGATGCTGTAAGATTCATCTGGCTGCGAACCAGAATAAATTGTTTCTCTTACGAGCTGTCGAATAAGCTTGACTATTTTAGTGTGATCTTGACTGTCCACAGTTAAGTAATTATCTACAAATTATTTAAGAAATGTGTCCAGTCATTGTGCCATTCAAAATTTTTCTTTCGAATGTCCCAGAAGTGATAGGCTTTTGGTGAACCTGGATTTTTCATCAGCTTCATGCCTGTCTCTGAGAGAGATTTACAGCCCTTCTTGAGATTACACCGCTTACACGCAGTCACACAGTTTTTCCATGAACGAGCGCCTCCGCGCATCTTTGGCACTATATGGTCAATGGTGACGGTATCGTCGTCGAGATCAACACCGCAATATTGGCATTGCCAATTATCTCTGTTGAACAGAGCTTTGCGTCTAAAACGCGGTGGAGTATCAATTCTTGGTACTCGACGCTTCAGTCTGAGAGTAGCAGGTGCTTTAAATTCTCTGGAAGGGGACGCATATGTGATATCCCACATGCTGGGCCCATCAACAGAAACAACTTCTGCACTACCCCTAAAAAGAAGGCTTAGCGCTCGAAGAGGTGACACAAAATTTAAGGGCGTGTAGTCATCGTTCAACAAGAGGGACAACTTCATGGAAAACCCACTCGTCTTATAAGTAACTCTTGACTTCATTCGAATTTAACTCAAATTTTCAAAGACTCAACAATTTTATCATAGTACGTAGGGTCTTTTTCTACAAGAATAAATTTCCTACCTAAAGATCTTGCAGCGTGTCCCGTGGCACCGCTACCAGCAAACATGTCTATCACGAACTCATTTGGATCTGTATGAATCTCAATAGGGATCTGCGAGAGTCTTTTTGGCTTCTCTGTGGGATGTACTTTTCCCTTAAAGATCTCAGTGATGTCAGTCCATACATTAGTTCTACGGTAGAACTCGCTCTTTGCAGGATACTTCTTGTTGTAGCCTGCGTAACCTCGCTTATCATCAAGATAGGGAATAACAAACTTGCGTGGGCGCTCAGCTCTGCCCTTTACAAAATAAGCTAATTCTTCACGAGTAAAGATGTAATTTCTAGGAACTCCATATGCTCTCTTCTTTTTCCAAGTGATCAAATTTGCTAATTGAAAATTGTCTGATTCTACATCGAGCATGTACTGGAAGAATGGCCTAAAGTTGCGCTTGCCGACGCCACCCCAAACATAAAAACTTCCACCATCAAAAAGTAGATCAGCCCAAAGTTTAGTCCAATCTACCATCCAAGAAGCAAACTGTTTCTCATTCAGTTTCGTCTTGTCCCATTTTTCATCTAGAATATTTCCGTAGGGAGGATCAGTAAAAATTAAAGCTGCTTTCTCTTGTCCTTGTTCTTGCAAGTATGCCTTGACTTCATTGATAACGTCAGGATCTGTGCAGTCACCATTGATCGTGAGACCGTCTTTGAAAATATCTTTTCTTAAAAACATAAGCGCCCAGCATCATTCTAACATGCTGGGCGCTCAAGTATCAATTAGATTTTATCAAGCAGCTATTGCAATTGACTTAAATCCGTCGATAGCATCGATGACCTTAGCAAGAGTTGCATCATCAGCCTCTTCAGGTTTAATAACAGCTCTAACATCCTTGAAAGCAGGTCCATATTGCTTCTTAATTTCTTCAGACTTCTTTTCTTCTTCTTCAGTGGGTTCTTTGGCATCTTTGACTGCACCTTTGCCTGCAGCTTCCAAAGAAGCATCAATTTTTTTCTCTTCTTCTGGCTTGACATCAGGGACCTGCTTCTTGAAAGCTGCCATAATTTCCTCTTTTCTTTTAAGCACTTGTCCACCTTGGCCGTCTTCTGTAGCCTTCTTAATTCTTGCTTCAAGATCTGCAGGTGTCTTTATTTTTCCGCTTGTAATATCTTTGAGAATATCTCCTGTTCGTCCCTCTAAGATAATTGAGGAATTTAAACCTGCAAGCTGTTGCCATCTGTTCATGACGTCTAGATGAGAATTTGCATTTCTTACTTCATTAATAAATTTAACTAATCCGCTGCGCGTAAGAGGCATACCGCTCTCTAGCTTGAGATGCCCTTTATCGATAAGCGCTTTAATAACCTTGGTTGCAATTCCGCCATCCACGCCTGCGTTCTTGCCAATTGCATTACCAAGAACGCCTGTAAGCGCTGCAATGTCTGGTTTCTTCTTCTCAAGCTCATCAGCAACTTTTTCTTCAGGTTTGCCGGTGACGTCGGCAACAATTTTAGCAGCTACCGCAGGGCTCTTCGCGACAGCATCAGCCGTGACGGGAGTACCTGGGGCTGCTTCCTTGTCATCGGCTGCACCACCTTCGCCACCAGAAGGTTTGGCTGCAGCGATTTCTTCAGGTGATGCGCCAGCTTCGTCGAGGACACCTTTTAAAAATTCATTAACGACTGATTCATCAACACCCGCTTTCCCTGCGATCGATTTCAAGTCTGATATTGCTTTTGCAATATTGTCTTTAGCAAGCTGAAGCTGTTTTTGTGCTACTTTGTCTTTAAAAAGCTTAGCAAGATCACCTCCGACCTCTACACCGCCACCAAAGAAAGCTTTTACTTTGTCTAAGAAGCCAAGTTCAACAAGCATGTCATGCTCTTTTTGATTGATTCTGCCCTCAAGTAGCGCTGTGTATGCTTTGTACTTAATAATGCTGTGAGATTTTTGAATCTTGCTATTTTGTCTCATGGTGGTTGTGCCTAAGATAAAAACTCTTCAGGTTAAATATACCTAAAAATAAAAAAGAGAACGAAAAATCGTTCTCTTATCTTGTCACTCTTTGACAATCTTTGTTTTTACCTAACGTCAATCAGCGTTGTGTTTGTTTCTTTAGATTTTCTAAAAGTTAAATTAAGAACGCCATTTTCAAGCAAAGCATCTGGTGTTGCCGCGTCATAATCTTTAGAAATTCTGTATGTCGTATTAATTTCTTCAGAACCTCTCTTGGCCTTGACTGCAACAATTTGTCCTGTAGCTTCTACTCGAAGATCTTCTTTCTTTACGCCTGGGAGATCTATTGTGAGCGTCAAGCTCTTCTCATCTGTAGTTACATCGTAACTGATGCTTCTTTTGGACTGAAAAGCTCGTGGTAGCCCAAAGTCAGAAAGAAAGTAGAAAGGATCAAATGACTGCAGATAATCGTTTCTATCAGCACAATATTTGGTCAACATTTATATGAATCTCCTGTGTTTGTGGGAAATCAATCCCTTCAAATTTTAAGATAATCATCAGATGTGACAGATGTAACCCCCTTTTTAATTTTTATCGAAGACGGGCATTTGAATGTTTAAAGAACTTGCAGCAGAGCGTTTTTCTTCAATCTCTTTGAGATACTTCTGATGCGACTCTTCGACAAATTTTTTATAGTCTGGGTCTAGTGTAAGTGTATCTGATTCTGTTGCGTCTAACACAAGCCTAACTTGACGCATTAGATCTGCACCGTCGACGCCGAGTAGAAGCGCCTCTTGAAAGATTTGGACAAATCTCATTGCAACTTCATCTGAAATCTTATAACTCATAAAAAAATTACCTCTTGTTATATTTTATACACTGCAGAATGTCTTTTTCTTCAAGAATTGTTTGAATCTTTTTTGCAAGGACTCGCTTGTCTTGCTTGCAGTCGAACACTGAGACTTCAAAAGGATGCGCGAATGCCCAATTTGAATAACCTTCTCTAACTTTTTGCTGCAGGACAGCATCAGACTCATAAACATCTTCTGCGGCGTGGGGAAATGAAGAACCCAATAGAATGATAGTATGATCGGGTTTTCTTAGCAAATTAGAAAGGCCAACTGTAAATTTTTCAGACACACCTTCAGCAGCGCCGTAAACTATAGTAGACAGACTCCATCTATCTAAAATGATAACATCGTATTGACGCTCGAGGGCGGGCAACATGAAGATCTGAAAAATCTTTCTATTTAAGAACTGCAATGCCTGGAACAATTTTGGAAGTTGTTTTGCGAGACCATTACGAAGCATCCAATACACTAGCTTGTAAGTCACTGCGGACCTGATAGGAACTTCGACTATCTTGGCAGACTTCCCTGAAAAAACAATGTGTTCTCTAAGTAATTTGCTTTGTGTGGCTTTGCCGCAACGATCGGCGCCTTCAAATACGACGATTTTAGACATAATTCATTTTTCCCAATAGATCTGCTCACCACGACGGTAAAACTTTAGATTCGACTTTGAAGTCTCGTTCGTAAAGTGTTTGTCAGCATAAATTACAAAGTTATTTGGGAGAAAAGCAAATTGTCCATTCTCAAGCTGAATCACGTTTAGAGGCTTATGCTCAGATGGATACCTGCTAAAACCATCATCCCAGTCGATGATGATGCCTGTGTGACGCCCCTTGGACTTCATGGGTTGCAGTGTTTCGCACTCAAGTCCTTCGAGATACTTTGCATAAAAAGTATCAATACTATCACCCATGGCAGCCCAAGGCATCAGTTGTTCTCTTTTCCAGACAAAATTATCTGAAGTCGACATAGCATGAATAGGCAGACCGCTCCAATGTGCACCAGATTCTAGAAGAACGTGTGCCATCAGCGTCTGATATTCGCGACAATGTACGCCGTGCCAGATAGCCTGAGTTGTGCCAGGTGGCATCTCTGAGCCTAGAAATTGATTGTTAATATTCACGTAGATATGAAATGGAAGGTTGGTGTGTCGACTCATCAGAAAGCCTCTCTAATCTTACCGTTATCTGTTAGCCCGAAAGCGTCTAGCGTAGCTTTAAATGCTCCTGTAGATTGTACCATTTCCAGCATGCATCTTGCAACTTCTTTTACCTCTAATTGCGCATGATCTGAATATCTTAGACGAACAAAATGTGCAAAGCTGCGAAAATTAAACATGATATCAGCAGTGATCTGATTACCGTACGGAAGATACAGTCGCGCAGATTCCTTAGCTCGCTTTCGCGACATACCGCCTTGCACCAATCTCTCAAGAGCAGCGTGATACTTCTGTAGGCTGGACTCTAAATGCTCGATGTAGAGCTCTTTCTCTTCGGCCGACCAATCCACTGGAACATAATACTTGTCTTCTTTGAGCTCCTTATACCGAGCAGATTCTGCATTGATAGAGACTCCAATCCGATGTTTGAGGAGATGGATGTGACTCGCGATGTCGGTTGTGACTAGAAAATGCAGCGAGCTCTTTTCGAAAACAGAATGATGCTCATTTTCAGCCAACATTTTTAGGAGTTTTGGAATTCTATTTTTCTTTTCCTCGGTTAATTCTCTGGATGTCGATGTCCATGCAGAAAGAGCATGCGTTAAATCAGAACCGTAATATCCAATCAGTTCTACTTTATTTGCTTGAGGAGGCATGAAAACATACTACAAAATTTCTGTGTTATGAACAAAAAGGGCCGATCAAAAGATCAGCCCAGCATTTTGCATTATGTTTTTAAACGTTGTTGTCAGTATACTTGAAAGAATCTATCAAGATGGCCCTTTGATGTGGATTTTAGATCCTTCTTCAATGTAGATAGAAGATCACTAAGTTGGGCCTTCATATTTCTACGCGTTTCAGGTTCAAGCGGCTGGACGTTTATCTGAGCAAGTATTCTCCTACCAAGATTATTCACAAACTCTTCTGACAACTCATCAATCACGAACTCGGGAATAGATGTCAAATTACCTTCTGCAAACGAACGCACCGACTGTCCACGCCATTTTTCTGTCAATCGTTTCTTCACGTTATCATATACCTTGTCTTCAAAACCACTAACGATATTACTGCGCTTGCTCATAGTCGACGTGATAAGTAGGTGATCCCATCAATAAATTAGGAACATTTACTCCACCCGCAAGCCGCGCACGTGGCACATCCTTCTTTGTAGATGATTCCCTCAAGACCGCAAGAACCGCAGATCTTATCTGACAGAGATTTAGTGCCGTCGGGAATGTAGCTCTTGAGTACACGTGAGATAGCTCGGGAGAAAGACTGAAGTCCACTATGCTTATCCTTCTGCAACTGTTCAACGACATATTGGACTGGGACACCGTGACGAAGAGCTAACGAAAGGGTGCGTGTCATCGCGCCATGATTGGGATTTGAGAATAGCTCGACCACGTCCTTGAAAACAAGTTCGTCGTCATCACCCACAGGAATGCTAAGATTATAGGTCGCAACTCCTTCTTTCTTACCATTCTTGACAAGCGTACCTGTCTTCGCCTTCTTCGGAACCTCAACGTGTTGTGACAGACCACAGAAGATCTCGTAGGGCTTGTCTTCAAGCTTACCAACTAGAACAAGATAGCTCTCGTTGTCACCGCCTGACCTCACGTTAATTCTGTGAATATCGCAGGTTAATTCCTTGGGTCGTTTTGGCGCATGGTTTTCTACCATGTTCTCTGGCTGTCCTTCAAGGTCCATCTTGACTTCTTGCTTTGACGTATCAGCCACGAGGACACCGGTTCGGCAACCATCGCGGTAAATGGTGACACCTTTGCATCCAGTCTCCCAACCCTTCATGTAGATGTCTTTAACGACGTCGACGGAAGTTGAGTTAGGAATGTTAGTAGTATTAGAGATAGAGTGGCAGATCCACTTCTGAGCCGCCGCCTGTAGGTCGACCTTGGCGACCCAGTCGATCTCGTTAGCCGTACCACCGTGGTACGGCGACTCCGTGACGTGGGCCTCTGTCTTGTTGTTGACCTCCATCCACTTCTTGAAAGCGTGGTGGTAGACAGTGTACTCCTGCCATTTGTCTCCGAGAGGATCAACGAAGTCGACTCGGACCGAAGGATTTTCACCATTGACCTTCTTGCGGCGCTTGTAGAACAACATGAAGGCCGGTTCGATACCGGAAGTTGTTTGAGTAAGAACCGAGACAGATCCTGCCGGAGCTGTAGTGGTCAATGCAATGTTTCGACGACCGTGCTTCTTGTATGCAGAAACAAGATCGGGTTCTGCATCAAGGATCTGCTGGATGAAAGGATGCTTTTCCTCGAGCTTATGAGAGAAGACTGGGAATGCTCCACGTTCTTCTGCCATCTTGACGGTTGACTTGTAGGCCGAAATAGCAAGTGCCTTGTAGAGTGACTCGGTCATCTGGGTGGATTGCTTTGATCCGTAGACAAAACCCATGGCAGCAAGGGTATCACCGAGTGCCGTGATACCAAGGCCTGTTCGTCTACCGCCTAAGGCTGCAGAGCGGATCTTATTCCAGAGATCGAGCTCGGATCTCTTAACATCTTCAGGCTCAGGATCATTTTGGATCTTTGTGATGATCTTGTCCACAGCCTCGATCTCAAGGTCAATGAGATCATCCATGAGACGTTGGGCCTTGGACGCCACATCCTTAAACCTCTCGTTGTCGTATGCAGCGGCGGATGTGAATGGATTCTTGACAAATTTGTAGAGGTTGATGAGAAGCAACCTGCAAGAATCGTAAGGAGATAAGACGATCTCGCCACAAGGATTTGTAGAAGTTGAACCATATCCAACACTTGCATAAGCTTCAGTAGGTGTATTGCGCTTGACAGTGTCCCAGAATAGAAGGCCAGGCTCAGCAGAAGCCCATGCAGCTTCGATGATCTCGTGCCAGAGCTGTCGAGCATCGATCCACTCCTCGACTGTGTGCTGTGCACCCTTCTCGACAGGGAAACGAAGGTGAGTTTTTCCGCCATCTTTTACAGCCTGCATAAACTCATCCGATAGTCGGATGGAGATGTTAGCACCGGTCACCTTCTTTAAATCTCGCTTAATATTGACAAAGGTCCTGATCTCCGGATGATGGACGTCGATGGTGAGCATCAAGGCGCCGCGGCGACCACCTTGGGCTACCTCTCGGCAGGTGTTGGAGAACCTCTCCATAAAGACACCGATACCGTCAGTTGTACGAGCTGCATTAGCGGTAACTAATCCTTTAGGCCGAATCGTAGAAACGTCAAATCCGACGCCGCCACGACGCTTCATGATCTGTGCTTGTTCTTGATCTGCCTTAAGAATACCAGCGTATGAATCATAAGGAGACTGAATGACGAAGCAGTTGGATAGAGACTGATATTGAAAGTGGTTTCCGATAGCAGACATTGGTGAACCCTGCGGAACGACTGCGCCAAAGCCACGAGATTCCTTGGCCAGCTCTTCAAGGGACATCACAGCCCTCTGTGAGATATCGATGTGTTCTACATCGGCGAGGAGGCAGAAGATCTCCTTCTCAGACAGCGGATTCGGATACTTGGCCTCGATTCGAGCGAACTCACGAGCCAACCTCATGTGCATGTCTGTGGGTGTCAACTCATGAAGTTTACCAGTTGCATCTCTCAGCGCGTATTTATCAACAAATACGCTTGCTGCCAACTCATCTCCGCCAAAATACTTTAAAGACGCCTTAATTGCTTCATCACGTGTGTACGTCATATTTTCTCTCTTGCGTGGATTCTAACTATACAACATTAGCTAGAGAACTATTAGTCTCAAAGTTAGTTTTCTTCACTGGGAGTTCTTTTTTTAGTTCTTCCCATTTTGCCTTGAGCGCCTTTTTCTGCGCAACATCGTCATCAATCTTAGAATCTTCAAGCGACCCTGCTTGACCGACAACTTCAAACCTGCTTCTTGCAGTATCAATCTTGATTGGATAAACTAGACCGTCGCGTCCTGCTCGATTCTTTGCAACAAAGAGTCGACCCCACCCTGTCGCCTTTTCGTGCGATTTACGAGAGATAGAGAGGACAACGTCGGCGACCATCGCCTTGCCGTATGCTTCTGACATGTTGCTGAGATCGACAACGTCGGCAGAAGAACCTTCTTTGTTAGACTGTGATGCTGTCCAGATTGGGATGCCCTTTTCTGACGCAAAACCTCTAAGTTCTTCATAGACGAGCTTAAGCTCATGTCTTAAGGAATCAAACTGTCTCGTGGATCTCATGATGTCAGCGTAGTCAATCACAATAAGATCAGGTCGAAAGCCTTTAACGTCAAGTCTTTCAATGTGAGAACGAACTGTGTAGATCGATGCAGTGTTAGTCGGAAACTCTTTGATGATGAGTCGTCCTAGCTTCATGTCCTTGTATTTCGCCATGACCTCATCCTTGCGATCGATGACTTGATTGGACTCCATGTCGCAGAGGTTTGAATCGTATCGAACGCCTACTGCTGTTTCAGAAAGTTCGAAGGTATAGTGGAGAACGTTCTTGCCCTCCTTTAAAGCATTCGCACCGAGCATCGTGAGGAAGTGGGACTTACCTACGCCAGTCGCGGCAACAATAACACCAATTTCGCCCGCGCCGAGACCGCCATTCATGATCTCCTTACGATCAAGTTCATCAATACCCGTTGAGACGCAGTTTCTTTGAAGGCGTGTGAACCTAGCTTCATAATCAGCAAAAAAGTCATGCCCAAGCTGTGGCGCGGTTCCAACTAGAACTGCTTTCTTGATGGATTCTACGATGGATTCGTAACGTTCTGCGGCAATTTGATCAACTGCGTCTTCAAGAGCTTTCTTGAGGGCTTGCTTTCGACAGAAGTCAAGAGACTTATCTTTCACAAACTGCAAATCTCCTGGGTCTGGATTTGCTTTCATCCGCTGCAAATAATCAATGATCTGATCTCGAAGAATGGTGTCTGTTCCTGTCTTGAGGTCATCTCTTATAATTGTGATCAAGAGTTGCAAAGTTGGGAAAACTTTGTACTTCTTCGCGTAAGAAAAATAACGATCTGAAAGAAACTTGAGATAATTGACTTCGAAGTAACCATTGTCGATTACTTCCATCATCTGTTCAGCCCACTTTGTGTCTGTGAGAAGAGCTTGCACAAGCTTTTCTTGAAAAGTCTTGCCAAACTGTCCGAAAGAGACAACTCCAGTCTTCAGCATTTGTTCACTATCAGTCATGATGCGTCCTTGTAGCGTTTTTCAGTCCTTCGATGCAGGAAAAATCGTAAAAGAATCTATCAACATCAAAGTCATTGATTCCTTCTTTTAGTAAAGTCTTGATGAGCTCAATCCTATTCGCTCGAGGCACAAATGTATCCAATGCATTTTGAAGCCTTGATGTTTGATCTCCGGAGAGCATACTTCCGTCTAAGTGAACAAGGTCCCAATTTCTTTGCACAGTGTTCGATTCATTGTGCACTCTCTTGTAAATGGCACTTTCCGAGGCATGGCTCGCGGCGTAATTTAGCACATCCTGCAAAATAACAGTGTCTTCTTTGCCTAAGAATGGAAATTTAGAAGAAACTGTTTTGTAACCCAAGCCTTTTACACCCGGTATGTTATCAGAAGAATCACCGCACAATGCTTTTGCAATTGCAAAATTATTGACGTGTATTCTGTACTCTTTGAGGACATCTTCACTAGACACAATCTTCTTCTTGTGGGTTGAATAGATCTTAGTCTTTTCATCTAGAAGCTGGAGCATATCTTTGTCTGAAGACACGATAATTTTGTCGACAGATCTAAAGGGTCCTTTGCACAAGAATGCTATGATGTCATCACCTTCACAATTATCAACGTAAACCTGACAAACAGGTATCTGCTTGAGCATTCTAAGCAGAGCCATTAGCTGGTCTTTTTTGTTTTTATCTGTGTCAGGAATGTCGTCTCCGTAAAATCTATTTAATTTCTCAGGGCGTTTATTCATCTTGTATTCTGGGAATAATTTACGCCTTCTCTGAGAGCCTCCTCCTTCCCAAGCGACATACACTGAAGAGGGTGACAATTCTCTAACTAAGCGCTGCAGGGTCTTAAGAAAGCCTACGCAACCTCCCACTTGATAGCCATGCGCCGACATCTGGGGAAATGCTGCCCATGATCTGACAAATAAATTCATTCCATCAATTAATAGAATGGGTCTCATAATGCTATAATTGCACGCAAGAGTTCACCTTTACAATTGACAAATTGTTAGAGAATCTGTGAAGCAATTAAGCAGCCTCTTGCAACAGCGTGCAATGGATCAGCAGCATGTCTAACTTCTTTCACAGTGAGCGGGAATCCATTTACCTCAAGTTTAGTTTTGAAATGATCAACAAATCCTTTTGGCTTTGAAGTGCCTCCTGCAAGAATGACAGGGATAGGATCCTTAAACTTTGGCAGAGATTTACTGTCTTCTAAAGCGCTGCTGAGCTGCTTGGTAGTGTAATCAATGAGTCTGTCGTAGTATGACGCAACAGCAGCAAGAACTTGATTCTCATTGTCTTGCCCAACTGCAAATTCACCATTTTCTTTCTCAGCTTGCACAACAGAATCAGTCTCGCCAGTAGCTACAGCTGCCATACGATCAATCCAATCGCCCGACTTAGTTGTGGAGAACTTCAAAATTGGTTCGCCATTCAGCATGACACAAACGTTAACCATGCCGGCGCCCCAAGAGAGCGCGATGCCAGTATAATCATCATTTGCTAATTCGGAATAGCAAAGAGCTTCAGCTTCATTAATAGATTTAGCGTCATAACCGCATTCAGAAAGAACTGTCTTAACAACGTCTTCGTGATAACCCACGTCAAAATCTTCATCCTCCTGATCAACAGGTTGCGCGGGTATACAAAAGACTAACTTTTCTCCCTGCTCTTCTGCATTACCAGCAACTTCTTTCAGTATGTAAGATAAAATTCTTCTAGCCTCTTTTTCCTTAGAAGAGACTACGCCCTTATGCATAGGGCGCTTTGCAGAATCGTTTCTCTCAACCGCCTTTTCAATCGCATCTTTGCCAAGAATGATGAAAGAACCGTCGGCGTCTTTTACAAAGACTTTTCCTGCGAGGCCCTTCTCGATCATCTTCGTCGCAATGGGTGTTGTGGGCTTAATGATGTAGAAAGCGTCTCTAAAATCCTTATAGACAACTTTTCCCTTATTGCCCTCAGATGCTAAAACAACGAAAGAGGTACCTACGTCTAGACCCTTGGCCATAATCAACCTTTCTTTTTCTTCAACTTAACAAGTTTAGCAGTTTCGTTTCCAATGTCGTCGCTTACTTCAGACTTTACACCGATTTCTCCGCTTTTCTGAAATGTTTCAGTAGAAACTTTAGTGACAAATTTACTGTCATCAATCGATAGCTTCTTCTTTAAACGTTCTTGCTTTTCTTCCTGTTTGATTTTATCGACAAAAGAATCACATTTTTTGTCTTTCTTAAAAAAACCCACAATAGAATCAATTCTTCCGAGCATGTAGCCTGAGATGAATAGTAAGAAACTTAAAACTTCGTTAGATTTCACAAATCCTCGTTCTGTTAAATATCAAGTTGAAGTAATACCTGTACTTCCAAATCCACCTTCTCCTCGCTGCGTTTCTGCAACCACCTTAGTTTTTTGAAAGATGGCTTGAAAAATAGGGAAAAATAAAAGTTGTGCAATCCTATCGCCTTTTTTAACAATA
>Ga0194129_10005913_pt1 | contig 15287 bp, 18 predicted proteins | sample TA2KigCa35mmetaG_FD_150862 | JGI IMG/M metagenome (GOLD analysis project Ga0194129, IMG submission 150862) | Freshwater microbial communities from Lake Tanganyika, Tanzania - TA2015038 Kigoma Deep Cast 35m | ecosystem: Environmental > Aquatic > Freshwater > Lake | place: Tanzania: Lake... | reverse complement strand
TGCCTTCGGCAATGTGCTCACCCACAGCCTTGAGCAGATCGCCGCCTCGGCGCCGTTTGTGCAGGTGGCCGCCGAAATGGCCGCCGGCGTCGCGGCCTGCCGCGACAGCTGCGCCTACTTCGGCCTCTGCGGCGGTGGCGACGGCAGCAACAAGGTCTGGGAGCATGGCCGCTTCGACGCCACCGAGACCCAGGCCTGCCGCTACCGCATTCAGCTGGTGGCCGACGTGGTGCTCGCCGGCCTCGAGCAGCAGCTGCAGCTCAGCCCTGCGGCATAGCCGGGCGGGCATGATCGGTTGACCTGCTTGAGCCCTTGCGGCCGCGCCCAGCATGCTTCGCCTCGCCCAGATCCTCGATGGCCAGCTGCGCGGGGCGATGGCGCGGGCGTTTCCTGAGGCGGCGGCGGTGGCCGTGGCGGAGGGCCGGCCTCTCGACCCCCAGCTGGCGCCAGCCAGCAAGCCCGAATTCGGTGACTTTCAGGCCAATGGGGCCCTGCCCCTGGCCAAGCCCCTGGGGCAGCCGCCACGCCAGATCGCCCAGGCGATCGTGGAGCAGCTGGCCGCCGATCCTGCCTTTGCCGAGCTGTGCCTGCCGGTGATCGCCGGACCGGGCTTCATCAACCTGACGCTGCGGCCCGAGCGCATGACGGCCGAGGTGGCCGCACGCCTGGCGGATCCCCGCCTGGGGGTGCCCACGGTCGCCGATGAACGGGGCGAGCAGGAGGTCCCCTCGCCGGTGGTGGTGGTCGATTTCTCGAGCCCCAACATCGCCAAGGAGATGCACGTGGGGCACCTGCGCTCCACGATCATTGGCGACTGCCTGGCGCGGGTGCTCGAATTCCGCGGCCATGCGGTGCTGCGGCTCAACCATGTGGGCGACTGGGGCACCCAGTTCGGCATGCTGATCACCCACCTCAAGCAGGTGGCACCCGCGGCGCTCGAGACCGCCGACGCCGTGGATCTGGGCGATCTGGTGGCCTTCTACCGCCAGGCCAAGGCCCGCTTCGACGACGACGAGGCGTTTCAGACCACCTCCCGCGAGGAGGTGGTCAAGCTGCAGGGCGGCGATCCGCTGTCGCTCAGGGCCTGGGGGCTGCTGTGCGAGCAGAGCCGCCGCGAATTTCAGCGCCTCTACGACCGCCTCGACATCCAGCTGAGCGAGCGCGGCGAGTCGTTCTACAACCCCTACCTGCCCGGAGTCGTTGATGACCTAAAGGCCGCGGGGCTGCTGGTGAGCGACGACGGGGCCGGCTGCGTGTTTCTCGAGGGGGTGAGCGGCAAGGACGGCAAGCCCCTGCCCTTGATCGTGCAGAAGAGCGATGGTGGCTTCAACTACGCCACCACCGACCTGGCGGCGATCCGCTACCGGCTCGCCGCGGCGCCTGCCGGCGACGGCGCCAATCGGGTCATCTATGTGACCGATGCGGGCCAGTCGGCCCACTTCGCCGGCGTGTTTCAGGTGGCGCGCCGGGCGGGCTGGGTGGCCTCCCAGGTGCGGCTGGAGCACGTGCCGTTCGGCCTGGTGCAAGGCGACGATGGCAAAAAGCTCAAGACCCGCGCCGGCGACACCGTGCGCCTCAAGGATCTGCTCGATGAGGCGGTGGAGCGGGCTGAGGCCGACCTGCGCCGCCGCCTGGCCGAGGAGGGCCGCAGCGAAGACGAAGCCTTCATCGCACATGTGGCCACCACGGTGGGCATCGCCGCCGTGAAGTACGCCGACCTGAGCACCAACCGCATCACCAACTACCAGTTCAGCTTTGATCGCATGCTGGCCCTGAGCGGCAACACGGCGCCCTACCTGCTCTATGCCGTGGTGCGTATCGCTGGCATCGCCCGCAAGGGGGCGGATGCGGAGGCAGGGCCACCGCCTGCGGCGGCGTTGACGTACACCGAGCCCCAGGAATGGGCGCTGATTCGCGAGCTGCTCAAGCTCGATGCGGTGATCGCCGAGGTGGAGGAGGAGTTGCTGCCGAATCGGCTCTGCAGCTACCTGTTCGAGCTGTCGCAGGTGTTCAACCGCTTCTACGACCAGGTGCCGGTGCTCAAGGCCGACGAGCCGGCCCGCAGCTCGCGTCTGGCCCTTTGCCGTTTGACCGCGGGCACCCTCAAACTGGGGCTGGGACTGCTGGGGATTCCGACGTTGGAGCGGATGTGATGTGCTGCGTGCGTTGGCTCAGTCAGTCCAGATGTCCTCAAGATCGAGCTGCAGCCCCGGCAGCAGTGGTGCGCCGCTGACGCTCGAAGCCTGTTGCCGCACCTGGGGCTCGTGTGTTGGGCTCCAGACTTCAATGCAGCGTTCTGTGGGCAGCAGCAGCCAGCCAAGTTGGGCGCCATTGTCGATGTAGGTCGCCATCTTGCGCCGCAGTGCCGGGAGCGCGTCTGAGGGGCTGGCCAGCTCCACCACCAGATCGGGGCAAAGCGGTGGGAAGCCTTCGCGCTGGGCGCTGGTGAGGCCCTGCCAGCGCTCCAGACGCACCACGCTCGCGTTGGGGCTTCGCACCGAGCCATCTGGCAGCAGGAAGCCCGTTGAACTGTCGAACACGCACCAGTCGCCCTGGCTGAGCGCCCAGCGTTCCAGCTGAAACCCGACGCGGTTGTTGCGCCGACCTGTTTCGCCGCCTGCGGGTGTCATTTCAATCAGCTGGCCGTCGGCTGTGAGTTCCAGCACCGCATACGGATTCGCCGCGCAGAGCTCCGCAAACTGCACCGGGGACAGTCGCAGTGCCTCGCTGAGCTGGCGCGGAAGAGCGAGAATGCTTCAGTTTAGGCAGGGGTTTTGACCGGGGTGACTACCCTGTCAATGGCCGTTCCACAGGACCTGCCGTGACCAGCAGTATCAGTTCCCTGCACGAGCGCGATTTTTACGGCTGGGTGGAGCAGCAGTGCGCCGCCCTGCGCGCGCACGACAGCAGCCGGCTCGACTGGGATGCCTTGCAGGAGGAGCTTGAAGCTCTGGGGCGACAGGAATTTCGGGAGCTGGTCAGCCGCCTGGGGGTGTTGCTGGGGCACCTGCTCAAGTGGCAGCTGCAGCCCGAGCGCCGAACGCGGAGCTGGTTCCTCAGCGTGCGCGAGCAGCGCCGCGCCATCACCCGTCTGCTCGAGCAGAACCCGAGCCTGACCTCGAAGCTCGAAGAGGCGCTCAGCGATGGCTATCAAAGCGGTGTGGACCTGGTGCTGCGCGAAACGGACCTGAGCTTGCGCAGCCTGCCCGAAGCATCCCCCTGGACGTTGCCGCAGGCGCTCGACCCTGCCACCTGCTGCGACACCCACGGCGATTGCAGCGACCTGGGCCTTTGACGGACACATCTTTTCCCAAGGCACGGCCCGAGGTCGAGAGCCTCCAGGCCTACAGCGCGCCGCTGGAAGGGCGCCGCGGGCTGCTTCGGCTTGATTTCAACGAGAACACGATCGGCCCCAGCCCCAGGGTGGTCGAGGCGATCCGCGCCATTCCGCCCGATCACATCGCCATCTACCCCGAATACGACGGCTTGCGTGAGGCGTTGGTTGCCAACCTCAGTGATTGCAGCCCGGGGCGTTCAGGCCTGGCGACACCCCTCACCCCCGAACAGATCGGCCTGTTCAACGGGGTGGATGCCGCGATCCACGCCATCTGCCATGCCTATGGCGATCGCGGTGAGACGTTGCTCACCACCTCGCCTACCTTCGGTTACTACACCCCCTGCGCCCAGATGCAGGGCATGGCGATCGAGGCGATTTCCTATCAGGGCGCTGACTTTGCCTTTCCGCTGCAGGCCATTCAAGCTGCGTTGAACACGTCCCAAGGGGCGGAAGCGGCACAGCCACCCATGGGCGCTGCATCGGCTGCCCGGGGTGCAGTCAGTCCCCGCATCCTGCTGATCTGCAACCCCAACAATCCCACCGGCACCCGCCTGGCGCCCCAGCGCATCCTGGAGCTGGCCGCTGCGGCACCCCAGACCCTGGTGGTGATCGACGAGCTCTACGAGGCCTTCACCGGCGACAGCGTGCTGCCGATCGCCGATTTTGCCGCCACCCCCAACCTGGTGGTGCTGCGCTCGCTCGCCAAGACCGCGGGCCTGGCGGGATTGCGCATGGGCTTTGCGATCGGTGCGGCGCCGGTGATCGACCGCATCAGCCGGGTCACCGGCCCCTATGACATCAATAGCCTCGCGGTGGCCGCCGCCCATGCCGCTTTGGCGGATCAGGCCTACACCGATGCCTACGTGGCCGAGGTCAAGGCCGCCCGCGCCTGGTTGGTGCAGCAACTTGAAGCGGCCGGGGTGCGGCACCACTGCGGCGGCGGCAATTACCTGCTGATCTGGCCCGCACGCCCTGCCGCAGCGGTGGAGGCCGACCTGCGGCAGGCGGGCATCCTCGTGCGCTCGATGGCGGGCAAGCCGCTGATCGATGGCTCCCTGCGGGTGAGCATCGGCACCTGCGAGCAGATGCAGCGATTCTGGAACGCCTTCTTGGCCCTGACTGACTGAGGGTGATAACCCCTCAGTCCAGTGGTGCTGGTGGTGTAGGCGCAGCAACCGGTGAGCGCTTCAAAAGGCTCACGCTCAGCGCATCACCTCGATCACCATGCCGTCGCCCAGCTTGCCGGGCAGGCTCAGGGTGCCTCCAGGACGGTTGACCTTGGTGCCGGCCATGGCTTTGAGAAAGGCGTCGACGCTGGTCTGGTCGCACTCTTTGGCGGGTTTGCGGCCGCTCACGTACTGCACCGGGATGACGCGGCGGGGCTGCAGCTCGCGCACCACTTCGGCGGCTTCGGCACCGTCGTAGACCTTGGTGCCGCCGCCGACGCCGATGATCAGCACGTCGGGCCGGCCCAGCAGCACCCGATCCGAGGGGCCGAGGCTGCCGGCCGTGCCGCCCAGGTGGGCAAACTCCAGGCCACCCTGTTTCCAGCGCCACAGGGTGGCCTGGCCAAAGCGGCGCCCGCCGAAGCGGTCGTGCGGTGCGGCGATGCCCTCGATGCTCAGCCCTGCAACCTTGTAGGAGCCCGGTTTGACCAGCAGCTTGCCGCGGGCCACCCCAACTGCGCCCTCATCGCGCAGGCTGCTGCTGGCCAGGATCACATCGGCACTCACCCGCGGCTCACTCAGGCCGGCGGCGCAGGCCACCGCCTTGAAGGGATTGAGCAGCACGGTCTTGCCGCCGCCGCGGATCAGCAGGGCGCTGTGGCCGTAGCTGGTGATGCTCACGCCCCCATTGGCCAGGGCGGGTTGGCTGGCCAGAGTGGTCGTACTGGCAAGAGCAGCGCCTACGGCGAGAGCAGGACCCAGGCTGCGGGCGCGCGCCAGGCGCAGGGCGGAGTGGGCGTAACGGAGCGTCAGGCGCATGGTGAAGCGGTGCGTGGCGCGACGCTAACCCAATCCTGGCGACGCTTCAGGCAGCGCCGGCCTGGCGCAGAAAGTTGGCCAGCAGCGCGTGGCCGCTCTGGGTGAGTACGCTTTCAGGGTGAAACTGCACCCCCTGCAGGTGCGGGTAGGCGCGATGGCGGAGCCCCATGATCGTGCCATCGTCGAGCCAGGCGGTGATCTCCAGGCAGTCGGGTAGTGAGGCCCGCTCGGCGATCAGGCTGTGGTAGCGGGTGGCGGTGAGCGGGTTGGGCAGCCCGGCGAACACCCCTTCGCCGCGGTGCTGCACCGGTGAGGTTTTGCCGTGCATCTGCTCGGCTGCCCGCACCACCTTGCCGCCATACACCTGGGCGATGGCCTGGTGGCCCAGGCACACCCCAAGGGTGGGGATGGTGGGGCTGAGCTCCCGCAGCACCTCCAGGCACACGCCCGATTGGTCGGGGTCGCCGGGGCCCGGTGAGATCAGGATGGCGGCGGGATTCAGCGCGCGGATCTGCTCGAGGCTGAGGGCGTCGTTGCGCTCCACCCGCAGCTCCGCAGCCAGGGGGTGCTCGACCGCCAGCTCGCCCAGGTACTGCACCAGGTTGAAGGTGAAGCTGTCGTAGTTGTCGAGAACGAGAAGCATGGCTCCATTCAAAGGCCGAGCCGGGCCAGCAGGGGGGGCAGCAGCAGCAGCAGGGCGATCACCAGCGAGGCCAGGGCCGCCACCAGCACCGCGGCTGCGGCGCAGTCTTTGGCGATCTTGGCCAGGGGATGGAACTGGCGACCGATGGCCAGATCCACCACCGCTTCGGTGGCGGTGTTGAGCAGCTCGAGCACCAGCACGGCCGCCACCGTGAGCACCAGCAGCGCCAGGCGCTCCAGGCTCAGCCCCAGCCACAGGCCCAGGCTGAACACCACCGCACCGGTGATCACGTGGATGCGGAAGTTGCGCTGGCTGGTGAAGCCGTAGATCAGCCCCTTGGCGGCATAGCGAAAGCTGGCGGGCAGATCGCCTGCCACGGTCCAGGCCCCGAGGCGCCTGGGCCGACGCCGCTGGCCGCGGGCCGGTTTGAGGCTGGTCGCGCTGGCGAGTGGGCTGGGCTGGCTGCTAGGCAGTGGACTGGTCAGAGGAGGCGTCATCGGGGCGGCGTCCGTGAGCCGCTGGCCTGCACGTTAACGCTGCTGCAAAGGTCGTCTTGACGCCGCAGCATCGCGGCAAGGCTCGGCGCATCGGGGTGGTCCCAGCCCAACAGGTGCAGCAGCCCGTGGCTGGCCAGAAACAGCAGCTCCTGCTCGAGGCTGTGGCCGTGTTCGGGTGCCTGGCGCGCCGCCGTCTCCAGCGAGATCATGATGTCGCCCAGCTCGAGCGTGGCGTCGCCACCCGGCAGGGCCGGCATGTCCTCGTTGTCGTCGTCCATGGCGGCGAAGGCCAGCACGTCGGTGGGGCCGTCCTTGGCGCGCCAGTCGTGGTTGAGCTCGGCGATCGCGGCGTCGCCCACCAGGCTGAGCCCCAGGCTGTAGGCAGCACGCTGCAGCGCCGCAGGCAGCTCTGCCTGGAGCTGCGCGAGCCAGCCGGCCAGGAGTTGTTGCCAGGCTTGTTCAACGGGGTCGTTGGCGTGCTCGTTGGCCTGGTTGTTGGCTGCAGGGGGTGCGCACCAGGGGCCGGCGGCGGCCAGCAGCTCCGGCGCCAGATCCGAATCGGCTACGAAGGCCAGATCCAGGTCGATGGGGGCGACCGGCTGGGTGGGCCTGGGGCTGGAGTCGGCCACCCAGTGCGGTTCAGCCACCGGGGATCTGGGGGCGGCCCAGCCAGGCGATCAGGGTGATGAAGCCCAGAAAGCCTGCGGCGGTGAGGCCGAAGTGAAACAGGCTCTGGCGCCCCTTGCGCACCATGTTGCGCATGGCGAGCTTGACGAAGCTGGGGTTCTCCTGGGGTGCGGGCTCAGTCATCGCTGGTGCCTCCGCCAACCTCGACGCCGGCGTGCAGCAGCGACTGGATGAAGGGGTCCAGGTCGCCGTCCATGACGCCCTGCACGTCGGTGGTTTCGTGCTGGGTGCGCAGGTCTTTCACCATCTGGTAGGGGTGGAAGACGTAGTTGCGGATCTGGTTGCCCCAGGCCGCCTCGACGCTGTCGCCGCGGATGTCGGCGATTTCGGCCGCCCGCTGCTCCTGGGCGATCACCAGCAGCTTGGCCATCAGCAGGGCCATGGCCTTTTCCTTGTTCTGCAGCTGGGAGCGCTCCTGGGTGCAACGCACAAACAGGCCGGTGGGGATGTGCAGGATGCGCACGGCCGTTTCCACCTTGTTGACGTTCTGGCCACCGGCGCCACCCGAGCGGCTGGTGGTGATCTCCAGGTCCTTGTCGGGAATGTCGAGCTTCACCTCCTCCTCGATCTTGGGCATCACCTCGACGCCGGCGAAGCTGGTCTGGCGTTTGTCGTTGGCGTTGAACGGGCTGATGCGCACCAACCGGTGGGTACCCTTTTCGTTGCGCAGGTAGCCGTAGGCGTAGCGCCCCTCGATCTCGATCGTGCAGCTCTTGATGCCCGCTTCCTCGCCCTCGCTCAGTTCGTCGACCGTGACCTTCATGTTGTGGTCTTCGGCCCAGCGCGTGTACATGCGCATCAGCATCAGGGCCCAGTCCTGGGCGTCGGTGCCGCCGGCTCCCGCGTTGATGCTGATGACGGCCCCTTCCTTGTCGTAGGGGCCGCTGAGCAGGCGCTCGAGCTCCCAGCGGTCGAGGTCGGCGCGCAGCTGTTGCAGGGCAGTGTGCGATTCGGCCAGCAGGTCGGCGTCGGGTTCGAGCTCGTAGAGCTCGAGGGTGGCTTCGGCGTCGGCCACGGCCCCCTGCCAGCGGCGCAGCTGCTCGAGCTGGCCCTTGACCTCGTCGAGCTGGCGCATTTTAGCCTGGGCGGCCTTCTGGTCATCCCAGAAGTCGCCCTGGGAGGCGAGCTGCTCGAGGTCCTGCTGGCGTGCGGTCAGGGCGGCGACGTCAAAGACAGTCCTGGGCTTGGCCCAGGCGGTCGGTGAGCTCGGAGAGGTCGCGCTTGAAATCGGTGAGATCAAGCGGGATGGCTGCCGCGGTGGTGGCTGCGTTGGTGGCGGGGCTGGCGGTCACTGGGGTGGAAGGGGGACGGGTCGTGGCGCGATGGCTGTGGGGCGCAGCGGTGCTGTGGGCGGTGGATGGCGCGCAACAGCAGAACGTGTCCTGACCGTACTGAATGGGGCGCTTTGGCCGGGACGCTTCGGCCGGCTCTGCGCAAGGTGTCCACAAAGGAGTGCTCCTTTTGCAGGGCTGAGCCGGTGACTGCCAGGTCTCGTGCGCGGCTGATGCGGGGCTGGCATCGGACTGATGCCGGTCTTGCGCGGTGAGGCTGCAGCGACCTCTCCCTAGGATTCGCCAAGCCGTTCTGGGACCCGATGGCAGCGAAGGTTGAGATCTACACCTGGCGGGCCTGCCCGTTCTGCATTCGCGCCAAGGCCCTGCTCGACCGCAAGGGGGTGGCCTACACCGAGTTCGCCATCGATGGTGACGAGGCTGCCCGCGCCGCCATGGCCGCCAAGAGCGGCGGCCGCCGCAGCGTGCCCCAGACCTTCATCAATGACCGCCATGTGGGGGGCTGTGACGACCTGCATGCGCTCGAGCGCGGCGGCCAGCTCGATGCCCTGCTGGCGGTCTGAACGGTGAGCACGGCCGTTGCTGCGCAAGCCCCGCAGCTGTTTGTGATGGATCCGCTGGAGCGGATCAACCCGGCCAAAGACACCACCTCGGCGCTGATGCAGGCTGCCCAGCGGGCGGGAGTGCCGCTGTGGGCTGCCAGCCCCGCAGACCTGCTGGCCCGCGAAGGCGATGGTCCACACGGCCACGGCGGTTGGGTGCGCGCCGTGCCAGTGATAGCCGAGCCCTGGTACAGCGCCGGCGAGCCCCAGCTGCTGCCGCTCACCGACTTCGGGGCCGTGTGGATGCGCAAGGACCCACCGGTCGACGAGGCCTACCTCTATGCCACCCACCTGCTGGAGCTGGCCGAGCGCCAGGGCGTGCGCGTGCTCAACCGGCCGGCGGCGCTGCGGGCCTGGAACGAAAAGCTGAGTTCGCTGCGCTGGAGCCAGCTGATGGCCCCCACCCTTGTGGCCAGCCGGGTGGAGGCGCTGGCTGCGTTCACCGCCGAGCAGGGTGAGGTGGTGCTCAAGCCCCTGGGCGGCCGCGCCGGTCAGGGGGTGGTGTTTGCCGCCGCCGGCACGCCGGGTCTGCGGGCGCTGCTGGAGCTGGTCACCGCCCAGGAAACCCTGCCGGTGATGGTGCAGGCCTTTTTGCCCGGGGTGGCGGCCGGCGACAAGCGCATCCTGCTGGTCGATGGGGAGCCACTGGGGGCGGTGAACCGGGTGCCCAGCGGCGGTGCAGCGGGGGAGTTTCGCAGCAACCTGGCGGTGGGCGGTCAGCCCCAGGCCACCGAGCTGAGCGCGGCCGAGCGGGCGATCTGTGAGGCCCTGGCGCCGGCGTTGCGGGCCGAGGGGCTGTTCTTTGTGGGCATCGATGTGATCGATGGCCGCCTCAGCGAGATCAACGTGACCAGCCCCACCGGCATCCGCGAGGTGGAGCGGCTCGGGGGGATCCCCCTGGCCGATCTCACCCTCGCTCGGCTGCTGGCTGGCTGACGGCCGGGCTCTCCTGGGCCGGCACGCTCAGCTGCTTCTGCAGCACCTGCAGCTTGAGGCTCACCTCGTTGAGCTCGCGCTGCCACTGGGACCCTCTCACCAGTCCGGCACCGGCGGTGAGCTCGAGGCCGTGGCCCTGCACCATGCCGCAGCGGATCGCCACCCGCAGATCGGTGTCGCCCTCGCTGTCGATCCAGCCGATGGGGGCGGCGTAATGCCCGCGTTCAAACGGCTCAAGGCTGCGCAGCCAGGCCATCGCCTCGCGCCGCGGCAGGCCGGCCACCGCCGGGGTGGGGTGCAGGGCGGCGGCCACGGCCAGCGGATGCTGCCCGCCCAGCTCGGCGGTGATGGGGGTGTGCAGGTGGGCCAGGTGCCCGTGGCGGGCCAGGCGCGGGTGCCGCGGGCGGCGGGGGCTGAGGCCCTCGCGCTGCAGAGCCGCGGCGATCGCCTCGACCACCAGCTCGTGCTCGTGCCGGTCTTTCCTGGAGCGCAGCAGGGCGCTGGCTTCGTGGTCGGCGGCGGTGGTGCCGGCCAGGGCGTCACAGCGCAACTGGCCCTGGCGCACCGTGAGCAGCCGCTCCGGTGATGCGCCCACCAGGGCGGTGCCGCTGTGGCGCTGCCACAGCAAGCGGCAGCTGCCGGCCTGTTGCTGCCGCAGCGGGGGGATCAGCTCGAGCGGATCCAGGGGGCGGTCGCAGTGCAGCTGCTGGCGCACGGCCAGCACCAGCTTGGTGAGCCCACCGCTGTCGACGAGTTCGAGGCCCCGTTCGAGCGCTGCGCCGTACTGCTGCTGCCAGGGGCTGCTCCAATGCACCGTGGCGCCGTGGTGGAACGCGTGCTCTGCCGTGGTGGCCTGCTGCAGCTGAGTGGCCGTCTCCCACAGCTCCTCGGCCAGGCTGCGGGCGGTCACGGCCCCACCCAGGGTGGCCTGCAGCCGCAACCAGCAGTGCTGCCCGTGCCGGCTCAACTGCCAGCGCGGCAGCACCGCCTGCACCCCCGGCACCGCCGCGGTGCTGCCCTCCAGGGGCGTGTCGAAGAAGCCGAAGGCCAGCAGCACCCGCGGCCGGGCGGCGGCCGGCCAGGTGCGGCAGCTGTGCTCGTTCGCCCCCAGGCGATGCAGGCACAGCCCGGCAAAGCGCTGTGCCAGCTCAAAGCGGCGCGGGCCGCTCAGCTCCAGGCTCTGGCAGCGGCCGGCGGCCGCCAGGCAGAGGCCCGGGGCCCCATCCCAGAGGAAGCGGAACCCATCGCCCTCGGGCAGCAGCGGCAGCAGCGGCAGGGGGTCGAGCGGTGCCAGCGGCACCGCCAGGCTCAGCACCCCCTCGTCATCGAGGCTCTGGGCCCTGGCCCTGGCGAGCGCCAGCAGATCGGCAAAGCGAAGCAGCACGCAGGGCCCGGCTGGGGCGAGGAAGCTGCTCAAATGTATGGGCCCCCGAGCGACTCCTGCTCGCCGTTGCCATGCCTGAGCCCGAGGTCGTCGCAAGCCGTTACGCCCAGGAGCGGCGGCGGCTCTGGAAGGCGGCGATCAAGTGGCCGATGTATGCCGTGGCGGTGATGCCGATGCTGCTGGCCGCCGGTTGGACCTATGGCCGCAGCGGTGAGCTGCGGCTGCTGCCGCTGCTGGGCTTCCTGCTGGCGGCGGTGCTGCTGCTGGCCTGGGAGAACCTCAGCAATGACGTCTTTGATCACGACACCGGCATCGATGCAGCCGGCAAACCCCATTCGGTGGTGCAGCTCACGGGCCGCCGCAGCCAGGTGGCCGGCTGGGCCAACGCTGCCCTGCTGCTGGGCCTGCTGCTGATGGCGCTGGTGGCCTGGGGCAGCACGCCACTGGTGCTGGCGCTGGTGCTGGCCTGCTGCGGTGTGGGCTACGCCTACCAGGGACCGCCGCTGCGCCTCGGCTACCACGGCCTGGGTGAGCCCCTGTGCTGGTTGGCGTTTGGCCCCCTGGCCACCGCCGCCGCCCTGCTGGCCCTCGATCCAGCGCTGGGCGGTGTGCCCTGGGGGCCGGCCCTGGAGCTGGGCAGCGGCCCGGCCTTGGCCACCACCCTGGTGCTGTTCTGCTCGCACTTTCACCAGGTGGATGACGACGCTGCCCATGGCAAGCGCTCACCGGTGGTGCGCCTGGGCACGGCCCGGGCCGCCGGGTTGATCCCCTGGGTTGTGGCCCTGAGCCTGGCGCTGCAGCTGCTGCCGGTGCTGATGGGCCTCTGGCCGCTCACGGCGCTGCTGGGGTTGATCGGGGTGCCGCCGGGGCTGGAGCTGATCCGCTTGCTCGAGCGCCATCACGATCAGCCCGATCGGATCCGTGGCAGCAAGTTTCTGGCGTTGCGCTTTCAGAGCCTCAGCGGCCTGGGGCTGGCGGCGGGGCTCGCCCTGGGCCGCGGTTTCTGGGCGGGCTAGGGGGATGGCGGCTGCCGGCGCTGAGGTGGTGTCGCTGCAGTGGCGTCCGTTTGCGATGGCGTTGCCCCGGCCGCTCGGCACGGCCCGCGGCACCCTGGCCGAGCGCCGCGGTTGGCTGCTGCGGCTCAGCAGCTCTACGGGGGCCGTGGGCTGGGGTGAAGCCGCGCCGCTGGCGTTTGGCGAAGCTGGCCGCGCCCGCTTCGATCAGACCCGGGCGGCGCTGGAGGGGCTTGCTCTCTTGGGGGAACCCATCCTTGGCGCCATGGGTGCTTGCCGTGCGGCTCCCAGTAGCGCTCGCTTGCCGATCGCCCAGCTCGAGGCGGTGATCGCTGCGCAGCGCTGCCCGGCCGATCTGGCCTTTGCCCTCGGCAGTGCCCTTGCCGAGCACACACACCAGGTGGGCGCTGGCGCCGGCGGTTGGTTGCCGGCGCCGGCCTCGGCGCAGCTGCTGCCGGCGGGCGCGGCGGCGCTGGATGCCTTGGAGGCTGCACTGCAGAGCCGCCAGCAGCACCCTCAAGCAAGGCCCAAGGCCCCTGAGGCCAACGGCCCCTGCTTCAAGTGGAAGGTGGCGGTGCATCCCGATGCCGAGGAGCGGGCGCTGCTGGAGCATCTGCTGGCGCGCTTGCCGGCCGCTGCTCGCCTGCGGCTCGATGCCAACGGCCAGTGGGACCGTTCCACCGCGGCGGCCTGGGCGGATCGCCTCGCGGGCGACGAGCGGCTGCAGTGGTTGGAGCAACCGCTGGCGCCCACTGATCATGCAGGGCTGGAGGAGCTGGCCCGGCGGCTGCCGGTGGCCCTCGATGAATCGCTGCGCGAGCAGCCCCAGCTGCGGCAGGGCTGGCGCGGCTGGCAGGTGCGGCGCCCCAGCCAGGAGGGGGATCCGCGGCCGCTGCTGGCCGAGCTGGCCGCCGGACGGCCGCAGCTGGTGCTCAGCACCGCCTTTGAAACCGGCATCGGCCGCCGCTGGCTGCACCATCTGGCGGGGCTCCAGGCCCAGGGGCCCACGCCCGCGGCCCCAGGGCTCGCGCTGGACTGGCAACCCAGCGGGCCACTCGTCAGCGCCGATCCCCAGCAGGTGTGGGAGGCGGCGGCATGGGCGAGGGTGTCATGAGCAACAACGGCCTGACCCCGGAGCAGCTCGCGCGGGCCTGGGAGGCCGGTTGCATCACCCCGCTGGCCGCCCCTCAAGACGCCACCGCACTGCAGGCAGCCCTCGGTGGTGCCGCCGCTGCTGGGCTGCTGGCGGTGCTGGCTGAGCGCCATGGCCCGGGGGTGATCGTGGGCAGCGGTGGTTCAGCGGGTGGGAGGCGCTGGTGCCTGCAGCCATTGGCCCATCTGCAGGCCTCGGCGGCGGCCACGGCCCACTGGCTGGGCGAGCAGGGGCTCGATCCAGCCGCCTGTGTGCATCTCAATCCGCTGCCGCTGCATCACGTCAGTGGTCTGCTGCCGCCGGTGCGCTGCCGCCAGTGGGGCGCTGCTCATCGGCGGCTTGAGCCGGCCTGGATGCGGGATCCCGCTGGCCTGGCGGCTGCTGTGCCCGTCGGCGCGCTGGCCCAGGAGCATGCGCTGCTGCTGTCGCTGGTGCCCACCCAGTTGGCGCGGCTGCTGGAGCACCCCGCTGGGGTTGCCTGGCTGCAGCAGCTGGCGGTGATCTGGGTGGGCGGGGCGCCGCTACCGCAGGCGCTGGCGACACGGGCCCGCCAACTGGGACTGCGCCTGGCCCCCTGCTACGGGGCCACCGAAACGGCCGCGATGGTGTGTGCCCTGCCGCCGGCGCGCTTCCTGGCGGGGGACGACGGTTGTGGCCCGCTGCTGATCGATGTACACCTGCACATCGATCCCAACACCGAGGCTCTGGAGCTCACCACCCCGCGCCTCAGTCCGGGCACGCTGGAGCAGGGACGCCTGCGGCCGCTGCCGCGCACGGCTGCCGGCGGTTGGCGCAGCGGTGATGCGGCCCAGCTCGGCCCGGCGGGGGTGCGGATCCTGGGCCGCCTCGATGGGGCGATCCACAGCGGAGGTGAAACCGTCTTTCCCGAGCAGGTGGAGCAGGCGTTGCGCGCGATGAGCCATGCCGCTGGCTTGCCTCTGGCCGAGGTGCTGCTGCTGGCCGAGCCGTGCCCCGAATGGGGCGAACGCCTGGTGGCCCTGGTGCGGCCGCTGGATGGGGCCGCCGAGGAGCCGCTGCTGAAGGCCCTGGTGCGCCTGGCCCAGCCTTTGCCCCCCAGTCAGCGGCCACGGCGATGGCTGCTGTGCCCCGGGTTGCAGCGCAGCCCCCTGGGCAAATGGCAACGGTCGCGCTGGCAGGCCTGGCTGCAAGACCTGCCTGCCAGTTCTGGCTAGATGGTGATGACAGCGGCGACGCTGGGCGCTACAAGCGGGCGATCACAGCACAACCATGCTTGAGCGCGATCCCAGGCACAGCGATCTCAGTCACCGCGACCCCAGTCACAGTGATAGTCAGAGTGACAGTCACAGTGTCAACGACCGCCACCAGATCGAGGTCAGCAACACGAAGCTGGCTGCCGGCCTGTCAGCCATGTTTCTGGGAGCGTTTGGGGTGCACAAATTCATCCTTCGCTACTACACAGCGGGCGCGATCATGCTGGCCGTCAGTGTGCTCACCTGCGGCCTGGGAGCCTTTGTGATGGGGGTGATCGGGGTGATTGAGGGCATTCTTTATCTCTCGAAAACCCCTGATGCGTTCGATGCTGCCTATCTCACCAGCCGCCGCCCCTGGTTTTGACCATGAACCGTTTTGATCGCCAGCAAGCAGTTTTGAGCGGCACTGTTGACCGGCACAGTTGAGCGAGACGGCATCGCCATGCGCAGGGTGCAGCGCCCACTGCCGTTGACGTTGATCGCTGTGGCGGCCGCTGTGGCCGTGACCGCCTTCGCAGAGGTGCCT